>Ga0194130_10001073_pt1 | contig 46318 bp, 42 predicted proteins | sample TA2KigsurfametaG_FD_160084 | JGI IMG/M metagenome (GOLD analysis project Ga0194130, IMG submission 160084) | Freshwater microbial communities from Lake Tanganyika, Tanzania - TA2015050 Kigoma 12 surface | ecosystem: Environmental > Aquatic > Freshwater > Lake | place: Tanzania: Lake Tanganyika...
GAAAGACAGTAGGTATCGTCACCACTATCCACAGAATCCGAACCTCATCTGCAGCAACCCGAATAAAGGATGAGAAAAGGTCGACCGCGGTGGCCAACGTAGTAAGCCAAGCGATCGGAAGATAAAACTGTTTTCTTCCCCGTAGCGTCAGCCAGAACATCGTCAGCAAGATCGAGTGCGCCAGAATCACGCTCATATTGATCGTGTTGAACGCACCCAGAGCGCCCGTATGTCCCAGAAACACGTAGAGCCCCGATGTTACCGCACCAAATATCTGTAGCAAGATCAGGAACTTGTATTGGAATTCGCGGAATTCCTCTTTTTCGGAAAAATCAACCTTGCCAAAAAAGAATGGAGATAACCAATTCATAACGGCCTGCAACCAATTCTTACAAAACCGGAATTTTAATGGTAAAAGTTTCTACGAATACATAATTTTTCTGATGCCTTGATGGCGGGGGCGCTAGGTCCGGCTTTGTTTCAAGAAAACAAAGGGACACTCACTTTGTTTTAAGAAGAGAGAAAGGGACCCCAAAAACAAAGGGACACTCACTTTGTTTTAGAAACAAAGGGACACTCACTTTGTTTTAAGAAGAAAGAAAGGGACCCCAAAACAAAGTGAGTGTCCCTTTGTTTTTTCAGACGGCCCTTGCCTTGTGCAATTTTTTGTAGCTGTCGATCAGGCGATGGTGCCTGTCTAGCCCTTCGAGTTTCATGCTGGTTGGCGTTAATCCGTAGAAGCGTACGCCACCCTCGACCGATCCCATGACGGCATCCATCCGCTCATTGCCAAACATCCGACGAAAGTTCACCGCATAATCATCGAGATCCATATCGTCATCAAGCACCACCACCAGCACCGCGCTCAAGGCCTGATAAAACAATCCGCGCTCAAGCGTATTGTCGTTGTACTGTAAGAAGGCCTCTGTTAACTCGAGCGCCTCTTCAAACTGCTGCAAGGCGAGGTGAATAAGTAGTTTTAACTCGAGAACAGTTAGCTGCCCCCAAACCGTATTTTCGTCAAATTCAATACCAATTAGAGTCGAAATTTCAGTGTAATCATGCCGCTCACTCGACTCCAAACGCTCAAGTAGTGCCTCCAGGCTAGCGTCATCCAGGCGGTGCAGGCTGAGAATATCGGCACGAAACAAGAGCGCCTGATTGGTGTTGTCCCAAATTAAATCTTCGACTGGATAAACTTCAGAATAACCAGGCACCAAAATGCGACAGGCTGTAGCACCTAACTGATCAACGATCGCGGTGTATACCTCTTTGCCCATATCGCCAAGAATACGAAGTAGGCGTGCGGCTTCTTCGCTATTCGCGTTCTCACCGCGACTGGAAAAATCCCACTCAACGAATTCGTAATTCGCTTTGCTACTGAAAAAACGCCAAGACACAACACCGCTGGAATCGATGAAATGCTCAACAAAATTATTGGGCTCGGTGACCGCGTTGCTTTCAAAGGTGGGCCGGGGTAAATCATTCAGCCCTTCAAAGCTACGGCCCTGCAGCAATTCAGTCAAACTACGCTCCAGCGCCACCTCGAAGCGGGGATGCGCGCCGAACGAGGCAAAAACACCACCGGTGCGCGGATTCATCAAGGTGACGCACATCACCGGATAGACTCCACCCAGCGACGCATCTTTGACCAACACCGGAAAGCCCTGCGCTTCCAGTCCTTGTATACCGGCGAGGATGCCAGGATATTTCGCTAACACTTCGTGCGGCACATCGGGCAAAGCAATCTCGCCTTCTAAAATTTCGCGCTTTACCGCTCGCTCGAAAATCTCGGATAGGCATTGCACCTGCGCTTCGGCCAGCGTATTACCCGCACTCATGCCATTGCTGGCAAACAGGTTTTCAATAAGGTTGGATGGAAAATACACTACCTTACCGTCTGACTCTCGTATATACGGTAGCGAGCAGATACCGCGTTCCGCATTACCGGAGTTGGTGTCGATCAGATGCGAGCCACGTAAATCACCGTCCGGGTTATAAATGTTGAGACAGTAGTCATCGAGAATCTCAATCGGTAACGCATCTCCGGGGCCTGGCTTGAACCAGCGTTCATTCGGGTAATGAACAAACGCCGCATTCGCGATATCCTCGCCCCAATAAGCACCAGCATAGAAATGATTATTACTGAGTCGTTCGATATATTCGCCCAATGCTGAAGCCAATGCGCTTTCTTTGGTCGCACCCTTGCCGTTAGTGAAACACATCGGAGAGTGCGCATCGCGAATATGCAAGGACCATACATGGGGAATGATATTGCGCCAGGAAGCGATTTCAATCTTGATGCCCAAATCAGCCAGTATTGCCGACATATTTGCAATGGTTTGTTCGAGCGGTAGATCTTTTCCCGTAATGAAGGTACGCGTATCAGCACTCGGCTTCAAATTGAGCAAGGACTGCGCGTCAGCACCTAGGCTCTCTACTTCTTCAATGATGAACTCGGGCCCCGCTTGAACCACTTTTTTGACGGAGCAGCGCTCGATAGAACGCAAAATACCGCGGCGATCTACTTCCGGAATATCCGGCGGTAATTCAACATGAATCTTGAAAATTTGCTGATAACGGTTTTCCGGATCAACAATATTGTTTTGCGACAGACGTATGTTTTCAGTCGAGAGATTGCGGGTTTCGCAGTACAACTTGACGAAGTAAGCAGCGCATAAAGCTGACGAGGCTAGAAAGTAATCGAAAGGACCGGGCGCAGACCCATCGCCCTTATAGCGAATAGGCTGGTCAGAGATTACTGTGAAGTCATCGAACTTGGCTTCAAGCCGAAGTTTATCGAGGAAGTTGACCTTGATTTCCAATGAACACTTTCAAAAATAGCTGCGATTTTGCGCGAAAAAGCGAACTGATTCTATTAAATTCTTTCGACGTATCCTGCCTCGCGCCGGCTGCGACTAGTTTGTCGCTTGAATCCGTTATTCCCACCCGGGTGTAAATTGGTCGTCTCTATCGACGCCAGCAACTAAATACCGTTAGGTCAGCGATACAGTTCGTCATGATCACCTACGTTGATCGGGATAACTTCTCTATCGGTGATAATCATCTCAAGTGTGATCCGATAACTCATGTTGATCGAAACACTATGAAGGCCAGTCAATTTACCCTTGAGCGCGTGCAGCCTGAGTGATGGATGGTGAGGGTTGGCCTCGATCAGCCGTAAAGTTTTGGTGTAGACCGCTACAAGCTCCGGATGAAGTTTGAGAAAACGCGAAGCACGTCGGTTGTACTGACTGGTAAAAACCAGCTGCCAAGTCATTGACTGCTTTTGCTGATTTTGGTCAGGCGACGCATATGCTGTGAAACGGTTTCTTTGACGAAATTACCTGCATCAAGATCCGCTTTGGATTCCGCTAGAGCGGCTTCTAACTCGCACTCACGAAGGTAGTGGTAATGATCTGCACTCATAATCACGTATTTCACTGCACCACGTACTGTGATGGCTGCCTCAGTCTGGTCTTGCAAGGCCTGCTCGACAGCACCAATCCCGCGCGTCTTGAGGTCATTTGCTGAAATAGGACCCATTACAGTACTCCCTACCGTACGATTTACCGCATTATAGACTGAGCTAATGTACTAGTGCAATGCAAACGACCGCTACGACATCGAGGCTAGCAGTGCACCCTACTCCCACTCTATTGTCGCTGGCGGCTTGCCCGAGATGTCGTACACCACACGGTTAATACCACGCACCTCATTGATGATGCGATTCGATACGCGCGCCAAAAGCTCGTGCGGCAAGTGTACCCAATGCGCGGTCATGAAGTCTTGGGTCTGCACTGCGCGCAGCGCGACTACGTACTCATAGGTGCGGCCATCACCCATCACACCCACCGACTTCACTGGCAGGAAAACCGCAAACGCCTGGCTGGTGGCGTCGTACCAGTTCTTATGGAAATGCCCCACTACCGCGCCCTCTGCCAGTTCTTGCGACAGCGGTATCGGCGTATTGCGCAACTCTTCGATGAAGATAGCATCGGCGCGACGCAGCAGGTCGGCATACTCTTTCTTCACTTCGCCCAAAATACGCACACCAAGACCAGGGCCGGGGAATGGGTGTCGGTACACCATGTCATGCGGCAGACCGAGGGCCACACCCAATTTGCGGACTTCATCTTTGAATAAATCGCGCAGCGGTTCGAGCAGTTTGAGATTCAATGTCTCTGGTAAACCGCCGACGTTGTGATGGCTCTTGATGGTATGCGCGCCCTTCTTTCCCTTGCCAGCGCTTTCGATCACATCCGGGTAGATCGTGCCTTGCGCGAGCCAACCCGCGTTTTTTAGCTTGCCAGCTTCTGCTTGAAATACTTCAACGAATTCTTTACCAATAATTTTTCGTTTTTGCTCAGGGTCGGATACGCCGGACAGCTTGCTCATGAACTGCTCGGTGGCATCGACGCGTATGACTTTCACGCCGAGGTTTTTACCGAACATATCCATCACCATCTGGCCTTCGTTCAGACGAAGTAAGCCATGATCGACAAACACACAAGTCAATTGCGGTCCGATCGCGCGATGAATCAGCGCGGCGGCAACGCTGGAATCCACACCACCCGATAAGCCGAGAATCACCTCTTCATCACCCACTTGCTTTTGAATGGCGGCAATCCCTTCAGCGACGTAATCGGGCATGTTCCAGTCGGCCTTGCAGCCGCAGATCTCGTGCACGAAACGACCGAGAATGGCGGTGCCTTGGAGCGTGTGGGTTACTTCGGGATGAAACTGCACGGCGTACAGCTTACGGGCTTCATCGGCCATGCCGGCGATGGGGCAGCTGTCGGTGGAGGCCATCAACTTGAAACCCGGTGGAAGCTCATTGACTTTGTCGCCATGGCTCATCCAGACCTTGAGCATGCCATGGCCTTCGGGCGTGACGAAGTCATTGATATCTTTTAGCAGCGCAGTGTGGCCGCGTGCGCGCACTTCGGCGTAACCAAATTCGCGTACCAAACCATTTTCAACTTTACCGCCCAACTGCGCAGCCATGGTCTGCATGCCATAGCAGATACCCAGCACAGGTACGCCGAGTTCGAAGACAGCCTGCGGCGCGCGCGGCGTGTCGCCTTCAGTGACTGATTTAGGACCGCCTGACAAGATAATGCCTGCCGCACCGGAATCACGAATGAACTCGTCGCTGACATCGTAGGGATGCACTTCGGAGAAAACACCTGCTTCACGCACGCGACGCGCGATCAACTGCGTGACTTGAGAGCCGAAATCAAGAATCAGTATTTTCGAGTGCATGTACTCGTAGTGGTGAATAATTCAGAAAATACAGCCACTCCAGAAGCGACCATAAAACAAAGTGGTTGTCCCTTTGTTTCCAGAAAATACAGCCTCCCCAAAAGCGACTATAAAACAAAGTGGTTGTCCCTTTGTTTAGAAGCGACCAAAAAACAAAGTGAGTGTCCCTTTGTTTCAGTCGGCGCGATAGTTTGGCGCTTCTTTCGTGATCTGCACATCATGGACATGCGACTCACGCATACCCGCCGAGGTGATTTCTACAAACTGTGCTTTCTCGCGTAATTCATCAATCGTGGCGCAGCCGCAGTAGCCCATGGAAGAGCGCACGCCGCCGACCAGCTGATACAAAATCGCGAGTACGCTGCCTTTGTACGGCACACGTCCTTCGATACCTTCGGGCACCAACTTGTCTGCGTTATTGGAGGCATCTTGGAAATAACGATCGGCAGAACCATCGGACATCGCGCCTAAGCTGCCCATACCCCGGTACGATTTGTAGCTGCGGCCCTGGTACAAAATAATTTCACCCGGGGCTTCTTCGGTACCGGCAAACATACTGCCCATCATCACGGACGAAGCGCCGGCTGCAAGCGCTTTCGAGATGTCTCCCGAGAAGCGAATACCGCCGTCAGCGATACACGGAATACCACTACCCTCGAGGGCCTTTGAGACATTCGAGATAGCGGTAATTTGTGGCACACCGACACCGGCCACAATGCGCGTGGTGCAAATCGAGCCGGGGCCGATACCCACTTTGACGCCATCCGCACCCGCATCACGCAAAGCTAATGCGGCCTCAGCGGCAGCGATATTGCCGCCAATGACCTCCACCTCGGGGTAACGACGTTTGACCCACTTGACGCGATCAAGCACACCTTGCGAATGACCATGGGCGGTATCGACCACCACCACATCAACACCGGCGGCCACCAATAGCTCAACCCGCTCGTCATTGTCCGGCCCAACGCCCACGGCAGCACCGACTCGCAGCTTGCCTTGATCATCTTTGGCAGCGTTCGGGTGCTCAGTAGATTTGAAAATATCTTTAACGGTGATTAAGCCACGCAACTCAAACGCATCATTCACGACTAGCACACGCTCGAGGCGGTGCTTGTTCATCAGACGCTTGGCCTCGACCGGATCAGCGCCTTCTTTCACGTACACCAGCTTCTCGCGTGGTGTCATTTTTTGGCGTACTTCAGCGTCGAGTTCTTCTTCAAAACGCAGATCGCGGTTGGTGATAATGCCGACGACATTTTTACCCTCGACCACCGGAAAACCTGAAATCCCATGCTGCTGCGAGAGCGCGATGACATCGCGGATTTTCATGGTGGGCGGTATGGTGATCGGGTCGCGCACGACACCCGCTTCGAAGCGCTTGACCTTGGATACTTCGCGCGCCTGCTCTTTGGCGGTGAGGTTTTTATGGATGATGCCGATACCGCCCTCCTGCGCGATGGCAATCGCGAGGCGCGACTCAGTGACCGTATCCATCGCGGCTGAGACCAGAGGAATCGACAGCGAGATATTGCGGGTCAGGCGGGTATTGAGCGAGGTATCTTTAGGCAGGATGGCCGAGTAGGCCGGAACGAGCAGCACGTCATCGAAGGTGAGTGCTTTCTGGACGAGACGCATAGTGAATCCTATGGGCGCAAAAGCGAATTATACAGAAACCCACCCCCTGTCAGCCTTTGGTCGCTTTGCGATGCGCCGCGCGTCGCCGCCGCGTCTCTTTCGGGTCTGCCTGGAGCGGTCGATAAATCTCGATTCGGTCACCCTCGCGCAGCTCGGACTCAGCAGTTTTTAGTTTGCCGAAAATACCCAGCCGCTGCTGTGATAAATCGATCTCGGGGTGGCTGTGCAATACGCCCGATGCTTCAATTGCTTGAGCGATGGTCGTGCCAGGCGATACATTCAGTTCTTTTATGAAGTTTTTTTCAGGTAGCGCATAGCAGACCTGCACCTTCAAGGAGCGTTCGTTATTGTTATCGGACTCAGCCATACACCACCTCGGCACGTTTGCAGAAAGAGTCGACAAAACTATCTGCAATTTTGGAAAACACCGGTCCAATCAGTTTTTCAAGTACGGTGCTTGAGAACTCATAGCGCAAATCAAATTCGATCTTGCACGCGTCGTCACGCAATGGGGTGAAGGTCCAGGTGCCGTCCAGCTGTCGGAAGGGCCCCTCGACCAGCTTCATGTTCATTTGGGTTGGCGGCGTATTGCGATTTTCAGTTGTGAAGCTTTGCTTCACGCCGTGGTAGTTGATCTTGATAGCGGCAACCAAGCGATCGGGCTCCCGCTCGCGGACCTCTACCCCGCCGCACCATGGCAGAAAGGCCGGGTAGTCCTCCACTCTGTCGACCAAGCGGAACATCTGCTCGACACTGAAGGGCAGTAACACTGATTTATGAACAACGGACATGAGGGGGTTTGATAGAATCCACACTCAGGATTTTACCGGAGCATACGCTATGCTCCGCCCTCACCCATCTGCACCCCACCGAATGAGCATTGTCGATAACAAGAAAGCCTTTCACGATTACTTCATCGAGGATCGGTACGAGGCGGGGATGGTGCTTGAGGGCTGGGAAGTGAAATCCATCCGCGCCGGGCGCGCGCAACTGAAGGAAGCTTACGTCATCATCCGACATGCCGAGATTTTTCTTTTCGGCGCGCACATCAGCCCGCTTCCGACAGCGTCGACGCATGTCAGCCCTGACCCGGTACGCACCCGCAAGCTGCTACTCAAAGCTGAGGAGATCAAACGACTGATCGGCAAGGTCGAGCGCGCCGGCTACACCCTGCTGCCGCTGAATTTGCATTATCAGCGTGGCCGCATCAAATGCGAAGTCGGTTTGGCAAAGGGAAAGAAACAGCACGATAAGCGCGACACTGAGCGCGATCGCGATGCCAAGCGCGAAGTCGATCGCGCGATGAAACAAAACCGGCGATAAACGCCTGCCGCAATAGCGCAGCGGCGATGCAAAATTTCTGCCCCAGCCACCACCTGCACGATTAATCTGGCCATTAAAGCGCTGTGCACACAAGCCCCATCGCCGTGACGCTGGTCGCCGCAGCAGTCAATTGATGTAGAGAACGCTCAATAGGCGCTCATGGCCCACCTACCCCGAAGCGCCACGACGTTCAATAGCGCGAATCGATGGAGGTGGTATGAAATCAGTAAAAAGTTTTTTTGGTGTTGGCCAACATAAACCCATTCCCGGGCCAAAACCAAATTTCAAAGATTCGGTCGCCGAAATATTCTCGCGAATAGGCCTCACACCAAAGCTAGGCACCTCAATAAGCATTCTGGACCGAGCCAAGAATTTCCTGTCGAGGTTTAGTCTCGGACGAGAGCAAGCGAAACATAGAACCAGCGAACCAGGCGAGAACCTGCGGTCGGGACACATTAAGCAAAGTTCAAAAGCAAAACCTAAGGAAAACGTCGAGTCACTGCTTTTTGATTCTGGAAGTTCGTCGAAACTAAGAGAGGGAGGTCTCAAAAATGCGGGGAGCTTAATCCCTGAGAGCTATCAAGAAAAATGATCGAAAAACACTTTCTGGCTTCGATAGTACTCGACGACAAAGCAGCGAAAAACCTTTCGTGAAGCAACCAAAAAACAAAACCCCCGGGCCGTGAAGCGCGGGGGTGGAATCAGTACCACTGACTTTTTTTGGTTGTTATGCCAATCAGGAGCACGCAGTTTATCGAAATATTGCCCGATGTCAACACTTTTACCCTGATGGCAACCAGATTTTTAGCGATGGCTGGCCAATAGCCGCCAGGTGTCGACCACCGAGTCCGGGTTTAGCGAAATCGAGCTGATTCCCTCCTTCATCAGCCACTCCGCAAAGTCCGGATGATCGGACGGCCCCTGGCCGCAAATACCCACATACTTGCCCTGCGCGAGGCAGGTTTGGATGGCTTTGGAGAGCAACGCCCGAACCGCCGGGTCGCGCTCATCAAAGTCGGCCGCCAGTAGCTCCATGCCCGAGTCGCGGTCCAGGCCCAGCGTGAGCTGCGTGAGGTCGTTAGAGCCCACCGAGAAGCCGTCAAAAAACGCCAGAAACTGCTCGGCCAAGATGGCATTGGACGGGATCTCGCACATCATGATCAGCTTCAGGCCGTTCTCGCCGCGTTTGAGGCCATGCGTGGCGAGGAGGTTGACCACCTTCTCGGCTTGCCCAAGGGTTCGGACGAAAGGCACCATGATTTCGAGGTTGGTGAGCGCCATCTCGTCGCGCACCCGCTTCATGGCGCGGCACTCCATCTCGAAGGCTTCGGCAAAGTCCGGCGCAAGGTAGCGTGCTGCACCGCGGAAACCCAGCATCGGGTTCTCTTCATCCGGCTCGTAACGCGAACCACCGATCAGCTTTTTGTATTCGTTCGACTTGAAGTCCGATAAACGAACAATCACCGGACGAGGCCAAAACGCCGCCGCAATGGTCGCCACGCCTTCGGCCAGCTTATCCACATAAAACGCCTTTGGCGAGGCATGGCCACGGGCGACTGACTCGACGGCTTTTTTCAGGTCGGGGTCGACATTCGGGTACTCCAAAATCGCTTTGGGGTGCACGCCGATGTTGTTGTTGATGATGAACTCCAGCCGCGCCAGCCCAACGCCGCTGTTGGGTAACTGGGCGAAGTCGAAGGCGAGCTGCGGGTTGCCTACATTCATCATGATCTTGACCGGAATCTCGGGCAGATCGCCGCCGCTGACCTCGGTTACCTCGGTTTCGAGCAGGCCGTCGTAGATACGGCCCTCGTCGCCCTCGGCACACGACACCGTTACCAGCGTGCCGTCTTTCAGGACCTCGGTGGCGTCGCCACAGCCCACCACCGCTGGCACGCCCAATTCGCGCGCGATGATGGCCGCGTGACAAGTGCGGCCACCACGGTTGGTGACGATCGCCGAAGCGCGCTTCATGACCGGTTCCCAGTTGGGATCGGTCATATCGGCCACCAGCACGTCGCCGGGTTGTACGCGTTCCATCTGCTCGGGGTCTTTAATCACTCGCACCGGACCCGCGCCGATTTTTTGGCCAATGGCGCGCCCGGAGGTTAGCACGTTGCTCGAGCCTTTTAATTTGAAACGCTGCTGCGCATCGCCATGCTTGTGCTGCGATTTCACGGTCTCGGGGCGCGCCTGCAAAATATAGAGCTTGCCGTCGCGCCCGTCTTTGCCCCACTCGATATCCATCGGGCGGCCGTAGTGCTGCTCGATAGTGACTGCGTAGGAGGCCAGTTCAGCCACCTCGGTATCGTTGAGCGAGTAGCGATTGCGCTGCTCGATCGGCACATCCACCGTTCGCACTGAACGACCGGCTTTGGCCTCGCCGGTGAATTCCATCTTGATCAGCTTGGAGCCGATATTGCGACGAATAATCGCGAGCTTGCCCGCCGATAGCATGGGCTTGTGGACATAGAACTCATCGGGATTCACGGCGCCCTGCACCACCGTCTCGCCCAGACCGTAGCTCGAGGTAATGAACACCACATCTTTAAAGCCGGACTCGGTATCGATGGTGAACATGACACCGGAAGCGCCGAGATCAGAGCGCACCATCTGCTGCACGCCTGCCGACAAAGCAACTTCACTATGGGTGAAGCCCTTGTGAACGCGGTATGAGATGGCACGGTCGTTATAAAGCGAAGCGAATACATGCTTCATCGCCTCTAAGATGTTGTCAATGCCGACCACGTTCAGGAAGGTCTCTTGTTGACCGGCGAACGAGGCATCGGGCAAGTCTTCGGCGGTGGCGCTAGAGCGTACGGCAAATGACATTTCACTTGCCGAGTTATCGACCAAGCGGTGATAGAACTGGGTGATCTCTTCCAGCAGACGCGGCTGAAACGGCGTGTCGATAATCCATTGCCGGATCTCGGCACCCGCAGCGGCGAGCGCGCGTACATCGTCGATATCCAGATGCGCAAGGCGGTCGGCGATACGATCGGCGAGCGATGCGCCACCGCCGGTGCTGTAGGAGAGAAAGTCACGGAAAGCCTGCGCCGTGGTGGCGAAACCGCCAGGCACGCGGATACCGACATGCGCGAGTTGGCTGATCATCTCGCCAAGCGACGCGTTCTTGCCGCCGACGGATTCGACATCCGTCATGCGCAAGTCTTCGAAAGCAACGACGTAAGCCGCCCCCGAATCAGGGGCTGAGTGAGCCCCCGCAGATGTTGGGTGGGACATAAATACCTCTTTGATGGTGGGAAATCGGTGCGCGCGACGCGGACGAGTGGAGAGTGCTGTGCTGGCGTGATGAGGCTGGCATGACTCGATCCGTGATTGATTGTCGGGGGGACAGTCCGCGTGGGAAAATGCAAGTTGGAGCGCATTTTACCTGCCCTCACCGCTGAAGTATCAGGCGGCGAGCGATTTTTGCGTTAACTCTTTAGAAATGCTCATGTACAGCCACACTAGCCACACCTCTCCCGGGTTGTCGGGGTTTGATCGAACGGTTTTTTTTGTGTCGGATGGCACCGGTATCACGGCGGAAACTTTCGGGCACTCGGTGCTGACGCAGTTTGATCTGCGTTTCAGACAGATCCGGCTGCCATTCATCGATACGGTCGATAAAGCGCATGAGGCGGTGCGCCGAATTAACGAGGCCTCGCAAAACGAAGGCAAGCGCGCGATCGTGTTCTCGACCCTGGTGAAATCGGAGCTGTCCGCAATTGTGCGTGGCGCGCATGCGATGCACATGGACCTTATCCAAACGTTCGTCGAGCCGCTGGAGCAAGAGCTTGGCACGGTGTCCACGCACACGATTGGTCGCAGTCACAATATCGCCGATTCACACGACTATAAAAGCCGGATCGAAGCGATTAATTTTTCATTGGCACATGACGACGGTCAGTCGCATAAAAACTTGTCGTCGGCAGATGTGATTTTGGTGGGTGTTTCGCGCTCAGGTAAAACACCGACCTCACTCTACATGGCCATGCAATATGGCATCAAGGCGGCGAATTATCCGCTGATTCCGGAAGACTTCGAGCGCGGCATGCTACCGAGCGGTCTGCTACCTTTTCGGAGCAAGGTCTTTGGGCTATCGATTGCACCGGATCGATTATCCGAGGTTCGCAATGAGCGCCGCCCGGGCAGTAAATACGCATCGCTGGAAAATTGTCGCTACGAGGTGAACGAAGCGGAGCGCATGATGCAGCGCGAAGGCATACGCTGGGTGTCGACGACGGTGAAATCGATCGAGGAAATCACCACGATGATTTTGCATGAGCTTAAGCTCGGCAAACGCTCTTATTGATTTATTTTTTGTCGGCGCTGCTCGAATAAACAAATCGCCACACTCGCGGCCACATTCAATGACTCGACTTGGGTGCTCTGCGGTATCGAGAGGCGCTGCGTTGCCAGCGCGAGTAATTCGTCGGACACACCCTGCCCCTCATGACCAAATAACCACGCTGACGGTGAGCGAAGATCAGCGCTGTAGATACTGTTCGCCGCATCTGGCTGCGTGGCATAGACTGGCACCGCAGCGTTCTTGATTAACTGCGCAAGATTGACGTCTTCATGAATCTCCAGAACGAAATGCGCGCCCATTCCCGCGCGAAGTACTTTGGGTGACCACACGGATGCAGTACCGGGGCTGCAGAAAATTTGTTGAATGCCTGCAGCCGCCGCAGTCCGCATGATAGTGCCGAGGTTGCCCGGATCCTGCACGGAATCGAGCAGCAGTGCTGCGCGCTCTAAAGAATGTACGTCAAGTTCACTTCCAGTCGACTGAGGCACTGTTACCGCGAAGAGAATACCCACGCCATGTTCTACCTGACCAAGTGGCGCGAATAAAGCATCCGGCAACAACAGGCACTCAACGGCGGCAGTGGTGGCGTTGATGCTGTGGTCAGGCTGCGTCGTTGAAACCGACTCACAACGCGCAACAAGGGCTGCAACCTCAGGATGACTGAGCGCCGACTCAGCGACGACGCATAGCGCTGGCAACCCGCGATGCTGCAGCCACGCTTCGCATAGATGCACGCCGTCGAGCAGCGTCATGCCGGCCTTACGGCGTGCTTGCGCACTACCGGCCCATTGCCTGAGTTGTTTGTAGTGGGCGTTATCGCGCGATTGAATGCTGCGCAAGCTCATGATGATGCTCCGCCCAGCACCTCACGCACCGGCGCATAAGATCGACGATGCTCGGGGGTGACACCGTGCTCTCGTAGTCGCGCAAGATGGTAGGCCGTGGGATAACCCTTGTGCTGATCAAAGCCGTACTGCGGATAACGCGCATGCATCTCAAGCAGAAGCGCATCGCGCGCGGTCTTGGCAAGAATCGATGCTGCAGAAATTTCGAGTACTTTGTCGTCGCCTTTAACGATGGCTTCGGTACGAATAGCGGTGACCGGGCAGCGGTTACCATCGATCAGCGCCAGTGTGGGTGTCACCGTCAGTCCTTCGATAGCACGTCGCATCGCCAGCATGGTCGCTTGAAGAATATTCAGTGCATCAATCTCAGGCGCAGAGCATTGCGCGACAGACCAGGCCAAGGCATCGCGCTGGATGATGAGCGCTAATTCATCACGCCTGGCCGGGCTGAGTTTTTTTGAATCGCGCAAACCGGCGATTGGTTTGGCGGGGTCAAGAATCACTGCCGCTGCGAACACGGGCCCGGCTAATGGACCTCGGCCCGCTTCATCAACGCCGCAAATCACTTCACCGGCGTTATCGAATAAGGGGACTGTTTTCAACGACGAGATCAGCGCTACGATTAAAGCCGGCCTGCTTGCGACAGCAGCTCCATCACTGCATGCGCACTTTGCGACGCAGTATTGCGCATCAGGTCGTGGTGCAAATCTACAAAGCGGCGGCGCAGACGTTGACGGTTTTGATCATTCGACAGCTGCGCCCACAAGGCCGACGATAAGCCCGCCGGGGTTGCTCTGTCTTGCAATAGCTCCGGCACCAGAAATTCGCGCGCCATGATATTGGGCAGACCTACCCAGGGCTGGTAAGCCATTAATCGCAGCACCTGCCAACTGGCCGGATTCATACGGTAGCTGATCACCATCGGCTTCTTGAACAAGGCTACTTCCAGTGTTGCCGTACCGCTGGCAACTAACGCGGCGTCGCAGGCCGCAATCGCATCGTGCGAGCCACCGGTCATGATCTGCAGTGGCAGCAATTTCAGGTCGGGCGTCATAAGCTGTTCGACAAATGCACGCTGCGTATCACCCGCGATCGGCATCAGGAACTGCACCTTGGGGTCACGCTTTTTCAGCATGGCGGCAGTTTCAAGAAACACGCGCGTGTTGTGCTTCAACTCGGATAATCGGCTACCGGGAAGTATGGTGACGATACGCGCATCACGCGCAATGCCGAGGGCGTCACGCACTGCGTCTTGGTCGGGATCCATCGGTATCATCTCAGCCAGCGGGTGGCCGACATAGGTCACCGGAATACCGGCTTTGTTGTAGATCGCTTCTTCAAACGGAAAAATTACCAGCAGGTGCGATACCGCACGACCAATTTTTTTTATTCTGCCACGCCGCCACGCCCACACCGACGGGCTGACAAAATGCAGCGTCGGGATGCCCGCTTGCTTGAGCTGTATTTCCAGATCGAGATTAAAGTCAGGCGCGTCAACACCAACAAATACGGCTGGACGTTCCATTAGCAATTGCTCGCGCAACTCATCACGCAAGGCCTTGAGCTCGCGGTAATGCGATAACACCTCGAACAGCCCCCGCACCGCGAGCTTTTCCATCGGGTAGTCGGACACGAAGCCGTATTCCGCCATCGCAGGCCCACCGATGCCATGCAAGCGTGCATCCGGCAACATGGGTCGTAGCCCGGACAGCAGCCGACTGGCGAGTAAATCGCCCGAGGCTTCGCCGGCGACGAGCGCCAGCGTCAGGTCATCGGACGATGCCACGCGTCACGCTCTCCAAAAATTCACGCATGCTTTTCAGGTGCGCAGATACCGCCGGTTGTACTTGCTCTTCTTTAGCAAGCGCGGCCTTGGCTTCGTCCAGCGTGAGCCCGGATTTGTAGATCAGGCGATAGGCGTTGCGTATCGCGTCGATTTCCTCACGGGTGAAACCACGCCGACGCAAGCCCTCGACATTCACGCCGTGGGCTGCCGCCGGGTTACCGCTCAAGATGACAAAGGGTGGCACATCTTGAGTCAGACTGGTAAACATACCCAGCATGGCGTGCGCGCCAATTTTGCAAAACTGATGTACGCCCGAGTGCCCACCGAGAATCGCCCAATCACCCACCTGCACATGGCCGGCCAGCTGCGCGTTGTTGGCGAAGATGGTGTGGTTACCGACCTGGCAGTCATGCGCGAGATGCACATACGCCATGATCCAGTTGTCATTGCCCAGCCGAGTAACACCGGCGTCCTGTGCCGTGCCGCGGTTAAAGGTGCAAAACTCGCGAATAGTGTTGCGGTCGCCGATCGTTAATCGCGTCGGCTCACCACTGTATTTTTTATCTTGCGGTGCCGCGCCAATCGAAGAGAACTGATAAAACACATTGTCGCAACCGATGGTGGTGTCACCTTCAATCACGACATGCGGGCCGATCTTGGTGCGCGCCCCTATTTTTACCTGCGGGCCAATGACGCTGTACGCACCTACCTCCACCGTACTATCTAGTTCGGTAGCGGGGTCGATCAGCGCGCTGGGGTGAATCATGCTCATGCCGGCTGCACCGGTTCCGGTTCGCTGATACTGCGCATGGTGCACATGAGCTCGGCTTCGACCGCAAGCTGCCCCTCGACTAGCGCTTTTGATTGAAACTTCCAGATACCGCGTGACTGACGCAGAATCTCGACCTCCATCACCAACTGATCGCCCGGCTCTACCGGCCGCTTGAAGCGCGCGCCATCGATACCGACGAAGTACACCACGGCGTTCTCATCGGGCTTTTGACCCATGGTGAGAAATGCCAGCAAGGCTGCAGTTTGCGCTAGCGCCTCAATCATTAAAACGCCGGGCATCACCGGCTTGTTCGGAAAATGCCCATTAAAGAACTCTTCGTTGGCACTGACATTTTTGATGGCGCGGATCTGCTTGCCAGATTCCCAATCAAGCACCCGATCAACCAGCAGCAGCGGGTAGCGATGCGGCAGGTATTGCTTGATTTGATTGATATCGAGGCTTTTCATTATGGTTTTGCCTAATCTCGTGGTAATGGAGTGACGTTATTCTGGGCGGCTTTATTCGCCGATTTTAGTCTCACTGGGCGGCTGAAGGCTGTGCTGCTTGAGTAGTTTCTCTAACACGCGCACGCGCTCGCGCAGGCTACCCAGTTGACGAACGACGGCGGCTGTTTTTTCCCAGTCGGCATTTTTGGCCAGAGGATAAAACCCGGTGTACTGACCCGGCTCGAGAATCGAGCGTGATACCAAGCTGCCGGAAGACACATGGACATTATCCGCAATCGTCAGATGCCCCAGCACCATCGCCGCACCACCAAAAGTACAGTGCCGGCCGATCTTGGCGCTGCCGGCGACACCAACACAGCCCGCCATCGCCGTGTGCGCACCGATCACGCAGTTATGCGCGATTTGAATCTGGTTATCCAATTTGACACCGTCTTCGATGACCGTGTCCTCCAGCGCGCCGCGATCGATGGTGGTGTTGGCACCGATCTCGACATCATTGCCTATGCGCACGCCGCCCACTTGCGGAATTTTTACCCAGTGCCCCGAGTCATTGGCAAAGCCGAAGCCGTCACCGCCAATCACCGCGCCGGATTGAATAATGCCGCGCTCACCGATCCGACAAGCCGACAGAAAACTCACGCGCGGATGCAGCAATGTGTGCGCACCGATCACAGCGTTTCGGCCAATATGGCAGCCTGCGCCGATCACGCAGTGCTCGCCGATCTGCGCGCCCGCCTCAACCGTCGCACCGGGGCCGACGCTGGCGGTGGTGGCGACAGTGGCGGTGGGGTCGACCCATGCGTTGGGATGGATACCGATTGCCGGCGCTACCGCGGTCATTGCCGCAAAGCGCTGCGCAGCGCGCGCGAAGTAGGCATAGGGATTGTCGGTAAGCACACGAGCGCCAGCGTAGCCCGGCAGCTGCTGATGATCCGAGTGCGACAGGATCAGCGCAGCAGCGCGCGTCTGCGCCGCCTGCGCGCGCAGCTTGGTGTTGGACAGAAAGGTGATGTGCGACGGACCCGCAGCGTCCAATGGCGCGATCCCGGTGATGTCGAGCTCGGGATCGCCGATCAACTCCCCGCCCAAGCTATCGACCAAGTCGCCCAGTCGAGTGCCCATGGCGGTGGTCCTGTCTTATTTTGCGTTGAGTGCCTTCAGCACTTTGTCGGTGATGTCGATGCGCGGGCTGTAGTAAACCGCTTCTTGAAACACGATGTCATATTTCTCGACATCGGCCAGCTGGCGTATGACCTTGTTGGCTTTTTCCAGAACCGCTGCCAGCTCCTCGTTGCGACGCTGGTTCAGGTCTTCACGAAACTCGCGCTGGCGACGCTGATAGTCTTTATCCATCTCGGATAGCTCGCGCTGGCGCTTGACGCGCTCGGCATCGGAGATCACAGGCGCGTCTTTATCGAGTTTCTCTGCCGCAGATTTCACGCGCGCAGCCAGATCTTGCAGATCTTTGTCGCGGCGAGAAAATTCCTGCTCGAGCTTGGCGGTCGCGGCTTTTGCCGGTGTCGCCTCACGGAAGATGCGCTCGGTGTTGACAAAACCTATTTTCAACTCTTGCGCGCTACTCGCCAGCGGCGCGATCACCAGCGCCGAGACGCCAAGCAGCACATAAGTTGCTTTTTTTAGCACGGATATCACTTCATTCTCCATCACGGAAAACCCGATTATGCCACCGCGCTTCAGAAGCCGGTACCCAGCTGGAACTGGAAGCGCTGCACATAATCCCCAGGCTTATCGTTGATCGGATACGCCAGCGATAGCTTGAGCGGTCCGACCGGTGAAATCCAGGATATGCCGATACCGGTGCTGTAGCGCAGGTCGGCCAGACGGATGTTCTCGCCCTCGTTAGGGTTCCAGACCTGGCCTGCGTCGAGGAATGTGAACCAGCGCAGGCTGCGGTCAACCCCCGTGCCCGGGAATGGGAACTGCAACTCGGCATTACCGATCAACCGCGCAGAACCGCCGATCGGCAGCCGGAACAGATTGTCGCTGGATACCCGGGTTCCGGAGACATTCAGTGTGCCAGCCGCAAATCCGCGAACCGAACCTATCCCACCGGCATAAAAGTTCTTGAAGATCGGGTAAGGATCGCCCGAGATACCGGAGCCGTAGTTAACCTCACCGTTGAAGGCGAGCGTCATGCTCGAGGCGACCGGCCAAAAATACTGATCCTGGTAGGTCGCGCGGTAATAGCGCGATCCGCCGGCCGGAGATACCTCGACGCTCGCGCGCCGATAACGGCCCTTGGTTGGAATCAGCACGCTGTCGCGCTCGTCCCGCTGCCAGGCAGCGGTGAGCGGTATCGAACTAGTGTTGGCGGAGCCGACGCCCATCTGCGGATTGCTGGCGTCCACCGGTGTCGCCGGTGAAAACGTGTAGCCATTATTTTCGGCCACAAAGCGGCGATACCGCTCAGGGCTGGTAGCGTATGCATCAACCGTGGTGTCTTCATAGCCGATGCCGAGGAATACGCGGTCGAACTCTGTGAACGGCACACCAAAATTAACAGAGCCGCCTCTGGTGACGATTTTGTAATCGACATCCGTGAAAAAAATCGGCGGTCGCGACGTGCGGTAGAACACGTCGATGGTTCGGCTGACGCCATCTTCAGTGAAATACGGGTTGGTATGGCTGAGCGCGATCGTTCGAAAAACTCGGCTGGTGTTAACGTTGATACCAATGTTGTTACCCGAACCGAATGCATTCGCCTGGTTGATCGAGCCCGTCAGTACGAGTTTTTCAGCGCTGGAGAAACCGGCACCGACCATAATTGCACCGGTAGGCTTCTCAGTGACCTTGACGTCGAGATCGACCTGATCAGGCACCCCGGGTACTTCGATCGTGTCGACCGTGGTGTCGGTGAAATAACCGAGACGGCCGAGGCGATCGCGCGAGAGCCGGATTTTGTCGCCATCGTACCAAGCGCCTTCGAACTGGCGAAACTCTCGCCGAATGACCGAATCCCGGGTACGGTCGTTACCACCGATATTGATATTTCGTACGTAGATGCGTTTGCCCGGATCGACGAAAATCGTAAAGGCAACCTCGGCTTTGTCTCGATTGATCGACGGTACTGCGTTAACGTTCGCAAACGCATAGCCGAATACGCCCATGCGCTCGCTGATTTTCTTGGTGCTTTCGGTCATGCGCTCGCCCGAATAAGCATCGCCCGGCTTGAGCGACACCAGGCTCGCGAGTTCTTGATCACGCCCGAGCATTTCGCCCTCGAGCTTGACCTCGGTTACCTTGTATTTTTTTCCTTCAGTAATATTGATGGTGATGAAGATATCTTTTTTGTCTGGCGAGATCGATACCTGCGTTGAATCGACCTGCATCTCAAGGTAGCCACGATTCAGGTAGTAGGACCGCAAAGCTTCAATATCACCCGCGAGCTTCTGGCGCGAGTACTGATCTGATTTGGAGTACCAGGTAAACCACCCGGAGGTCGACATTTTTAGCTGATCGCGCAGATCATCTTCCTTGAACGCGTCGTTGCCGATAATTTTTATCTGGCGAATACGCGCAACCTCACCCTCATCAACCGCAAAAGTGACATTGACCCGGTTGCGCTCAATCGGCGTTACCGTGGTCGTGATTTTCACACCGTACAAACCGCGCGACAGGTACTGGCGCTTGAGCTCTTGCTCGGCTCGGTCAACCAGCGACTTATCCAAAATACGCGACTCACCCAAACCAAGATCTTTGAGTGCCTTCCGAAGTTTGTCTTTTTCAAACTCTTTGGTGCCGGTGAACTCGACACTCGCAATGGCCGGGCGCTCTTCTACCGACACCACCAGTACATCGCCCTCGGTTTCGATGCGGACGTCTTTGAAAAAACCCGTTGCGTACAGCGCCTTGATCGCCGCCGCCGCTTTGTCGTCATCGAAGGTATCGCCGATGCGTACTGGCAGGTAGTTGAACACCGTACCGGCTTCAGTGCGCTGTATGCCCTCGACCCGAATATCACGCACGGTGAATGGCTCGACAGCGAGCGCGTGCGCCGCAAAAGCAGAGGCGATCGCAGTGGCAATGAGTTTGGGTATGAAGGAAGGCGACCGGCGCGGGGTTCGAGATGTCATCGATGGATTATTATTTGAGTCGGGCCTGCGACTATCCGATCAGACGAGTGATGTCGTTGAAAACCGCAATAGCCATCAAGGCCATCAGCGCCCCTAATCCTGCGCGCTGCACAATTTCTGCGACACGCTCGGGGACTGGCCGCCCGGAAAAAAGTTCCACCGAATAATACAGCAAATGACCGCCATCCAAAACCGGTATGGGTAGCAGATTCATCACGCCGAGACTAATACTCACGAACGCAATAAACGATAAAAAACTGATCCAGCTCGATCGTGCAGTCTGCCCCGCGTAGTCGGCAATGGTGATCGGGCCGGTGATGTTTTTCAGTGATGCCTCGCCGATTAACATCTTGCCAAGCATGCGCACCGTCAGCGCAGAGGTGTCCCACGTTTTATGCGCTGCGCGAGTGAACGCATCAATCGGGCCGGACTGTACGGTCACCATCGCGCTGGACATATCAACTTGCGCCAGAATTCTGCCGACCTCGCGCTCACCGTCACGCTCAGCGCGCGGAACCAGCGACGCCGACATGGGCCGACCCTCCCGTAGCCATGCAATTGTCACGCTGCGCCCCGGCGCCGCCTGTACGGCCTGGATGAAAGCGATCGCGTCAGCGACGGGTTGGTCGTCGATAGCGGTGATGCGATCGCCCGCTTGCAGCCCTGCTTGTGCTGCCGGGCCATCCGGCAAAATCTCACCGAGCAAGGATGGCGGACGCGCCAATGAAAGCCCCAGTCGTTCGAATAATTCGCTGTCGATTTCCTGCTCGGGTAAGGCTTGCGCCGGTAACACCACTTCGCTGAGCCAGTAGCCGCCCGCGTTGTCGGGCCGCTGCACTGACAAGCGCAGCGCTTGCTCGCGCAACACCACCTGAATCATCTGCCAGCGAAACTCGGCCCACGAGCGCACTGCTGTGCCGTTCACCTCGAAAATTAGATCACCCGTGTGCAGACCAGCACGCTGGGCGGCGCTAGATTCTATGACTGTCACGCGCGCTACCGGCTCGGGCATGCCGTGCAGATAGAGACCAGCCAGAATCGCTATCGCCAGCAGAAAATTCGCGAGTGGGCCGGCGACGACGATCGCGATTCGCTTACCCACTGTCTGCCCGGTGAATTCGCGCGGCATATCCTCGGGTGCGATGTCGCCCTCGTGGTCACGTTTATCCAGCATCTTGACGTAGCCACCCAAAGGCAGAAGCGATAAGGCCCACTCGGTTTGATCTTTACCGAATCGCTTTGACCAGATCACTCGGCCCATACCGACCGAGAAACGCACGACCTTGACACCGCACCAACGCGCGACCCAGTAGTGCCCGAGTTCGTGAAAGATCACCAGCACACCGATCGTGATCGCAAATGCCAGCAGGGTCTGAAGCAGGGTCATGGTTTATGAATGCAAGAAAGGGTTTAAAGCACTGCCCAGCCGCTCAGTGCAGCAGCTCCAGCGCCTGCGCACGCGCGACCTGGTCTTGTGCGAGCAAGCTATCGAGCGTGTTGACTGAGGCCGACGGAACCCGCTGCAGGGTCTCGGCTATCACGCCCGCGATCCGGCTGAAACCGATACGCTGATCAAGAAACGCCTGCACCGCGATTTCATTGGCGGCATTCAACACTGCCGGTGCGCAGCCACCCGTGTGCAACACATCAAACGCCAGCTGCAGGCAGGGGAAACGCAAAAAATCAGGCTTGCGAAAATCCAGCTGACCGATGCGTGCGAGATCTATGGCGTCAACACCGGAATCGATCCGCTCGGGATAAGCAAGCGCATGCGCAATCGGCGTTCGCATATCGGGGTTACCGAGTTGCGCCAATACTGAACCGTCGGCATAAGCCACCATGGAATGAATCACGCTCTGCGGATGAATCACGACCTCGATCTGCGCGGCGCTCGCGCCAAACAGCCAGTGCGCCTCAATCACTTCCAGGCCTTTATTCATCATGGTGGCCGAATCAACCGAGATCTTTCGACCCATGCTCCAGTTGGGATGTGCTACCGCTTGCTCAGGGGTGATGCTATCAAAACTCGCCAGGTCTCGATCGAGGAAAGGGCCGCCGGAAGCAGTGAGCAAAATTTTTCGGATGCCATGCTGCGGCGGCACGCGCTGGTATCCGATCGGCAGGCATTGAAATATCGCGTTGTGCTCGCTATCAATCGGCAACAATGTAGCGCTACTGGATGCAACTGCATCCATAAACAACTGACCCGAGATAACCAGCGCCTCTTTGTTGGCCAGCAGGAGTTTCTTGCCAGCGTGTGCCGCTGCAAGACTGGGCCGCAAACCGGCGGCGCCGACGATTGCCGCCATGACCGTATCGCATGAGGCAGAACTCGCCACCTCGCAAAGGGCTTGTTCGCCCCACAGCACTTCGGTGCCAAGGCCGTCGCGCTTGATGAGGTCTTGAAGTTGCGCTGCCGCTTCGGCGTTACCGACCACCGCAACCTCAGGATGGAACTGAGCGCATTGCGCGGCCAGCAGATCAACCCGGGTTTGACCGGTGAGCGCGAACACGCGGTAGCGATCAGGATGCCGCGCCACCACATCGAGCGTCGAGACGCCAATCGAGCCCGTTGCGCCGAGTATGGTGAGCGATTGCATGCGGCGATTATTTCACGAGACAGCTGCTGGCATCTGAGCCGCCAAAAGATATGCCAACGGCATCGACGGTACCAGCGCATCGATACGGTCGAGCACGCCGCCATGGCCTGGCAAAAGGCGACTACTGTCCTTGACGTCTGCACGACGCTTCAGCATGGATTCAAACAAATCTCCGACCACGCTGGCAAACACCAATAACGCCAGCAAGACGATTGATTTGAACCAGCCATACCGCAACAGCAATTGCGCCTGAAAGGTTTGCGGTACTTGCGTCACCAATGCCGAGAGCACCAACACGGCAAGCAAGCCACCGGCCACGCCTTCCCAGGTCTTACCCGGGGAGATACCGGGCGCGAGCTTACGCTTGCCAAAAGAACGGCCCGCGAAGTAGGCACCAATATCAGCAACCCAGACAATCGCCATCGCAGACAACAGAAACACCACCGAGCGATACCACAAGCCGGCAATAGAAATAAAACATCCCAGCAGGGCAATCAGGTACAGGGAATTGAATAGCGCGCCACGCAGCCCCACATTCGCCGGCAGGCCAAAGCGTAGCGCCGGAAAAAATCGCAAGCCCCACAGCGCGATACAAATCGATGCGAGCGGCAGCCACTCATCAGTGGCGCGGCTGATCATGGGGAGCAAAAAAATGCCACACACCAGCGCCATCGGCAGCACAAACCGCACACCCGACAGCCAGAGCGCCTCCCAGCACGCGGCACCGAAAAAAATGGCGAGGGTAAACTGGAACGCAATCGCAGATCCTGAACCAAGCACTGCGCCAAGCAGAACCAATAACGCAACTGCTGTGATCACGCGTTGTCGCAGCATTAAGAAGCTTTCCTGATCTCGACCAGCTGCGCGCTGGTGCGACCAAAGCGGCGCTCGCGCTGCTGGTAAGAGATGATCGCTGCGTCCAGCGCGGCCTCGTCAAAGTCGGGCCAGAATGTATCGGTGAAATACAACTCGGTGTAAGCCAGTTGCCACAACAGGAAATTGGAGATGCGCTGCTCGCCACCGGTGCGAATAAACAGATCTGGCTCGGGAGCATAGGCCATCGCCAGGTAGGGTGCGAGCTCAGCCTCGGTATATGCATTGATGTCTGGATGCGCCGCAACCATACGATTAGTCGCCTGCATCAGATCCCAGCGCCCGCCGTAGTTCGCGCAAATAGTGAGCGTAAGGCGAGAATTCGACTCGGTTTTGCGTTCGGCTTGCTCGATCAGCTGCAGCAAGCGCGCATCAAATTTAGACAGATCACCCACCACGCGCAGCCGTATACCGTTAGCGTGCATTTTGTCGACCTCACGCTCTAGCGCGGCAGCGAATAAACGCATCAGCATTGAGACCTCGTCAGCCGGTCGGCGCCAGTTTTCGGAGCTGAACGCAAACAGCGTCAGGTAGCCAACACCTCGTGAAATACACGCTTTCACTGCTGCTCTGACCGCCTCTACGCCTTTGGCATGACCCGCGACTCTGGGCAGGTAACGCTGCGTGGCCCAGCGCCCATTGCCATCCATGATGATAGCGACGTGGTGGGGCACACACGCTGTCTCAGGTATCTGCAGCGTAGAACTCGGATGGCTCATATTCGCGCTCGACAAAAGGTCAAAGAAAAATCGTACAACGACGTCGATGAGGGTCTTATACCGTCATCACATCTTTTTCTTTTTCAACGACTAATTTATCAACCTCGGCAACAAATTTATCGGTCAGCTTTTGTACTTCGTCTTGCGTGCGGCGCTCGTCGTCTTCGGAGATCGCCTTGTCCTTCAAAAGCTTCTTGAGGCTTTCGTTCGCGTCACGCCGAATATTGCGAATCGCGATCTTGGCGTCTTCAGCTTCACTGCGAACCAGCTTGACCATTTCCTTGCGGCGCTCTTCGGTCAGCGCGGGGGTTGGCACCCGGATCACCTCACCGACCGTGGCCGGGTTCAAGCCGAGATCAGATTCGCGAATCGCTTTTTCTATCGCAGCGATCATTTTCTTTTCCCATGGCTGCACACCAATAGTGCGCGCATCAAGCAGTGTGAGATTGGCCACCTGACTAATCTGTGTCGGCGTGCCGTAGTAGTCGACCATCACATGATCAAGAATACCCACATGAGCACGGCCCGTACGTACCTTGGCCAGATCGGTTTTCAGCGTCTCGATCGATTTCTGCATTTTTTGCTCGGTGGCTTTTTTCACCTCAGCAGGGGTCATGTCTTTCTCCTGTATGCGTTCAATATGAATCAGACGTGAACCAGCGTGCCTTCGTCATCGCCAAGCACGACGCTCATGAGCGCCCCCGGTTTGACGATCGAAAACACACGGATCGGTAATTTTTGGTCACGGCACAAAGCAAACGCGGTCGCATCCATGACTTGCAGCCGCTTCGAAATCGCCTCATCAAAACTGATGGTGCTGTAGCGCGTTGCCGAGGCATCTTTCTTCGGATCAGAGCTGTAGATACCGTCCACTTTGGTTGCTTTCAGCACCACCTCCGCGCCGATCTCAGCGCCGCGCAGCGCAGCAGCCGTGTCGGTGGTGAAGAAAGGGTTACCTGTACCTGCAGCGAACACCACGATCTTGCCTTCTTCGAGGTACTGCAGTGCCTTAGGACGCACATACGGCTCGACCACCTGCTCGATCGCGATCGCAGACATGACACGCGCCGTCATGCCCACCTGACGCATGGCATCTGCCAGCGCGAGCGAGTTCATCACGGTGGCCAGCATACCCATGTAGTCCGCAGTGGCACGATCCATACCCTGCGCACCGGGAGCAACGCCGCGAAAGATGTTGCCGCCACCAATCACAATGGCCACCTCGACACCCAGCTTGGCGACCTCTGACACATCCGCCACCATGCGTTCGATCGTGGCACGGTTAATGCCGTAGGCGTCTTCGCCCATCAGCGCCTCGCCCGATAGCTTCAGCAGGACGCGCTTGTATATGGGTTTGGTCATGCGGTCTGTTCCCTAGTTTGCCCGAGTGATTTGATCGATATTGTAAATGCTGCGATCCTGAAAAAAACGGGCCATGCGGCCCGTTTTTCTTAACGCTTGCTCAAGACTTTTTGGCAGCGGCGACCTGGGCCGCCACTTCGGCGGCAAAGTCGTCTTGTCGCTTCTCGATACCCTCGCCCACAATGTACATGGTGAACGACTTGACCGAGGTCTGAGCTGCCTTCAGCATTTGCTCTACGGTCTGCTTATCATTCTTGACAAAGGCCTGATCCAGCAGCGATACCTCTTTGAGGTACTTCTGCACCGAACCCTCGACCATTTTTGCGGCGATATCGGCAGGCTTGCCCGACTCCTGCGCCTTCAGTGTCGCCACCGAGCGCTCTTTTTCAATCAGCTCTGCCGGCACTTGCGTTGACGACAACGCCACCGGCTTCATCGCCGCGATATGCATCGCCACATCTTTACCGACTTGCTCTTCAGCGCCGTCGTACTCGACCATGACGCCGATGCGCGTACCGTGCAAGTAAGAGGCCAACTTGGCGGTAGTTTCAAAACGCTGGAAGCGGCGGATCGACATATTCTCGCCAATCTTGCCGATGAGGGCCGAACGCACCTCGTCGACGGTTTTACCCTCCATCGGCAGCGCCGACAGCGCAGCGACATCGGCGGGGTTTTTATCGGCAACCATTTGCGCGATGTGCTTGGTGAAGTTCAGGAAGTCGTCATTTTTCGATACAAAGTCAGTCTCGCAATTGACCTCGACCAGCGCGCCAATACCGCCCGCGATATGGGCTGCAACCACACCCTCAGCGGTAACACGTGATGCGGCTTTTGATGCCTTGCTGCCGAGCTTGACGCGCAGGATTTCCTCGGCCTTGGCCATGTCACCGTCGGCCTCGGTCAGTGCCTTTTTGCACTCCATCATGGGCGCGTCTGTTTTAGCGCGCAGTTCACCCACCATTGCTGCTGTAATTGCTGCCATTACCCTCTCCTCAACTAGGTCGCCATTCGGCAACCGGTATCAATATCTTTACACTGGGGCCGAAGCCTGCCCCGCAAGCCGCCTGCCCCATCGACGCATTGCCCGAAAAAAAGGGGCGAACCGCTGTTGCCCCTGATTTTCCGCCTCGCTTAACGAGGCAGTGCGCTAAGGCGAATCAGGCCTGATCGCTGACTTCGACGAACTCCTCGCCCTTGGCAGCCTGGACGATATCGGCTACCGAGGTGGCGCGGCCCTCGAGAATGGCGTCGGCCACACCGCGTGCATACAGCGTGATGGCTTTTGACGAGTCGTCATTGCCCGGAATCACGTAGGTGACGCCGCTTGGCGAGTGGTTGGTATCGACCACACCAATCACCGGAATGCCGAGCTTGGTGGCTTCGGTAATTGCGCCCTTGTGGTAGCCGACGTCGATCACGAAAATCGCATCTGGCACACCGTTCATGTCTTTGATGCCGCCAATACCTTTTTGCAGCTTGTCGAGCTCGCGGTTAAACATCAGCGCTTCTTTTTTCGACATTTTCTCGACCGAGCCGTCAGCGATGGCGGCTTCCATTTCCTTCAGGCGCTTGATCGAGGTCTTGATGGTCTTGAAGTTAGTCAGCGTACCGCCCAGCCAGCGCTGGTCAACGAACGGCACACCGGCGCGCTGCGCCTCAGCCGCAATGATGTCGCGCGCCTGGCGTTTGGTGCCTACCATCAAAATGGTGCCACGGTTGGCGGAGAGTTGACGGATGTACTTGGACGCCTCCTGGAACATGGCCATGGTCTTTTCCAGGTTGACGATATGAATCTTGTTACGATGACCGAAGATAAACGGGGCCATCTTGGGGTTCCAGAAGCGGGTTTGGTGACCAAAATGGACGCCGGCTTCCAGCATTTCACGCATGGTGACTGACATAGTTTCTCCAGGGTTGTGTCTTGAGGCCGGTCAGCAACCCGAACAAACCATCTGTTGACGGGCACCCTTGGGGCGCGGACTCGTGATTTAAAAATTTACAAAAAAGTAATACAGTCGCTTGACGCCCCCACTTTTCCGCGGCGGGAAACAAGCTAACCCAAGATTTTACCCGTAAAGCGGGATCAGACGCAAACTCACCCAATTCCGGGCACAGGTCCGAAGGACTTCGTAGCGCCAAACCGCGAGGCGCGAGTCGCTCGACTATAATCCCAGCTTCTCTCACAGGACTGCCACCGCCAGCTGTACGCGGCGCTCGCGCAGCAGCATCATGGGCAACATCACGATCAAGACACCGGAAGACATCGCTGGCATGCGAGTGGCCGGACGCCTCGCCTCGGAGGTGCTGGATTTCATCACGCCGCATGTGAAGGCGGGCGTGAGTACCGATCAACTCGACAAGCTGTGCCACGACTATATGGTGAACGTGCAGGGAGTGACGCCGGCGCCTTTGAATTACTGCCCTCCGGGGTACACGCCTTACCCGAAATCGATTTGCACCTCGGTGAATGATGTGGTCTGCCACGGCATACCCGGCGACAAGGTTTTAAAGCTGGGCGATGTGGTGAACATTGATGTCACGGTCATCAAAGATGGTTATCACGGCGATACCAGCCGTATGTTCTTCGTTGGCGAGCCATCAATACTCGCCAAACGCTTGAGCGACATCACTTACGAATGCATGTGGCTGGGTATTTCGCGCATCAAGCCCGGAACCTACTTGGGTGACCTTGGCCATGTGATCCAGCAGTACGCAGAGAACGCTGGCTTTTCGGTAGTGCGCGAGTTTTGTGGCCACGGCATCGGCAAAGTATTCCATGAAGAACCTCAGGTGCTGCACTACGGCAGACCGGGCACGCTCGATCAACTGGGCTCCGGCATGATCTTCACGGTCGAGCCGATGATCAATGCAGGGCGCAGAGAAATTCGCGAGATGAGCGACGGCTGGACTATCAAGACCCGTGACCGTAGCCTCTCGGCGCAGTGGGAGCACACGGTGCTGGTTACCGAGACTGGCTTCGAGGTGCTTACGGTGTCCGCCGGATCGCCACCACCACCCGCTTTCATTACATCCCCCGCAGCAGATAGCGCGGCCAGCGTGGAGTGAGATGACCACGCTGTCGATCTCTCTACGCGAACAGCTAAGGGAAGGCCGGCAGGCAATTGTTGACGACTACCTCGTCAACCGACGAACAGAGCAACTGCTGAAACGATTCGCGCGGCACGCAGACCAAGTCCTCACTCTAGCCTGGCGATCATTTAGCATGCCGGCGTCGACCGCCTTGGTAGCCGTGGGCGGCTATGGCCGCGGTGAGCTTTTCCCCTACTCCGATATCGATCTGCTGATTCTGCTGCCATCGCAGCCCGACGCCGCGCTGCGCGAAAAACTGGAACAGCTGGTGCAACTGCTGTGGGACCTCGGTCTCGAGATCGGACACAGCATCCGTACGGTCGACGAGTGCATGACCGAGTCGGAGGCCGATATCACGGTGCAAACCAGCCTATTGGAGGCGCGGCGCATCACCGGCTCGCAGCAACTCTTCAAGCAGCTGCAGCAGCGCCATGCGCAGGCGATGGATGCACGCGCTTTTTTTCAGGACAAAGTACTCGAGCTGCGCCAGCGTCATGTGAAGTACGAGAACACGCCTTACAGCCTGGAGCCGAACTGCAAAGAAAGCCCGGGTGGTCTTCGTGATTTGCAAGTGATTCTTTGGGTTTCAAAAGCAGCCCGTCTTGGGCGCTCGTGGCGCGAGCTTGCCGATAGCCAGATCATCACCCGCACCGAGGCGCGGCAACTGGCTGAGAAAGAGCGCGCGTTCAAAGATATTCGAATCCGTTTGCACCTGTACGCCGGGCGTCGCGAGGACCGCTTGGTGTTCGATGTGCAAGGGCCGATTGCAGAGACTTTTGGTTTCGCAGCCGGCGAAGACCGGCGCGCCAGTGAGGTGCTGATGCAGCGCTATTACTGGGCGGCCAAAGCGGTGACGCAACTGAACTCTATCCTGCTCCAGAACATTGAATCACGTTTGTTTCCGCAACCGCTCGCATCGCGACCAGTCAACGAACGATTCAATGAAGTCAACGGCATGATCGATGTCGCGCATGATGAGGTGTTCGAGCAAACGCCGTCGGCGATGCTGGAAATATTTCTGCTGCTTGAGCGTAATGCTGAGTTGAAAGGCATGACCGCGCGCACCCAACGCGCGCTATGGCATGCGCGCTTTCGTATCGACGCCAAGTTTCGCCGCGACCCGAAACATCGTGAGCTATTTCTACAGATACTGCAGTCGCCGAAAGGTGTCACCCACGCGCTGCGCGGCATGAATCAGCTATCGATCTTGGGCCGGTATCTGCCTAATTTCCGTCGCATCATCGGTCAGATGCAGCATGATCTGTTTCATGTGTACACGGTCGATCAGCATATTTTGATGGTGGTGCGGAATGTGCGTCGTTTTACCATCCCCGAGCATTCACACGAATACCCTTTCTGCAGCCAACTGATCGCTAATTTCGCGCAGCCCTGGCTGATTTATATCGCTGCGCTGTTTCACGATATCGCCAAGGGACGTGGCGGCGACCACTCGGTACTGGGTAAAACCGATGCGCAACGATTTTGTCGTGATCATGGTTTAACTAAACAAGATACTGAGTTAGTTGTATTTCTTGTCGAGCACCATTTATTGATGTCGCAGGTGGCACAAAAACAAGACCTGTCCGATCCCGATGTGATTCGTGCGTTTGTTAAAACGGTTAAAACCGAGCGCCGCCTGACGGCACTTTACCTGCTCACTGTTGCTGATATTCGCGGTACAAGCCCCAAAGTATGGAATGCGTGGAAGGGCAAGCTGCTGGAGGACTTGTACCGCATGAGCCTGCGCGTGCTTGGCGGTGAAGCGCCTTCGGCTGACCGCGTGCTGCAAAACCGCCAGCAAGAAGCACGCGCCACACTTAGGCTGCACGGCCTGCCGGATGAGGTTCATGACAGCTTGTGGAAGCGGCTGGATGTCGGCTATTTTCTGCGGCACGATGCTGCAGAGATTGCCTGGCACACGCGCGTCTTGCATGAGCATTTGGATGATGAGCTACCGCTGGTGCGGTGCCGTATCGCGCCGATCGGCGAAGGTTTACAGGTTATGGTCTATCTACGCGACCGTACTGATTTATTTGCGCGTATCTGTAGTTATTTTGATCGTCATAATTTCAGCATTCTGGATGCCAAGGTGCAGACCACGCGCAATGGCTACGCGCTGGATACATTTCTGGTCAGCGAGCCTAGTTTTTCCGAGAACTACCGTGAGCTGATTGCCTTGGTCGAGCATGACCTCGCGCTATGGGTGCAAAGTGATGCCGCGCTACCCTCGCCCGGCAAAGCAAGACTATCGCGACTATCTCGCACCTTCCCCATCACGCCGACAGTGCATCTGTCGCCTGATGAGCGCGGCCAGTATCACATGCTCTCGGTTTCTGCGAATGATCGCCCCGGACTGCTGTATTCAATCGCCAGTGTGCTCGCGCGCTATAAAGTGAATTTGCACACCGCAAAAATTGCTACGCTGGGCGAACGGGTGGAAGATGTGTTCGTGGTCGATGGCCCAACGCTATCAAACGCGAGAGCGCAGATTGCGTTGGAATCTGATCTGTTAGATGCTTTGCGCATCTAACACCGCCTTGTCTATTTTCCACAGCAATGACTGAACCCTTGCGCCTGTCAAAACGTATGTCCGAGCTCGGGCTTTGCTCACGCCGTGAGGCCGATGAGTGGATCGCGAAAGGCTGGGTCCGCGTCGATGGGCAAATCATCTCCGAACTGGGTAGCAAAGTACTGCCGCACCAGAAAATATCGATAGAAAAACAAGCGCAGGCGCAGCAAGCAAAACGCGTCACCGTGCTACTCAACAAACCGATGGCGTATGTGAGCGGGCAAGCTGAAGATGGCTTCACGCCAGCCTTCACGTTGGTGACTCCGGAAAATCGCTGGAGCGAGGATAAATCCCCTACCCAGTTTTCGCCGTCGCAGTTAAAAAGCCTGGTTCCCGCTGGTCGGCTTGATATCGACTCCGTTGGGCTGTTGGTGTTAACCCAGGATGGTCGTATTGCGAAGCAGCTGGTTGGCGAAGATCGGCTGATCGAAAAAGAGTATCTGGTGCGAGTGAAATACCTGAGACCGGGCAAGCTGCCGGATTCAGATCTGAAGCGTTTGAATCACGGTCTCTCGCTTGATGGCAGCCCGCTACTACCGGCGAAAGTGAGTTGGCAAAACGATGACCAGCTACGTTTCATTTTGCGAGAGGGCAAGAAGCGACAAATCCGCCGTATGTGCGAGTTGGTTGGTCTTCAGGTGATTGGCCTCAAGCGGGTACGCATCGGTAATGTGAAGCTTGGTGACTTACCGGTTGGGCAGTGGCGGTATATGGCGGAGAGCGAGAGGTTCTAGTTGGCGCTAGACCAAACCGTCGTTGAAAATCGCATTGACTGGTGATCGCGGCGCCAGACTACTTCTTCGCTGGATACCGCCAGATACCAAGTCTCGCTGACCGGCTCAGGTTTTTTTCGTGCGAACCCTGACGGAACCAGCAAAGCGATGCACCACGCTGGTTCGGGGTCACGAGCGGACGGGTAAACGATACCACCGATCTCAGCCTGCCGCACCATACGCGCCAAATCTTGTGTGGATGTGTGGTCAGATGAAACTCGCCACTGCTTGAGATCGAGATCAAAGCCTGACTCGCGCAGGTCAATCGTCGTTGTTGATATCTTGACGTTGAACGCAGTATGAGGAACCGGCCCCAGCCTTTCAAGATTGGGCGCATCCAGTAAAAATCTCCATCGCCAATAACCGAGCTCTGCCGCCGCGGTTCGCACAGACTCTGCCGCGTAAAAGACACCGGGGTCAGCATACGCACGAAACCGTGAGCCCGCCCTCAACGGCACATAGCGAAATGGCGTCGCCAACAGGTAGTGCAATTGCGCCGTGCCATGTGCCCTTAGGGGTTTATCTTGGTCCAACAATGATTCGAGGATGTCTTGCTCGTCACGCGTATCAACCAATTTCATCGTTGCCGCAATATGCTGAGACTCCACCATGCGCCAAGCCAGGCACTGCCACGGACGTGACTCAGCCGACAGCGCGCGAGGCGTCCAAGTAGTGGACAACACTGACCAAGCCCTCCGTGTCAGATAACAAATCGATGGGGCGAGCATTCAACGCAAGGTTCTCGCTATGCAGCCAAGCGTGGGCCGAAGCGGAATCGCCAACAATCGAATCAAGCGACCTGAACGCCCGGACAAACAAGAGCGCCAAGTCCCATTCCTTGCGTCGGGGATCGAGCTGGTAACTCCCCCCATACAAGCGAGAGACAGTGGCCGGGCTGAGACCGAGGATCTTTCCGAGTAACTGCTGCGAAACACCAAGACGATCCGCCGCACGGGTCACTGCTTTCGCCAGCACCCCGTTGGGTTTCGGCGCCGCGTCGTGATTTGGGGATACAGCGAGCATAATGATAATCCTTTCTATAGAAAGGATTCTATCTCAGAATTTCTACAGAAATCCATAGTCAGTATGCAACATCGTCAGTCATCCGCCGCCGGGTCCATACCGGGGAACAGTACTTCGGTATAGCCAAACTTGCTGAAATCTCGCACCCGCATGGGGTACAGCACGCCGATCAGGTGGTCACACTCGTGCTGCACGACGCGCGCATGGAAGCCATCCACCGCTCTATCGATAGGCTTGCCGTACGGGTCAACGCCACGGTAGTGAAGACGTGCGTGGCGCGGCACGACCCCACGTAAGCCAGGCACGGACAAGCAACCTTCCCAACCCTCTTCCATCACATCCGATAAAGGCTCGAGCACCGGATTCAACAGCACCGTCTCGGGCACTGAAGGCGCATCCGGGTAGCGATCATTTTTGCTGAAGCCGAAAATCACCAACTGCAAATTCACGCCAATCTGTGGCGCGGCAAGTCCCGCGCCATTCGCCACGTGCATGGTGTCGAACATATCGGCGATCAGCGCATGCAGCTCAGCTGTGTCGAACGCGGTGACAGGCGCTGCGACGCGCAGTAAGCGCGGGTCGCCCATTTTCAGAATCTCGCGGACGGCCATCTCAACCCCGCTGCCCGAGCCAATCGGCGAACGCGGCACCCGTCTCTGCATGTTGCAGGCCAATCTCTACGGACGCTTGCAGGTACCCTAGCTTCGAGCCGCAGTCGAATCGCCTGCCCTGGTAGCGATAGGCAAGCACCGTCTCATACTGCATCAAGGCCTCGATACCATCGGTGAGCTGAATCTCACCACCCGCGCCTTTACCAATCTTCTCCAGGCACGAAAAAATCCTTGGTGTCAGAACATAGCGACCCACCACTGCGAGTGTTGAAGGCGCATGCTCGGGCGCCGGCTTCTCAACAATGGCCCCTACTTTTTCTAATCGTTCAGCAAAGGGCTCCGTACTCACGATGCCATATTGTTTGGTATGCGCGCGCGGCACATCCTGCACGCCCAGCAGACTGGACTGCTCACGCGCAAACGTGGTGGTCATTTGCGCCATTACGCCTGGACCATTAAGCTCGCCCTGCATGAAGTCATCCGCCAATAACACAGCGAACGCATCATCACCGACAATCGGTTTTGCGCACAGCACCGCATGACCTAAGCCTAACGCCATCGGCTGCCGGATGTACATGCAATTCACATTTTTTGGAATGACACTACGTACCAGCTCAAGCAGCTGCTGCTTGCCTGCGCTTTCAAGCTCAGCTTCGAGTTCGTAGGCTTTATCGAAATGGTCCTCAATCGCGCGCTTGTTGCGGCCGGTGATAAAGATCATTTCAGTGATGCCCGCCTCGACCGCCTCTTCCACTGCATACTGGATCAGCGGCTTGTCGACGATCGGCAGCATCTCTTTCGGTTGTGCCTTGGTGGCAGGAAGAAATCGGCTACCCAGACCTGCTACCGGAAACACAGCCTTCTTGATTGAACGACTCATGCGGGGTTCTCCAACAATTGCAGTAGGCCTTCTTCATTCAGTACTGGAACACCAAGTTCTTCCGCCTTGGCGAGTTTACTGCCGGCTTCTTCACCAGCCACCACATAACTGGTTTTTTTTGAGACCGAGCCCGACACTTTGCCACCAGCTGCCTCAATTAAAGCCTGCGCTTCATCGCGCTTCAGGTTGGGCAGAGTGCCTGTCAGCACAAATGTTCTACCACTCAAGTGCTGTGTTTGACGTTCGACCGCCGATTCATCCCAGTGCACCCCGGCAGCGCGTAACTGGGCGATCAATTCACGATTCAGCGGGTCATGCAGAAAGCTGAGGATAGATTGCGCCACCACCGGGCCAACATCCTCAACAGCAAGCATCTGTTCCTCGTTAGCCGCCATCAACGCATCGAGTGTGCCGAAGTGTCGCGCCAAGGTCTTTGCAGTCGACTCACCAACGTGTCGAATACCTAATGCGTAGATAAAACGCGGAAGCGTCGTTGATTTGGATTGGGCCAGCGCGTCGAGTACATTTTGTGCCGACTTTTCCGCCATGCGGTCTAACTCGGCCAACGCGATCAAACCTATCTTGTAAAAATCAGCCGGCGTCGTCACCAAGCCGCGATCCACCAGTTGCTCGATCAATTGCTCACCCAGACCTTCAATGTCCATCGCCCGGCGCGATACAAAATGCTGTAAGCCCCCTTTGCGTTGCGCAGCGCATTTCAGCCAGCCACCCGAACAACGCGCAACTGCCTCATCTTCCGGCCGAATGATGGCCGACCCACACACCGGGCAGGCCGTCGGCATCAGGAATTCTTTTGTGTCTGAAGGGCGACGCTCCGGCACGACCGCCACCACCTCCGGAATCACATCACCCGCACGGCGCACGATAACGTTATCGCCAATACGAATATCTTTACGCCGGACTTCATCTTCATTGTGTAGCGTGGCATTGGTGACGGTAACGCCGCCCACGGACACCGGTGCCAGCCGCGCCACCGGCGTAATGGCACCGGTACGACCGACTTGCACGTTAATGTCCAATACCGTGGTGGTTGCTTCTTCTGCCGGAAATTTATGCGCCAGTGCAAAGCGCGGCGCACGCGACAAAAAGCCAAGCACCTGCTGCTGCTGGACGCGATTCACTTTATACACAACGCCATCAATATCGTAAGCGAGCGAACCACGGCGCATGCCAATATCGGTAAAGAAGTTGAGCAAGCCATCGGCACCGCGCACAACGGCGCGCTCGTCGCATACGGCAATACCGAGTTCGCTATACCAATCCAATAGCTTGCCATGGATGTCCGGTAATTCAGCACCCGCCAGATGGCCGATGCCATACGCAAAAAAACGCAAACTACGTTGCGCGGTAATTCGCGAATCCAGTTGCCGCAAGCTACCTGCTGCAGCGTTGCGCGGGTTGGCGAACTCTTTTAATCCGGCGTCACGTTGACGCTGGTTGAGGCGCGCAAAGTCAGCCTTGAACATCAGCACTTCGCCTCTGACGTCGATGACTTTGGGTGGGTGCTCGGTTCTCAGTCGCAACGGAATGGAATGGATGGTTCGGATATTCGCAGTGACATCTTCACCCGTGCTCCCATCGCCGCGTGTCGCTGCTTGTACCAGAACGCCATCGACGTAGCGCAGACTAATTGCGAGCCCGTCGAATTTCAGTTCGCAGGCATACTCAACATCACCCGATTCACCCAGCCCTTCACTGACGCGCCGATCAAAGGCACGGATGTCTTCCTCAGAAAATCCATTGTTAATCGACAGCATCGGCACGTCATGCTGTACCTGCGCAAACTCGGGCAAGGGCGCGCCGCCGACCCGCTGTGTCGGCGAGTCAACGGACATGAGCTCGGGGTGTTTTGTCTCGAGCTGCTGCAGCTCGATGAACAGCGTGTCGTATTCCGCATCGGGAATCGTCGGCTGATCAAGCACGTAGTAGGCGTGAGCGTGACGATTCAGCTCCTCACGCAACCACTGGATGCGTGCACTGTCGCTCTCGTGTCCGGTCGCAGCGTTCACGGCATTGAGCAGCAGCGCGGTTGGTTCAGGCGAACAAGCGCTGCGCCAGCGGCGAACCGGCCGGAATGCCGGCCTGCGCCATCGCGCGATAGAAATCAGCGACCTGCTCTGCAATCGCAGTGAGTGAGGCGTCCGGCAGTGGCTGGCCCTCATCGTCGACGACCGTACCGGATAGACGATTGGCGAGTGACTTGGCAAATGCTGTCATCGCCTTGAAGCCGCCTCTATCCGGCGGCACCAGCGCCACGGGCAATAGCAGGGTGATTTTGGCGCTGCTGTCATCTGACGGATTGGCGTTCACGTTCACCGAGAACAGCAAGCCACCCTCGCCATCGGGCATCACCAATTTGCCGTCGGGGCGCAGCTCCATACCCTGCCTTTGCAGCGCGGGTTTGAGCGTGGCCATCGGCCATGGCGCTGCGTTCGAGCGCACATTGATCGATAACTGCGCGTCGAATTCTTGAAGCAGCTGGTGCAGCGAACGCGCTTTGGCGACCACTTCACCCATGTCAGGCAAATCGGGGCTGGCACCCAAATCGTCGGCCATCTGATCAAGACGTGATGCCAGCTCGGAGAATTCCAGTTCAGTGAGCGCACCACTCCGCGTAGCAAGCTGCACACCCACCTGCAGCTGCGTATACACACCGCCCACCGCCACCGCCTCCCAGTGATGCTCGCCACTCAGCCCTGCCACTTTGACGGGCTTACTACCCACCAAGTGCAGGTGCTGAAACGCCTGCATCACGCGCTCACCACGCAGCGGTGCCTCTAGCAGTACCGGGATAATGCAATCAATCGCCGGATCCAAGGGCGAGCGACGCGCGGCCGGGGCGGACCTCGATGTAGATGTAGATGAAGTTGCAGCGCGCGACCCGCCCGCATGGGGAGTTTCGTTCGCATGCGCAGAGGGCGGCACCTGATCCCGCGCCGGCTCGCTCAACGGATCGAGATGATCAGCGCCTATGCCATTGATTGCAGGGGCATGCCCGACCACCACATCGGGCCCCTCAAGCGGCGACAGCACCGGCTCGTGACGGTGGGCAGATGACTGCCCCTCCGCCATCAAGACATCGTCCTGCGAGGTCGAGAAGGCTTGCTCGACCGATTTCTTGGCGCGCCATTCTTGCCACTTGTTGTAGGCGATGACGCCGGCGACGACCACGATCCCCAACCCGATAAGGCTTTCTTGCAGCTGAACCATGCGCACTCTCTGTCGAGACTATCCAATAAAGAAACATTTTAACGGAGAGTTGGCGCCGGAGTTCCCTGAAATGCCTGCGCCGCTCCCCACCTTGACGCCAGCGCCACTGATCCGCATCAGCCGGCGTGCAAATATTGTCAAACCAGAAAGTTGACAATAGTCAATAGCATCAGGAATTTTGTCATTACGATAACTATCCGTTGGCCCAAACCTCGGAGGATGACAGATGCAAAACGCAAGCGGACTCAAGCTGACCCCCTGGAGCGCTCTATCGTTGCGGTTCTTGATCCGGCGCGTCCGTCGCTGGTACTACCAGCGCGCCGAAGAGCACTACCTGATCTGCGCGGCCGTGGAGCACGCACGCGCGTGCGAGGCTGAAGAGAACGAGGCCTACTACCAGAAGCGCGCCGCCATGGCGCGCGCTGCGCTGCGCTTTGATTGATTAAGCCGCTTGCTGCTGCGACGCGAAGTTCGACGCCGCCGCCATATCCACCGCAACGATTCGCGACACACCTTGCTCCTGCATGGTGACCCCGATCAGCTGCTGAGCCATCTCCATTGAGATCTTGTTATGCGAGATGAACAGGAACTGGGTATTGGCCGACATCTTCTTGACCATATTGCAGAAGCGCTCGGTGTTTGCGTCATCCAGCGGCGCATCCACCTCATCCAGCAAACAGAACGGCGCAGGGTTGAGCTGGAAGATGGAGAACACCAACGCGGTCGCGGTCAGCGCTTTTTCACCACCGGATAAAAGGTGAATCGTGGCGTTCTTCTTGCCGGGGGGTTGCGCCATCACCTGCACACCGGAATCCAGAATTTCCTCGCCGGTCATCACCAGTTTGGCGGTACCGCCACCAAACAGAATCGGGAACAGCTCGCCGAACTGCTGGTTAACCTTGTCGAAGGTGTCTTTCAGAAGCTCGCGCGTCTCCATATCAATTTTGTGGATCGCGTTCTCGAGTGTTGTAATGGCCTCGGTCAGGTCAGCGTTCTGCGCATCAAGGAATTGCTTACGCTCGCTAGCTTGCGCCAACTCATCCAGTGCAGCCAGGTTCACTGGCCCAAGCGCATTAATTGAATTGGTCAGTCGGGTGACTTCACCTTGCAGATACGAAGGTCGCATATCGTCGCTGAGCTTCTCTGCCAGCGCCGCCTCGTCGGCGTTTGCATTCGCCAATGACTCGGCGTGCTGCTCCTGGTTCATACGAGCAGCCTGCTCTTTCAGCTGAAGCTCGACGATACGGTCACGAATCGGTTGCAGGCCGCGCTCAGCCGTCAGCTTGGATTCATCTTGTGCACGCATGCGCTGGGTCAGCTGATCCAACTCGTGCCGGGCATTTGACAGCACCTGTTCCTGCTCGCTGCGCTGCTCAAGCAAAGATTGCAAACCGGCTTGCGCGGCACGATCGTCCAACTGCTCCAGCTCCAGCGTGCCTTGCTCCATGCTGGCAAACAACTGCGCAGATTGCTCAAGCGCAGTTGCAATACTGCGTTTCAGCTCGTCGATACGGCTCTCGTGAGCGCGTTGCGCAAACTCGGCCTGCTGCGCCGCCAGCGCCAGCTCGCGTACATGCTCGCGTGCCTGATTCAACGCAGCCTCGCGCTCCAGATACACCGTCTGGCCGTCTTCGTGCGCCTCTTGTACCTTCGCCAATTCGATATCAAGTTGTTCCAGTGCCTGCTCAGCATTGGCCTGCAGCTGGCGCTGTTCGGCTTCTTGCGCCGCGATCTCGTTCAGGTCATTACCAATTTGCGTGCCGCGCTCGCTGAAACGCTCTACCGCTTCGGTCAGCTTGAGCAAATCCATCTGCAAGCTGTGCAGCGCCTGCTGCTGCACACTAACACGCTGAGTCAGTTCTTCCAGGCGCTGTGTGCCTTGGGTGAGCGCAGCATCAGCGCGCACTGAACGCTGCCTGGCTTCATCGGCCAGCATCTGTTGCGCACGTACCTGACGCACCAGATTATCGATTTCCTGCTGACGCGCCAGCATGCCATCTTGCTCGGAATCAGACGCATGAAACCGCACCGACAAACGGCTGACCAGATGGCCCTCGCGCGTAACCAGCGTCGCGCCCAGCGGCAGTTTGCTACGATCGAGCAGCGCACCCGCGGCATCATCCGCCACATACACTTGATGCAACCAGTCTTGCAGCAGTGCGCGCAATCCAGGGTCATCGACCTTCATCATCGACATCAGCGGCTTTAAGCCACTCGGCGCAGTCTCGTTGTTGCTGGCAGTGCCGCTCAATGAATACAACGACAACTTGGCCGGCGGCGCATCACCGAAAAATGCTTTGGCCCAGTCGAGATTGGACACCTCGAGCGCAGCAGTTCGCTCGCGCAAGACGGATTCCAGTGCCACTTCCCAGCCTGGTTCAATCGACAGCTTTTGCCACAGCCGCGGCAACTTGCCAAGCTCGTGCTTGTTCAGCCAAGGCGCTACCTTACCTTCGGTTTGTACGTTTTCTTGTAGCAGCTTCAGTGCCGCCAAGCGTGCCTCAAACTGCGCATGTTTGGCGGTTTCTGTGTTCACCGACGCTTGCGCGTCGCGGCGCTCTTGCTCGAGCAATGGCTGTTGCTCACGCGCCGTGTTCAGCTCAGCGTGAGACTGGTCGAGCTGCGTTTGCTTCTGCTCTGCCTGGTCTTTTAAATTTTTCAAATGCGCAGTGTCAGGTAATGACAGCGCATTTTTCTCTTGCGCCAGCCGCTCGCGTCGCTGCGTCAGCGTAGCGAGAATATTCGACGCATTGCGCTGATGGGTAGACTCCAGCTCGATACGCTGCTGCACCTGCATGATGCGGGAACGTGATTCAGTGGTGGCCAGCTGCGCGCTACGCCAAGACTCTTCAATCTCCGGCAGCGAGGCCTGCTTGCTTTGCAATGCCTGCTGCGCCTCGGCGACCCGTGCGGCATGCGACGTCAGCTCGGTCTCTGCTTGCTCCAGCTCAGTCTCGAATTGCGAGCCTTGACGCTGCCACTGATCACGCTGCGCGGTGAGTGAATTGATCTGCGTCTGAAGGCGCGTGCGCGACTCAATCACAAAACGAATCTGCGCTTCAAGGCTACCGATCTCTGCATTAGTTTGATACAGCGCACCTTGCGCCTGATGGGTACGGTCACCGGCGGCGTAATGCTCTTGGCGCAGCTGCTCCAGCTCGGTCTCGATATGGCGCAGCTTGGCGGTCTGCTCCTCCAGCTCGGTTTGTGCTTTCTCGATGTCGCGCAAGAACTTTTGCTGCTCAGCGGCCGCTTCGTTTTTACGCAGCAGCCACAGCAGCTTTTGTTTCTCGTCCTGCTCCGATTGCAGCTCGTGATACTTTTGTGCGACCTCGGCCTGCTTCTCGAGCTTGACAACGTTTTGATTCAGCTCGCGCAGAATGTCTTCAACACGCTGCAGGTTTTCACGCGTATCTTGCAGACGGTTTTCAGTTTCACGGCGGCGCTCTTTGTATTTCGATACGCCTGCGGCTTCTTCCAAAAAAATTCGCAGGTCTTCGGGGCGCGCTTCGATAATGCGCGAGATCATGCCCTGCCCGATGATGGCGTATGCACGTGGACCCAAACCGGTGCCCAGAAAAATATCTTGTATGTCGCGACGACGAACCGCCTGGTTATTGATGTAGTAGGTCGAGGTACCGTCCCGGGTGAGCGTGCGCTTGACCGAGATCTCGGCAAACGTGCTCCATTGCCCGGCGGCCTTACCCGCACTGTTATCAAACATCAGCTCAACCGAGGCACGCCCTGCTGGCTTGCGGTTGGTCGTGCCGTTGAAGATAACGTCCTGCATCGACTCGCCGCGTAGCTCGGATGCCTTGGATTCACCCAGCACCCAACGCACTGCATCGATGATGTTCGACTTGCCGCAGCCGTTAGGGCCGACCACACCCACCAACTGACCAGGCACCTGAAAATTGGTCGGATCGACAAACGACTTGAAACCAGAGAGTTTGATGGAGGTTAACCGCACGACTTTTCCAACTTAAAAAAAGAGAAACCGGGCGGTGGGCCCGGCGGGTGATATGCACAGCAGCGCCATGATAACATTGAGGGGTGCATATTCCGAGGTCTCTAAGGGCAAACCCTGCCGGGAAGCCCGGGCTCACCGGACTGCTTTGCGCGTTGGCATCGCCAGTATAATCAGGCGCTTTCCAACGCATTTCCATCATTTTCGCTCCGTGAATCCGCTGCTCAGCAAGCTTCAGCCTTATCCTTTTGAAAAGTTGCGCCATCTGTTCGGCAGGGTGACGCCGAACGCAAAATTCAGCGCGATCAGTCTGGGTATTGGCGAACCCAAGCACCCTACGCCTCTTTTCATTCAGCAGGCACTGGCCGATAACCTGTCTGGTTTAGCGACCTACCCTACCACCGCAGGCACGGACCAGGTCAGGCGTGCGATCTGCCGCTGGCTGGAACGCCGCTACCAACTGCCCACGCTGAACCCGGCCACCGACGCGCTACCTGTGAACGGCTCGCGCGAGGCCTTATTCGCACTGGCACAGGTAGTGATCGACCCGGCTGCCAAAGCAGTGGTGGTGTGCCCGAACCCGTTCTATCAAATCTATGAGGGCGCGGCGTTTCTGGCAGGTGCCGAACCCTTCTTCGTCAATTCAGACCCGGCACGCAATTTCGCACCGGATTTTTCGAGTGTGCCGGCCGATGTCTGGCCTCGCGTGCAGTTGCTATACATCTGCACCCCGGGCAATCCAACTGGCGCGGTGCTCACGCTTGATGACTGGCGTGCGCTATTTGCATTGTCAGATAAATACGGCTTTGTGATCGCGGCAGACGAGTGTTACTCCGAGATTTATTTTGGTGACCATCCGCCGCTGGGCGCTATGCAAGCAGCTAACCAGCTTGGTCGTGGCTATCAACGGCTGGTGGCGTTTTCCAGTTTGTCCAAGCGCTCAAACGTGCCTGGCATGCGCTCAGGATTCGTCGCAGGGGATGCAGACATACTCAAACAATTTTTGCTTTACCGCACCTACCACGGCAGCGCGATGAGCCCCTCCGTGCAGGCAGCCTCGATCGCGGCGTGGAATGATGAAGATCATGTCGAAAAAAATCGTGAAAAATATATCCGCAAGTTCAAGCAGGTAACACCCTTATTGGCTGAGGTGCTGGATGTGGCTTTACCTGACGCCGGGTTTTATCTTTGGGCCAAGGTCGATAAGCTCATCAATATCAGCGACGCTGAATACGCGAAACAACTCTACGCCGAATATCATGTGACGGTTTTGCCGGGCAGTTATGTGGCGCGTGAGGCGCACGGCTGGAATCCGGGCGCGAGTCGTATTCGTATGGCGCTGGTGGCAGAGGTCGATGAGTGCCTCGAGGCCGCGCAACGCATCGTTGAGTTCACCCGTAAGCTAGCTGCTTGATAGACGACTGAGTCTTCCAGACGACCAGCCTTTCACTGAAATGTAAACCGCGAATTTTTTATCTTCTCCTTCAACAGAAAAATCATGACCCAATCACTCCAAACCCTGATCGATAATGCGTGGGAAGAGCGCGCCAATTTTTCACCGAAATCCGCGCCGACCGACGTAAAAAACGCGGTAGCTGAAGTGCTTGAGTTGCTGAACCAAGGCACGCTGCGCGTGGCGCAAAAAGACAGCGGACAGTGGGTCGTTAATCAGTGGGCAAAAAAAGCGGTACTGCTTTCGTTCCGGCTGGAAGATAACGTCGCCATCCCCGGTGGCGGTGGTATGCAGTTCTATGACAAAGTCCCCACCAAGTTCGCCAACTACAGCGCTGACGATTTCGCTAAGGGCGGCTTTCGTGTCGTGCCACCAGCCGTCGCACGTCGCGGCAGCTTCATCGGCAAGAATGTGGTGCTGATGCCTTCATACGTCAACATCGGTGCCTATGTCGATGAAGGCACAATGGTAGATACTTGGGCCACCGTTGGCTCTTGCGCGCAAATTGGTAAAAACGTTCACCTCTCGGGCGGTGTCGGCATCGGCGGCGTACTCGAGCCTATGCAAGCCAACCCCACCATCATCGAAGATAACTGCTTCATCGGCGCGCGCTCTGAGGTTGTAGAGGGTGTGATCGTTGAAGCCAACTCGGTTATTTCGATGGGTGTGTACATTGGTCAGTCGACCAAAATCTACGACCGCGCCACCGGTGAAGTGAGTTACGGCCGTATTCCGGAAGGCTCGGTGGTGGTATCCGGTAACCTGCCCTCGTCGGATGGCAAATACAGTTTGTATTGCGCCGTGATCGTCAAGCGCGTCGATGAAAAAACGCGCGCGAAAACCTCGATCAATGAGCTGCTACGGGATTGATGATCACGCTTTACGGCATCCCCAACTGCGACAGTGTAAAGAAAGCCCGCACCTGGCTTGATCAGGCTGGGCTTTCTTATCAATTTCATGACTTCAAAAAAGCCGGCCTTGATCGGGCAACCATCACAAGCTGGTTGAAGCAGGTACCGTGGGAAACGCTGGTCAATAAAAAAGGGACCACGTGGCGTGGCCTGCCTGATGACAAGAAGGCCGCCACCGTCGATGCGGCCAGCGCCACCGCGCTGATGCTTGAGAACACCAGCGTCATCAAACGTCCCGTGCTCTGCATGAATCAACAGGTGCTGGTAGGCTTCGACGCTGACCTCTATAAAAAGACATTCAAAGCATGAGCAAGACCCTCGCGCTGACCGAAGAACTCATCTCGCTGCACTCAGTCACACCCGCTGACGGCGGCTGTCAGTTGAAGATGGCCGAGCGCTTATCGCCACTCGGTTTTCAATGCGACACCATTGCGTCCGGCGATGTCACCAACCTGTGGGCGCGACGGGGTAACGCACAACCGCTACTTGTATTCGCAGGCCACACCGATGTGGTGCCTACCGGCCCGCTCGAGCGCTGGTCTTCTGATCCCTTCATTCCTACGCATCGCGACGGCAAGCTCTACGGTCGTGGTGCTGCCGATATGAAGACTTCACTCGCAGCGATGGTGGTAGCGGTTGAAGAATTCGTTGCCGCGTACCCGAATCACAAAGGCTCGATCGGTTTCCTGATCACCAGTGACGAAGAAGGTCCGGCGACCGATGGCACCGTGATCGTCTGCAATCAGTTGAAAGCGCGCGGTGAGCAGCTGGATTACTGCATCGTTGGCGAGCCGACCTCGGTGAAACAAATTGGTGACATGATCAAGAATGGCCGTCGTGGCACTATGTCCGGCAAGCTCATCATTAAAGGTATTCAGGGTCACATTGCGTATCCGCAGTTGGCAAAAAACCCTATCCACTTTGCGATGCCAGCACTCGCTGAGTTGGCAGCCATCGAGTGGGACCAAGGGAACGAGTACTACTTGCCTACCTCCTGGCAGATATCGAACATTCATGCCGGCACCGGTGCTTCGAATGTCATTCCCGGCGAGTGTGTCGTCGACTTTAACTTCCGCTTCGCGACCTCAAGCACCGTTGAAGGCCTGCAGCATCGAGTGCATGCGGTGCTGGATAAGCACAGCCTTGACTTTGATCTGAAATGGACAGTAGGCGGACTACCCTTCCTCACCCCGCGTGGTAGCCTAAGTGCAGCGCTATCAGCTGCTATCAAAGACGAGACCGGTATTGATACCGAGCTTTCGACCACCGGCGGGACCTCCGATGGCCGCTTCATCGCACAAATTTGTCCGCAAGTGGTGGAGTTTGGTCCAACCAACGCCAGCATTCATAAAATTGATGAGCATATTTCTGTGTCTGAAATAGAGCCGCTCAAAAATATTTACCGGCGCACGCTGGAAAATTTACTTCTCTGAGTTTTCAATATGGGCGCGCCCGCGCTAAGGTACGCGCGCGTCCAGTGCCACCGAACCAATCGGCTCGTTAGGTTACCGAATCCGCTCATTCACTCATGTGCGCAAGGAGATCGGTATGGCCAGACCACTCTCGGGAAGGAACCCATCAGCGACCCCTAGTCATTCATCCAATCCTAATTCCTCAGCCACTCCCGATAACCCCCCCGCCTCACACGCCCAAGCAAGCCCCGTTGATTCATCCGGCTCACCTTCCCAAACAACTCCGGTTAGTTCATCCGCACCGAATCTCACCAGACCCAACAGCGCCACTCAAGCGCTCGAATT
>Ga0194130_10001077_pt1 | contig 46268 bp, 37 predicted proteins | sample TA2KigsurfametaG_FD_160084 | JGI IMG/M metagenome (GOLD analysis project Ga0194130, IMG submission 160084) | Freshwater microbial communities from Lake Tanganyika, Tanzania - TA2015050 Kigoma 12 surface | ecosystem: Environmental > Aquatic > Freshwater > Lake | place: Tanzania: Lake Tanganyika...
ATTGGCCCTTTAGCCCCCGCATCCGACAGCTTGGCGGATCCATTTTCCACCACCAATTGGGGGGGGGACTTGGCTCTCAACCCGCGTGGAGCGTTCGCGGCGCCGAACGGACAGGGGATCAACAATGGCATCCTCATGGTGGGCGCCCAGCCCGACAACATGAACAACGCTTCCGGGATCACAAACGCCCGCTGGACGACCAGCAACAGGACAGACACTTTCCATGCCGACCTGAAGTATGTTCTGCCCAAGGCCGTGGGGATGGGTGACGAGAGCGCGATTGATTCACTCATGGGGCTGCAAAGGCAGCAGGTTCCCGTTCTGGTGCTCCGCCGCTTGGCCAACCCGGGCCTGCCGGCCGACAACAACCCGCTGGTCGGAATGACCACCAATCCCAATCCGCTTTACAACCCGTACATCACGATCGACCTGATGGATGTCACGAAGGAGATGCTTGTGGCGACCGACGCCCGCAAGAAGGTGCAGGATCCCGCCGACGCCACGAAGAACAAGGACAACGGCAATCTGAAGTCCATCGACCAACGCGCATCGTTCGGGCGGCAGCAACCGTTCCGATATGTTCCGAAAGATTTCAACGGGCAGCCCTATGGATCACTGGTACCCCAGAACCCGTCTGAAAACGCGATGCCTTCAGATCAGCCGAAAACCACCTTCTGGCGCGAGAACTTGCAATCGAACATGCCTCCCGCTCCAGGATTCATCGCCCCCGGATCCGACACGCTTGAAACCCCGTTTCCAAGGATCCACCTCGACCGCATCGTGACGAGTCCAACGGAAATCATGACCACGCCCTACTGCCGGCCTCATGAGTATCTATTGCTCAATGACGGGCAGTATTCCTACTGCCGGCCTTGGTTTGATTCCTCCACCCGTCTGTACAGGTTCCTCGAATTCACGCAGGCCGGCGAGACGCGGGCCTTGGCGGACGGTAGCGGCAACAGGTACCCGGTGGGCGATCCGGGTGGACGGATACCGGGCAAGATCAACCTGAACACGGTCAGCCGGGAGGTGTTCCTGGCGCTTTGTGATGCCCAGGCGGGCAACAGGTTTATCGACTCACAGGTGGCCAAGTTGAACCCGCTTGACCCGGCCGAGGCGAACAAGCTTTACGAAACCATCGTTTCAATGCGTCCGTTCAAGGGACTGGCCGCGGGAAATTCGGCGGGTGGTGACGCCCTGTCCACCAATCCGCGCGGCCGTTACCAGACGATATTGTCGAACCATCCTTTGGGAGTTGGCGCGGATGCGGGAGACCAGTTGAACCTGCTGATGGATCCGCTTCATCAGGCCTACAACGGGGGCCCCCTGCTTTCGGCCAACGGATTGCCTTCGCCCGCGCCCATGGCCACCACGAGGCCACAGGAATTTCATCCATCCGTAAGGCTTGAACTGCTCAACAAGATCCTCAGCCGGACAACATCGCGAAGCAACTGCTTCGCCGTCTGGCTGACAGTTGGTTTTTTTGAAGTGGTCTCCGAGCAGGGCGGTTCGGGTAACACCTTGCAGCCCGTTCATGTGCTTGGAAAGGAGATGGAGCCCAAGATCCGCCGGCGATTTTTCTGCATGGTGGACAGGACGAACCTGGAGAAATGGCGCACCAATGTGGTTAAAACCACCGGGCCGATCACTGATACGGATACAAGCAAATATCCCTATTTGTCCTCCGTAGCAACTGTTCCTCTTTCTGAACTGAATCTTCAGGCAACATCGACTCCGCTTGCTAGCGGGGTGAACAACTTGATGAATAAAAAATCGTTTCAGGTTCCCATCGGTTCAGTGCTTACGCTGGAGCCGGGTTCACCCCAGTTTGAAGAAACAGTAGATGTGATTGACCTAGGGGGAAACACACCGGGAATTCAATGCGTAAAATTCCACTCAAATTCCTTTATATTATCAAGCCGGGGTAATCCGGGTCCGATGCCGAACCTGGGTTTGGATTACAAGATCGAGAAGGATGCGCTGGTCGTGCCGTTCTTTGCCGTGCTCGAGTAGTGATTTGATTGATTTTGCTGAAATGATGGGTGATAATGGGTTATCACTCATGTCTGTCCGGGGTGCCGGTGGCCCCAATTCTTATGGGAGGTGTGTCATGGTGGCTACGAAGCGCCGCGAGGCGTTCACGCTGATCGAGCTTCTAGTGGTGATCGCCATCATGGCGATCCTGATGGGCCTGCTTCTCGGCGCCGTGCAGAAAGTGCGCGAGACCGCCAACAACATGCAGTCGATGAACAACCTGCGCAACATCGGCACGGCTGTCATGAATTGCGCCACACAGAACAAGGACAAGTTGCCGCCGGGCTGGGGACAGTTCAGGCAAAGCCCGCCCATGACGGGATTCATGCATCTCATGCCTTTTCTCGATCAAGAAGCTATTTATAAAGGATATATTTCCACATATAACAACAACGCCTCAAATTTGGGTGCTGCCATTTCTGGAGCCGCACTTCCATTCAAGGGATTGCAGGCCAATTCTGATGTTTCGATAGACTCCAGCACTTCTGAAGTCAGCTACTCTCTAAATGCTATTTTATTCCCTGGAGCGACTGGGCAAGGCACCAATCTGACTACTTCAGCCGGTTCTGGCATTTCTACATCATTGAAGCTTAACAAAGACTTGGTCAATGGTGGATCCAATTCGCTTGTCGCAGTTGAAAGATCTGCAGTTTGCACCGGAAGCATTGTTCACAATTACAATGGATCCGGAATCACTGGAGGTGTCCAGGCAAGGATGGTGATGGGCCCAGTTAACACAGCCGTCATCACCCAAATGGTTCCAGCAACTCAATTGCGTCCCGCCAAGGGTATTGCCGACGATAATTATCTTCAGGCATTCAATTCTTCTGGTTTTCATGCCGTCATGGGAGATGGCAGCGCCAAAAACATTAGTGCCAATGTTCAACCTGCAGTTTTCAACGCAGTTTGCAACATTACTACGCAAGGCACATCATCAATTTTTGCCTCATGGGACGACTGATTCAAAATCACTGAGGACTACTGGACCCCGGGCCAATCGGCCCGGGGTTTTTCTTTGATATCTGAAAATCGACTCATTAGTTTTTTAGTCTGCCAATGTCATCATTTTTTCATGCAAAAGATTGTTTGATGGGCGCGTCATGGAGATGCGGCCCATGGATTTCATTCAATCGCCGGTTTGGGTTGAGTTTGGCTTTGGCATCCTGTTTCTCATGATGGGGTTGTTGATTCGCGTTTTTCCCCGTTTGTCTGGAACAGTGTCGCTTGTGGGTTCCTTGGTTCTGGTCATCCTTGCCAGGCTTTTGGCCGCTCCTTATTCCCTCACGATCTCTGCCTTGTTGCTTCTAGTCTCGTGCGTGTCGCACCCGTTCGCGGGGAAGGCGTTTTCCGCCACAACCGGCGCCTTGGGCGGTCTGCCATTTTCGCGATGGATCGGGCCGGCATTCCTTGTGATGGCCGGTTTGTTTTTGGTATTGGCTCCCGCCCATATCCTGGAAGCCGTAGAGCAGCGTGACGCCTTGGCTCTGGAACTGTCGGTTGATTCCGACCCAGGGCTTGAATCGAGCGCCGCGTCCACCGGCATCACCGACAAGGGAAACCCCATTCACTTGTACAACGGCGCCACGGTTCGGGACCGGGATGATGAATCATGGCTTCATGCCCATGACTACGACTTCCAACTTGTGAAACTGGATGTCGACGAGGGAGATTGCAATTGCCATGGGCATGTCTTCGCCGGGGGCAGGTATTGGGTTTTGGGTCGGGATATTCCCGCCATCCTCAACGACAACGGCTACCTGGAAACGGATTCTCCGATTCAGGGTGACCTGGTGATCCACCGGAACTCCGAGGGCGGCGTGATTCACACGGGCATCGTGAGGGCGAGCGGCCCGGGATTTCCCGTGCTAGTGGAAAGCAAGTGGGGGCAATTGGGGGTGTATATCCATCCGGTTGACCGGACACCTTATTCCGGACCTCGGAACTACTATCGCGCCGCGCGCGGCTCGCACCTGATTCGCATCGAGGAACGACGGACGGGGTGATGCGAAGGGTTGCGTTGGTGAATAGCCTGATTTTCAAGCACTATTATCGCGCCGGCACTGATTTTTTCCGATGTTTTTATCAATCCGTTGGAAAAAATTCGGGAAAAACGCAATTTTTTGTGCCTTCATGCGTTGACTGTCGTTTCCGATGCTCCTAATCTTGGCCTTCGAGGCCACGCGCTGCGCTGGTCGAATCCCATCGGCCCGGATCTGTTCCGGGCCCAACTAAGGAAGGTGCCACATGGCAAAGGACGAGAAGAAGAAATCCCTCAACAAGAGCGGCCTGCTGCTCAAGGTCGCCGAGCACACCGGCCTCGGCAAGAAGGATGTGTTGGCCGTTCTCGAGGCGCTTGTTGAAGTCGCCGCCGAACAGCTTGGCAAGAAGGGTCCCGGCGTGTTCGTGGTTCCCAACATGATCAAGCTGTCCAAGCGCATCCGTCCGGCCACGCCGGCTCGCAAGGGCAAGAACCCTTTCACCGGCGAAGAGACCATGTTCAAGGCGAAGCCGGCCAGCGTGACGGTGAAGGGCACAGCTCTCAAGAAGTTCAAGGAAGGCCTCAAGTAAGAATATTTTGAGCCTGACAGCGCCGGGATCCCGCATCAGGGGCCCCGGCGCTTATCATTTGGCATGATCCATCCGACCGGGAAGCCTTGCCATGATCCATCTTGGCGTGAATATCGACCATGTGGCGACCATCCGTCAGGCCCGCCGCGGCGCCATGCCTGAATTGGCCCATGCGGCGGCGTTGGCCGTTCTGGGGGGCGCCGACAGCATCACGATTCACCTGCGCGAGGACAGGCGCCATGTCCAGGACAGGGATGTGCCGATCATCGTGGAAACCGCCACGGTTCCCGTGAACCTCGAAATGGCGGCGACGGCGGAAATGACGGCCATCGCCGCGCGGCATCGGCCGGCGTGGGTCTGCCTGGTTCCCGAGAAACGGGAGGAACTCACCACCGAGGGAGGCCTTGATGTGGTGTCGCACCAGAAGGCGGTGGCCGCCTCATTGGAGGCGCTCAGGGCCGCCGGTGTTTGCGTTTCGCTCTTTATCGACCCAGATGCGAGGCAGGTGGAGGCGGCGCGAATCCTGGGTGCCGACGCGGTGGAACTGCAAACCGGCAGCTACTCGGAAGCGAAAGGTGAGGCGGCCCGGTCCGGTCGGTTGGACGAACTGAGGGGCGCCGCCCGTTTGGCTCGCCAGTGCGGGTTGCGCGTTCATGCCGGACATGGCCTCGACTACCACAATGTGGGCGCCGTCGCCGCCATTCATGACATCGTGGAACTGAACATCGGCCACAGCATTGTCTCGAGGGCCGTGCTGGTGGGGATGGCGGAGGCTGTGCGCGGCATGAAGCGGGCCATGGAGGAGGGGCGCAAGGGCTGAGGCCCCGTCTGTTTTCGTCTGGTTTTCTCCAAAGGGGTTGGCGTATGGTCCCGCCCGGTCGAGCCAAACGGAGGAACCAGACCATGATCAACTTGATGAGCGCGGCGGCCCTTGGATGCTGGCTTGGCATGGGCCAGGCCCCGGTCGCGCCGGCGGCGCAGCCGGCCGTCCCGCCCGCGAGCGCCTTGCCAGTCCCCGGTGCCGCGCCTGTGGCCGAACCTGCCGGGGTGCCCCAGCTGCCGCTTAACACCATCGTGGCCCGCGTGAACGGGCAGAATATCCTCGAATCGGCCGTGCAGCGGGGACTCGAGCGCTTCCCGCCGGCCAAGCGCGCTGAAGTGCGCAACGAGATGCTCCAGTTCCTCATCGACACGATGCTGGTGGACCAGTATCTGCTGGCCGCCCGCATTCCGGCCACTCCCGATGAGGTGGCCAAGCGCGTGGACGAGATGAAGGCCGAGGCCAAGAAGCAGAACCGCGAGTTCGAGAAGATCCTCGAGGGGATGCGCCTGACCCCCGATGAACTGCTCGTCCATGTCGCCGCCGAGATCCGCTGGGAGAAGTTCATCGCCCAGCAGGGAACCGACAAGGCGCTCGAGACTTTCTTCAATTCCGACAAGGCTTTGTTTGACGGCAGCACGGTGAGGGCCCGGCATATCCTCTTCTCCGCCGGCGCCGCCACGGAGGAGAAAGCCAAGGCTGTCGGTCAGGCCCGGGCCGTGAAGGCCCAGATCGACCAGAAGTTGGCCGCGGAACTGGCCAAGAATCCCGGCGGGCCCGACAAGCTTGGGATGGAAAAGCGACGCACCGAAGCGCTTGACGATATCTTCTCGGCGACGGCCCGCGACATTTCCACCTGCCCGAGCAAGGCGCAAGGCGGTGATGTCGGTTTCTTCGCCCGCGACGGCAGCATGGTGGAGGCGTTTTCCCGCGCCGCGTTCGCGATGGAGCCTTACACCATGTCGGACGCCGTGGAGACGCCCTTCGGATACCACCTCATCATGGTCCTGGAAAAGAAGCCTGGAAAGCAGGTGACCTTCGAGACCGTGAAGGAAGAAGTTCGTGAGGTGTTTGGCGAGAAGATGAAGGAGCAGATGGCCAAGCAGCTTCGCACCACCGCCAAGATTGAGATCGCCGGCGTTCGCTGACGCCTCATGGCAAGATAGAACAAAAGCCCCGGGCGAATGCCCGGGGCTTTTGTTTCATGACCGCGAAGATGTCCTTGATTGAAAGAAACATGAATCAGCAATTCGGAAGCAAATAGAGCCCCTAGATCGGGCTTCAAATAGACGAGTTGGATTGATAATCCCGATAAAATTGCAAATCTAGGATATTTTAATTCGCACCACTTATTTTGGCCCCCCACTTGGGGCTTTCTTGTTTCTGCCATGGCTTCTGGTGTTGTTCCTTGCTCGACTCGCCCCTCAATCCGCTGGGGGCTCCTAAGCGATGAACGGATCTCAATATGAAGGGCAGACAAAAGCTGACGATGCTTTGGAGCCCTGAACGAAGTGAGGGGCCCTCCCAGACATTCAACAATCTAGCGCCAGCTCAGAGGTCACACGCGCCGTTCGACGCTTCAAGGGCATGAAAGGGCTAACGGGATGGTGGCGGGTGCTGGGGTCTTGAGCAGGTCAGTTATTTGAAGTCTGCTCCAGGGTTCTCAAGACTGTCGCGACGAAGGCCTGATTCCGCTTCTTGAAAGCCATGAATGAGGCAAGGGTGATAGGGACCAGCCGAATGGCCTTTTTCAGCCTCGCCATGGCCTGAGGCGGCGGAGGGCCTCGAGCGTGTCTTCGAGTTGCCGGGGCAGGGGAGCCACGAATTCCATCATTTTTTCCAGACGCGGATGGATGAATCGCAGGCGGTGCGCGTGCAGCGCCTGGCGTGTGAGCAGCACCTTGTCTTCTTGGCCGGCTTGAAGCGGGGCGAGGTCGGAAAGGCGGAACTGGTCGCGTCCGCCATATATCTTGTCGGCAAGAACCGGGCACCCGAGGCTGGCGATATGGACCCGGATCTGGTGCGTGCGTCCGGTGCGCGGTTGGAACTTCACGAATGTGAATCCGCGGAACCTCTCGGCGACCTCGTAGTAGCTGACCGCCTCCTTGGCCTCGGGAATGTCCTTGTCGGTGACGATCATCCGCACGCGGTCGGTGGGATGGTGCATGATCCGCTTCTCGACATAGTCGCTGTCACGGTCGAGTGTTCCCTGGGCGATCACCGCGTATTCCTTGAAGACCTTCCGTGTTTCAAAGAGCATGGCGAGGTCGCGGTGGGTGTTTTCCTCCTTGGCGATGAGGATGGCGCCGGAAGTGTCGCGGTCGAGCCGGTGGACGATGCCGGCTCGGTAGTCGCCATTGATGCCGGAAAGTTGGGGGAAGTGGAAGCGAAGGGCGTTGACAAGCGTTCCCGACCAGTTGCCCTTGGCCGGATGCACGACCATGTTGGCCGGCTTGTTGATCACCGCGAGGAACTCATCCTGGTAAAGGATGTCGAGCGGGATTTCCTCGGCGACCGGTTCGGGGTGCGGGGGAGGAGGGGGCGCGAACCTCAGCTTGTCGCCATGGCGGATGCGCGTGCTCGACTTGCCGGGCCTGCCATTGACCATCACCCGGCCATCCTCGATGAGCTTTTGGGCCATCGAACGCGTGATGTCGGGCATTAGGGTTAGAAGGAACTGGTCGAGGCGAAGGTGATCCCGGCGGATCAGGGCGACATGGTCAATCCATTCATCCTCGCCCCGGGGAAGCGAGAAGGAAACTTCCTCGTCAACCTCGGGATCATGCGGGTCGTCGGTCAAGGGGTTGGCTGTTGTCAGGGTGTGTTGGGTCGAAGTTGGGACTGAATGGCGGCCAAGCGCTTGCGATAGTCATCAGAAGCCAGCTTGCGGGCCCGGCGTTCGGCCTCGACGGCCACGAGGGAATCCTTGTGAAGGGGATTCTTGGCGAGGTCGTCGTAGCGGGTCTTGGCCTCATCGAACTTTCCGAGGGCCTCGAGCGCCCTGGCGGCACCAATGACGCATTCGCGCTCGAGAACCGGAACCGACCTGAGTTTCTTGGCGGCGAGGTCGAATCCCTGGATGGCCTGTTCGAGGTTGGCCTTGATGTCAACCGGCTTGTCGTTGGCCTGCTTGTCTTTTTCCTTGTCGAAGCCGGGCGCGGGAACGATGGGCGTGTCGTTGGGCGGGGGCACGGGAAATTCACGCAGGGCCATGGCCAGTTGGGCGCGCGCCATGTCGAGTTGGGCCACGGCCCCTAACATGGAGCCCTGATTCTTGCGGGCCAGTTCGGCCACTTCCTTCTCGTCCTTGGCGGAATCCAAAGCCAGCCACAGGCTGCTTTGCCGGCCTGTCTGTGAATTCCAGTAAGCGCCAAGCAGCAAATAGGCCGCTGCCGCGACCCCGATACCAATGGCGCCCAAAACAGCGCCCATGGGCACGCCCGAAGGCTTGGCTGGAACCGCGGCATCGACGACGGGAAGCGGCTTGGGAGAGTCGGCCATGGTGTTGGTTCACATCCGTGTTCAGGGACCGGCGGTTGAACGCGCCTGAAAGGACAGGATAGATGAAGAACGACGCGAGCGGAAGACTCAGCTTCCCTGGGCCACCTTGATCCCGGCCTTGGCCATCCATGGAACCAAGGCGGCGGCGCAGGTCTTGGCCTTTTCCGATGCCACGGGAAAACGGGTGAGGGCGACATACCAGAATTTTTCGCGGTCGCGAGGGGGAAGATCGTCGGGATTCAAGTCGAGCGTCCGCGCCAACTCCGGGTCGATTCGCGCCGTCTTAAGTATGTTGGCGCATTCCCGCCATGAATAGCCTCGGGAGATGACATTGCCATCGAGGTCAACCAGGGTCTTGCCAATGAGAAGGTGCAGCAAGCCGGGAAAATGGTCATTGGGGAACCCGGGGGCTCGCACACGGGCCAGCAAGGTACGAATCGCATCCATCACACGGACTCCCAACTATGAACAATCTAGGAAGACGGGGAGATAACGGGAAGTGAGAAACACAAGGAGGGTCATCCAATATTCACGAGTTCCACATGATCTTTTCTTTCCGGTGGTGAACAAATCCTCGGCAATGGGCGTAAACTATAATGAATTTATGGCTTACTGCAAGGAAGCAGACGGGTCGTTGCAGAAACGAAAGGAGATCGGGATCAACGAGCGGATAACTGATCAGCCCCTTGACATGAACGGATGTTCAGTCATACGCTGATGTAACTAGGAGGGTAGCAACCATGCCACGAATGGCGCGTCGCGCATCCAGTGAAGGAACCCAGTGGGATCTTTCCAGTGCACAGGCCAAGGCCTTGTGCATGGTGAGGCGTGGCGGAGCGATCCTCGCTCCCTGGAAGTCGGCCAGTTCGGACCGCACTTTCGGACTGGATCTTCAGGAACATCGCAACAGTGGCATCCTGTGGCTTGAAGCACCCTCCGAAGCGGGACATGCCGTTGAATTGTTCGCCGCCACTCCCGCGCGCCTTGAGATGGAACTCGAGCGAATGCCGATTCCGCCACGCTCCGTTTTCCTCAGTCCCTTGAGCGATCCGTTCCATGGCCCCGAGGAGGCGCAGTCGGATGCCGTTCTTTGCACCGAGTTGCTGGCCAGGCGTGGAATCACCACATGGATCAGGACCCGCGGCCGGATCGCCTGCCGGCTAAGGGATCGGCTGGCCGCTTTGGGTGACGGGGTTCGTGTGACGGTTCCCCTGAGCACGACTACCACCTCCCTTGTTCGACAGCTTGAACCGGGCACCACCGCGCCGATGGCCCGACTGCGGCAGGTTGACAGGCTCAAGCTCGCGGGGGTGCCCACCCTTGTCAGCCTTGATCCGCTCGTCATGGGAATCCATGACCGGCAGGAAAGGCTGATTCCGCTTTTGAAAGCGCTTGTGGAAAGGGGAATCCAGCAGGTGACCGCGGGATACCTTGCCCTTCCGGAAGGATGCCGGGCCAGGCTGGTCGGCCTGCTTGGCACCGAAGAGGCCAACCGCATTCTGGGCGAATACCATTTCGGCCCCGTAACAGCGCTGCCTTCAGGCGCCGTGGCGAGGCTTTTGCCGAGAGCCGTTCGCCAAAGGGCCTATGCCCGGTTGGCCGGCCTTGGAGCGGGGGAAGGGATTTCCGTGCATGTGTGCCGCTGGGCCAATCCCGACTTTACCGAAAAGCCTCAACATGAACCGGCTGAGAGGCCCAGGTCGCTTCGAGACAGGTGGCAGGAAGCCCAGGAGGCGGCTGGCAGGAACTAGCGAAGCGCCTCAAGTGGCTTGATGAAGGTTGCGTTGATGGCCGGCAGAAGGCCTCCGAGCAGGCCCATGATGAACGCCGTGGCCATTCCCGCCATGAGTATGGCGCCATCGACTGTCATGCGGAGGACGACATTCTTTCCGCCGCCAGCGCCGCTGGAAATGATGCTGGAGGCAGTGAATCCGTCGCCAAGCGAGCCCGCCGCGCAACCCAGCAGGCCACCGACGATGGCCAGTAGAAGCGCCTCGAACATGAAGGCCGTCATGACCTGAAAGCCTGAATAACCAAGGATCCTAAGGACTCCAATGTCCTTGATCCGCTGGCTGATGGCCGCGAACATTGTGTTCATCAGGCCGAGAATGCCTCCGATTCCCACCACCACGGCGACAAAGAGAATGGCCACAAGGAACTGCTGGTTGGTCTGGTTGAGGCTTTCGTAGTAATCGGTTTCCGTGCGGGCCCGGAGCGCTGCTTTCTTGAAATTGTCGGTGAGGTCTTTCGCCAGTTCGGCCGCATCGGAGGCGCCGGCCGTGCGCAGCACGATCGTGGAATAGCTGTCCTTGCCGAACTTGCGTCCGACAAGGGAATGCTTGGCCCAGATTTCCGAATCGAAAGTGGAGCCTTGGGAGCCCATGATTCCCGCGACAATGAAAGGCTGGGTGCTGTCGCCCAGCGAAAAAAGGTCGCCAGGTTCGAGCGTGGCCTTGTCGAGGTCGGAAGCCAAGGTCCTGGCGATCCCCTCGCCAAGGATCGCCTCGACGGCGGTGCGACGCTGGTCTCCCTCGCCAATGGGCCTGACCCCCGCTTGCGAGAAAGCCTGGCCCGTCACCAGCTTCATGTTGTGGACCCGCAATGATCTCCCCGGGTCGTCGATGCCCCTGACCTGAAGGAAGCGGCGGGCCCTTTCGAGTTTGTTGAGGTAGTCGAGGTTCACCATTGATGATGCGTTCGCGCCAGCCCGTGAAAACTCGACCGGCACCTTTCCGGCCTGCCTTCCGGAGAGAACCATCCTGAGGTCATCCTGCGATTCTACGGGTCGGGAGGCCCACCGCGAGATGGTGTCTCCCGCCTTGAGTCCCGCCGCGGCCAGCGGGCCCGAGGATGAAACGGAAGACAATTCCAGTGACTCGCCCGTGAACCGGCAACCGAGCCTGCGACCGTTGATGATGGGAAGGGGAAGAGGTTGGTTCACGACGACATAAACTTCCCAGCTGGCCAGTGGCTTTGAATCGGGATCTTCCTGATCCCTCAATACAAGGGGATGGCGTTCGGCATCGGAGGAGTCACGGTAGCCGAGGTTGCTGAACAGTTCGTCGGTCGCGCCCTCGGACAGCACGATGACATTTCCCGGAACGCTGCTTCCCGCCGTGAGGTATTGGAGACCGCGGACGAAGGAAAGCATGACCACGACGATGCCGACCTGGAGGGTGAATGCCGCGAGGAGCATGAGGGTGATGGGCCAGCGGACAACAATGTTTCGGGCGTTGTATCGGGAAAGCAACTTGCCGATCCATCCAAGCCTTGGGACGACCAAAGCCACGGCCGTCAGGAGGGCGGCGAGGATGGCCAGCATGAGGATGGTGGGGTGCATGGCGGTCTCGGAGGATGGCCTGACTCAGGAGATGCGGGAAAAAACCTCGGATACCCGGATGTTGCACGCCGAGAGACTCGGGGTGAGGCTACCGGCCAGCGCCGTGCCGACGCCTATCGCCGGGCCCCACCAGTAGGCATCGTTGGGAATCAGGAAAATCGGGAAGAAGGCGATGGGGAATTTGAAGCCGCCGAGATAGTGGTTGAAATAGGCGATCGTGCCAGCCGACCCGATGAATCCGCAGATGCCGCCAACAAACAGGGCCTCTCCCAGCACAAGTATGAGGATCTGGACGGGCCTGAAGCCGAGAACCTTGAGGACGGCAATTTCCTTTCGTCTCTCGCGAACGCCGATGGATATGGCCATGGCGATGATGAGGGACATGGTGGCCAGGATGAAAGGGACGAGGATCCACTGGAGCCCCCACAGCATGTCCTTGTAGGCGTCGAGGAATCCGGCGACTCCCGATGACGCGGTTTCGATCTTCACCGCGGGGCTCTTGAATTCAGGCGAAGTGGTGATCTGCCTTTCCACCTGCTGGAAGGTCGCGGTGTCGGGAACTCTCAGCCACACCAAATTGAGATTCTTGTTGGCTTGGGGGTGGGGCTTTCGGTTCTTGCGCTCATACTCGTCCAGCGACCTGTTGAGCCGCTCACGGGACATGAGCGCCGATTGGCCGTAACGGCCTTCGGGGAATTCGGCGCAGATGGTCATCTCGAGGTCGATCCCCTGATAGTTGAGCCCGGAAACCTTGATCGATTCACCCACGCGCTTGTTCATGGCCTTGAGTTTTTCAGAACCGATGATGACCTTCGTGACATCCTGCTCCATTTGCGCGATACCAGCCCGGACAGCCTCGATTTCGTCGGGTTTCATCTCGTCGATGCCGTCCATCATCGTGAGGAACCTGTCCGGTTCCATCGCGAAGAAAAACAGGCTGTTTTCGCGCGTGCGGTTCTGGGGATCGAGCGTGGCTCCGAAAAACGCCCAGGTCATCGAATCGCGGGAGGAGTCGATGCGGACATCACCCGGTTCGCGCGGGGCGCCCTCCGTCAGGCGGGCGGCGTAGGAATAGGGCATCTGGCTTGGAATCTGCCATCGCTCCGTGACGATCGCCTTGAGGTTGTTGGCCTTCTCGCTGGTGACATTCGCGAGGAACACCAGAACTGTCCAGACCAGGGTGACAACCAGAACCAGCACGATCGTCGCGAATCCGGTGAGAAATGTGCGGATGCGGTTGCGCCAAAGGTTCTTCAGGATGAGCCCGCCATAGAAAACCGACCGGGGCAAAATGGCGATGGCGCCCAAGACGCAAAAGGCGAACAGGAACTCAATAAGGCTCACCGTGAGGGTGTCCCTAGGGGTTTGCACCAGGGGCAGGAGCCTGCCATCCAGTTGTTCCCAGAACATCGGAAATCCTCAGGTGGCCATCGCCACCGGGGCCAACGGAGCGTTCAGGACCTCCTGGACAAGGCGGCCCTTTTCGAGGTGGAGAACCCTTTCGGCGTAAAGAGCGGCCTTGGGATCATGGGTCACCATGATGATGGTCTTCTCAAGGCTTTTCTTGAGTTCAACCAGAAGGTTCAAGATTTCCTCGGCAGACTTGGAGTCCAGGTCGCCGGTCGGTTCGTCCGCGACAATGAGGGTGGGATCAGTGACCATGGCCCGGGCGATGCCGACTCTTTGCTGCTGACCTCCGGACAATTGTCCGGGACGATGGTTCATCCGTCCTGACAGCCCTACGAGATCAAGTGCCGTGAGCACCTGCCGCTTGCGGTCAGAAGCCGACAGGGGCAGAAGCAGCAGGGGCAATTCGACATTCTCGTAGGCGGTCAGCACGGGAAGCAGGTGGTAGAACTGGAAGACGAAACCAACATGGCGTGTGCGCCATCTGGCCAATTCGGCCTCCGACATTTTGGCGATGTCTTTATCTCCGACAACGATCGAACCAGCCGATGGGGAGTCGAGACCGGCAATGAGGTTCAGGAGCGTTGTTTTTCCTGAACCACTGGGTCCCATGAGCGCCATGAATTGTCCACGCGGAACCTCGAGGTTGAGATTGTCCAGCACCTTGATGGTTTCGGAACCACGGGTGAACGACTTTGACAATCCCGATACCTGCACGATGGGGGTCATGGCTTGGATGCCCCGATCGTTGATGAAGAGGGCGATGCCTTGCCGCCGTATGTGGAATTGAAAAAGGTGACCAAGGCACCCATCTCAGGCTTGAGAAACTTGCCCTGTTCGCCGGGCGGCACGACAATCTTCACCCTGACTGGAATGGCGCCTTTCGACCTGTTGGCCTGCGGCATGATTCGGCTGACATATCCTTCGTAGCCTCGGGGATGGGTGGCAAGAAATCCGGGGTCGGCTTGCCAAGCCTCCGGCAAAACCTGACACGATTGCCGCTCCTTCACCTTGCTGATGTCGCGTTCCTGGATGTCGAGTTCGACTTCTAGGTTGTTGAGATCGGCCATTTCGCAAAGGCTGTAAGATCCGTTGAACGCGCCGGGGGAAACAATGTTGCCCTCCTCCGCTTTCTTGCTGAGAATCATTCCTGAAACGGGCGCCTTGATGGTGCAATTGGAAAGGCGCCATCGGGCCTTGGCCAGGTCGGCCTCAGCTTGGCGCATGTCGGCCTCCGCCGCCCTGATTCTTTCCTGTCTCGGCCCGATGCGGATCAACTCAAGCACGGACGCCAGACGCTTCACCCTTTGCTCCTGGGCTTCGTACTGGTATTGGGCCTGTTCCAATTCACGGGCCGAAAGCGCGGCGGCCGTGCCCGCCAATCGCCTTCCCCTGGCAAGTTCCAATTCCAACTGGGTGAGTTGCCTGCGCGCTTCTTGCAATTCGAGTTCAGCCTGATCCTTTTCCTCCTTGCGGGCACCATTTTTTAACTCGGCGAACTTTTCCGCGGTTGATCGCAAATAAGCTTCAGCCCTGCGGAAATCTGCCAGATACTCGTCTGTTTCGAGTTCGGCCAAAACCGTGTCCCTGGCCACGATATCGCCTTCCTTGATGTTCATCTTCGTAAGCATTCCGCCAACTTTCGGACTGACCAATATCAGTTGCACGGGAATGATATACCCCTTGTTTTCCAGGACGATCGCGTCGGGAGAATCAGGAGTTGGCTTTGGCCCCGTTGGCGAGGTGGCGGATGCCGAACCCAATGCTGATGACTTGGCTGTAGGCCCCGAGACGGTTTTGCCGGTTTCCGTTGCGCTGCTAGCGACAGGTTGGCCGGGATCCCGGAACGCTTTGTAGCCCAGCAAAAGGGATGTTCCCGTCGCCGCGATGGCAAAAGACCAACCTAACAGGAACAAAAGCTGTTTACCGGCGGATGGGTTGCTTTCATTCGAAGAGCCAAGCCTCAGGGATTTCACCTTCTCGGAGTAGGAGCCCGCGGGGTTCCTGGTTGGCGTTGACGCTTCCATCAGTTCAGGTCCCATGGCTGGCCTCCTGTTGGCTCGATTCCTTGGACTGAACCGTTTACCGAGGATTTATTGCCATGCTTGTTCCTGATGAGCTTTTTCATGAAATCGTCGGCCATATTCACAAAAACATCGGCGGCCGCCAAGGGATCAACACGATCCGGGTCGACGATGCGCTGGATGGCAAGACCATGAAGAAAGGCTTGAAAAACAACCATCAGACTTCCAAGGTTCTCCGTGGGAAGATCGGGCCTAAGGTCTTCCATCATTCTGGCCCTCCATCCGGCATACAACTCGCCCAGTCGCTTGCCGAAATCAGGCCTGTATCCAACTTGCGAGAGGAAGGTGTATTCAAGGGAGTAGAAAGGATCCAATGTCATTAGTTCACTAGTCACGGCTCGGATCACTTCCTTCACCAAGCCCCATCCCTTGACACCGCTGGAACTGATGGTCTCAAGCGGCCCCTCGATTCTCCTGTGGATGCTTTCAACACAACGATCAAAAACAGCCAGAAGAATTTCTTCCTTGGTTGGGAAGTAATAAGTCAATTGGCCACGGCTCATTCCGGCCTTTTTTTCAATCTCTGCCAGGGAAAGATGCTGAAAGCCTTTTTCTGAAATGACAGTTTCGGCGGCTATTACGATTTGAAGGCGCCTCTGGGCCACCAGATCGGACATGGTAAGGCCCTCAAATGCCATTACCAACACTCTAGTCCGATCAGTCTAAACATCTCAACACGAAAATCGAAATCAATCAATCTGCACAACCAGTGCCGTAGCGTTGTCAGGTGATGATTTCATGTTTGCCTCCGCTATGATTTGGCAGCAGATGGAATCGGCATCGGTTTGCGCGGTAAGGTAACGCTCCAACACCTCGTCATCGATGACATTCGTCACCCCGTCCGAGCAAAGAAGCAGGCGATCGCCCGATTTGAGTTCAAGGGTGACGACATCAGGAACCACAACCTCAAATCCGCCGATAGCCTGAGATAATTCATGCCGTCTGGCGTGATTTTCGGCTTCTTGCTTGCTAATAAGGCCCATGCTCAGCATTTTTTGCACGGCTGAATGGTCTGTAGTCAACTGTTTGATGGATCCATCCCTCGCAAGATAGGCCCTGCTGTCGCCAACATGGCCGATCACGGCATTCCACTCGGAAAGATGAACCGCCACCGCCGTGGCCCCCATTCCCCCGCAAGATTCACCACCCTTATCGGCGGCCTCGCGGACATCGTGGTGAGCCCTGACCAACGCGTTTGTCATCGCGGTGATTTGCATGTCAGCATCAAACGCGGGTGCACCCAAATCTGCAAAACCACCCTCGGGAAGGGAGGACAGGGAACTGACACCGATATCGGCGGAAATATCGGATGAATGCCTATATGAGCGGGCCAAAGACTCCACTGTGATCGTGGAGGCGATTTCTCCAACCGCGCCACCTCCCATGCCATCGGAAACCACGGCAAGAAGAAGGTGCCTACCGGGGCCCACGCCCCTCTTGGTGCTCGAAACGATGGCGTATGAATCCTCGTTGTTTTCTCGATAGACACCGATGGATGTCCTGCCCGCAGCCTTGAATGTTGGCCTGGAAGCCGCGCGAATCCAATCGGAAACCATTTCCTCGGCGCGTCGCCAAGTTTCTTCAACACCTAGTTCCTGATATCGGCCAAGCCTTTTGCTTGGATTTTCGGCCAGCAGGCTTCCAAGGAGCCTTGATTGCTCCGGAGATGGATGGAGAGTCTCTGGGCCATGGCCTTGTTTTGGGGTTGGTTCGACTTGGACCGACAATTCGTGCAAAACCTGCCCAAGAGTGAACATGATGGTTCCCAAGGTTCGGTCGCCAACGCCGTCCTTGAGTTCTGGAGCATGTCGACCGCTGCCAGAGGGTTTGTGGCTTCCGGAACCCGCGAGCGGAACAAGGGTGGCCAAATTCACGAGGACTGTTTTGCCAGATTCCAAGAGAAAGTCATCGGCCCTGGCACCGTCCAATGCAAAACCCGAGGCATGAACCTCCTTGAAGAATTTCAGGAGCGACAAGACTAGTGAGAGTTTTCCGTCGATGGATTGGCCTGCCTGAAAGGCATCGCGCAGGCGAACGCCCTTTGGCAACCTTGCAATGACAAAATCCAGGCCATCCGAGCTGAATGATTCCTCAAGCGTGGAGCCCAATGTCGCCCCAATGGAGCGCAGCATGCTGGCTTCAAAGGCGGCACTTGGATATTCAGGAGGCTGCTCCATCGTGGAGGATTCGCCTTCCGTAAGAACCGGCAAGTCGGAAAAGCCTTCTTCATTCGAGATTGAATCGGATTTTTCTTCTGAATCGTCTGGTTGGGAGGCCAAATCCGGCATGTCGGCGAAACCATCGTCGGCACTCGGCGGATTGATTGCTGATTGCCCGGTGAATTGGGGTGCCACCACGATTGAATACTCGGCCCCGGATTGCAAGTCATGCCGCGCCGTGTAACGGGCGGAGTTGCCAACAGTGGAATGAAAACGAACATCCGGAAAACGAGTTGCCAAGGCTGTTGGCGCCTGGGGCTCAAACCTTGCTTTATCTTGAATGGCAATCGGCTTTGTCTGAAGGTGTGACTCATCCCTTGGTCTCGCGATGGCTGGAAGCGCCATGGTGCCCAAGGTGCATTCCGAGGCGGGAACGCCGAGAACTTCTGAAATGGGAAGAAATTCAAGGGAGTCAAGCGAACCTTGTTGATCTTGAACAGCCATGACATTGTCCTTGTGGAGTGTGCCTTCAGCGGATTCTGCCGCCGCAATCAATGCAATAGCGGCATCCCATGCGGCTGGGTTTGCCGCAATCCGGGCAAGCGTTACCAAGGTCGGTGAGTTCTGACGCGCATGAGGAGCAGTAAGGAGACCTCACCGGATTTGCCGATGAGCAGGCGGGGCATACCGTTTGTGTGGAGACTTGTCTGTTAAACAGGTCGGTCGCGAATTCACGCGCGGAGTAATACCTGTCGGAAGGGTCTTCAGACAGATTGATTTTGATCATCTCCCAGAACCATCGTTCGGTTTTGTTGTATGGCGGGTTTGTTTTCCCATCAAGGCGGTTGCTAATTTCCCTGCCAGTGGATGTGCCTTCAGGGCTTCCACCAGTTGCCAAATGGAATAGCGTTCCGGCGAGTGCGAAAAGGTCGCTTCGGATTTCAGGCCGGCCAACAACCTGTTCGGGAGGCGCATAACCTTCCGTAAATATTCGTGTTTTTGCCTTTTGACCATCCGGACCGGAAGGCCCAAGGTCCCTGGCGGTTCCAAAGTCGATCATCCTGATTCCCGACCGGTCATCCATCAGCATCAGGTTGTCAGGCTTGATGTCACGGTGCACAAGGGGAGGGTCATGGCGATGCATCGAGTCAATGACCCCGCAAATGGCAAATCCCCAATCAGCAACTTCTGAAACGGAAAATGGCTTGTTGTTGGTTGATTCAAGGACTTTGAGGAGATCCTTTCCTTGGATGTAATCCATCACAATGTAAGCGGCTTGGTCCTGTTCAATGAAGCCAAGAAGATTCGGAACGATCGGCTGTTCGCCAAGGACCCGGAGAATGTCGGCCTCCCGGCGGAAAAAATTAAGCCGCAGGTTGAATTGCGCCTTGTCAGCACAGAGCATTTCCTTGATGGCAATGGTTTTTCCCGTTGAGAGGTCGGTTCCCTTGTAGACCGCGCCAAAGCCTCCCAACGCCATCAGGCCATCGATTTGAAATCGTTCCTGCAGCAAAGTCCCAGGAGCGCATGGCAAAGGGTGACCGCACTTGGAACAGTTTTTCTTTCCCGATTCATTTTGATATCCGCAGTGGTTATTGATGCATGCGATTGTTTGCGCGGCCGCCTGCGGAGGAGCTTGCGTAGGCAGGAAGCCGCAATCGCCGCAAGCCAAGGCGCCCGCCGTCCATTTGGCTGAGCAAAGCGGGCAGGATTCCAGCTTGGGTGATTCCGTGTTTTTTGCCACCGCCGGTGTTGAAGGCAATTTGAAAATCTTTTTGCATGTCGGGCATCGAACAGCCTTTCCAGCATGTTCCGGCTTGGTGTCGAGAACCTTCTTGCAACCGGGGCAGGCGCATTTCATGGTCACTTGGAGCCTCCCTCCTTGCCTGTCAGTCCCAAGGTGAAACCTATCAACCTTTTCTGCCCTTTCCTTACCGTTGATTCATCCCAATAAAGAACAACAAACGGATCCTTCAATCCGGATGGCGGCGGCGGCGCTTTGCCGCCCTTGGTTGGGGCGGGTGGCGGGGAATCAGGCATACCATCGAAAAGCTCAGGAAATTGGCAATCCCAAGGAATGAAAGCATCGGCTCCTTGGCCAATGAGAACCATGGAAGCCTTGGCTGGTGACGCGGCCTTTTCCCGACCTGGCAAGAAGATTTCCTTGACATCAAGTCCAACTGTCCCGATTATCGGCGGAGAGTCGATATTGAGAGATAGACTTGGTATTAGTTTTTCTCCCTTGTAGAGGATGGGTTTCTTGACGGTTACACCCGCATCGTCGGCAACTGAGACACCGCTACCCGTGCCGGTACCTGGCCTGAGCGCGAGCCTGGCGGTGATTCTGGAATCTCTGTCTAGTGGACTGATCTCAAACAAGACAGCGCATTTATCAGGTTCATCCGAAAGTGTCTTGAGCCATTGGGCAACTCGCCATTTATTTCCTCCCATCGACATGTCGACTTCCCGATGGGCCCAGCCATCCTTGTTTTCCCATTTGATGACCGTTTTTGCTAAAGACTTTTTTGAGACCGGTGTTGCTGTGAAATTACCGGATTTCAGCATGAAATTGCTTCCGGCATCCGATCCTTCGGTTGCCAGGATTGAAATCCTATCCTGATCCAGAGTTTCCACGGTGAAAGACAGTAAGTCCTTGGTTGGATTGCCTGCCAAGACGGGGCGAACCAGCTCCTTGGTGGCGGTTTTTCCTCCACCTTGAAGGAACATCATGATTCCCAGTATCAGCACCAGCACTCCGCCCACGCCAAGAGTGCCATAGGTGAGAGTTTTTTTGCTGATTTTGAGCGGTTGTTTTTTGGGTTTGGTATGTGAGCCAGTCACAGGCATCGCCGCATCTGTTGGCATGGATGTGGGTGGCGAAATAACGGGCGTGTTTTGAGAAACGGTTTGTGTGGGAGACTTGGCAATCGGGCCGGCGAAGGGGTCGGAATCTTGGACTATGGGAATGGATGCTGGCGGCGTGACAGGTTGGGGTGGAGCTGGAATCTGTTGAGAGGGTGGGCTGAAAAGATTTGCTGGAACAGGGTTGGTTTGTTGGGGTGTAAAGGAAATTGGATTGATTGCCGGCTGGTAAGGCTGTGGAGATATTGCCGGAACAGCAGAAGGAATGGGAATCGCAACAACTTGAGGGCTTGTTGGTGCGGGTTCCACCGGAATGATCGGGGTGGAAACAGGCGCCATTGGAGATTGGCTAGGTGACTCGGGTGCAACGGCTTCCGCTACCGGGGATGCCACAAGTGTTGCTTCCTGCAAATCAGTCTCGGCACCGAAAGATTCGCCTTCGAGAAGTTCCACAGGCTCGAATTCCAATCCCTCTTCCGGGACCGCCAATGCATCCAAATCCAAAGCGGGAATATTTGGGGTGGCTTGAATTTCAACAGGAATATCAAACCTTTGCTGACCATTGGCCAATATCGTCAAGACAGTTCGCAAGGGTGATTCTTCAGTCGCGGACGCTGTATCAAAGGTGATATCAATTGTCGCTGTTTGGTAATTTGGTACCAGACTCGATGAACTTACCCAAGGCTCAGAACTAACCACAAAGCCAAAAACATGGCGTTTCTCAGCGGTTTTGAGGGTGATGGTTTTCGTCGCTGACTCACCGGGAGCGACTTTAATCAATATGGATCCAGGCTCAACCTCAATCTTCGGAGCCGGGGCAAATCCATGGGCCTCGAAGAATTGCTGAACCGAGGCCATTCCTGGTGCTGTCGGACCTGTGACCGGATAACTCCACCCATTGGACTCGTACCATTTGGCGACAGCACCTGAAAGAAATAATGGGGCCGCCTCTCGAGGCTTCTTGATAGCCTTTTCTGCAATATTCCTTGGGGAAACAGCGCCATGAAAAATATCGCCATCAAATGGAATGACATCCGGTTCGCGGGCAATTAGCTGAATGGTGAATTCGGATGATTCCGTTTTGACGAGCAATGAGCCCGTCAATTGCCGTCCGCTTCTCCTTATGCTTTCCCGTGAAATATGAATGCCGAGGGACATGGAACGAATGAAACGGAATGATCGGTCAGAAAGCGGACCTTCCGGTGACAAGGAACACCATGGGGTGTCCTTGAGGAAGGCTTCGCCCCAAACAAGCCTGTCTCCCTGATTTTCCAAGGTGATGGTTGTCGAGCTGTTTTGACCTATGGACAAGGTTCCGAAATCCACAACTTCCGTCGGGGAAGCCAGCTTCCCCGGGGTGATCTCCAATCCGGGCAAGGCGCATACCAATTGGTCGAGTCCCCGGTCAGGATCTGGAAACAACCGCGCTTGCGCCGCAACTTGCGCGAGGTCTTGCCTTCCGATGCCAGAGAAAAATCCCTCCCAATCAGCGAAGGCAAGCATTTCTCGGGAGTCATCCCATTCCGCAAGGATTCCTCTGCCGAGAGTTTTAAAATCAGGGCAGGACAGACCCGATTTGAAAACAAATGGCGAGGGAAATGCGGCCCTGGCTTTTAGGGCTTCCCTGACGCCGTCAAGAAGTATCCCGTCATGATGGCAATAGCGGGCCTGTTCAGGATTGGCACTTTGGCACCGCGGACAAATGAGGGCCGTCATTTTTTTCTCCGGTCGTTCGACCCGATCAAATCAATTTCAGTTGGACACTTCCAATCTGGATTAAATCTCCCGGTTTTAAATTCTGTTTTTGGCCAGGGAATATTCTCTCCCGATTCACATAAGTGCCATTCGAGCTGTTGAGATCCTCGATCAGAATGCCGTCGGTGACATAGATCACGGCATGCTGCCGGGATACCCATACCTTGCTTGGGTCTTCCTGTGGTTCAAGGTCGATGTCCACCGGTTTCGCATCGTTTCGCCCAACAAGGTTTCTTCCGGGTATCAGGATGTATTCCTTGTCTTTCTGCCGGCCGCGAAGAACGATTAGCTTGAATCGTTTAATTTCGCCGCGTCTGTTTCTTGGGCTGCCAATGGCCTGCGCGGGTTGAGCGCCAGTTTCCGGCAGGGTCGCGGGAGCTGGAAGTGCAAGTCCGTCTTTGCTGACAGCTTTTTCCGTTTGGGATGGCTCATCGATCACAAGTTCGACATCAACGATCGACTCGGATGCCGGTTCGGCATTGGTAATGTCGGATTTGCACAAGATGCAAAACCGTGTTTCAAGTTCGTTTTTTGTGTAACAGAAGGGACACTTGATCATGTTCGGATGAACCGAGGCGTTTCGGATTATTGTTGGACTCCGCTTTCCAATGAAAAATCATCTTATAGGAAAGTTCTTGATGCTTCAGGATTTCGGTCAACCCACCGTCCCGAAAAACAAACTTCAGCTATTTCAGGCTTCCATTCCGAAGATCCACCTTGCCACAAGATGAAATCAGCCGGTTGGCCTTCCCGAATGTTTTGATATGGCAAGCCTAGTTCACACAAAGGATTGAATGATGCAGCTGCAATTATTTCAGAAGGCTGCCAGATGTTCAATCTGCTTGTTTTCTTGACGCAATCATCCAAAAAATGACCTGATCCCGCTAAATAGGATGTTCCAGGGACAGTAACCCTACCATCATCGTGCACCTCGAAGCTTTTATCCCACAATTGATACATTCCCGGCTTGAGTCCGGCCAATGGACTGGCATCGCAGGTGAGAATGACTTTGCCTGGTCCTTTCACCTTAATGATCGTTTTGATAAGTGATTCCGGAATGTGGTGACCGTCAGTAATAATGGATGGGACAAGCCGATCGTCGGCCAGTTGAGGCCAAATGGGATTTTGGTGCCGATCAATCAAGGCGGCGCAACCGTTGCCAAGATGGGTGGATATTGTCACTCCGGCCTTAGCGGCGGAAGAAATCTCATCCGGGGTGGCTGCACTATGGCCTATGGCGACCCGAATTCCATCACGGACAAGAGCTTTGATCCAATCGATTGTCCCTTCCCGTTCAGGGGCCAAGGTTATCAACCTGATCCTTCCATTACTGGCATCCATCCATTCGGCATACTCCTGACTCGTTGGAACCCGTGTGTGGTGTGCCGGATGGGCGCCTCGATATCCTTCCAAGGCGCTGATGGCCGGCCCTTCGATGTGGTAGCCCGCAATCACTTTCGCGATCAGCGGGTCTTGCTTTCTAGCCCTTTCCAACGCCTCGAGCGATCGCCTGAACGAATTCCTGTGAGTGGTTACCAAAGTCGCGAGGATTCCTGTCATTCCATGGGACAGGCAATGAGAAACTACTTTGTGAATATCCTTTTCCTGAATGTCGGGATTATTGAATGAAATGCCAAGTGAACCATTGACCTGAAGATCAAAAAGCCCCTCGGTTACCCAAGGCAAATCCAATGTTTCTGGAAAAGGTAATTGAATTTCGGATAGTTTCCGGATTGTATTTTCAGCAATTGTGAACTCGACAACATCACCACAAAGCCTGCGAGCCACGACTTTTCGAATCGTCATCGTTTTTCTTCAATTGGTGAGGATGATTGTTGGACAGGGTCGGCCTGCTTTTTCAAGCCAAAGTAACATCCTGCCGCCGTCGCCAACGACCCCGCCAGGGTTCCAATGACAAAAAAAACAAGTTCTCGCGCAGTAACGCCTTCCCGAACGGGTGCTTGTTGGTAATTCAATTCGACTTCAGGAGGATTGGATTTGGGCCCAACATCCTTGAAAGGATCTTCCTGATTCAATGGGTTGACTGGAGATGGACCGGTGGGAATGGTTTCATTACTGATTTCAATGCTTTGGTGTTTTTCTGATTCAAGCCAAGTGAAATAGGGTTTCATCTTGGCGTCTGCTTCAGGAGTCGCCAGTCCCTCAAGATCGCCAGAAACAAAAGGCATCAAAACCTTGCAGGCTGAAATGGGATCCTGATACCGATCTTCTGGTTTCTTTTCCATCAGTTTCAGAGTTAATTGACTAAGCCCGACCGGAACGGACGAATTGATCTCATGGGGTGGTTTGGCTTGCTCGGTTGCATGCCTGATCATTTGGTTCAACAAGCTACTGTCTGGAAATGGTGTCATTCCCGTTAGCATGTGATAGAGAACGCAACCGGTGCTGTATATGTCGCCCCGAATGTCGACAGTCTTGGAGTTTCTAGCTTGTTCCGGGGCCATGTAATCAGGCGTTCCGACTAATACGCCAGTTTCGGTCACTTTTTCCGGTATCTCGTCATCCTCAGTAAAAATCGGCCTTCCCAATCCGATATCAAGAATTTTTACCGTGGCCTTGGATGCCTCGATTTTCGCGCCGTCCGTCTTGCCAACCAGCATCAGGTTTTCAGGCTTGATATCGCGATGAACCAATTCCTTTTCATGGAGGTGTTGGAGGCCTTTCAGCACTTGATAAGCCACTCGGGCTGAATCACCTGGCGTCAATTTTGTTTTTTTTAGTGTTTCCTTGAGTGTTTCACCTGACAAAAATTCCATTGCGAAATAGTGGAGACCGTTGGACTCGCCGAGTTGAAAACCGCGTACAACATTTGGATGATTCAACTGGATGGCCAAGCCGGATTCCCTGACAAAGCGGGCCAGCATTTTGGGATCTTTAGCACTTGATGGTGGCAGCACCTTAAGCGCGAATACCTGGCCCAATTCATGCTGAGCCTTGTAAACGCCTGCCATCTTGCCACTTCCCAAGCGGTCGAGAATGCGATAGGGACCAACGAAAAAACCTTCAGCAAAGCCCCTGAGCAAAAGCCCAGCTTGGTATTCGGTCACATGCCTGGTTTCAACAAGATAAGCAGCGAAATCTCGAAGTGATACAGTCTTTCCAGACGATTCCTTTTCCCATCGCTCCATCAAGGCGCGTGCCTGATCGACGCCGACCAAACGACTTCTGATCAACAACCCAAAGATGTTTTGGATTGTCAGGTCATTTGCTGGCACGCGTGCCGCCATGGTAATTCCGCTAAGGGTCAGAGAAGCAATTCCATTATCGTTATAACGCTATCATCACTAATGGATCATTCTATAAAGCTCAAAACATGCGAGATCGCAACGGAACCAATGATGTTCAAAACTTATGAATGTGAACGGATTGGGGTGCTGCTGATTGCGCATGGGAGTCGGAGTTCCCAAGCCAATCAGGATTTGTTCCTTCTGGCAGAAAGGTTCAAGCTCAACGGTTACCCAATCTCGGAACCGTCATTCCTGGAATTGGCTGAACCAAACATCATGGATGGGGGAAGAAGCTGCATTGAACAGGGTGCTACGAAAGTCGTGATGCTTCCTTATTTTCTTTCCGCTGGTGTGCATGTGATCAAGGACCTTAAGGAATTCAAGGAAAATTTAAGTGCCAGATACACCCATGCAACATTCCTGTTGGCTTCTCCACTCGGGCCCCACAGATTGCTTGAGGAATTACTTGCGACCAGATTGAAAGAGTCTCTTGAATCATGCCATCAAGATAAGGAATCTGACAGGTCAAATATTGTGTCTTCATCTAGAACTAGCTGATTGGATTCAAACATCGACGAAAGGCACTTTCGATGCAGTTTCATCTTGAATCCTCCCACACCCAAGGCACCATAACAAACCACGCCATTTTTATTGATGCTATTGTCAAACGGATCGATACCTTCCACCCCAGAAGGAGGGACTCCATTGAGATCGATTGCGATTTTCAATCCTGAGTCCAGCCATGTGGTTTTTTGCGCGAGTTGAATGCCTGCCGCGCCGCATGAGACAAGGATTTGGCATTCGCTTATTAATTCTTTGAGTTCATTTTGCGTTTTTGGCGCCTTGGCCGTGATTTGGCAATTTGGGCGTTTAGCTCGGATCGTATTGCAAATCGCCAGAGCCTTTTCTAATTGCCGGGAGACAACGGTAACCTCGCAACCAATCCTTGCCAATAAACTAGAAACGCGTTGGCCAACAGGACCCGTTGCTGCAAGAACAATCGCTTTCTTTGCTTGAAATTCAACGGAATCCTTGACCGCTTTGACTGCTGCGACTGCGGTGGTATTGCATCCGTTGGCATCCATCATACTTGAAACGGTCAATCCGTAATCTTGAATCATGTGTTTTCGAACTTCGTCATGAATTTCCTTGGCCAATAAGACATCAGATCCTCCTATAAATACGGCCGTGTGTTTCAGATCTTTCGCACCTCTTGTGAAAATGGCTCCATGGATCAGGTCTCGAACTTGACTCGGTTTCGTAGAAGCATGGGAAAAAATAAAGTCAGCTCCCGAATCCACAGCAACGACTCTGTCAAACACGCTCGGTTGATCATCGCAATCAAGCTGGATCAAAATGTTTTTTTTGTGCATCTCATGACCTCGGTAGCAACAAAAAGGGGTGGCAGATAATCGCCACCCCCCGTTTTCAAGTTGTCAAGTCTCAATCATTTCGGGGAGAACGGGTGCTTGGAAGATGCGCGCTTCGCCGTGACTTCGCTTACAGGCGGTTCATTTTTCATGGCGCGCGCGATCGCTAACTTGGTGGCATCGTAGTTGTACTGATAGATTTTTGTGTCATCCGCCGCGGCTGGGTGAATGAATACGCCACAGACAATCACGAGCTTGTCGGCTTCCGCCGCAGGAATGATGCCCTCTGCCGCGCTATCGGCAACCGCGCGGGCAACGGCGGCTTGGGCGGGTCCAAACATTTGGACGGCCTGCTTCATTCCTTTGATTGTTACTTTGGTGATCATGACCGTGGCTGGTTTGCAAAGCAGGTTTGGTGCGACAACCGCCAAAAGGCTTGAGTGGCCAGCCGATTGATTCGCAAGAGCGTTTGCAAAGGCGGTTCCAACCGGACCTTCCTTTGATCCGATCAAAAGATCGATATGCGCGATTTCATTTCCATCACCACACAGTGCTTCACCGATATACATCGACATGGAGAGACCTCCGAAAACATCAACCTGCGGGATCGATACCAAAATATAATTAAGAATTGAGTTTCAATTGGCTAGTAACCAGTGGAACTTCCCAAACCTATTGAAAGCCAATGTTTGGTAAATAACCTGAATTAAGCTGGTAATAACCGGCCAAAGATTGTGATTTTTTAAATCAAGTCATTGAATCATCGGGAGATAGCACCATGTCAGCCGCCCAGCCTTTCTCCGCAACAAAACTACTTGGACTAGGTTTGACACCTGGAAAACTCAGGGGCCTTCAACGCATCAGCAATGCCAACGGCACATTGACAATGGTGGCAACGGACCAAAACAGTTCGATGATTGCCATGATCAAGGACGCATTGAAGAAAAGGGGCGAGAATCGCGAGCCTACCTACCAAGAAATTGTCGAGGCTAAAATAGTTCTGGCTTCGACCATCACCAAACATTCGTCCGCCGTTCTTGTGGATGGTTATTATGGTGTTTGGAATACGATGGCGAGCTTATCTGTTCCAAGGGATGTCGGTCTGCTTGTGCGTGTTGAAAAATCGGGTGGGAAAAAAAGCAAGTTGAACGCCCCACTTGGAGAATATGAACCCGGCTTTTCCGTTGGCAAAGTCAAAAGACTTGGTATCGATGCGGTAAAGTTGTTGGCTCAATTTGAACCAACGGAGCCAGAAAGTGCCGAGCATCAATTTTCTTTCGTTCAAGATGTTTATGAGGAATGCAAAAAGCACGACATCCTGTTCCTTTTGGAACCCGTCGCGTTTCCCTATGGAGACGAAAAGAAGGACAGCCCTTCGTTCAAAAAACGAAAAGCCCAAACCGTATTAGAAAGCGCACGCCAACTTAGCCCATTCTGTGATGTGTTTAAGGCGGAATTTCCCGGCCATTTCGGCCAGGAGTCTGATTCCGAACTGATGTCAAACCTAATGGCCCTCAATGAAGCCTCGGCCCGTCCTTGGGTTTTGTTGAGCGCCGGTGTTGATTTTCCCGAATACAAGAAGCAAGTTGAAATGGCCATGCAAGCGGGTGCCAGTGGTGTTCTTGGTGGCAGGGCCTTCTGGAAAGAATTCTTCCTGCAGGATGGTCCGAATGCGCAACTGGCCTTTGCCAAGGGTGAATGTACCGATCGAGTTCAGCAAATCGATGAAATTGTACAAGCCAAAGGCAAGGCATGGTGGGATTGGTACGGAATCAGCAGTTCTCAAGTATCAGGTTTGCGGGCTGCGGAAGGTTGGCATTTCAAGTACGGTGAAAAATTTGGAGGGCGTCCCGCCAATGCGGGAACAGAAGAGTGGGGCTATTGAAATCCAAGTTGGTATTGGATGGCGATTAAATACAAGCTATTAAATCGCCATCTTTCCCAGCGTTACCCAAATCAATTGATTCCAAAAGCTGATTTTAATGCATCAGCCGCTTGAATCACCATTTCGCTATCTACCACGACACTGATTCTGACCTCGCTCGTATTGATCATGAGGATGTTGATTTTTCTTTCAGCTAGTGCTCCGAATACCCTGCTTGCGACACCTGTGTGGGTTCGCATTCCCACGCCAAGGACATGAACCGTTGCCAGGTTTGGATCACATTCGACAGTTGCGTGGGGGGATATCTTTCCCAGCGCTTCCAAGGTGACGACCCGCGCTTTGTCCAAATCAGATACCGGTACGGAAAAACTCAAATCGGCCAGGCCCCCCGCCAGATTTTGGACGATCATGTCAACGACTATTCCAGCTTTTGCCACTGCTTCAAATATTTTTGAGCAGTTTCCGGGCTTATCTACCAAGCCATGAACGGCAACACGGCCCTCATCAACTTGAGTGAGAATTTCGGAAACAAGGATATCCTCCATGCTGGATAAGCGGCTTGTTAAATCTATTAGTGGAAATGACACAGTTGCTGGTTTGGTTGTAAGATTTGGTGTCGCGCCCTTTGATTCTCCCAAGGCGAATGCCTGGTGAACCACTCGCAAGGCCTTTGTTCCTTCCTGCTTGTCAACCAATACTGAAATCTTGATGTCCCCTGTCGTGATCATCCGGAGGTTGATTTTTTCTTGATACAGTCCTTCGAACATTTTTTGGGCAACGCCGCTGTGATGCTTCATGCCGCTACCAACGACTGATACCTTGCTCACTTGTCCATCATGTTCGACAGTCGCACCTAGTTCTTTTGTTATTGGTTCAAGCAATTCCAGAGTTTTCCTCAAATCACATGCGGGAACGGTGAATCCGATGCGAGCATGGCCATCAGTTCCTGGGTTTTGGGCGATCATGTCGACAACGATTCCGGAACGGGCCATGGCAGTGAAGAGCCTGTGGCTCGTCCCCGGAACATCTGGAAGGTTATCGACTGATATTCTTGCCTCATCCTTGACGATGGCTGCTCCACAGACTGGATGTGTGGCCATCCATGCTTGTTCTGGAACAATCCATGTTCCCGGAGAGTCCGAGAATGATGACCTGACCATGAGGGGAACATCAAATTTTTTAGCGAATTCAATCGACCTGCTGTGCATGACTCCGGCGCCTACGCTTGCCAGTTCCAGCATTTCGTCATAACTGATCGCATCCAGTTTTCTGGCTTCCGGAACGATTCTGGGATCTGTCGTGTAGATGCCGTCAACATCCGTGTAAATTTCACATTGAACGGATCGATCAGGCTGGTCCTGTTTCAAGCATGCGGCCAATGCCACCGCCGTTGTATCCGAGCCACCCCGTCCAAGTGTGGTGATGTTGCCTTCATCATCGATTCCCTGGAATCCCGCAACGATCACAATTTGGCCCTGCTCAAGCGCCTGTCTCATTCGCGATGATGTGATGCTCTTGATCCTGGCCCGTGTATGGGAACTATCTGTGACGATGCCGACTTGAGCACCCGTGAAACTGATCGATTTTTCACCCAAGGTTTGGATAGCCATTGCCATGAGGGCGATGGATATTTGTTCGCCTGTTGATAGAAGCATGTCCATTTCGCGATCAGGGGGAGTTTCAGTGATTTCCTTCGCCAATTCAATGAGTTCATCGGTTGTGTCGCCCCTCGCGCTGACAACCACCAGGACGCTGTTTCCCTGTTGCTTGGCTCGAACGGCCTTTCTCGCGGCTGCCATGATTCTGTTGGTTGTTGCGACGCTGGAACCGCCGAATTTTTGAACTACCAATCCCAAAGCAAAGACTCCATGAATTTCTTTCAATGAATGTGAATTTAAATCAGATGCCAATTTATCATCACTATGGAAGCGGCCAAGAAGAATGAGCAGGAATGATGAATCAAAGAGAAATCCAAATGATCATTAAATGGGTGGGACCCATTAAATGTGATTGGTTTTGATAGAGATTTCGAAAGTTTGGCGGGTACCTTGGATTGGATTTCAAATAAGGCAATTCGAAACTTTCAAATGTTGTAGTCTTGGTCAAAAATTCGGCCGCGCTTCGGATGTATGCATACCTTGTCACCAACATTGATTGGGAAAACCCCGAGTTGGTCGGTATTGATCTCAACGCAGCAGGATGCCTGCCCACAGGGTGAGCGTAAATGCACTCTAATGCACGAACCCGAGGGATGTAAATGATCGACAATGGCTGGAAGGCTTCCGAAATGATCATTTACTCCCTTGATTTCCAATTCATGGGGCCTGACATAGACAATTCCCTGTTCGTTGAATTTCCCTTGAGATGAATGCATGACATAGTCAGTCAAGAATATTCTTCCATCCTTCAATTGCCCCTTGAATGCGTTCACATGGCCAAGAAAATCCATGACAAAAGCGTTGGCTGGGTTTTCAAACAGTTCGACTGGCGGACCAATTTGTTCAATTTTTCCCTGTCGCATGACAACAACCTTGTCTGAAACGGCGAATGCATCTTCCTGATCATGAGTTACAAATATACTTGTAAGATGTATTTGATCGTGCAATCTTCGCAACCATTGCCGAAGCTCCAAGCGGACCTTGGCATCCAACGCCCCGAACGGCTCGTCAAGAAGCAGAACGCGTGGTTCAGAAGCCAGGGCTCTTGCCAAGGCAACTCTTTGTCTTTGCCCGCCAGATAGTTGCGATGGGTATCTTTGGTCCAGTCCCTCCAGTCTGATGAGGTGGATTAATTCAGTGACCCGTTGTTGGATTTTGGAAGAAGGCCATTTTCTAACCCTCATGCCAAAAGCGATATTTTCAAACACCGACATGTGCCGGAATAATGCGTAGTGTTGAAAGACGAAGCCAACTTGGCGGTGTTGGACTGGTGTGTCGGTAACCTCCTCATCCTTGTACAGGACTGCTCCCTCATCAGCGGTTTCCAAACCAGCGATCACTCTGAGCAAGGTTGTTTTGCCAGAGCCCGATGGGCCAAGAAGCGCTACCAGGCATCCCGAAGGAACCTCCAGGCTCACATTATCCAAGGCCCGAAAGGTACCGAATGATTTTGAGACTTTATTGACGGTGATGCTCACGCCGGAATCCTTTTGGCTTGGTCGGTGGCATGCCTTTGGTTTGATAAAGATTGCATGATCTTTCGTGCTAAGAGGGTGGCGAGGGCAATGACGGTAAGAATGCTAGCCAAGGCAAAATCTGCAGGTGTTTGGTATTGCTGGAAAAGCTGTTCGACACGAAGAGGAATTGTTTGGCCTAGCCCCGCGATTCTTCCAGAAACAACATAAATGGCTCCAAATTCGCCGACCGCCCGGGCGGTGCAAAGAATCGTCCCGTAAAGGAGGCCCAATGTGAGGCTTGGCAAGGTGATTCTAAAAAAGATTTGCAAACCACTAGCGCCTAGGCTGAGGGCAGCCAACTCCTCATCCGGCCCTATTGATTCCATGACCGGAATCAACTCCCGCACAATGAATGGAAGCGTCACGAAAGTCGTTGCTAGCACTAATGCCGGCGAATTGAACAAAACCTGAATTCCTACGGATGCCAATGAAGGGCCTAACAGACCGGAACTACCATAAAGGAGAACCAAGCCTAGTCCCACCACGACAGGACTGATGGCGAAAGGCATATCAATCAGTGTCAACAGAATTGTTCTTCCGGGAAACTTGAACCTTGAAACAAGCCAGGCCGAGGAAATACCAAAAAGCAAGTTGAGAAATACCGCTCGGGGTGCCACATAAAGCGTTGTAAAAATAGCGTCCCGATTGGCAGGATCTTCGAAAATATTTGATAGGTAGGCTTTAATTCCGCCAGATAAGGCTTGCCAAAACACATGAATGACCGGGACTCCTATCAAGAATCCCACAATCATCAACGCCATCGTGATGAGAGAAAACTTGAGCCAAGCGGGGTCTTCGCGAGCCAATGAAGCCGCCATTCTTATTCCATGGCCATTATTCATGGCGGCGGCTCCATCTTTCCCAGAAATTGATCGCACCCAACAGGAAAAATGATGCTGTCAAAAGCACCAATGCCAACGCGGTTGCCTCTGCGTATTTGTTTTCTTCAATTCTTGCAACGATCAGGGTTGGAGCCACTTCTGTTTGTCCTGGCAAATTGCTTGAGACAAAAATGACAGATCCGTATTCACCCAATCCTCGGGCCAGTGCCAATGCGAAACCCGTCACCACCGCGGGACGGAGCATTGGCCATAGGACAAGACAAAATGTCTGAAGCCGGGATGCGCCAAGTATGGCCGCCGCTTCTTCCAACTCTGGTTCAATTTCCTCAAGCACGGGTTGAACAGCACGGACAACAAAAGGAAATCCGGTGAATACTAGAACAAGAATGATGGCTGTTGATGAGTATGAAATGTCGATTCCGGCCAATGCAAGAATTTGACCTATCCATCCGTTCCTCATGTATAGGTTCGCGTATACCAATCCGGCCACTGCGGTCGGTAACGCGAACGGGAGATCGATCAACGCGTCAATCCATTGCTTGAAAGGGAATTCGTACCTGACGAAAACCCAGGCAACAAGCATACCGATCACCATGTTGATGGCGGCGGCCATGATGGCCGTGAAAAATGTGAGTTTGATTGCGGACAACGACCTGGCATGACTGATGGTTTGAATGAATTGCTGGAAAGAAAGCTCTGTTGACTTAAGTGCCAGTGCCGCCAACGGAAGGAAAACGATGATGCTGATGAAGGTCAAGGAAAAACCTAGTGAAAGAGTAAAACCCGGCAGGATATTTTTTCTCCGCTTTATCATCGGATCATTACCCTGTCGAACAAGCCGTCAAGTGCAAAGAATGACTTGTTCGCCCTCGACCATGATCCGGATACCTCCTCCACGGTGAAGAACTTGTTGGGTCGTGAAAATTTTTCTTGGTTTTTGTTGATAACCTTCCTGTTCGTTGGTCTGAAACCACGTCTTGAAAGTATTTCCTGTGCCACTTCTGAATTAAAAAAGTCAATGTATTCGTTCGACATCCTGTTCATTTGGGCGCTTTGGCCTGGCCTATTGAGCGGCGCTATTGGAAGCGGAGCCTTGATGCTTGTCGCGGGTATGACCTTTTCAAGTTCCAATCCTTCCTTCAAGACAAGTTCCGCTTCGCTTTCATAAGTGACTTGGACATCTCCCAGCCCTTTGTTTGCGAAGCTCAAGGTTGCCGCGCGGGACGAGCTTTCAAGTACTGGAATCCTTGAGAAAACGCTTTTCAAGAATTGGAAAATCCTATCTTCTGGCATCCCTTTCACCTTCATGGCGCCATACAGGGCCAGAAATGCAAGTTTTCCGTTTCCCGATACCTTTGGATTGGGAATGATTACAGAAATATCTTCCCGTTCTAGATCTTCCCACTCGAAAACCTTTTTCGGATTTCCTTTTCGAACGACAAAAACCATGGTTGTGAACCATGGACTGGCGGTATCCAGCCAATGCTCTTCAAGGAGTGAGATTTTTGGTTGCCATACCACGGTTTCAAGGTCTGGCCAAACGGCCAGTGAAACAATGTCGGCTGGCAATCCCGCCACAATGGCGCGAGCCTGACTTCCCGAGCTTCCATGCGAGTGAATCAAGTTCGGAGGGGAAATTCCTTTTTCAATCAGATGGGTTTTGAATGCCTCCCCAATTTCAAGCAAAACTTCCCGTGTGGCGTCAAATGAAACATGCAGGAGTGATGTTTCATCGGAAACGGTCAATGAGATAAGCGTGCTCGAAATGACCAGAATGGCCATCAATGAGCCGATGATTCCCTTCAATGCTGAATCCACGACAAAATACCTTTAATTAAAGAACCATCGAATCATTACTAGGATTATCATCATGGTCAAGTTGAAACTTAAAAACTTTCGGGATGCATATTTCATTTTCGAAGTTCGTTAGGATAAAGCCATCATGTTGATTCAGTTTTGAATACGGCAATATGGAAATTGCTGTGTTATTTATCGGGATAAAATCATGAATCATCCACATGGCGAGTCAATCGACACCGAGATTTCCAAAGGCGTTTCGGGAAGACCAAAGAGGGGGGTCCCTGAAGGACTTTGGCTCAAATGCCCGACTTGCAAAGCAACTGTGTTTCGAAAAGATTCGGAGGACAGATTCAATGTCTGCCCTGAATGTCAGCACCACTTTTATTTGCCGGCATCATCCCGAATCAGGCAGATGTTGGATGAGGAATCGTTTGAGGAATGGGATGCCCATATTCTTCCATGCGATCCTTTGGATTTCAAAGACCGTCTGCCTTACAAGGAGAGGCTCGAGGCTGAACAAACCCGGACAAAGTTATCGGATGCGGCGTTAACTGGACGGGGCTACATTCGCGGTAGGCAGGTGGTCATTGGCATTACTGATTTTGCATTCATGGCCGGTAGCATGGGATCGGTTGTGGGTGAGAAGTTGTGTCGGGCTATCGAGGCGGCAACCCGCCTGCGTCTACCCCTTATCATCGTCTCAGGGTCGGGTGGTGGCGCTCGAATGCAAGAGGGAATCCTGTCCCTGATGCAAATGGCGAAAGTTTCTGCAGCTTTAGGACATTTTGGAAAATCAGGCGGGATGTATATTTCGATTCTTACTAACCCAACCATGGGAGGCGTGGCGGCCAGCTTTGCCTTGCAGGGCGATATAACCTTGGCGGAACCAGGAGCCCTCATTGGATTTGCGGGAAAGCGGACAATTTGGAATACGGTTCGGCTGGAATTACCTGATGGCTTCCAGACCAGCGAATTTCTTCTCCAACATGGATTTGTCGACCGCATCGTCCATCGGAGGGACCTCAGAACTGAGGTTGCTAGATTGATCGACTACTGTTCAAGATGAAGTTTTAACTTTTTTAAATAAGGGTATTGTGTGAAATGGAACCAGAATCATTTGGTTTTTTGACCGAACTCATTGAAACGCCGAGTCCTTCAGGAAACGAGTCAGCTATTCAAAAGGTTGTGACCCGGTGGGCCTCCCGATGGGCTGATTCAGTTAGGTCTGATAGCCACGGCAACCTGATCGCAAGTCTTCATTGCAATAGCGATGATTCCCGTTCCATCCCTGTCCCTAGGGTGATGCTTGCCGGGCATTGTGACCAACTGGGCCTCATGGTTCAGTTTGTTGATGAACAAGGATTTCTTTTTGTGCAGCCCATTGGCGGATGGGACTTGGCTATCGTTCTGGGCCAGAGATTGACCTTGTGGACTTCCCATGGTCCGGTCACCGGTGTTTGCTCCAGAAAAGCTCCACATCTCATGTCACAGGAGGAACGAAACAAGTTACCGCAATGGCATGATCTTTGGATTGACATTGGCGCCAGGGACAGGAAAGAGGCGGAGGAATTAGCTCAACCAGGCGATGTACTTACAGCCGCTTTAGGATTGCATCGATTGCGCAATAACATGGTCGCGGGACCGGGAATTGATGACAAGGTTGGCGTCTGGGTGGTTTTCGAAGCATTGCGGCTGCTGAGGCTTAAAGGGACCTTTCCGGCAGATATTTTTTTCGTTTCCACCGTTCAGGAAGAAGTTGGGCTGCGTGGAGCTTCCACCAGCACATTCGGAATTGATCCGACAGTCGGTGTCGCGGTCGATGTTTGCCATGCCACCGATACCCCAGGAAACGATAAGAAGCAGGTCGGTGACATACGACTTGGAAGCGGGCCCGTACTTTTCCGTGGTCCGAATATAAATCCCCATGTTTTTGATCACTTGAAGTCGAGTGCTGTCAGGACAGGAAGTTCCTATCAGGTTCGCGCGGTAGCCAAGGCCACAGGCACAGATGCCAATGCCATGCAAATTTCCCGAGCGGGTGTGGCAACAGGATTAATTGGCATACCCAACAGGTATATGCACAGTCCTGTTGAGACGGTGCATCTGGCTGATTTGACTCAATCGGCTAATTGCCTAGCAGAATTTTGCGCCATGATTCCGCGAAACCATGACTGGCAGCCATAGGCTTCTGCAAATCTTGAGCTGGGTATTGACCTTGAAACTACTGGAGTTAGACTGAGACTTAGTCTCAATAAGATTGACTTAGCTCTAAATGATCCCTATGGGTGTTCGTCTTCCTACCATGCCCTTAGATTTAGCCAATCGACCAGGTTGGTACGAGGTAGAGCATGTTTGTCTAGAAGACCAAGCCTCCAAAAGACTTGTGGAAATGGGTGTTTCTGTTGGATGCCGATTGCGTTTGCTTCAACCTGGTTCCCCTTGCATGTTTCAAATTGGTGAATGCAGGTTGTCACTGCGCGGATCCTGCTGCGAAGGCATTCTGGTACGTGAATTACCGTCCGATATCGGTCATGGTTCTTGAATTAAAATTTGGAATCTATCGAGCCTTTTTATTAGAAATAGATTCTTGGATTTGGCATCGGACAAAGTGTTTTTCTTTAGATATATTGCTAATAATAGGCGATACTCGTCTTTTAATAAAGATTCTCCATCTGATCAAAAGTATAACAAATATCAATATCGGGATTGTATAAGCGATTGCATTATTGCTCATATCGTTTGGCAGGCATGACATGATGCATCAGGCACGACTGAAAATCGCACTTCTGGGAAACCCGAATACAGGAAAGACCACGCTATTTAATTCCCTTGCGGGCATGAACCAAAAAACAGGAAATTACTCGGGCGTTACTGTTGATATCAAAAAAGGGAGAGGTTCCTTCTCAGGTCAGGAAATAGAATGGATTGATCTCCCTGGCACATACAGCCTTTCGTCACGAAGCCCCGACGAGTTGATCGCGGTGAACCTCGTTTCCGGAAGGATCGTGAATGAGTCGGCACCCGATGTGATACTTTGTTTGGTTGATGCCAGCAACCTTGAAAGAAACATGTATTTGGTCAGTCAAACGATTGACTTGGGTTTGCCAGTCGTTGTCGCCTTGACCATGTACGACTTGGCAGAAAAGAAGGGTTGCCCATTCGACGCCCAGTCCCTTGAGAAAGCGTTTAGCGTTCCATTTGTGGTAATACATCCCCCTTCAGGCAAAGGGTTGGACAATCTCAAAAAAGTATTGATTCAATCAGCAAGAAATCCAGCAACCAAAATTCCATCTCCTCTGCCCGCGGAGGTCATTGATGCTGCCTCGCGGTTATCAAAATCACTCGGAGATGTGCTGTCTTTGCCTTTGTGCATCAGATCACTTCTTGATGAGGAGGGAGCTGTTGAGAATGAAATCAATGAAAAACATGGCCAAACCGGACTTCAGGAACTGCTGGCCCAAAGGAATTATTTAATTCAATCAGGATATTCTTTAGCGGTCATTGAGCCTAAATACCGGTATGCCGATATTCGCCAGAAAACCCAGGGACTGATTACCCGTGTGGATCGCAGGGGAAAAACTTTTTCAGACAAAATCGACTCATGGCTGATTCATCCCGTCTGGGGTTATCTGGTTTTCTTATTAGTAATGTTCTTCATCTTTCAATCAATATTTGTTTTGGCCAGGCCTTTGATGGACTTCATGGAATTCGCCGTGGATTCATTTAAAGGCATGGTTTCTGACTCATTGCCGCCCGGTCCATTTACCAGCCTTCTGTTGGATGGGATTCTGGCCGGAGTCGGGGGCGTCGTTGTTTTTTTGCCTCAAATTTTGATGTTGTTCGCCTTTCTGGCCGTCTTGGAGGAATGTGGTTACATGGCTAGGGCCGCATTCCTGATGGATTCGATCATGGCTCGCTGTGGATTAAGCGGTAAATCGTTCATTCCTCTCCTTAGCTCATTAGCTTGTGCTGTTCCCGGCATCATGGCGACCCGAGTCATTGAAAACAGAAGGGATCGATTGGTAACGATTCTCGTGGCACCACTCATGAGTTGCTCGGCGCGTTTGCCAGTCTATTACCTTTTGATTGAAGCCTTTTTTCATGAACCCTGGTGGTTGGCTGGCGTGGTCATGTTTATTCTTTACATGATTGGCTTCATTACTGCCCCAATAGTCGCCATGCTAATCAAGGGATTGGTTTTCAAAAGTGAGAAATCAACCTTTGTCCTTGAAATGCCTGCTTATCGAGTTCCTTCGATATCCGGGGTATGGAATGCCATGTTGGATTCGGGTTGCAGCTTTCTCTACCAGGCTGGAACTCTCATTTTGTGCACAATGATAATAGTTTGGGCACTACTTTATTTTCCAACTGTATCCGCTGACGGGAAAGATTTTCCTCTCCTGATAAGCCAGGCACCAGATAATGAAAAGCAGGAATTGGTTTTGGCATGGAAGCAGCAATCATGGTTGGGGCGTACTGGACAATTCATTGAACCGGTGTTTCAACCATTAGGTTGGGATTGGCGAATCGGAATGAGCGTGCTTTCCAGTTTTCCGGCGCGAGAAGTGGTGATAGCCGCATTGGGAGTTGCCTTTGGTGAAGGGGAAATCGGTGCGGATGACAAGGAGGCAACGGCCCGCTTGGCTGAAAAAATGAAGCAAGCCAAGAGTGCCGATGGCAGAGTCATATTTTCCCATTCGTCTGCTTTTGGATTGCTGGTGTTTTTCTCACTATGCTGTCAGTGTTCATCGACTCTAGTTGTGATTTACAAAGAAACAAAAAGCCTTTTTTGGCCAGCGTTCACATTTGTTTACATGACGACTTTAGCTTATTGTTCAGCCCTAGTTATTTATCAGTTTGGCTCCTTGCTGGGATATTAAGTTGAATCTTGGCTCAAATTATTGGCAATGGATGCTTGTTTTCGTTGCTGTTTTTGGCTCAATATTGGGTTTTAACTATTTTGTTTTTTTTGGAAAATCACAAGGCTGCTGCAAGAAGAAATGTAAGGCAAGCAAGGCAACAAAAGGTCGTATTCCATTAGAGTTGGAGTAACAATGGTATTCCATTGATGATTCGATCAGATCTATTTCTTAAGGGGGCGTGTTTCCATGATTTTTCATAGTGTCTTCTTCACACTTCATGATCCATCACAAGAAAACAAATCCAACTTAATCAAATCATGTTATGAATATCTGCCAAGACATGCTGGAATCACATTTTTTACTGTGGGCGAGTTATGTGAAGACTTGCGAAGAGAGGTTAATGACCTTGAATTCCATGTGGCCCTCAACATCGGCTTTTCTGATTTGCAGGCACACGATGCATATCAAGTAAGTAAAGATCACAAAATATTCATCGAGCAAAACAAGTTTGGCTGGAAAAAAGTACGCGTGTTTGACTCCGTAACCCATGGAAAGTGAATCGAGATTTCAGGCATTTGCTCCAGTGAGATCTTGTTGATAAGTTAACTTCGCCTCTGCGGTGTTTGTGAATGACCGTTCTTTTGGCGAACCGATACGAGTACCTGCGGAAAGCTTTGGCCCTTGGCTTTGGATTGGAAGAATTGCAAGCCCGCCCAAAGAGCGGGATCCGAGATGTCCTATCCGGGCTTTCCAATTGAACAGCGGGTTCTCAAAAGCGCTCACACGGCACAGGTGGAGGCATTTTTAATTGATGCTAGTGTTGATAGGTTGAATGTGGTCCTTGACATTCTTGGCCCCGTTCTTATCTTTTCTTGGATAAGGCTTCTTAGCTTGTTTCAAATCGTTTTATTCATAAACAATGATTTAATATGATTTTGATCATCTTTTGATCGCTCAAGGTTTCAGTTCTTTGGCGGCGGTACACCAGGGCCAGGGAAGGTCTTCGATATTCGCCGGGATAGCGTGGGTCGAGGGATGTTGCCGCATGCACGTTTCCGGAAGCTCTGTCGCCAAGAACTGAAACCTTTTCTTTTATCAAGTTCCTAATTTTTTCAGCAATCACTTTCCAAGTTGCCATTGTTCCCTGTGACAAGTTTTCAACAGCCTATAAAATAAAGTTGTTGCCTAATTACTGATTTCTGGATCCTTTCAATCATGCCCATGGATTGTTCATCACAGTTGTTAATGGATGAGTTGAACAAAAGAATCCTGTTGCTTGATGGAGCCATGGGTTCCATGATTTTTTCCCATCAGCCGTCGGAGCTCGATTATCGGGGCAAAAGGTTTGCTGATCACCCGGTACTTCTCAAGAATTGCACGGAGGTCATGGTTTTAACCAAGCCGGACCTCATCAAATCAATCCATACGGATTATTTGGAGGCTGGTGCTGACATCATTGAAACGGATTCCTTCAACAGCAACCGGGTATCGATGTCGGAATTCCAGCTTGGTGATCATGTTGTTGAACTGAATAGGCGAGCAGCGGAAATCGCACGAGATGCGGCTGATCAGTTCACTCGCAGGAATCCGAGAAAACCAAGGTTTGTAGCGGGAAGCATTGGTCCAACCAAGAAAACCTTGTCCTTGGGAACCAATGTGGAAGATCCCGGGCATAGGGAGATCACATTCGATGAAATGGTTGACAACTATGCCGAGCAGGTGCAGGCCCTGATTGAGGGTGGAGTCGATATCCTTTTGCCGGAAACGGTTTTCGACACCCTTGTTCTCAAGGCATGTTTGTTTTCCATCGAAAAGGTGTTTGACAAAATCGGGCGTCGCCTACCTGTGATGATTTCAGGAACGATTTTTGACAATGGCAGGACGCTTTCCGCGCAACCGGTCGAATCGTTCGCCATATCGGTTGATCATTTTCCAGCATTGAGCATAGGCCTGAATTGCGCCGTTGGTGTTGACCAAATGCGCCCACACATCCAAAAACTTTCCGAGAACAGCAACAAACTGATCAGTTGTTACCCCAATGCGGGTATGCCTGATGGTTTTGGAGGTTTCACGGGTAGCACAGATTCAACCGCAAAAACATTGAGGGAGTTTGCGCAAAACGGTTGGCTCAATCTCGTTGGCGGTTGTTGCGGAACCAGTCCTTCCTGGATCCAGGCGATTTCAAAAGCGATTGAGGGCGTAGCTCCAAGAAAAATTCCGGAGATAAAACCGCAGTCGTCGTACTGCGGAACCGAACCTTTAGTTGTTCGAAGTGAGAATCCATTTCTCATGGTTGGTGAGAGAACCAACATTTCCGGTTCAAGAAAATTTGCACGGCTCATTCGCGAGGAAAAATACGAGGAGGCTGTATCTGTTGCCAGGGAACAGGTGGAGAACGGCGCCAATATCATCGATGTCAATATGGATGAGGGATTGATCGATGGCGTTGCCGCCATGACGCGGTTTCTCAATCTGGCCTCGGCGGAACCCGTTGTAGCCCGCGTTCCAGTGATGATCGACAGCAGCAATTTCGCCGTCATTGAGGCGGGTCTGAAATGTCACCAAGGCAAACCCATTGTTAATTCGATTTCTCTCAAGGAGGGGGAGGAGAAATTCCTTGAACAGGCCAAGATCATTCGGAGGCTTGGTGCGGCCGTTGTTGTCATGGCTTTTGATGAAACTGGGCAAGCCGTGGATGCGTTGCACAAGCTGGCCGTTTGTTCCCGAGCCTACGATTTGTTGACAAAAAAGGTTTCATTTCCGCCAACTGATATCATCTTTGACGCCAATATCCTGACCGTTGCCACTGGAATGCAGGAGCATGACAGGTACGCGATCGAGTTTTTCGATGCCGTAAGGAACATCAAGGCCGCGATGCCGCTTTCAAAAACATCAGGCGGGGTCAGCAATGTTTCATTTTCCTTCCGCGGACCCGATTATGAAGTCGTCAGGGAGGCCATGAACTCCGCATTTCTTTTCCACGGTATTCGTTGCGGTCTCGACATGGGAATCGTGAACGCTGGCCAATTGCAAGTTTATGAAGACATTCCCGTGGATCTTCGTGAACGCGTTGAGGATGTTCTTTTCGCAAGGAGGCCCGACTCGACTGAACGGCTTGTTGAATTCGCCAAGGGGATTGGGCGAAAGGAGAAGGATGAATCGGGCAAGCTTGCATGGAGGGACGCCCCCGTTGACCAAAGGCTTGAACACGCCCTGATTCATGGAATTGATGATTTTGTTGAAACAGACACCGAAGAAAGAAGAATTGCCAGTGCCCGTCCCCTTCATGTGATCGAGGGGCCACTGATGAGTGCGATGCGTAAGGTGGGAGATTTGTTTGGCGCCGGCAAGATGTTTCTTCCCCAGGTAGTTCGTTCCGCCCGTGTGATGAAGAAGGCGGTTGCCTATTTAACCCCTTTCATGGAAGCCGAGAGGCAGCAGTCCGGTGGAATCGTTTCTCGTGGCAAGGTCTTGCTTGCCACAGTCAAAGGTGATGTTCATGACATTGGCAAGAACATTGTTGGTGTTGTGCTTGCCTGCAACGATTTTGAAGTGATTGATATCGGGGTCATGGTTCCTTGCGAGAAAATCCTCCAGGAGGCCGAGCGCACAGGAGCTAGCATGGTTGGCCTCTCAGGGTTGATTACCCCATCCTTGGACGAAATGGTAACTGTGGCCAAGGAGATGCAAAGGTTGGGCTGGACGATTCCCCTTTTAATTGGTGGCGCCACAACAAGCGCAAGGCACACCGCTGTGAAAATTGCACCATGCTATTCCGGTGGGCCAGTGATTCATGTGATGGATGCATCTCGATCTGTTGGAGTGGTTGAAACTTTGCTGAGCAGCGAACGCGGTCCGGGGTTTGTCGAGTCCAACAAAAAGGAACAGGAGGAGGAAAGGACGACTTTTCGAAGAAGATTGGACCGGACCTTAGTATCGATAACCGAGGCTAGGGCGCGTCCCTTCGCGATTGACTGGTCGAAATCACCTCCAAGAAAAGCTCCGTCAAAAACCGGTATTCGAGTTGAGCGCAATATCCCTCTTGAAAAGCTCATTCCATTCATCGACTGGTCACCATTTTTTATGGCATGGGAACTTTCCGGAAAATTCCCCTCCATATTTAATGACCCTGTGGTGGGTATTGAAGCTAAGCGCCTTCATTCAGATGCCAATCGATTACTCGATGAAATCGTGACTCGAGGCTGGTTGCGGGCTCATTCTGTATGGGGGATATTTCGGGCCAACAGCCATCAGGACGATTTGATCATCAAGAGTGACCAAGGCAAGGAATTGCTTCGATTTCACTGCCTGCGCCAACAATGGGAACGAAAGGCTGAAGCCGGAGTTGCCAAATTCCGTTGCCTAGCTGATTATGTCGCGCCTGATTCCGCCAGGCTTTCGGATCATATAGGCGCTTTTGCCGTAACTGCAGGGGATGGAGCGGATGAGCTTGAGGCTCGATTTGTTGCTGAACATGACGACTATCGTGGGATCATGGCCAAGGCCTTGGCAGACAGGCTTGCGGAAGCCCTTGCAGAATATCAGCATCTTATCGCGAGAAAGTCGTGGTATGCGGAAGATGAATGCCTGATTAACAGTGACCTGATTTCAGAAAAATATGAAGGAATCAGGCCGGCACCTGGATATCCATCATGTCCTGATCATACGGAAAAGCAAAATCTATGGAAACTATTAAGCGTGGAGGAATCGATTGGAATGAAATTGACCGAAACCTATGCGATGACTCCAGCAGCTTCAGTCTCTGGGTTGTATTTCGGTCATCAAGAGGCTACCTATTTTTCATTGGACATGATTACCCGTGATCAGGTGCAGGATTATGCTCGAAGAAAGGGAATGAACTTGGCCCAAGCCGAGCAATGGCTTCAACCCAACTTGGGATATGATCCTTCATGACACCAACTCCCTCGAGCGTCAGGGAAACCCGACAAAAAATACTTGAACGAGTTTCCGTTATCCGCCCACGAATCGCACCTCTTTTAACCAACCAACTCGGCGTTGTTGTCGCGGAGGACATTATTTCTGATGTCGACATGCCCGGCGAAGCCATGTCGATGATGGATGGGTTTGCCATCAATTCGTTTTGCGGCCAAAATGCAAGAGTCTTTCCAATAGCCGGAAGATCAACTGCCGGCAACAGGGTTGAAAAGCTAATTCCAGATTGTTGTCAACAAATCATGACGGGCGCGCCATTACCCGAAGGGGCCAACTGCGTAGTTCCTTTCGAACAGACCAAGCAAGTTGCTGGCGGAATTGAAATATCGCCGGATAGCGCCAAGCCAAACAAGTTCATCAGGGAGAAAGGGTTTGAATTTTGCAAAGGGCAAGTTCTGGTTAAAGCAGGAACAGTTCTCGGACCCGTCGAATATGGATTGATGGCGTTGGCAGGAAAGACTGCAGTATTGCAACATGAGGCACCAAGTGTCGCGGTGATTTCCACAGGCAACGAAATCATTGAACCGGGCATGAAGCCAAATTCCACTCAGGTGCGAAATTCAAATGGCCCCATGCTTATGGCCCAATCTTGCCGTTTTGGTGCAATGCCAAGGTTTTTAGGCATAGCACCGGACGAGGTGGTTGCCCTCAGGTCCATGATTCATGAAGGCGCGACCTATGATTGCATGATCATTTCCGGCGGAGCATCAAAGGGAGAAGCCGACCTTGTACGGCATGCGCTTTCCCTTGAAGGGTATAATTTCATCATTGACGGAGTTTTGATGCGTCCAGGCAAACCTTTCATTTGCGCCATGAATGGTAACGGAAAATTGGCGTTTTGTTTGCCCGGCAATCCGGTGAGTGCCTTTGTTTGCGCAGAATTGTTCGTTGGTGCCGCCATCAAGAAGATGCGGTCCGTAAATGTTGACACGGATTTTCCTTTGAAAAAAGGGAAAATGCTCAATGAATTTGCGTGGAACGGTGACAGGCCGTTTATCGCCCCGATGAAGCATAACGGCCAAGGTGACCTCCAAGGCATGGGAATGAAGGTTTCTGCCGACTTGTTGTCTATTTCAGGTGTTAATGCATTGGCCTTTTTGGATGCTGCCGGAAACCTTGTTGCTGGTGAAAGTGTTGACTATCTGAGTATCGATTGACTCAAGGATTAACCAGTTGAATACACAAAAAAAGGTCATTCTATTTCTTGGGATCCTTGGCGCCTTTTTGCAATACGCTTCTTTTTTTCCTCTGAATCTCGGAATGCTTGGCTGGGTATGCCTTGTCCCATGGTTGGTGATAGTTCGTTCTCCTATTCGAAGGAGTGATTGGTGGATGTTGTATTTGTGTATTTTGGGCATGTCATTCGCACAACTCCGCTGGATGACAGTCGCCGATTACAGAATGCTTGGAACTTGGGTGCTGCTCTCATGGTGGAGTTCATTATTTCCATGGCTTGCGCTTCGATTAGTCAATCATTTGCGTGTCAAGCAAGTTATTCCGTTTATAATAACGGTTCCTACAGTATGGGTATCCGTGGAATATGGAAAGGCATTTTTATTGACAGGATTTCCTTGGTATTTTCTTGCTCATTCCCAACACGATA
>Ga0194130_10001080_pt1 | contig 46239 bp, 29 predicted proteins | sample TA2KigsurfametaG_FD_160084 | JGI IMG/M metagenome (GOLD analysis project Ga0194130, IMG submission 160084) | Freshwater microbial communities from Lake Tanganyika, Tanzania - TA2015050 Kigoma 12 surface | ecosystem: Environmental > Aquatic > Freshwater > Lake | place: Tanzania: Lake Tanganyika...
TCAAATTCTCTTATCACAAGATAATTCAGTGCTTCATACACAGGATATTGATACATCAGCCAGTAATGAAAACCTACCATGTCGGTTTTTTCCAACTCTGCACCATACTGTTTTAATTTGGAATCTGTTTCTCTATCACGCCAATAATTATAGGCTCCTCTAATATCATCCACATATTCATCATGATTTTCTATGCCGTAGTTCAATCTAATATGTGCGTGAGCCTTGCCAATGCCATAGTGAATATCTTTGGTGATGTCTTTTAATTGTTGTATATTCACATACGGGTCCATACAGATGTATGGCTTACCATAAACACCTTTCATGTTACCCCCACACGTTGAAAATATATTTGGGCACCAGTCCTGCATTGGATCCTGCATGCCATGCAGTGCGTCGGGGCCATTTCCAAGTGCTGCCTGTTTCTTGATTGTACAAACAATCATCCTCCACAATGAGCACATGTCCTGGTGCTGGTGGACTAATATGACAATGAAATCTTACTATTTCTTTTTTGTGTTCCAAAGTTTTTTCATCATCGGTGATATCCCAATGCCAAGGTGCCACATCACCTGGTTTTACTCTGCTGATCCAAGCATTGATATAACTTTTCATACCCACCCATGCACAAAACTTTTCCACTATCTTTTTGTCAAAATTTGTGTTTGGTAAGTACATGTCCCAACTGGCATTGCCTCCTTCATGTTTCATTTTGTATCCAGCTTCTCGCAAGGGTTTGGCTACTTCTTCTACCCCTGGCACAAGATGCCCCACATCATGTCTTGGTCCAATGTAAGCACCCTGTTGATTTTCAATGTCTCTTATCACATTGCTCCAATCTATTATGTTTTTGCAGTTGCCCACATACTCAAGCATTTAAAAAATCTCCTGGCCATTCACCAATATTCATGTGTATAGTGTTGTCATATATTTTCCATATGTCATACGTGTCTCCTTGCAACGCTGTCTTGGATCTTGGATGTGTGTGATCAATCACAACACTTTCATACACAGATTTGTGAACATATCTGTCTTGTTCGGACGCAGTGGCATACCAATCCATACAATGCATGCAGTTTTTGTTGTCCAAATAGAATGTGTGTGGATAAATGTTAATTTTTCTTAGATTTTTATCGCAAATATCTTTAAGCACATTTTTTATTTGCTGTTGCCAGTTGGGAATTTCTTCTATCGCGCCTGTATGTATCATTTCGCTGACACTGCGATCATACCATTTAAAATCTATCAGTCTATTTTTTCTATCAATATCAATAATTTCTGGTGCATAACTTGTGCCACTCACCTTTACTATGTTGTTCACTTCGTCTTCAAAAAATCTTTGCCTTTCGCTGTCAGAGAGATTAGATGCAGCATATTGATTGGGATTGAAATTCATGCGGAAAATAGTTTTAGCAGGATTAATTAATGGTTCATAAATTAGATTGGCCACCATACGCATACCATTTTGCCATTTGTAAAAATTACTCCAGTATTCAATCATGATCTATCCTCACTTTAAATCCGCAATTTTCGGAAATGTTATTTAATTCTGTCAAATATTCTTGTTCTAAATCCAGATGTATTTCTTCATCTGTGATAGCTTTAAAATTATTAATAATTTTTGCCTTATTTGCTTTGTTTAACCAGATAGAAAAAGTTTGATCAAAAAGATATCTCAAATTGTAAGGGCTATCAATGGCTCTAATTTTTATCTGGATTGGATTTTTTAATTGACTTTTATTGAGCAAACGTCTTACTACCAATTGGATTCTGTCTAAATAACCAAAATTTACAGCAGTGTGTATGCGTGATGTGTCCATGAGATAGCAACAGTTGTCCACCAATGTAGGATACATTTTGCCATGGGCTAGATCTATCAAATAACTGTGTTCACCCTGCAAATTGACATGATATCTGTCATCTATGTCTGCATGTGCTGTGTAATTGCAGCCAGGTTTGATCATCACCAGTCTTGCTTGACCCACAGGACCCAATTGTTCAAAAAAGGAAATTAAATTGGCATGTTGAAATGCCGGTTTTAGATGCCAAGGATCATAAAACCAATTTCCACTGGGTGAATTGATTTCGATTTTTTGCATTAAGTCCTCAGGATCTTCATCAAATTTGCAGTTTGTGATAGCTTTTAAGATATCAGCTGATGAAAATTTAATATCTATTTTTTGCAGCATAATAGTAATTATCGCAAAAAAAATGTGGTTATGAAAATCCGATAAATACCTTGTCCATAATATGCCTAAATTTGAATTGATCAAAAAAATTTATCGTACAAGTGTGTTCAGCAAAATTTTGCATGAGCAGGACGGAGTAATACTTCCTTTTCAACTCAATTGGAAAAAAATTGGTATCAGCGTGAGCGGAGGAGCCGACAGTGCTCTAATGTCCTATCTCCTGTGCAATATCATTACTGAAAATAGATGCGAAACTGCAGTGCATATCATCACCAATGTGAGATGCTGGAAAACTCGACCTTGGCAGCAACAAAACAGCATAGATGTATATAATTGGTTGCTGAAAAAATTCAAACACATACAGTTTTATCGTCATGAAAATTTTATAGCTCCTGACTTGGAGTGGGGTTCCAAAGGACCCAATATCGTGGATGAATATGGAAAATTAAAAAGCGGCAATCAAATTGAACTGCGAGCACACGCAGAATATGTGGCTCACACGCAGCAATTAGATGCTTGGTATTGCGGGGTTACTAAAAACCCTGATAAAGAATTTGATGGAAGACTGGTGGATCGAGATGTTGTCATAGACGCAGACTTAGATATTACACTGGATCGTCTGATCAAAGCACACATGGGCGGCTATGCTTGTCACCCATTCACATATGTGCAGAAGGACTGGATAGTTGCCCAATATAAAAAATTAGGCATTATGGACCTATTCGATCTTACTCGCAGTTGTGAAGGTGACAAAGAAACTCATCCCAAAGTCTTTGGTGACTTGGATTACAGGACCTACAAGCCTGGGCTGCCCGTGCCAGTGTGTGGAGAATGTTTTTGGTGTAAAGAAAGAAATTGGGGGTTAAACAATGCGTGATCACAGTGAATATTGGATGAATGAGGAAGATTCACAACTGGGCAAATGGCAGAGAGAAATAGAATCTGTCACAGGCACATCTACCTACTGTATATTGCCTTGGATACACTTTGCCACCAGACCCAATGGTGACATGCGACTGTGTTGTTCAGCCAATGCCAGTGGTGCCGGATCAGATCACACAGTGGGTATTATTAAACGAGAAGATGGCAAGCCTGCCAATTTTGGAGTGGACACTCCTATGAGTGCTTGGAATAATGACTACATGAAAAGTGTGAGAACCACCATGTTAAAAGGTCAAATACCTGCCAGTTGCACCAAGTGTTTTGCTGAAGAAAGTGTGGGAGTGGTCAGCAAAAGGATTTGGGAGACTGGCACTTGGCACCGTGATGGGGTTGATGTGCCTGAATTGATACGACAGACTAAAGCAGATGGCACAGTGCCTGAAAAATTGTTGTATCTGGACCTGCGTTTAGGTCACACCTGCAATATCAAATGTGTGATGTGTTCACCACATGACAGCAGCAAGTGGGTACAAGATTGGCAACAACTGATGCCACAACTGCAGAATAAAGAAGTTAAAGATCAAATTCAGTGGGATAGAAAGGAATTCAATAATTTTTGGCATGAAAAAGATACCTTCTGGCAAGAAATGTACAAACAAATACCCAATCTGAAACAAGTGTATTTTGCCGGTGGTGAACCTCTTATGATCAAAGAACATAAAACATTCATAGAAGAAATTGTTCGTCAAGGATATCAGGATACTATATTGTTGCGTTACAATTCTAATGGCATACTGGTGGATGAAGATTTAATCAAATTATGGAGTAAATTTAAAAAAGTAAAATTTGCTGTGAGCATGGATGCCACTCATCAGCGTGATGAATACATACGTTTTCCCACTCAATGGAGTACTGTGGAAAAGAATTTACATATGTTGGACAATACTCCTGACAACATTCAAGTGAGTTTGGCCACTGCCATACAAATTTTTAATATCAAACATCTTCCAGATTTTATGAAATGGAAAATTAAGAGTGGTTTTAAAAAATTAAACGTAGGCACTGTGCCTGGCGGAGTACAAATGGGTGGTGGATTAGTCAACATGCATTTATTGTACATACCAACTTTTTTAAGCATACAAATATTGCCACAAGAAGACAAAAAACAAATAAGAGCACTGTTTATGGATTTTAAAGATTGGTTGTGGCACAATTATAGACAGGACGATGATTTTTGGAAAATAAATCCTTATGGTTGGAGACGTTGGGAGGCAGTGTTGGATCATATGGACTCACAGGATCATTCTAGATTGTTGCCTGGTTTCAAAGATTACGTGAATAAATTAGATGCTATTAGAGGAATTTCTGCAGTGCATACCTTTCCTGAACTGGCACATTTGTTATGATAACTCAAGTTTACAATCCGCAACGTAAAGACGTCTTACGTTTGGAATTTATGATAGGTAATACCTGCAATTATAAGTGTTGGTATTGTTTTGAAGGATCACATGAAGGCACGCACAGGTGGACTAATGACTTGGATCAACTGGTGATAAATTTTGTTCATTTGTTTGATAGATACAGAGCGATAGGCAAACGCAAACTAGAACTGCACATAGTGGGAGGAGAACCCACTTTGTGGCCTCAGTTGGGAGAATTCATAGAAAAAATACGCAAACAAATTCCGTCACATATTTCTATCAGCAGCAACGGCAGTAGAACACTGAGATGGTGGGAACAATATGCACATGTGTTTGATAAAATTTTATTGAGTTGTCATCATCAACAAGTGCAAGTGCAAGATTTTATCAAAGTGGCTGACATGTGCCATAAAAAAGGACGCAGTCCCACTGTGATGATGTTGATGGACCCTACTGCTTGGCAAAAATGTTTAGATTTAATTGAAACTTTAAAAACCAGTCGTTACAAATGGTTTATAGTGGCCATGGAGGTCATGCATAAGACTATCAAATTCACTGACGAACAAAAAAAATTTGTTGCTGACCCAATTAAACGTATGCCTAATCTTTGGACAATCTTTCGTCAATCTAAACACATGAAAGGTTCGCCCAAAGTTAAATTTGAAGATGGCTCCATTAAATCTGTGAATAGAAACTGGATTGTGCTGAACAAACAGAACAATTTTTATGGCTGGATGTGCAACATTGGAGTGGATAGCATGATGATAGATCCTGCTGGCGTGATCACAGCAGCTTGTAGAACAAAATTATTTGAACAGTACAACATATATGATACTGATTTCACAAAAAAATTCAATCCTAATATTAAGCCAAAAATTTGTGACAAAAAAAATTCCTGCATGTGCCAACCTGAAAGTTTGTTAGACAAATATAGAATTTAATCTTTAAAGGCGTTCAGAGCTAATTTCAACACCCAGCGATCACCTTCTGGACCCATATGATTGGTGATAAAAAGGGATGGTATATGTTTGAAAAATGTTTTATCCAGCAACTGACGAAATTTATCAGTATTACAACTGATGTAATACAATGTAGTATCCACTTGAGTGCCATGAGTCCATTGGTATAATATTTTTATGTCTTTCAGTTCTGCTTTGTGCCATTCTTCTATCTGTGGTTGTCCAAAACTGTAAAAATGAATTATCTTTCCTTTCACATTTTTTAAAAATTCATTATCCAGCCAATAGGCCACTGCTTGGAACTCCAAATCTTCTTTTTCATAATCTTGTAGATGCTCAATATACATCTGTGCAGCTTTATGTCTGCCGTTATTCTCATTAAAAGATGAGCCGTGATTGAAATCACCCTTAGGATGATATATCCTATGTGTTTCGGTCCAGCAGAATACTGTGTAATCTAAATTTTTGTATCTATCGAAGTTTTTTGTGTAGTCTATCACTGTGGTCCAATAGCTGGAACCCCCCACTCCTGTGTGCACAATTTTACTGTCGAGATGATCTGCCAGTTGTCCCATCCAATTGTGTTTTTCGGCCCTGGCACAAAAACTGTCTCCAAAAAATCCTATCTGCTTTTGGGCACTTGCACGTCCGCGATACATACGCAACTCTCCTGTGTACATTTGGTTGGTTTGTTGGGAAATATAATATCGTCATCATCTATCCTCTTGCCAACAAAATTTTTGTAATTCATATAACAACCTGCTCCTAATTTAAGTGTCTGATCATAATTTATGTAGATACGATTAACTCCTATCCAGCATTGATAACCCCTCCAGTCAACTATGCGATTGGTTACTGCCCAGTAAGCGTCAAATGACTGCTCCCCTTGATCCGTAACTGCTATCATGCTGCGATCTACATCAGCATTTTCTCCGTCTAATCTCTTCTGCTCTCGCACTGGTTTGTTGAAAATTATTTTTTGCTCATCGGTGTAGCTGTACAATTGTCTTAGACTGGAGATATCAGTCTCCCAAGTGTGAAACAGAGGTTTGGCCTGTATGCCCCATTCCTTTCTGCGACTGAGTTTTAACATATCGATGATTGCTAAACATTTTTCAAATAGTGTGGGCATCATCATCACGTGGCATGTGACCTCTACTCCCATGTCTGTTAGCATATCACACACAGCTGATATGTGACTGCCATCTGCATATTCAGGGTGAATGCTGAAGTGTGCAGCAAAAAAATTTTTGCCATATGTGCGCCAATAGTCCTTACTGGCTGCAGCATTACTGGCCACTATCACTATGCTATTTTTTTTTGAATTGATGTATTGGCACAGTGTGATGAAATCACCATACATCAATGGTTCTCCACCACCGAATTTCCATATGTAATTTTTTATGCCAATTTGTGAATAGTGTGTGATGACCTTGTCTACAAATTTCATAGCTGATTCTATATTAGCCCATGCATGGCTGCCGCTGCGCAGTTCATCTATACAATAAGAGCATTTATAATTGCACGTGTTGCCTAGCAACCATTCTATCTCTAACACGTCATTAAATAACTTGTGCTTGTAATCTATGCTGTGTATCTGCATATTTTCTCTTTGGTTATGTTTATGTCTGCAGCACAAGTACACCAATCTCTTGTGCACACTATGAACTCTGTTGGCAAAATGAAAGTGTTATTGTAGATGTTGCCCAAACTGCCTCCCACTCTACAAGTGGCCCTATGCACTTCACCATCCCAATTGATCATGAGACTTTCCACACCCGCTTGACACTGCCATCCTTTGAAATGATTGATTTTTTCTATCAACAAGTCATTCACATTGCACTGCCTGCTGCCATCTATGATGGTATTTTTTGGTGGAGTATGATTTTCTTTGTCCAAAAATTTTCTCTCTGCTTTGCTGTATTTCTCCATGTCCACAAAATTATCGTGACTTTCGGTCCAGCGTATGGGTCTCAAAGCATATCTGATACCGATTCCCTTCAGTTGGGCACACACTGTTTTAACGTCATTAAGACGCCCCGGCAACATCATCAAGTGTACTAGAACATTTTTGTTGTTGCTGCCCTTATACGCCTTTATAATTGAATCTAATACACGTTTATAATTGTATTCTAAATGCACACTGAACACCATGTGATCCACGTATTCACTCAGTAATTTTTGGTAATATTCTGCAGTTCTGGTGCCATTGGAGGTGATGTTGATCCAACTAACTTTTGGTCTAATGTGCTGCAATAATTCCACAAGATTTGGATGCACACAGGGTTCTCCTCCAGTGAAACTGATGCGTAATTTTTTGTTAGTTATTAATGTTGTCAGTTTGTCAGCAGTGTTTTTCAACACTGTGATATCCTGATGTTCACTGTGATTGTCATGTATCTCAGTGGGACAATATGAGCAGTCATAATTGCATCTTTTGCCCAAATTCCATTCAATTTTCACAGCCTGTTTGTAATGAGGATAAAGATTTTCTACTTTATACATACTTTGCAAACTCTGGATTTATTTTTTCAAATGGGCCTTGATTGCGTGTGGCATCCAATTCTCTATTGAAATCCACGCAGTCATGCCACAAATGATTGAGATCGGTGGCTTGTAAAAAATTAATATTGTCCTGTATCTGTTGCAAAGTAATTTTTTCCAGCACAGGATGTTGTTGCACAATTTGATAATTTTTAATTTTAGTTTTCATTAATTCCAGTTTGCGTATTACTCTTCTTTTCAATTGTGGATGTATGACCTGTGCACTGAGCACTTTAGGATAATTCACTCTGTGACTGTAGAACACAATGCCCAATTTGTCTAAAAAATAATCAATCACTTGATCAATCTGCATGATGTTGTTGACCTGCACTGTGAATGCTCCCACTATGCGTGTGACTTTGGGTATCTGTTTCATTATTTTGATGTTTTCAATCACGTCCTGGAATTTTCCGTTGCCTCGCACATATTCATACACTTCGTTAAGACCATCTATGCTCACGTTCACTGCAACGCTTTTGAATTTCGGCCAATATTCATGCACGGTTCTGCTGCCTTTGATACCCAGCACTGTGCCGTTGGTGGCATATTTTATTTCGATATTCTGGCCATATCTGCTCAACATGTCCAGTATTTTATAGTGTGTTGGATCCATAAGTGGTTCACCGCCTGCGAATTCCACACGTCGAAAATGTGGCAGCAATTTTTCAAGATTTTCCCAAAATTCTGCTTTGCTGGAAAATAAATCCACATATGGAGCCTCTGTGAGTCCTAGTTTTTCCACAGCATCCACAAGATAATTGCCTTCTGCTTTGTAGTGATGCACAATGTGTTTCCAGTCTTTCCATGATGTGCTGTCTAATGGATTACACATTCTACATCTAAGATTGCATAGATTATTGATTTTTATCTCTATGGTAGGCAGTTCAAAAGGCATACTGTAATCTTCACGCAGAGTATCTAATGCATTGGGATATAGATTTATTCTTGCCTCAGGTGAACTGTCGCTGATGTGCCGCTGTCGTAAACTCTGCACTCCTTGTGCTTCTAAATCAAAACAAGGCTGGCACACATCAGGTTTTTCATTGTTCAAGACCTGTTTGCGTATCTCTTTCATTTTGTCACTGTTCCATGCCTGTTCCAAAGTTTGTTGCTGTATGTTTGCTATGGGCAAACTGCGGCAGCATATCTTAATAGCTCCATCTTCTCTGGTGGCCAACCCTGTGAAAGGATGCATGCAAAATGTACAACTGTTATTATTTTTCATTTTTTTTACCTATGATCATAAAACGTTTGTATTTTTCGGTTTGTAGTTCCACAGGTTCCAACAGTGGAGTTATACCGCTACTGTCAACAAAGTCATTGAGAGATTGTTTGATGTTGACATGCTCCGCTATCTCAAAATTGTTGCTTTGAATGGCCAAAGTTGCACTATGTGGCACAAGTTGCAGCCATGTATCATATTCTAACTGGGTGATGTGTTCACAAGCAGTGTTAATAATTAGATCAAATTTGTTATAATTTTTATATTTGGTCATATCTTGAGTAATCGCAAAGAATCTACCAGCTATTTCATATTGTTTATTCATGTTTCTTGCCACAACTTCACACTTTTTGTCTTTGTCCATGCTGGTTATTTCTTTCACAAACAAATTGCTGTTGAACATCAGTGTGGCCAACACACCATACCAACCACCACATATGAGAACTTTCTGATCAAATGGCCTGGTCAGTTTACTCAAATGCTCAATCAACCAAACCTTGCTGTTGATTTGACCTTTCCAAAAACTTTCCAATGTGCGATATTTGTCATCGGATTGCCTGATAGCATCCATCCAGAACAAAATGTCGTCTATTTTAATTTTTAACAAATTGCACCCCCAGTTTGTCAAATGAACCACACTGCTTGCTGCATTCTTGCAGCCCTGTGGTGGACCATTTGGATTCAATTTTTTCAAAATAAGCACTGTCAAATATTTCTTGCAGAGTTTGTCTGTGCAGATTGGGAAATTGTCCAATCTTGTCAATGTAATCTATTCTGCTCTCCTGCATAGGTGGTATCCATTCCATGTCTAGCCAACAACAAGGAGACACATTGCCACATGAACTCACATACAATTGTTTGTATTTCTGTGCTTTGCACACAATTATAGGATTTTCTTCTTTTTGTGATGATTCAATCAGTGGTATCATGTCTCTGCTGATGCTGCTGGCATACAGTTTATGAGTTGGTCTTCCCTGTTCATCTATCACTTGATGAAAATCTTTTTTGAATCTACTTGTGTGTTTCACTGTGAATTCTTTGAAACCCATGTCTATGCTGATTTGTTTGGCAGTGTTGATTTGATGTTCATTGTGTGCAAATACCAGCATGTGCCATCTGGCATGACCTCCTGCTGTGATGAATGCTTGTGCATTCTGTATTATTTTGTTGTAATCTGTGGCCACCCTATACAATTGATGCGTGTCTTGCAGTCCATCGATTCCAAATATCACACGCACCTGCAATTTAGCCAGTTTTATCCACCATTCTGCGTCTCGAGCACTGCCGTTTGTGTGCATGCTCAATCTGATTGCTGAATTGGTGCTGCGAAGATATTCATAAATTTCCAATGTGTCTCTTGCCACCACAGGATCTCCAAGATTACCACACATAAAAAGACTGTGCAACTGTTGAATAAAATCTTTTGGGAACCATTTTTTAAATAATTCTAAATCTATTTCCTCCAGTTTGATAAAAGGATTTATTGGGCCACCATTTATGCGCCTTGGGCACATAGGACAGCGTGCTTGACACTTGCTGGTGTTTTCCAAATGAATTTCTCTTATGTCGGACAGTTTATACATGTTTGACCTTGGGGATTTTAGAATCTGCTGAACTCACACAGCTGGGAGTTAAACAGATATTTGGTTTATCAAACAACTTGAACCCTTGTTCTATGTTGCCTAAAGGTTCATCATGACAACTGTAACTTCTTTTCACTTCACCTCCTGGTTCACGAATAATACAGCTTTGATAACCTGCATTACAATACCAACCTTTGAATTTGTTGAAACCAAAAGCATTGAATCTTTCTGCTTGATCCATAAAATACACATTGCCTTTGCTGTCTTTCAACTCAATTTGAAATAGATCTTCTATCACTGTGCCCTTTTTGATCTGTTGCGGGAAACCAGTCTGCATTTGATCAATTTGTTTTGCACTATATCCTTCTATCACTCTGCTGGCAGTGGGGTCACTTTGAGGTTTTAAAGTCACATTGATACCTCTTGAATGAAATCTAGTACATCTATCAAAATATTCATTAAATCTTGTGGGCACCATGACTTGATTAATTGTGACAAACACATTGTGAGACATCAACATTAGTATTTTATCTCCGAATGATTGTTCATCTGCGAATTCCGCATGAAAACTTGCAGTGATACTGCGTCTATTCAGTCTAGCTGTGGTATCCAACCATCTCTGCCACCATTTGACTGATGGACTGAGATTGGTGGTCATGTGTATGCTTTGATATTCAGGTTGTTTATCATCACTGTAGTGTTGTATCAGTTTTAAAAAATCCTTGTATGCAGTGGGTTCACCACCTGAAAAACTGAAATGAAAGTTGGAAAATCCATTTGATCTAGCCTGTCTCTTTATTTCATCCACAGTGTTGGTGTAAACCTGCAATGATCTATGATCTTTTGTTTTGCTCTTGGCATAAGGCCAACAGTAAGAACAATCATAATTGCAAAAACGTGCTAGAATCCAACTCACAGAAAATAATTTGCTGTTCAACATGGTTTTTTGTCCAAAACTTTGGATATCTTCAAAAGGAATGTTGGTATCAATCATGTGTTGAGCTTTCAAATTGTGCTTGCAGCCATGCAAAGTCATTTATTTTTTTCAAAGCAGTAGGATTTCCTCTATGTTGTTCACCATATTGTCTGCCTAACACTGCCCCTTGTATTGTTTGTCGACCAAAAGGTTTTTCTTTGCCTTCATTACACCATATGTGCAATCTTTTTTCTGTTTCTACGTCATTCTGTCGATCAATAATCTTACTGCTCAGTTTTACACACTCTCTAAAAGCTGACTTCCATGCACTGAAAGCATCTGTGTTGAAGGCTGTGACATTTGATATCTGTGGCATAGGAATAAACCAATCTGAAATACTGCTGGTCATATCTGTGCTGTCCATATTCATCTGCATGGTTTTTCTTTTTGGCAGTAATTTTACTCCTCCATAGCCATATTCTAAATTATTCACTGGATTCCTGCTGCGCCACACGTGCACTGCTTGTAGATGATATAGTTTAGGCACAAATTTGAAATCAAAATCAGGTTCAATCACTGCATCTGCATCAACCACCCAGAACATTTTAGTGATGCTCCTGTTGGCAGCTTGTTTGTGTGCTTCATGTATGCCTTTGACACCATGTACCCGCTGCGCAAATCCAAATCTCTGCTTTAACATTTGCCAATTGTGATCTGCGTTTGATTCTTGATAACTTATGAACATTATATCAAACATCATATGGTTTTCCTTATGGTCCTTGGTGTGTTAATGTAGACTTTTTTGAAGAAGTCGCTCTGTTCATCCATCAAAGGGTGTGTTGGAAAATCTAGATCAATGTGTTTTTTTATATTGTTGCCTAAAAAACATATCTTATCCAATATCTGTTGATTGTTTTCAAGTCCATGTGAACTACTGATCCAAAGATCTTCTAATTTTTTGAAGTCTCTCACCTCAGTAAAGTCCCAAGGAGTTGCAGCCGGCGCAAATATTCTGTTGCAGGCTTCTCTTGCTCCCAATATGCTGTAAATTCCGTTTTCAACATCACAACCCACAGTCATCCATATGCACAATCTGTGCACATTTTGCCACCATAGTTCGTTTTTAGATTTAATTTTTACATTCTTATTGATACTCATTTTCACTCCTTCACGAAATCCAGCACGCCATGCTTGCTTGGGAGTGGCGTTGACATAACTGGTTGAAAAATTTTCATTAAATTGGAAAAGATTTTTGAAGAAGCAAAATTCAATCTCATTACTGTCCTGTCCTGCAAAATTTTCGTGAGTTTTCATAGTTTTAACAAAGTCTTTGGTCCACAATTTTAAACTTCCATTACCATATCTTAAACCATTCACATTGATGTGCCCACACCAACTGAATATCCAAGTGTCATCCATGCCCATTTGTTTCAGATTTATTTCCATATCTAATATTTTTGGGTCTAATTGGGTGTCTCCGTCCACAGTCATGAAATAATGTGTGCTTGACAGCTCACCACAGGCCTTGTGTGCAGTATCTGAACCATGCACGCCATGTATTCTTTTGGCCCAAGGTACTTTTCGCACAAGATCCGCGTAGTTTTTTTCACAATTGGGTTCATCATAACTTAGAAAAATTATATCGCAGTCTTTGATAGCAATTTTATCCATGTGTTCTTACAACTCCATAGTCGAATATTTTTTTACAATAGAAATCAATGTTATAATCTTGCTGCCAATCATAATTCACACTGTCTTGATCACACAGCATTTTAAGATCTACTTCAAAGATATTAAGTATTTGTGTGGCATCATTGCGTTTACAACAATAAAACATATGGGATCTATTTTGATCATCAGGATTAAATGCTTGTAGTGTTTTTTTAAAACGACTAGAAGCAGAAAATTCTATGCGATTAAGTGTTTTGTTCACAGTGATACATATGGCCGAATCATTTTGGTGTGTGTCAGGTATTTTATACACATTTGGATTAATGATTTCAGTGGTGGATACAGTGTTGTTGGAATCTATGTGCTGCAAAACTCCTTTTTTTCTCAAACTGTAACTGCTATTGTCATAGTGCACTTCATAATTGCTCATGTTTTCCATGCCCATGATAAATTTTTCACCCAAATTTAATTCTATTTCCATGCTGTTTGGCATTTGAGTAGTGCTGCATCCTAGACAACGTCCTGTGGCAGGATCAAATTGTACAAACATTTTAGTTTGTGTGTTCATAATATTTTTTTTCCAATGATTGCAACAACATGTCAGTTAAAAATTCACTTTCTACATAGTGTAGCACTCCTTTTTGTAAGAAATTATCTATTTTTATTTCACAATCTTCATTGAAATACACATTTACTTTTTCCATCCAGTGTGTGGTAGGATACGTCCAATGTTGATTATGTGATTTCATATGAGTAAAAGTCACGTATGAATTTTTCGATGTGATTTCATGCACGTTGTTCATTATTTTTGATGTGATGGCACCACTCACATCCATACTGCGCCAATTTTGCTGATGTTTTGGCGTGAATTTTTCATAAAATGTTTGATAGGTCAGCAGCACAGTTTTTAACATTTCAAGAAACATTTTGTTTTTCTTGGTTTTTTTATAAAAGTGCAATCCAAAATACAAATTAGGCAGTTGATTTTCAACAAATGTTCTGCGATAAAAACTATTATCAGATACTGCATCGCGATAGGTACGCACTTGACTGACAAAATACAAATTGTAGTTGCTGAGAAAGTTCCACCAATGACTGATATCATTCAATATCAACATGTCGGCGTCCATTATGATCGTTTCATCATAGGGAGTTACACTGTAAATTTTGTACCTATTGGCTATTTTCCATGAGTCGTTCACAGCATCATCACTGCCAGGAATATCACACACGTGGTCAAACACTTTCATCATGTGGGAGGGCACTTTGACATTGGTAATAAGACAAAATTTCGCTGATGGCATGTGTATTTTTGTTGACAAAGCCAATGCATATGCTTGTTTCATATAATCCACTTGATCATTGTGCTGCACAAATGTACAAAAACCGCGAGTGATCATTGAAGCACTCCTGAATTTATTATGCCATCCAATGAAAATTTGTTCATCACATGCAAATTTATGTTGACAGCTGATGTATCCAGCAGGCCTTCTGCTGTGATCAGCTGTAGATGCCATTTGTTGTCTTTGAAACTCACAGCCACATCTCTATCTGTGATATAAAATAAAGAGTCAGGCAACTGCTGTGGCCAGAAACTGCGTTGTTTGTGATTGATTTCGTGCAGTGCCATACTGAAAGCATAGTCATTTCTAAAATTTTTTTCATGTATTGTCCAAATAAACCTATAATATGCCCAATTGTGTTTGATGTGGGCTATTAATTCAAACAATTTCTGCACACGTGGCGTTTTTCTAAAAAAGAAAACAGTAGCCCAATACATTTTGATGCCTGTGTCGCTCATATTTTCTATTTGATATTCTGGTTTATGTTGACGGTTGATATATTTGGCATGTTGGTTGATTAAAAAGTCTTGTTTGCTGTGAAAACATTTCAGTAAATTTTTGTTGCCAATAATAAAATCTGTGTCCATAACCAATGTTTCTTCATAGGGAGTCAATGCATAGGCAGATGAACGCAATTGGTTGTGCCATTGATCGCTGATTTTATTCAATGCTCCATTGTAAAAATCCCTCAATTGTGATTGTGTGTTATCATCGTTGATGATCACGTGTTGAAACACTGTGCTATATTTTTTAAATTTATTGTGTAGATGTACAGAACCTTGTGCACTGGTTACCAAACTGACAGGCAAATTAAGAATTTTTTTTACCTGCACAGCAGCAAATATGGATTGTTTGATATAATCTATGGTGTTGTTGTTGTATGCAAACATCACCACCCCTTGATTGCTCATGTGATTTGCACTTTGCCTCTTTCCTGAATCAATCTGTTGTATTCAGTGTGGTAGGAATTAAGATTGCCTTGATACAGGTTCCAAATTTCATCATAAAACTCCTGCAAATTTGATACCAGCACTGGCAGCCTATAATCATCCAACAAAATCACGTCAGACTGTCGCTGTTCATTGAGATAATTTTTACAGAGTGCAATTAATTTTTCATTCACAGTGAATTGATGACCCTGATGAAACCATATGTTGCTGTCCAAAAATTTATCCTGCAGAATCTGCAACTGATTGTTGAAACTTTGGGTGGCAATAGACATCTCCAAAATTTCAATAGCATTTATATTTTTTTTCATGATTTTACTATGCAAGTATAAAACACTTTTTGTAAAAAGTCAATTGTTTCAAATATTTAGATGATAATTTGATAGGTGTGATGTAATTTGGTAAACTATGTGGTCACTGTGCCACTCATGGCACCAAAAGTTGGTTCTGTGATTATGATGGGATCAGCCAATGCAGCATTGGCTATGCGTCTATTCACATTAATGTTAAGGTTGCCATTCACATCTTCATCTATGGTACCAACTGCTGCGTCATTCAGTGTGATTTGAAATTGTATCACAAGATTGAAAGCATCTGTAAATCTTGCTTGTATGTTGTAGTTGTTTGCTGCATATGCACCTGCACCTGTGCTGGTGTAAATTGTTTGAAAAGATGTGGTCAATGTGGTGTAGGCCACTGAACTGGTCAACGTGCCGCCTGCACCTGATCTGCTGCTGGCATTGTTGGCAAATGTCAGCGTGCCCATGCCAGAATACATAGTGTTCCAGTCAGACACTTTGCTTGCGCCACTGCCTGATATGTTGATATCTATTTGCACTGCACCACCTGAATTGAAAAAATGTCTAGCATGATTAGTTGTGCCAAAGGTCACTGTGAATGTGCCCACTCTGGTGGCATTCCACACAGTGGTTCTCACATATGAACTGGCTGTGTTTCCTGTGGTCAATCTGCTGGCACTGATGGTGTTTCTGTTTGTGTCTATGTTGGTAGATAAATTTTCAAACACTGCATAAGAGTTAGGCAGCGTGTTGTCAGTCACTATGTCGCTGGTGGTAACCACGTTCAATGTTGGATAGCTGTTGTTCTGATGCAGATATGCCTTACGTATGTCCGATCTCAAATCATTCATATGACTGTCTTCAATCAACTGTGCCACTGCCACTTGAGAGCTGGTGAGAGTTTGGCCATAACCTTTGTCGCCTGAGCCAGTGCCCAATATGTTAGACACTTGACCTTGCATCGCATTGTATCTTGCTGCTGTTATTAGATCACCTACTGCCATATGTTCTATTTAGTTGGGATAAATTTGCCCTGGTGAATTCTAGAATACATTTTGGTAATTTATTTTATGAAGCACTCAACAAATGTGACTATTTCGCGAGGATCTGACTCCAAAGCAACGGCAAAATACTCACCTTCAGTGACAACCTTGCCCACTCCCGCTTCAGCACTGATACCAATTTTATCGCCTTTGCTGACAACGCCTTTTACTTTGACTGGGACTCTACCTTTGATTGCAACTGTGGTGCCACCTTGCAGATCTGTGTTCATTAAGAATGCTGGAGCAGCACTGACCACTCCAATCACAGGTTTACCCAGAATGGCTGCTGTCACCTCTTTATCTCCGCCGATCATTAAAACTGTTCCCACTTCATATGTGGCATCCGCCAAATATTTTTCTGCCAAGTCCGCATATCTTGCTTGTGTGGCAATACCATTGAATATGTTTGCAGCCAAATTGCCAGAAGCATCTCTCAATGCCACAGAGTTTGAAGTGGCTGTGGTGCTGCCCAAATAGTTTGTGGCTCCTAAATTAATGGCTGATGCTTTTTCTGATAAACCATATATGTTGTCTGCATACACATTGGCAAATCTATTTGCGTTGGTGCCAATGTCATATGTGCTGTCCACTGCTGGAATAAAGCCTGCAGCAGTGATGCTGACTGAATGCACGTTGCCAGCTCCTAGTTTTATAATCGCACCTACTTCATTAATAACTTTTGCTTCGTTGCCATTCACAATGTTCACTCGCAGGTCATTGCCGGTTCCCACTGTGTATCCTGTGTCATCAAAATTTGTATTGCCACCCACTTGTAGGAAGTTGGCTGCAGGTACTCCACCCAGTTTCAATGAGTTTGCTGCTGTACCCCAGAATCTATGATCAGTTGTGGTGACCCCACCTGCTGCATTGAGCGTGTTCACCATGGTGATACCTTTTCTTACTTTGTCAAAACCTGTGATGAGATTCAAAGGATCAGTGGTTAAAATATCAAATTCTGATTTGCTGATTAAAAATATAGTGACACCATCAACAATTGCTTCAATGATGGGTTGATTGACGTTGAATGAATCTTTTACTGTTCTGCTTTTTAAATTTGTGACTGTGGCTCCAACTCCTTGAGGACCAACCAACACAAAACTGCTGCCGCTGTAGGCATACAATTGATTGTTAGCGGTGTCCCACCAAAAATCTCCTGTGGTCAATCCAGCTGGTTGAGATGTGCCAATTTCTGCACCGCCAGTAGTTCTAAATTTAGTGCCATCATAAAACTTTAATTTGTTGGTGGCACTGTCAAACCACAGCATGCCTGATAGTGGTCTGCTAGGCTGATTGGCTCCTGAAAAATTTTCTAATAAATGTACGAAATTTTCGTTTTGTATTTCCCCATATCCAGCATAGTTTTTACCCACTAATTTCAAGTTGGTGGTTTGGTCAATTGTGCCATCTTCAATGTTGGCCAATAAAACCCCGTTAAATCTGTCTATTTGATATGGCATATGTTTTCTTTACAAGTTTATTTATCTTACACGCTCGATGTTAAATTGCTGTGGAAAGTCCAAGTACCACCTGAAACAATGAATTGTTTCAGTGTTCTGCTTACCACACTGGACACAGCACCTGCCACTGCAATATCAAAGGATACGTCATTTAACACAGTTTTGTTGGAATTACCCACTTGAGGAGTTCTAGTGGTGCTAGCAGAGCTGGCTGTGTAACTGGCTCCTGTTTCTGTGTTAATAGTGGCTACTGTTGCACTCACATCAATCACAAACTGTGTGCTTGGTATGGCATTTGCTATCACTTGTTCTATCACATATACTCCATCTATACCTGATGCTGCAAAACCGTTGCTACCAGCACAGCCTGATATGGTGATTGTGTTGCCCACTTCATAAAAATGTCCAGTGGTTGTGGTGATTCGCACTCTGCCGCTGGCCAAGCTGGGCACGTTGAGCTGGGTGGCCACTGCCAACACAGTGTTGGGTGCAGCGTTCAGTGTTTGATCCACTGCAGTGGTGGCCTTGTCTAAAGATGAATTCAAATTGGCAAAAGGCACGTTCACTGTGAGTGCTCCAAATTCCACACAGTGCACTCTGGCCAGTCTTCCATTTATGCTGGCTGGAATTCCAAATCCTGCTCCTGTGTATGCAGTTGTAGGATAAAGATCTCCCAATACCAAGGCAATGGAACCGTTCACACCGCCTGCCAGTGCTGAAAAACCTGTGATATCCAACACCAGACTGACTGGTGTGTAGGTATCCACATACTGCTTGTTGGCTGCGTCGGTGTTTGCTGTGGGCACTCCTAGATTGGTGATCCTTTGCGTAGTGATGCCATCTGTCACATATATTGGATGTGGACTCTGTAATATCAACTGATCAGTGGGAGTGCCACTGGCTGCTCTGCTGATGGTTTGTCCATTAATTGTTATGTTGTCCACTGTGAGTGAAGTCAACACACCTGTGCTTACCAAACCTGGAGCGCTGGTGATTGTGGCTCCCAATGCTGTGCCACTGAGCACAGTGGTGCCATTGATTTTGTATTCTTTGCCTGTGGCAAGATTAAAATGTTCTGAACTTTTCCAAGTGTCTGTGGAATCCTGCCACAATAATGTTTTGTCTCCTGCTGTGGATTTCAGCACAATACCACCACCATCTATGTATGCATCATTGCCCAATGCTGCACCAGTAATGGTTGCCAGTTCAATGGTTTTATCTTCTACTCTTAAATCTTCTGCTGTGACCGATGTGCTGGAACCACTGGTGATTAGGTTGCCTTGAATTCTCACATCACCTGTGATGTCCAAAGCATATGCAGGAGTGGTGTTGAATATTCCCACACGTGCAGCACTGCTGTCCACAAAAATAGCTGTGTATTCAGCAGGATTTTTTGCATTAATAGCAATGTCTGCATTGGCGACGTTTTGCAAAATTATGCTGGCGTTAGGCAACGCAGCACTGCTGTGTTTCAATATTAAATTTTCATTCAAACCAATGGTCAATCCTGAATTGTTTTGAATCTTTAAAGATCCTGTGGTCACATCATCTGCATCTGATCTCAATAATGAATCAGCTAGAATGGTTGTGCCTACTCCGTTGAGTAATGCTTCTGCTTTGCTGGCAGTGCCTAAATATTTGTATGCATCGTTGGTGGTGTTGAATCCTACACGAATAATGCCAGTGGGATTGCTGCCGGACACCAGTTCTGTGATCAATTGGCTGGTGACTGGAGTGAATTCTGCAGCACTCCACACTCCAATTAAAACGTTTCCCACAAAAAATTTAATCACAGTCTTTGTCTGCTGTAGAGTGGATAGAATCGATTGTGTGACAAAACCACTCACGCCCTGTGCCTGTGTGTAGGTAGGACCTACCAACACTAGATCAGTGCCATCAAAGAAATACATTTGATTGGTTAGATTGTTCAGCCAAATATCTCCTGCAGTCATCTGTGGTTGAGTCTGACTGACAATGATGCCATTGCTGGTGAATGCTGTGCCGTTGTAAACTTTTAATCTGTTGTCTGAAGTATCAAACCACAACTGACCTCTCAAAGGATTGCTTGGAGCAGATGAACTGGCAAAATTTTCTAAAATTTTTACAAAATTTTCGTTGATTATTTCACCAAAGCCTTTGTAGTTTCTACCTATCAGAGTGATATCTGCTGCTGAACTATTAATAGAACCGTCTACAAGATCTACTAGCAGTGTTCCGTCAGTTTTGTTGATTCTATAGCTCATGTTATGGTGCCTGTCCTGAATATATTATGTAATTTACCACCACATAAGGATTCATCACATCCTGTGGCACGCCAACTGTTGGATGATTCACTCCACCACTTGTGGGCAGCGCACTGGCTTGTCCCGAACCTGTTGGAGCGTCAAACACTATAGCAGTGGTTTCACCTGCAGCAATGCCTGGTACATTTCTAATTGCATAGTATTGCGCACCTGATGGACCTCGTAAATCATGTTCATGTTCTGGTAAATTGTCAATGCTGATAGTTTTAGTTTCTGTGCCACTGAATCCACCCACACTGTCCGCTGCCACATTGGTCACTCTGTTTGCAGATGTGCCACCCATGTTGTCTGCTCCTAGAGCATTTCGTCCTCTAAGATCAGGCAGTTTAAACACAGAAGCAGAGCTGGGAGCTCCAAAACTGTTGCCTATTATATCATACAGTTCTGGATATGTGGATCTGTCCACTTCACTGCCATCGCACATCAACCAATATGCTGGTGCTGTGGCACCACCATATGGCAAAATTACGCCTGTGGGCATTGGCACAATGGCCGCTAATAGATTGTCACGTGTGATTTTGAATACACCTGTGTCACCTATGGTTCTGTTGAATATGAATTCGTCACTGCTTTGACTTGAGGATTTAGCATCCTTGCTGGCGATGAAACTGTTGCTGATTGTGGTAGCAAATGTTTTTGTTAATCCTCCTGTTTGTCCATCAAAAGCAAAGCTGGTGGCTGACACGTCTCCAGTCATCTGGAAGGTGCTAGCACTGGTCAATTTGTTTGCAGTGCCAGAAGCTCCGCTCACTGTGCCTGTGACATTGCCCACTAGGTTACCCACAAAACTGTTGGCATGCACAGTCAAAAATTTATTTGCAGAGGAACCTATATCAAATGTATTGTTAGTGCTGGGATAAATGTTTTCCAATGTGACATCGTCTTGCAAAGTGGTAGCACCACCAACAAATAATTGTTTGGCTATGCCCACTCCACCTTTTATGATTGCTGCTCCTGAACTTATGTTTGTGCTGTCGGTGACTGCATCCACATACAATTCTTCGCTGATGTGCACATTACCTGTGACATCAAGTGCTTCATCTGGTGAAAGAGTATTGATACCCACATTTGTGGTGGGATCAATTCTCAACACTGTTTTTGTTACCCCTTCGTCATTCACTCTAAAATCTATACTGGCACCTGATGTATTGTGTGCAAACACAGCTGACTGTGATTCAATTCCAAGATTAAAAGATGCACTGTTACCAATGTTTATGCCATCATCATTGTTGATTCTCAATTCTCCTACGGCCACGTTATCTACGTCTTTTCTTAAAAAATTGCTGCCGCCTACTACTTCATTGTCCTCAGCTATTAAATTTTCTGCTGCATATGCTGTGCCATAATATTTGTTGGTGGTTTCAGCCGGATTGGTCGAACTTAGATTAACTCCTGGCAGTATCTGAGTAAAACCTGCTATGGTTGCTTTGGGAGTGAATTGTTCAGCTGCAATAATTGCCACAGGGTTGGTATCTATTTCAATCAGCACCACGTTGTAAGTTAGATTGTCAGTGCCAATGATTTGAATGGGTTTGGTGCCTGTGCTGAGTCCTTGACTGAATTCTGGGCCCACTAGGATCCATCCAGATCCAGTGAACAGATACAATTGTTGATTGTCAGTGTCCACCCAAAGATCACCCAACACACTTTCCGCTGCTCCGGGTTCGTTGATGGATTTTTTTACACCACCTGCTGCTACCCATTGTGTGCCGTCATAAATTTTTAACTGATCCACGCCCACTGTGGTATCATACCACAATTGACCTTCCAAAGCATTCACAGGAGCTGTGTTTTTTGAAAAATTTTCTAAAAGTTTAACGAAATTTTCTGCTATGATAGTACCATATGATGTGGTATTTTTTCCTGGCAGTGACAAACTGGTTTGTTGATTGACTGTGCCGTCATCCACTATGATTGGCGGATTATTAATAGAGTCTGTACGATTTACTGTGTATGCCATCTATTATGCTCCAGATAAACTTTGTATTCGCACTGTGTAGTCTATTTGTATTAGCCTGTTTAAACTTTTTTGCACTGGGTGAAAAATTACGTGAGTGATTAATCTACCTGTGCCTGAAGGTGAATAACTTTGTAATCCCAATTCATCAAACACAAAAGATGCTTCTGTGCCTGTGGCAGTGTCCACAGCATCTTGACCACTAGGCTCACCATAATCCAATAAACAAGTCACTAGTATGTCTGTGTAATTGGTGCCGCTTAGATGTCTGGTTTCAATTTTGTTTCTCACTGGATCAATATTGCTGGCTGAACTGTCATCAACCACTTTGGAAAAAGTTTGATTGTAAAGAGCAGCATTAGTGCCTGTGCTGTTGGGAGTTAGATACGTGATAATGCCAGTGGGATCTATGTATGTGCCACCAGTCCCAAATACCATTGAATTTATGAATCCTCTACCCTCATTTGCAAGACTCTCCGCCAAGGATATACTCATATTTTCATAATGAATGGCGTTTCTCTTGTTGACGTAGATTTCCCCTGTGTTGGGGTCAAATATCTTGATGTGTCCCTGTATCAGTGTGCCGTTGCTGTCTTTAAATTGATTCATTGTTTGTTCCTTGTTTCATACTTATTTATTATGGCAAACTAACCTGTTTTGCACGCAAGAATCTTGCTATGTCGTTTTCAGTTTGACTCAAAGGAGTATCTCCCAGAGTAGCCGCGCTGCCATTCCACAATTTGCCCAATCTGCGCACAACTATTATTTTGGTTCCCGCTGCTGGGGCCACTGCCAGCGCAAGTGTGGTGCTGCTGCCAGACACTGTGAATTCAGCAGGCAGTGTTTGGTCACCTTCATTGCTGTCCATGCCCAATGTGGGATTGTAACTGCTGATAGCATTTTTTCTCAGTCTTCTACCACTTACAAACACTTCAAATTCGTTGGCACTCAATGGAATCCAACTGAGTGTAAGATTCTCAGTGGATCCATCGCTGACAAATACTTCTGACACAGTTTCATCTCTGTATGGAGCCACTTGAAATGCTGATTGATCAAACACTTCTGTGCCAATTTCATGCACAGTGCTGATTCCTGTGCCTAAAGTGCCGCGTCTCAATTGTCCTACTCTATTGGAATACAATCGGAAATATTCTATTCTTTCACCGTTGATGAACAGCACTCCTGGACGTCCTAATGCTGTGTTTGGTTCATACAATCCTTGAGTTGAATTTAAAAATATTTCCTGACTGTAATAGTGCAGTGTTTGGGATAGGAAATATTTTTGATCATTGCCCATTCTTAAGTAACTCACTCTATTCAACATGTCTTTGAATTGTCTAAATCCAAATTTACCCACGTATTTGGGCGCAGTAAAATGTATCACATCAATCACATCGTTGGCTTGAATGGTGGTATTGATCTTGATAAAATTTTGATTGTTACTTATTTTATAGTCAACACTAGGACTCAATGTGACTCCATTGATAGATACCCAAGCATACTGAGCATCTATGGCCGGTTCTCTCAATCTAATAATACCATTGGTCAAATTTTGATATTCAAAATAATTTTCTGTGTTCACAATTAATGAGTCTCTAGCCACCACATCATAGTTAATCCTTTCACTGCCCAACACGTCATGGTTACTGAACTGCCAAATTCGAATACTTGCACCCAATGCAGGAGCTGTGTCGAAAGTGATTGTGTTGTTGTTCACAATGTAGTCGCCATCATCAACCACATAGACTTTCAACTGATCTCCTGTGGTACCTATGCCTGTTTCTAGAGTAACACTGCTGTTGGCACTATTCCATCTAAATTGTGTTGGACTTAATAATTCCACATTGTTCAGGAATGCCTTCACGCTTGTGTTTAGAATACTACTTGGAGCCAATTGCCATGTATTCAGAAAATAATCTCTGGCAGCAGTTACGTCAAATCTTTCATTGTAGCCTGCATTCAGCACACTGTTGGCTACTTTTACCACCACCTGATGTGTTAATGGTTGATGGTTGAAAGGTGATTGACTTAATGTGTACACAGTGGTGCTACCATCGCCTGTGAAATCATCGTGTGTGACTTCGCTAAAACTTTTAGCCACACTGGCATATATCACGTAGGTGATCACCGAACCTATGGCCGGAGCCACACCAAAACGTATCAAAGCCATTCCTTGAAATTGATAAGAACTGTCTGTTTCGTCTATCACATATTGTTGATCTTGGCCATTCACTTTCACAAAAGAATTAAGTGCATTCACATACTTGGCTCTTGTGACAAATATAAATGTGCTGCCATCACCTGTGAATTGATCTACATCAACTATTCTTTCACCATTAATGCTCATTGTGATAATGTTGACTTTACTGTTCATCGCTGGAGCAGTGTTCAACACTAGTGTTTTATTGGCATAGTTTAATGTGTAGGCACTGTAGTCCTGTATCACATTGTTAATTTTTACAAACACACCTTCTTGACTTTGTGGTAGGCTGTCCACAGCAAAAATTGATGTGGAATCATCACCTTTGTAATTGTAACTGGCGATCATGCTGCCTGTTTCACCTGATCTATCATACACTTGTATGTCCACAGTGTCCAATACTTGACCAGGAACCAACTCTTCAGGACCTTTGCTGGTGGTTGGAGTGACAAAACCATCACCATCCACAATGATTTCCTGTGACAGCACTCCTTGTGCTGTGCTGTATGCTAGATCACCTCCTGATAATAAAGTGTCGTAGGCATCAGGATCTGGCAAGAAACTACCATCACTGGTGGATTTTCTAATCACTATGAGATCATTGGCCACAGTTGGAATCAATTGCTCATCTATGTGTACTTCAGCAGTGCTGCCGTCACCAATAATTGTTTTCATTAATGCATTAGGATTGGTGACTGGTGATGGAGTGCCATAGTTAGGATCATCAATTCTCACGCCATTTTTGTAGATGTTGTAGTGCACACCTGCTGCTAAAGGTTGATCTAGATAGAAATGATTGGTGCTGCCATCTAATCTAAACACTTCATCTTCAAAAGTTGTGTCATAGGTGTCCCAAGTGGTGGTAAAATATGGATCTGCGTCCCAACCTGTGCCACCACCAAAGTCTAAACTGCGAACTTCCACTCCACCATAATCAATACCATCGATCAGCTGACCAAGATCAGTGCCTGGCATGCCATCTGTGGGTTTATACAATAGATTTACTCTGTCCTGTGTGTGCAACACACTGCTGTCTATTTCATACTGAATTTGAATCGCAGAACCAGACTTAGGCGGAATAATGAATTGCACGAAACCTTTCTGTCTCAAATAACTTTTTTCTGTGTTGTTTTCATTGTTGTATTCATATTCACTCGATAATGAAGTGCGTTGATCCACAATCACTTTGATCTTGTTGGATCTTAGATTGATAGGCCATTTTAATGTGAATTTTAATTGACTGCCTGATCCTATAAAGTTTTCTGTACGAGCAAGATTGGTGATAAACAATGATCCTGTGGTACGATCAAATTTGACTCTGATGTGGGTGGATTTAATTACAGAATCTCCCAACACGGCATATGCTTTTGCTGTGACTCCAGATGCCAATAATGGTCCTTGTATGTACACTGTGGGAGCGGAAAGATATCCTGTGCCAGGATTGGTAACAGTGATACTGCTGACTCTGCCGTTGGTGATAGCTGCCACAGCAGTGGCTCCTGTGCCGCCACCTCCAGTCAATGTGACCACTGGTATTCCCAAATAGCCAGAACCAGCATTTTGTATTGAAACTTTAGTGATTTTAAAACCAACATTGTCCAACCAATGTTTGTTGGGGTATGTGTCCACTAAATTAGGATTCAACAACTGCGGTACACCACTGGCTGACACTGTCAATTTACCAGTGCTGACCTCAATACGTCTGGTGGCTGCATTGTAGGTGGCAGGCAAGTCAAAATCTGTGTTGAGTGTGTCAGCATCTTCCACTGCTTCATATGCACTCACATACTCTCTAATTTTTGTTTTGAAAGGTTTGGCTTCATCAATGTATGATTTGTAGCTGATTAGATTGTCATTTTTGTACACAGGTTTCTGTTGCAGTTCTCCCACATTGTGTTGACTTCTAACAAAACTGCTTTTGAAAAACCAGTCTACAAATTGTTGTTCTGACAGCACGTATCTCATGCTGCTGAAGAATAATTTGTTATATTCAACTTCTAAGTCTTTGATGAATATTTTATCACGCAGTGTTTCTAAAATTATTCTAGTTTCATTAGCGGGCACTGCGTCATATAAGAATATGTCAAATGCTGTGCTGTTGTAACCCACATTGCTGCGATTGAAATCATACAGATTAGATTTGAATTGTATAGTACCTTTCTGTCTGCCCACAGTCCTGTAGTTGACTGTGTAGTCCACGTTGGGTTTATTGTCTTTTTTGCACAACAGCAGCCATCCACCTGTGCCAACATTTTGCACTTTGACCACGTCTCCAACATCATCCTGTATGAGCTGTAATTCATAGGCATTGTTCACACTGAAGTCAATTTTTGTGAATTGATTAAATCCATCAGCATACCAATCGCTGTAATTCCAAAACGCTTTTGTATCATATTTTTGCACACGAATTCTTTCCCATATTTTAGAGCTTTGATTGAAACTATGTATGGACCATCTTCCTCCTGCTTCGGGGTCATTTTTAATCAGCACGCTGAATTTTCTCACTTGAATCTGAGTGGCTGTGCTGTAGTTCCTGCCTGTTCTGTTCACTGTGACAGAATCTATTTGGCCTGCAAGATTTATTGTTGCTGTAATATCTGCTCCTGACCCTGTGCTATCTACTATGTTGAAACTTGGTACAACTTTGTATCCTCTGCCAGGATTCAGTATGGTCACACTGATAATTCTTGCGTTTTGAATTACTGGTCTCAGCACAGCCTGTTCCACTTTGGCAGTGCCCACAAACGCCAAATCAGCTAGAGTATCTTTTTGTAAATCATACAGTCTTGTTACTGTGCTTGGAGTATTTTCTGAAGCACTCAAAGCAGTTATGTCATATGTGTCAGTGATTAAATTTTTAATCAACACGTTGTTCACACGTTCTATCACCTGTTTCAGTGCTTCTACTCTGTTTACGAACCAACTCTGTCTTGGTTTTCTCAATGTGCCATATCTGTATTTTTTACTGATTTCAATGTCAGGCACAGGTCTATCTTTTTCATCATATCCTATCAAACTGTTGAACCATACTGCTTCAATTTCTTTTTTAGGTTTGCTATATGCTATGCCTTCACTGATGAGGTGATATTGATTGTGAGAGTTCAATTGCTCATTATCAATTGTTCTTATTTGAAAATTCACGGCCACGTCTGCGTCACTCAATAGTGCATTCGCATTGTGCAGAGTGAATTGGTTGTCTGTGAGTAGAGCAACAAATCTATATTTTTGTTTTTTAGGATCTTCTATCAGCTGAGCCACTTCTAATGCGCCAATTTTTCTTCCTTGTGTGTTTGGCACTTCTTTTTTGTTTTTCACCCAATAGTAATATCTGTTACTGAAAGTCTCTGCCACAAAATCATACACTTGCTTTTGCACATATACATTGTTGCCATACTTGGGTACGCCGCTGATATTAAGAGCAGAGCCTTCTTTGGTGCCTTGCAAACTGCTCCACTGAGCAGGAAGATATCTGCTGCCCACCCATTCATACACATCTACGCTGCTGCCTGGAAATATTTTATTCCAATAGTTGTTTTTAAAAATAATGTTGTTTTGATAGGCTTCATAAAATTTAATTGTGCTTAGATCCCACCAAAGTCTTCCCACCTGCACATGGTTCCAACTGTTCAATGTGTCCACAGTGACTGAGTTATCACCGTTGGTGTACACAGCAGGATCAAAAGGAGTTTTATAATATATCTCTTGATCTGCTATGCCGGCTATTTTGCCCTGCACTGGATCAATGTAATCCAATTTAGTGATCAACTGATTACTTCTACAATTGTAAAGATAAATTTCTTTTATCCTATTGATGTCCACTTGTGGTGAAGGAGTTTTATGATCTACCCAAGTTCTTACTCCTCTGTCTTTTCTCACGTCGTATATTTTACCTTTGGTGTTCAAAGCAGTTTCATAATCAGGAGCAGCTGAATACACGTGATTGTTCACTATCTTTACTGATTCACCAAAGTTTTCTAATGTGGAATCATCCAATGCAAATTCATCTGCATAAACCATTACATTATTGATTCTTTCATACACATAGATTGAACCAGTCACAGATATGATTTGATTGAATGTGGTGGCATTGCCATCAAAAAATGTAGTACCATCATCCAAAGTGAAAGTTAATTCTGTATCTCCTAATTTGCTGGATATGACCAGAGTGTCACCATCGAAATCTAAATTGTTTCCGAAATTTTCTGACATCTTTGGTTGTGGACTTGTGAGTGTTTGATACACACTGAAGACTCCGTTGGTCTGTTTGTATATGTACACTGTGCCGCTGTCAATGATTTCCACATCACTCTGTGGACTGCCCACTGCGATGAATAAACCATCATCGCTCACTGCCACTACATTGGCAAACGTGCCTGAATTGTCACTGTCTGGAGACAGTAAAGTTTGCGAATACTGATAACGACCATCAATCAGTCTATAAACAATTGCTTTGTTTTCACCGGGCGAGCTGCTGTCATCTTCATCAAAATATTGCACAGCCACACACAGCACTGTGGCAGCAGTATTGGTGTCAAATGACGTGCCAAAATTTTCTAAATTCAGCATTGGGATAGTGGAATCACCTTCTAATTGTATGCCACTGTCATTGGGCACATATCCTAGAAAATCTATGCCTTCTGATTGTAACAGCCAGAAAGTGCTGTTGAATGCAGAAGGTCCTTGATTGGTCAAACTGCTGTACACTTGATTGCTGTAAATTACCAAATCTCCTATTTGATAACTCTTGGTGACATCATGTGGACCAGTGTATTTAGGATCCACACCCAAATGCCAATCTTTGTTGGTATTTTTTTTAACAAAATGAATTCGTCCGCTCTGATCAGGCACTGCAGTGCTGACAAAAAGATTGTAATCGTTATTTTTTTGTTTCAGCAATATTTTTGTGCCTAAATTAGTATCATCATCTACATCTGGAGTGATATAGGCTTCATCAAGGTCATAGTTGCCATTCAATTGTCTTTCATACACTGCAAAAGCTCCTTGACTGGTGTAAGATGAAGTATATCCCAATCCCACAGGAATATTGAAAGTTTTCACATAATCCCTATTGCTGTTGGATGGCACACTGGCGGGTATGCTCACACCATCCTGTGTGATGTCTTGATATAAAAAATATTCATAATCGTCACTGTGCATGTATTCAGTGAGCACATCCGGATTGAGATCAGATGGAGTATCAAACACCAGCAATTGACCTACCACGGCATCTTCCAACTCACTGCGTTCAATAGGCCCAATGTTTCTGTTTGGTGTGCCTATGCGTATCAAATTGGCAGACGTGCCAAAATCACTGCCTAGGGTGAACACTCCTGTTTTGTTTTTAATGTAAATTTGTAAAGTATTAAATCCTACAGTTTTTACATAGGCTACTTCTGCTTGATTGCCTGTGCCTGAATCTTGCACTGTATCACCAATCACCGGCAGATAGAATATGCCTAATCCGTCTGGCTGTGCTTCTACTCTTATAAATCCATTCCATTTGTCCACAATTTCTTTGACTCCGTTTAATTTGTCAAAAGGCAGATCCAAATCAAGCGGTTCGTACACATTCAGAGGAGTACCTGTTTTAATTGTGTTGAACCAGATGCCTACTTCATCATATGTGACAGTGGGCAGGGCATCGCTCAGTGCTTTAGGAGCTCTCAACAAGAATCTACTATCTAATTGTGGTCCACTGGATGCATCATAAGCAGGATCCACAAAGCCTGGTGAGCCTATGTCAAATGATTTATTGTAGGACAGTATGCTCAATTGGCTGGCCGGGGTGGCTGGTCCACCAACTGGTGCTGGCAAGGCCGCTTGCTGTGTTTTTGTGTCTAAACTGTTGAAATATAAGAAAGCAGTTCTAGGATCGCCTGCTTTGATTATGTCTCTAATCACTAATGTCTTTTTGATGTCTTTCAATCCAGACAAAGTGCCTGGCGATGGCACATCTATCAACCACCAGCCGCCAAGACTGTCAAAGTCTTCGTCGAATACTCTGGTGTAATCTCCCAACGGAACATCACCCAATTTGATCTGTCCCGAATCAAGCAAAGATCCATTCACATTCGTTAGATAAATGATGGTTTGTGTGCCTTGAGTGAAAATATATGCTACTTCACCTTCTGCTTCATTGGTGCGTATTGTGTCTCCCACCACAGCAGTGCTGATTGTGAGAGCAATGTTAATAATATCATCAATTTTTGCTTGAATGGTGTGAGGCGCTTCTATGAATGCGATGTCTACTCCAGTGGCAGCACCGTTGAATGGCGTGTTGCTGACTGGGTGCTCTGTGCTCTGTGAATTCCACTCCAATACTAAAGTGTCACCCACTGCTGAACCTGTGTATTGTTCAATGCCTGCACGTATTAATATGTGGTTGACGCTGACATGAGCAAAAGTGTAATTGCCAGTGACCATCTGTTTGATTTCTGGATATGAATTGTTATCGTCATTGTATTCTGCTTCAGACCAAAAAGCAGCAGCATCAAACGTGGTAAAATCCACTGATGGGTTTTCTCCCAACACTGGTGACTGCACTTTCCACAATTGTCCGTCGTGTTGCACTATGTCTCCTATGTCGTACGCTTCTGAAGTGATATAGGCACCTTTGTAATAAGATTTCACGTTGGAAGCTGTGGGCGCTCCTACCACTATGTATTTGCCATCAGCACTGATGTCAAGGCTAGCTCCAAAATCTCCATTGCCTGTCCAAAGATTTGTTGGTGGACTGATTACCTGTCTTAAAATAAATTCATCCTTGTCAGTGGCCCGAGCATACACGTAGATGCCTAAGTTTTTGTCAGCCACAGCCAGCAAATTATTTTCACTGTTAACTGCAATGGCTGATCCATAACTGTCAACTGAATTTTCATTATGATTCACAATGTGCTGATGTGATTTCCAAACTTTTTTATTTTTTAAAACAATCCAATCATTTGTGTTGTCGTTATCTATCCAAAACAAGTCTCCGTCTGCAAATTTTTTGTATTCTGAAGCACTGCTGTTAATGGAAAACAAATCATTCAGTTTGGCTGAAATAAATTCCCCCACGTAACCAGTGTCTGTGCTGTCATTCTCATCTTGAGTGATTGTGGTTTGTCCATTTTTTTCACAAATTATTTTGCCTGGTTCAACACTTTTTACTTTGTACAACTTAATTCTTTTGGCATCATCTTGTTCTTTGGGCAGTGTAACAGAAATTATTTCACCAGCACTGACATCTGCTGTGCCTTTGATATTAACATTCACTAAATTATTGGATTCAGTGACACTGAGCACTTTGTAATTGGTCAGCACATGTTTGTACACTTGCCATGATTGTAGATAAAATCCTACCCAAACGTACTGATCAAATTTAAGTTTTTGTGTGTCAATGTTTAGAATGTCGTTGAAAGTCTTTACTATGTGCTGCACATCAGCAGGATCCACGTGACCTGCGGTTTTGATCACTTGTTTCCTTATGGCATTAGTTAAGAAAGGTTTGTGATCATAGTTGTCATATTTTAGATAGGTTTGATCACTGTTGATTCTATATATAAGATCAATTTCATTATTTTCAATCACATCAGTCAACCATATAGGTTGAGATTCTTGTTTGAATTTTTTTTCTTCTAATTTGTATTCTACTTCTCTATAACCTTCACTTGCTCCGTAACTGCCAGTTCTGATGGCCCATTCTTCATAAAAGTCTAAACTGTCTTTACCAGTGTTGGAAAGAGTGTTGAATAATTTATCCAGTGCATTTTTTGTGCCTTTGTCCTTTAAAAAACCTTGATAAAATTTATATTGTGCCACATCATCATTAATAATATTTCTTAGATATGATCTTTTTTGATAACCTATTAAATGTTGACCAAATTTTTGTTGTTCAGTATCAAAATTATCTGTGTCTAAATCATAAAAATCTGCAAACTGATTGGCTTTGTAGTCCCAATTTGCTGTGAGGTTTGACGAGGGTTTTTCATCCAATCTCACCCACTTGGCAAAGTCAAAATTTTCAGAACCAACCACTTTGGCTTTTGCGCTGTAATAAAATGTTTTAAATTTTACTACGTCTGCCACAGCATAATCCTTGTATGCTTGCCATTCTTTGATATACACTTCGTTGTATAAAAAGCCAGGCACACTGAAACTGCCGTCCCAATCACTGATCACATAGCCCGATACTTTTATGCGCTCCTGTCTGTATCCTGGAGCAAAGTCATATATCACATCGTTGAACACTGTGACATTGTCTATCAACACAATGTGTTCTTTGTGTATAAATGGAATTTTTACATAGTATATGCCTTCATTAGTGTTGTTGGTGCTGATGGTGATCAAATTGTTTTCCCTCACCACATTCAGTCGCTGTCTAGGAATTCTAGTACCGTTGGCTGACAACACAAAACTGTCATATGGATTATCAAAAAGATTGTCTGCCACACTGAAATTCTTTTTACATTGTAATTGTTCAGCACCAGGACTCAAAGTAATCACAGCACCTGTGGCCCAAGATTGAGTAGTCCAGAACAAAAATTCCTGTGCGCTAAGAGACCAAGTTTGCACTGACACAATTTTTTTATCAAAATTATTGAATATAAATCCTATGCTTTCCAGATATTTGCCATACCCTAATAAAAAATCCACCACCTCTTGATTGCTGTACAGCACAGTGCCATAGGGCAATTCCTGCACTTTTTTGCTAAAATTTCTATGAAACACAGCAGAGCTGCCACCCACCACAGGCAATTTTGCGATAGCAGTAAAATTCTTATCTTCAAATCTTGGTCCGCTCTGATGATTTTTATTGACAGTGTAATATACATTATTGTATCTCACATATGTGCCTTCAGAGTATAATTTTTTAGGAGACCAATTCACATATGAAACTGTGATGCCGCCAACTGTGCGAGCAGGATCGTCTGACAATCTAACCACAGGAAAATATTTAAACTTGGCATTGGCCAAATCATATCCTTTCACAACATAGCCCTTGCTTATTTTTTCAATCAGCACAGCGCTGTATGTGGCTAGGTCAAAAGGAGTACTGGAGTTTAAAAAAATTTCATAATTTTCTTCAGGAATGAACACATCTCCTTCGCTTGTTGGAGATCTGCTGTCCAATATCAACTTAAATTTCTCTTTGGTAGTGAAACCCTTTACTTTGAAACCCAATTGTTGGGTGAGATTCTGCAAATTATCTTTGTATTCAGCATAATTGCTGGACACTGCTGTGCTGATGTAGTTAGTGATGTAATTGATCAATCCTGATGTGTAAACAATGTCTGTGGCGTCTGCTGTGTTTGGACACACCAAGTCACGCAGTTTTAATCTTTTTTTAGACTCTGTGTACACAATATGGTTGGATATGTCTCTCCTAGTGCGAGAAGCATCAAAAAATAATCCTAATGTTTTCGCTGGGCGATTCAATATCTGTGCTTTCAACAGTGCAAATGGAAAATCACTGCTGCGTCGCCACGTGGATTCTACGGGTGAATGATCACCAAAAATAAAATTTTTGTTGGCATTAATGGCCACAACACTCTGCGCATATCCACTTTCTACTGGACTCAAAAGTTTGCCTTCTGCGTCAACTGGTATGTGGTTCATGATTGATGGTCTTGCAAATTTTGTTAGATATATGATTTTTTTATCAGGCTCTCGTATAATTCCGTCACGAATGTCCTCCCACAAAATTAAATTGTCTCTGGTGTAGGGTGCAGGTCCATACACAGTGTCCCACCAATTTGGTTTTTCACTATATCCTAAAATTTCCCATGGATGTGTGTGTGGTCTGTCAGTGTCATAAGCATATTTGTACACTGATCTCCAAAACCCTTGAATACGGTTCTCTTGATAGCTCTGCATGAGCGAATGGTTGTATGTGAAAGGCAAAGCAAGGTCGAAAAAATAGTGATCACTGTAATCCAAATTACCAACTGTATTATTCCATTTGATAAAGTCATTGGTGATACTTTTGTTTATGGCATCAATACTGACTCCTGTGAATCTGTTTTCGCTTGGAATAAAATCGTAAATATTTCTTAAATCTGTGTCATAAGAGATTTTAATATTATTGTAAATGCGTTTTTCTAATTCTAACAATAAATCATCTCTGTAATCATCATAAGCCACGGTGATGCTGCCATCATGTCCTTGTATCACATTGGTTGGAGTCTGAAAAGTGTCATCCTGATACAGAGTTGGTTTGAATCTGGGATATAATCCTAATTTGGTTGGCGTTGGTGGCACATATGAACCATTTGTGGATTCATACTCAACAATCAACACAATGTCATTAACTTGTAAAGGTTGGCTGATTACACAAAAACCATCTGCGTTGAACACATAATCCTGTGAGTGCATTAGTTGATATCCATTCAAATACACACCTACTGCTTTGTCACTGAGTGTTGACATATCAAATGTTTTATTCAGTGCAAAATATTTGTTTGAATCATCAAATACCTTGAATTCAGTTTCTTTGGCACCACTGTATGGGACCATGTCACTGAAGTAAAATGGCATTTTGTTGTTTTTGTTGTTATTCATATCAGTGAGAATTGTGTCCACAAACTTTCTCACTGTGCCTGAAAATTCTATATTTTCAGCAGTTTGTAAAAATATTTTTTTAAACTTGTCATATTCTTTCTGAGCAAAAGCAATGGATTTGATCACATTGCTCTGTTGATAACACAAATGATAAGAAGCCAAATTTATTGGGCCGCTGTGCTGCACAAATTTTGTGCCATATTGTGATACACTGCCTTGATCTCTAAGATTGTTGATGCCAGGATTTACACCTGTGAAGTTGTCTAAATTTTCAATTATGCTGTCAAGATGATTTGAAACTTCACCAAACACAAAAGACTTCACATCATCATTCATCGGATTATTCTGAAGATTGATGGGAATTTCATAATATCCATTTGCGTTTTTGGTTTGATTTGAAATAGTTTTTAAAACTAATGATTGACCTGCAGTGAGATCGTTGTTCAACTGCACAATCATTTTGCCATTTGTGACCACTGTCACATAAGCACTATTGGGCAGTATTTTTCCATCCACAAACACTTTTAATTTTAAACTGACTTGATCAATAGGAGCATCATATTGGTCCACTTCAAATGTGTTCACTTGTTCAGATCCCAGATATTGTCTAATCACAGGCTGCACACTGTTGCTGTGACCTTTTGTCCAACCGTTCACATTATGATAATCTGTTCTACTTGAATATTTTCTTAGATAGCCAACATTAGTTGATTGTGATACGATAGCATCATCTTTTTGGTAATCAAAAGCGTCTGATAGCAGATTGAAATCAAACACAATATCTCCCACATTGTTAACATTTCTATAACTGAGAGCGAAACCTAATTCAGTGTCTTCTCTTCCTGTGCCAACTTTGTAACTGAACAGCTTATTACCTGCAAATGCACTGCTGGCATATGTGTTCAAATCGGAAAATGCTTTGTCGTTGAAATCAAAAAGATCAAACAACGGAGCAAAATTATCATCAGTTTTCTGCTGTGACAGTTTCCATTTTGACCCATCGTAGTGATACATCTTACCAGCATTGTTGTTGCCACTGGCCACCAGCACTGTTTCATTCAACAGAGGCGCAGTGTCAGAGATTTCTACCAGACTTATCTGCCTATTGGATATGTTGTTGTTGGCAAAATTAATAAAATTCACCTCAAAAATTCTGTTGTTAACCAATATGTCTGTGTCAGCAGTGACCAGCAATCGCATTTTATCCACCAGTTGCACGCCGTCCACATTGTAGCCCAGTGAGCCTTCTATTGTGCTGAATACATCAGTGGTGAATGTATCCACCACGTCCACATATTTTTTTGCTTGAGTACCAAAATTAAAAAGTTTCAAACCTCCTTCAAATTCAATGATAGGTCTTTTAGCACGCATCGACTCATCCACATTAGGATCAACTCCATTGTAGGCTGCTGTGGCTGTGAGCACAGATTTATGAAACCACTTGTTGCAGCGGCTCCAAGGATTGTTATCCTTTGCACTTCTGTTGATTACAATATATTTTTTATTGTCTGTTGTAAGATCATCTATATCAAAAGGATCTTGATCAAATCCCTCTTCATCGAAAGCTTCTAACGCATCATCTGCCAGTGCATTAGGCACTCTCAGTGTCTGCTCATCTATTAATTCAATTTTTTCACCCACTCCCTCCACATACCAATAGGTGTTCTTATAACTTTCCGGAGATATTATTCCTGCAAACTGCAGTCTCATACCATTGGATAACGGAGTTCCGTTGTTCAACACAAAAGTTTTTTTTCCCAGAAGTTCTTTTTCCACATCAAATTCACTGTTATCCTCTATGTTTTGTACCTGAATCAATCCATAGGCATTGATGTCTTTGGCACTCACATAGTATAGCACGTCTGGAGTGTTTTCATCCACGGTAAATGTCATAGTGCCATTGGTTATGCCTTGTTGACTTACTCCTGTGTTGTACAAGAAATCATCATCAAGTGTGCGTGCTGTGCGTATGGTAAAAGGCATATTAGGGGTGTCGATTAAAAAATTGTAAGTAATGCCTTTGAACAGTTTGATGGTTGGATTTTGTGTGAGCCCATCTGGAGTCAACAGATAAGCATAATTGTCAATATTGTCAGCCAATGTGACTGTGTATGTGGATGATACCATCTGTTGATGACCTCTTACCACTATTGGATCAGGTCCCGCAGGCATCCAGTAATATTCTCTAAAATTTACAAACTTGTCCCAGTCTATGTGTGGATCCCAAGCATAATACTCTTGACTGTTCAACACGCTGTGGTTGTCCACATTGCCACCCAACGCATTCAATTGATTGATGTAGTCCACGTAGTCTTTTAAAAAAATACAGTTGCCGAGATTGTCCTTGCGCACCACCACAGGCTCTAATTGATAGTTTTGTCTATTGGCGTTGATTTCTTCTATATAATTGTCTGAAGGCAAAAATGCTTTGGCATTTTTCCTACCATAGTATGCACTTATTTTTTCAACAGCACCTGGATTAATCAGCTGATCTATTGTGCTGTGTAAAAATTTATTATTGGTTGGTGTACGAAAAAATCTTGGTAATAATTGATTGGATTTTCTTCTGTTTTCTTTGCCACCAGGCACAGTTGCATCTGACTGGTTATTATTGTATGCCATTAATAACTCCCAGTGTTTGAACTGCTGGTATTAGCACTGCTGAGAATTCCTGCACTAGAGCTGCTGGTGGCAGTGATCACTGTGCCACTGGCACGCAGTTTAGAAGCTGTGACAGCATCTATTATTTGAATGTTCATCACTTCAGCGCCACTGATAAAAATTTCTTCACTTTCTGATTTGATCTCATACAGACTACCAAAACTTTGTTCTGTTTGGTCTGGCACAATTAAGAAAGTCACTATGTCAGGAGCCAGCACGTTCATAACATATGCGCTGAGCTCGGAAAAATAAAATGTTTCTCCAAAATCCCAATTTTCCAATGCAAAAAATTGATTGATTGCATCCACAACTCTCACTTTGATGTCATCATCATTCACCACTTGGTTTGGATTTTTAACCACTTTGAATGTTGCTTGAAATTTTTTATCTGCTTGAGGACCAAACAACACTTTGTATTTCACTGGATGATACACTAGTTCATCACTGATACTTTTTACCTGTGCTATGTCAGCGCCAAAGTTTTGAAACAATGCATCACTGCTGGGTGGTTTAGGTTGTTCTTCTACTGCGCCTGACAACCATAATCTAAATTCTGTGTCATATGCACGAGTCAGCATGAAAATATCTATAAAATTGCTTGAACTAGGATCTATTCTAGTTTCGCTGTCTGCACTGTGCACATACTGAAACTTTAACTCGGATCTCCCCACATGCGCTTTGTAGTCTATAGTGCTGGTCAATGTGGATTCTGAAACATCCAACAGGAAGAATGCATCAGTGTTGCTGTTATAGAAAACAGTGTCAACTTCGTATGACGTGTATGATCCAATCTGATTACTGTTGGTTATAATAATGATTTGTTCATCATTCTGATCTACATACACATAATCTTCAACTCCTAAGGATGATGTTTGTTTTTTTTGAAAGATATAACTGGTCTCCAGTGCTATTAATTCAAAGGACAGTGGATTGTCCATTATGCCGTCATCATCTGAATCAAAAAAAGATATGACTATTTTTTTACTGTCCACATAACCTTGTGCATCTCTGTACTCTTCAATAATTTGCCAATCCACATTGTTCAGCATGGCAGAGGTTCCTCCTGGCACAGTGTTTATGCTGAGCACACTAATTTTATCTTTGACTATTCTTCCAGAAGTGGCGTTGTAGTTTTTGTCACTGCTATCATAGTAAAAACGTATTTCTTTGTCACTCTCAAACACATATCTAGTGGTTCTGTATGTGACTGTGTAGGTTTCTTCATCTGTAGTGAATAAAATTAACCAACTGGCATCCAGCTGTTGATTGCTGATGTCACCTGTTTTACCTTGACTAAAATTACCATAAACATTTAAATTGTTCTCATCTATCACAGACCATTCTCTATCATTCACATCATATCTCAATCCAAATGAATTGTCAGCAAAAATTTGATCCACCATCTGCAATTTTACATCACTGGGCAATGATTTTACAAATTTTGGAATAATGGAATCCAGGACAGCTCCTGATGGAATGAAATCATTAAGATAAATGGGACCTGAAAGATCAGTTTGTATCTGTGTGCCATTGTCTATCACCTTGGTCACAGTGGCCCAACGAAAACTGCTTTCTCCCAATTGACTGGCTGTGCCGTTGGCCAGCGTGCCTGCTGCTGTGAAATACTTGCCGCTTGGGGCAACAAATTTTAAAATACTGCCAACCTGTAGGTATTTCAGCACACTTTGAGTGTAGGTACCCACTGTTAATTTATTTGCGTCATCATCAATCACACATCCGGTGCTTAGATTTGTGGAATCAGTGGCTAAGCTCCAATTCACATCTATGTCTGTGACCACTTGTCTTGCAGGAAAATTTGCTAGATAGAAATTGAAAAGAGTTTTATCACTCAGTATAGGTTCAATTTTGTTGTTGATGATGCCTGAAATCTCTGTGCGAGTGTCGTAGGTAAAATTGAAACCTTGATTGATATTTTCTCTATATATTACTCCATCATTTCCAAACAAGTTTGTGCTGGAATATTTGCCTGTGGCATCTATTAAATCATAATATCTGCTGATCCCGCTGCTGACTCTGTTTACAGATTTAATTTTAATTATTTCTTGGTTGACGGACATAGGACCAACATTGTAATCTTCCGCGGTGATCAATCTATTTTGAGTGTAAAAGGTTGTGGGAGCATTGACTCTTATAGATGCACTAGACTCACTGTTTGTGGCATTGTCCACAATGATAGGCAGTGTGAGACTGATTGTTAATGTTTCAACTCTATTCAACGCACTGAGATATGGCACATCTATTTCCACATTGCCAAGGTCAGCAGGACTAATTTTGATTTGTCTATTGTCACTGGTTCTGTAATATATTCTAAATGCTCCTTTGGGAAGATTTCCAAAAGTTCCATCAGCAAATTGCAGATTAATTCTGTCATCAATTCTGGTTATTACACTGTAGATATTTCTAATGTTTTTACTGCTGCTGTTGTATATCACATTGTTGCCGGCGGTGGCATCTATTTTGTTCCACAATGCGGTTTCATTTCCGTTAGAGTCTAACTGATACAACCAAACATCTGTTTGATTCACATTCACTGCATCTATACTCACCACCTGATTAGGTTGAGATAGGTCCACCACAAAATCACCTTGATTCAAAGTGCCCTGTCTAAAATGTAAAAAATATCCGTTGTTTGTGCTGCCAAAACCTCTACCGTCATCCTTGGATATTAGATGCAGACGGTTGCCAGGTTTTGGAGTAAGTTCTTGTATGGAACCATCCTCAAGGTCAGCACTGACCACTTCAAATCTTGTATTTCTACCACTGACACTTTTGTTGAATGAAAATGTTGGCACAGTTGAAATCACACTATTGAGAGCGTACAATTCTGTCAATATGTTACCAACTGTGTCAGTTTTGTTGGGACTGCCTATCTTACTTGTACTAGGCAACGCAGCGTTGATAATTTTTGTGAATTGCTCCAGCCAATCCTCATTGCTGGGATCATTCCATATCACAGACTGATTTGCCAAATTGACATTATTGCTGTCTATGACATCTTCAGTGGTGGTCACAGATTCTACTTTCAACAATCCGTTAGCACATTGATTTCTTTTGGCATTATAACTGATTAATCTTGCCAGTCTCAACACTGATTCTCTTCTTTCAGCTAGATCAATAAAATTTTCTCTAGCGTTGAGATCAATTCTGAACGCAAGATTTTGTCCCAAAAAAGCAATGAGATCTATCAGTGCTAGATATTCACTGCTGTCTAGATAGTCATTGAAATCTTCCGGATAATTTTGACGTAGATATTGTATCATAGTGCGTCGCAGTGTGTCAAAGTCGTAACTTTTGAATTCAGCGTTGCGGAAACTCTGATAGATTTTGCGCCAATCTTCGGCCAATAACAATCTGTTTATTCTATCTGTGGATGACATACTTTATTATATAAAACTATTTATTAAATGTAATAAAGTATGTAGTTAATTCTAGCTGATTAGCCCATTGGCTTGATCAAAATCCAGACGCATTTTTTCGCTGATATTGTAGGGCAGATACGTGAGGTTACATTCAATCTGCAAGCCACTTTCATACTGGGTCACAGTGACATCAGATGCCTGTGTGCGTGGATCATAATTCACTATGCCGGTCACATTTTCAATTATTGCTTGTTTCAAGTCCTCTGTGAGAGGTTCAAACAGTGAATCCCAAATAATTGTGCCAAACTCTGGGTTGAGTAGCTTTTCACCTTTGCGTATGTGAAAATGATTGATGAGATCCTGTTTGATTAAAGCAATGTCATACAGCACAAAGTTGGTCAAATCAGGGTTCACTGTGCTGACGCCTCTGTAGGCTCTACTAGTGATCGGAGGCAGCACAGATTTTTTAGATTTAACCTGTATATCCTTGTACAATTTTTTTTCTTGAGTGCTCATAAAATTATTTATTAATCATTAAATGTGTCTGGTATTGGTTTAAGATCCACTGTGCCAATTTCTTCCGGATTGTTCCTATCTGTGCGCACACTGTTCACATTTGCAGGATCAAAATTTTCATGATGATTCCAAGGTTCATGTTGTGGCACACGTTTCATAATGCTGGTAGCGTTGGGCGAATCAAATGTGTACAGACTACCCACCGAAGCAGCTGGTGATGCACTGGGACTGCCGCTGCGTGTGGCAGGTGAAGCATGATCAGTCTTACCACTTGCCTTCACAGTGTGACTGTCACCGCCCAGAGTAAAAAAATAATCAGAACCTATATTTTCATGCAATTGCGCTCCCACTGTAATGTAACCACTACTGTTGGCCTTCAATAACCATTCACTGCTTTCTAATTGTATGTTTGAACCTGCTTTCACGTTTATGTTTCTTCCAGCTTCTATGTTGACGTCTCTATCAGCATTGAAATTAAAATCTTGTTTGGTGTGAATGCTCACACTGTCCTCAGCGTACACATCAATCTTGCCGTTGGCTGTCATCTCTATCCAAGTGGTGCCTTTGGAATTACCCACATATATGAGATCTTCTGAATTGTGCAACAATATCTGATGCCCAGTTCTTGTGCGAATTCTAAACAGTTCATTGTGTGGTCGTGTGACATTGTCTTCATCTGCCACATAACTATCATCTTTTGCAATGTCAAAATATTCGCTAGGATCTGAAGTGGGCGATCCTTTTCTAACAAATTTATCATCACCATCATCCATCACAATACTAGTGCCGCCTAATCTAGAATAATAACCTGTGAAAGTATTTTTTTGTGCGCCTCTTTTGTCTAGAGGGCCGGGAGTGCTGATGCCAAATACTTTGCTGGGTATTTCCCTTCTGGCTGAACTAGTGGTAAGACCTCTGGTTTCATCTTCCAGTAAACCTTGCTGTGTCAGTGTGTCTTTGAACAGTCTATTGATTGGTTTATTAAATTTTGATGGATCATTGTTTTTTAAATTCGATAAGAGTTTTTTGTTGTATTCTCCTACTGGTAGTTTTTTTCCACGCAGCTCGTCAAATTCACTCACTTCATTGCCTTCTGCATCTAATATTTGATCAGTGATGTCGGTGAAAGTTGTGCAGGGTCGACCATCTGGCAGCATAAAATTTGTTTGTTCAGTCTGCACGCACCCTATCCAATAACCTTGGTTGATGTTGCCTTCCACAAACATAACCAACACTTTGTTGCCTACATCTGGAGGCACAAACCACATGCCATAGGTTTGTTGGCTGTTTTCATATTTGTGATTTTTGCTTACGCCGTCATAATTAGTGATGCCAAAAAAAGGATTCAAATATTTAACCACCACAGTTTCCGTTTCTTCGTTTGTGGCTTCTTCAGCATTGCTGGGCAACTGAGATTTTATCAACCTCACTTCTAATGCTCCTTGATATTTCACATCCAATACATTTACAACCACTGCTAAAAAAGGTCCAGAATTCTTTACATTTTGTGCTTGACTGCCTTCTCTCTTTTCATATCCACGATACATAATACTATCTTATCCTCTTTGTTATCCTTGGACTTACGTCATTACCAAGCACATTTTTCAATCCATCATCCACTTCACTAAAATTAGGAGGCGGCTCTACGTCTTTAGTTCCATATATTGTTTGACTTTTTTTGGCATCACTTTTTTTCTTTACTTCTTGATTTATTACTCTAACGCAATCCAAAGTGGTTTTAAACATTCCACCTTGCCATGTGTTCATCATTCTTGTCACTCTGTACACACCGCTAAATTGTGGCACAAGAGTATAATTTTCGCCTTTAGTTTTTTGATCTCTAAAAATTGCTTCACCTGTGCTTTCATCTATGTCCAATGGTGTTCTAAAATTTATCACAATCACAGGCGGTTTCAACATAGATCTCACTGTGCCTGTGCGAGTTTTTACATCATTTGTGGGTGCGCTTGCAGGAGCAAAATAATTGCCTACTCCGTTGTCACCCACCCAATAGGGATCACCTAATATTGTTAAATTCACATTGAGAAGATCCGCACTAGAGTGCATCAGTGCATCCTGTAGCTCCATACTAATGCGCTGAGCATCTGTAAGATTGTTCACTCCCTCTGTTATCCCCATAATTGGACGTCTCATCACAGTGCCTGGTGTAACACTGCCTGCGATACTTTGATCATTGCTGTTAGTTGTACCGTCATTTTTATTTTGTTTGGCTGTGGCGCTAGAATCGGAATTTTCTTTTTCAACATCTCCACTTAACCTCTTACCTTTAACCCCATCACTGGGTATGGTTGCAAAATAACTGAATTTGAAATCAATAGCAAAATCTATCACGTCTAAATTTTTTCCTGTGTACAAATAGTCATATTCTTTATTAACGTTGTCTTGTAAAAATTTTTCAGGCACAATTGGTGCATCATTAGGTTTAGCAAATATACTGGCCATAACCCTGTAGGGCAGCACATTGTACACATATAAATTAGGATATCTTCCATATTCTGCAAATATTTTTTCATCCGGTATAATGAACACTTGTGTAAAAATTGTGAACCATTGTATTGTGCCTAGGTCTGACTTATCTTCCAGGATTTTAAGTGCTTCAACACCACACTCTGAATATTGTATCACTGTGGAGATAATGTTTTCTATACTGGAACCTTGCGGAAAAGTTAATCTACTACTCCTTAAATCTCTAAAGTCTTGATCAGTTTTTCTAATTTTTTTATTTTCATCATTAGTAAAAAATTGCTCTGCTACTTGACCTACCTGATCTTTAGTTAGATTAAGTTTGAATTTTCCTATGGGATTCACTGTCTCTAGTTTTTGTTTGTATTGAAATGAATTAGAAGCGGATCTAACTTCGGCACCAGTGGCCAACAATTCACTTCTTAGTTTGTCTACATCTACGCTGCCAGTATTTTTGTTTGATTTTTCTAAATCCCGCCTATTCTTTGCTGCCAAAGCTGTTGCCTCAGGAAAATTTATAACAAAATCATCCAATTGGATTTGGTTTTTTTCTTTTTCCTCCGCAGCCTCTCTTGATTTCTTTTGTTCCGCCGTTTCTTTTTTGGAGATATTGCCTGCTGGTTTAATTTTTTGTTCTTTCTTTTTCTTGTTTAAAACTTCCTGCAATGATTTGGCATTGCCCTGCAGCATTTCAACCACTGTGGTGCCTTGCAGTGTGATTTCTGTGTTGATTTGTTGTGCACTTCTGTTGAGCGCTTGGTGATTGAAAGGAATAGCCTCCACCGCATACATACTGCCACCCTGTGACACTGAAAACTCCACATTTACTATTTTACAAATTAGATTACTGTCGGGCAAGTTGTCTGACGGCATTATTTTACCTTCACTGTCATAGCCTTTGTATTTCACGTGCAATAGATAGGGGGCCTGGGTGTAATTTTTGTGTTTCAACACTTTGGCACTCTGTCGTAAGGTTTCCAAAAAACCTCCTAGACTGTAGGGTTCATACACTTTGAAATTCAATTTAATCACTGTGGCATTTTTGCTTTTGGGTGATCCTGCTGGGATTGATTCTAGTTCTAAATCTTGAATAAAAAATTCTCTTTTATTGTTGTTCCTATCTAAAGTGGGCACTTTGAAAGCATCTGCACTGCCACCACTTCTGGCAATCAACTGCAAACCATTTTTTTTCCCAACTATTCTTGCTGGACGATTGTTTTCTTCAACACTGAGAGCATACAAGGACACAATGGTGTTAAAAGATGAAAACTTGTGTAATACATTTGGCTCCACATTTCTAAATTTTGTGTAGGTCAATCGACCCTTGTCCTGCGGATTAGCTATTTTCTTGCCCAGCCTGCTGGTGTCCACAGGCACCACTGATCTAGCCTGCAAGGCATCAGGTATGCCACCTATGTCAGGATTGATGCCACCCTGCACTGTGATAGCAGTGTCTAATTTAAGATTTTTTGCAGTGTTGCCGAACTCGCCCAACGGATCAGTGCCGAATCCAGGATTGTCTGTGCCAAATTTGCCAAATTCACCCAAAGGGTCGTTCACGTCATAACTGAGTGCTTTTTCGGTGGCCTTATCTTTGAAATATCTTGTTAGGTCAGGCATTTTACAATCCTAAGTATTCACGCATCAATGGTCCTTGTGGCACATATATCTGTAGTCCTGCCACAAAATCATAGATAGGATCCTTAAGACTGTCAGGATTACG
>Ga0194130_10001081_pt1 | contig 46228 bp, 41 predicted proteins | sample TA2KigsurfametaG_FD_160084 | JGI IMG/M metagenome (GOLD analysis project Ga0194130, IMG submission 160084) | Freshwater microbial communities from Lake Tanganyika, Tanzania - TA2015050 Kigoma 12 surface | ecosystem: Environmental > Aquatic > Freshwater > Lake | place: Tanzania: Lake Tanganyika...
GTATGGCTTTCAGGTCGTCGGCTTGCAGGGCGTCTCCACCGTCACCGAGGCCGGCCTCGCGGACATGGCGAAGCTCGTGGACTTCATCAAGAAGAACCGGGTGAAGGCCATTTTCGTGGAGTCCAGTGTGTCGCCCGCGACTCTCCGACGCATCGCGAAAGATGCCGGCGTGAAGGTCGGCGGCGAGCTGTTCTCCGACGCGATGGGCACGCCCGGCCAGATGGAGAACGGCTATGACCTCGGCACCTACGAGGGAATGATTAAGCACAACCTCACGACCATCGTGGAGGCGTTGAAGTAGCGCGCGTCGCCGAGAACAGAATCTTCATATCCGCTCCAACGTATCCTCCTCGCACATCAATACTCGACCACTCCCCTCAATGAATCGAGTCACCTTGCCTGTCTTGCTCCTCGTCTCCACCGCCGCATTCGCCGCCGACCCGGCGCCGGACAAGTCGCGCTACCACCTTTTCAATCCCACGCCGACCGCGCTGATGCGCGAGATGGCCACTGACCGCCCCGATAAGACCGAGTCGCCCATTACTGTGGATGCGGGCCATTTTCAAATCGAGATGGACCTCGCCACCTTCACCCACGATAAGCACAACCCAGATCGGGACGGTAAAACGGTGCGTACCTGGAATCTGGCACCTATCAACTTCAAGGTCGGCTTGCTTAACAACGTGGACGCACAGTTTATCGTCCAACCGCACACTTACACCCGCACGTCGGACCCCGCAGCCGACCTCACGAAACAGCGAGGATTTAACGACTTTCTCGTGCGCGTGAAGTGGAACCTCTGGGGTAACGACGGTGGGGAAACCGCCTTTGGCCTGATGCCCTACATCAAGTTGCCCACGAACCATGACCAACTCGGGAACCGCAGTGTTGAGGGCGGCCTCATCATCCCCTTTGCGATGGAACTACCCGCCGGCTGGAGCCTTGGCGCGATGCCTCAGTTCGACATTGTGCGAGACACGCGCAGCAGCGGCTACCACCCGGAAATAGTCACAACCATCAGTTTCGGCCGCGACATCATCGGCAACCTCGCGGGCTATGCGGAGTTCTTCCAAAGCCTCAGCCTCGAGCGCGGCGCGCCGTGGGTGGCTACGGTGGACTTCGGCCTGACCTATGCGTTAACGAAGAACATCCAGCTCGATGCTGGCATCAACATCGGCATCACCCGCGCGGCGGATGATTGGAATCCCTTCGTGGGCATCTCGTGGAGGTTTTGAATTAAGGAATCCATGACGAGCCCCGATAAATACCAATCGATTCACCACAAGCCCTTGCGACGTTGCCTTTAAGTCTTTCTGTGTCTATGCGCGGCGAATTGCTCTCCTCAGCTGACGTCCCTCCGCTCGAAATTCACGACCTTACAGTCGCTTACCATAAGAAGCCTGTTTTGTGGGGCGCGGACTTCGTCGTGCCGACAGGCAAGCTTGTCGGCATCGTCGGGCCGAACGGCGCGGGGAAATCTACGCTTATTAAGGCTGCGATGGGCCTCGTGCCGGTCAGCAGCGGCTGGGTGAAAGTCTTCGGCGAACCCGTCGCAAAAAATTTCCGCCGCGTCGGCTACGTGCCGCAGCGCGAGTCAGTAGACTGGGATTTCCCGGTGAGCGTGATGGACGTGGTGCTCATGGGCCGCTACGGCAAGCTCGGCTTGCTCAAGCGACCATCGCGCGCCGACCACGACAAGGCCCGCGAGTGCCTCGACAAGGTGAAAATGTTGCCCTACGCGAACCGGCAGATTTCTAACCTGAGCGGCGGCCAGCAGCAGCGCGTCTTCCTCGCCCGCGCGCTCGCGCAGGAGAGCGACCTCTATTTCATGGATGAGCCCTTCGCCGGCGTGGATGCCGCGACAGAGTCCGCCATCATCGCGCTGTTGCACGAACTGCGCGCCGCCGGCAAGACCCTGCTCGTCGTCCACCACGACCTGCCCACCGCGCGCAACTACTTCGACATGCTGTTGCTGCTGAACATGCGCGTCGTCGCCTTTGGCCCGACGGAGGAAGTGTTCAACTACGAGACCTTGCAGAAGACGTATGGCGGACGGCTGACGATATTGAGCGAGGTCGCCGAAGCCGTTCGGACCAAAACTTAACTCGGCATACGTATGGGTCTTGAAGGTGTGGAACTCGTGATGGCGGTTGAAGAGCACTTCGCAATCGAAGTGGACGACGTCGAGGCTGCCAAGCTGGTCACTTGTGGCCTGCTCTGCGACTACATCGTGGGCAGACTGCGCGCACGCGGTGACGCCCGGACGGAAGACGAGGTTTGGTCACACCTCAAAGCTATCATTGTCGAGCAGTTGGGCGTGAAGCCCAAGGAAGTCACGAGAGAACCCAAGTTCGTAGAAGACTTGGGCATGGATTAAACAATGCGTCCGGAGGCCCCCATCTCATTTGCCCCCGGCTTCAGCCGGTTGTCCCGCGCCGCCAAGCCTCATTTGCCGTGCGAACGAGAGACTTTGTGCAGTTCCCTCCGCCGCCATTCGGCCCTCCGTTGCCTACTTCCCCATCTCCTATCCGCTATCTCCTATCTCCTCCTCTGCATCCCAGCCCACGCCGCCCGCATCGGAGACATTTCCGAAACCTCGCTCTGGAACCAAGCCTTTCGCTTCTTCACCTTCCAAGACCCGGCGGTGCGTTATGCGTTGTTGGGCTCGATGTTGCTGGGCATTTCGTGCGGGCTCCTCGGTTCGTTCATCGTCGTGCGCAAGATGGCGCTTGTTGGCGATGCTTTGTCGCATGCCGTCCTCCCCGGTGTGGCGCTGGGGTTCCTCTGGAACATGAGCAAAGATCCCGTGGCCATCTTTGCGGGTGCGACGCTTGCCGGCTTAATCGGCACGGGTGTGGTGCATCTACTTAAGCAGACTACCAGGCTCAAGGAAGACACCGCGCTAGGCCTCGTGCTCGCATCGTTCTTCGCCGTGGGCATCTGCCTGCTGACAATGATTCAGCGGTTACCCACTGGAAACAAAAGCGGCATCGACAAATTCCTCTTCGGTCAGGCCGCGGCCATCGGCCCGGGCGACGTGCAACTCATGGGCGTGGTCACCGGTCTCGCAGTCGTGGTCATCACGCTGTTATATAAGGAATTTCTTGTGACGAGCTTCGACGCGCAGTTCGCGCGCGTATCTGGCTTCCCGGTGCAAGCGCTGCATTACGCGCTAATGTTGCTGCTCGCGTTCGCCGTGGTCATTGCGTTGCAAGCCGTGGGCGTCGTGCTTGTCTCCGCGATGCTCATCACCCCCGCCGCCGCCGCGTATCTGCTCACCGACCGGATGCACCGGATGCTGCTGCTGGCCGCGCTGTTCGGCCTGGCGGCGGGCGCGCTTGGCGCGTTCTTGAGCTTCCTTGGCAACAATTTACCTACCGGCCCGTTCATGGTGCTGGCAGCGACGGCGGTGTTTGGCGCGGCGTTTCTCTTTGGCCCGCGCCACGGCGTCATCGCGCGCTGGTGGCGGCAGCGAAATCGCTCCGCGCGCACGCAACGCGAGAACACACTTAAGGCCATTTACCACGTTCTCGAAGCCCGGGATTTCCAGGGTGAAGGCGTTTCCTTGCGCGAACTTGCTGAGCGCCGCCGCGAGACGCTTAAGGACGTTTCCGCGCAAGCCGCCGCCCTCCGCGCCAACGGCCACGCCACGCTGCACGAGGACGGCAGCCAAGTCTTTCTCACCCCCGATGGCTGGCAGCGTGCGTGCGCTATCGTCCGCAACCATCGGTTATGGGAACTTTACCTCACGAACGAAGCCCGCGTGGCGGCCGACCACGTCCATGAGGATGCAGAGAAAATCGAGCATGTTCTCGGCGAGGAAACCGTGCGCGAACTGGAACGCCGCCTCGGCAATATCGCGCACGATCCGCACGGCCGCCGCATCCCCGACTTGGCGGAAATGCGTCGCGGCACGGGCGCGGCGGTTACCGAAAAGTCGATGGGCTATGGGCAGGATATCCAGGGTCATTCATGAACCATTTCATTCCACCCTTTAACTTCCACCACGTCTTCGTGGAGCCGTGGGCGCAGGCGGGCGGCGGGTTTGCGTGGATTGCGCTGATGGGCTTCCTCGTCGCGACGGCATGCGGGCTGGTGGGAAATTTCCTCATCCTCCGCCGCATGGCGTTGGTCGGCGACGCCATCAGCCACAGCGTGTTGCCGGGCATTGCTATCGCGTTCTTGGTGGCGAAGAGCCGCAGCTCGCTGGCGATGTTCGTGGGCGCGCTCGCGGCGGGCGTTGTCACCACGGTCATCATTGAGACGATCCATCGGAAAACGCGCGTGAAGCAGGACGCCGCCATCGGCATCGCGTTCACGAGCCTCTTCGCGCTCGGCGTCATCCTCATCAGCCTGTTCGCCTCGAAGGTGGACCTCGACCAGGAATGCGTGCTCTATGGCGAAATCGCGTTTGTGCCGCTGGAGGAAATGGTGCGCGTGGGCGGCGTGACGCTCGGCCCCGTGAGCGTCGTGCGGATGGCAGTTGTGACGCTGTTACTTGCAGTGCTCGTGGTGGCCTTTTACAAGGAACTGCTCGTTAGCTCCTTTGACCCCACACTGGCCGTGTCCCTGGGTATTAACTCGACCGTGGTCCATTACTCGCTAATGGCCGCGCTGTCGGTGGTGGTGGTGAGCGCGTTCGAGGCGGTAGGAGCAATTCTCGTCGTGGCCATGCTCATTCTACCCGGCGCGACCGCCACGCTGCTCTCGCAACGTTTGCCCGTGATGCTCGGGCTAACGGTGCTCCATGCAGCGCTAAGTTCCGTTTTGGGTATCCACCTTGGCGTGTGGCTAAATTGCTCGCTCGCCGCCGCCATGGTGGTGGCGGCGACGGTTCTGTTCATGCTGAGTTGGCTAATCACCTCGGCCGGCCGGCATGGATTTCGAATGGTATCCGCCCGCACCGAAAACAACAACGGGGCCGAAACGACGCCGTTGCAAGGGTGATAGGAAGTTGGCGAAGCTTACACGTCCAGCTTGGTCCACTTTGCGTTCCTCGCGGAGGATTCCACCACGGCCTTGATAAAGGCCATGCCGCGCACGCCGTCCTCGATTTTGGGGAAATCGTTCGCCCCCGCGTCTTTCGCCAGTTTCAGGCCGGCCGCACGGGCGCGGATGGCATTGGCGAAGTTCTTATAGATGTTGGCGAACGCTTCGAGGTAGCCCTCGGGGTGCGCAGGCGGGGTGCGACCCGCAGCTTTGGCGGCGTCGCACAGGTAGCCGTTGGCGGTGCGGAAGACCTGCATGGGCTGATCCAGCCACTTCACCAGCATCGTGTTTGGCTCCTTCTGGTGCCACTCAAGGCCCCCCAGTTCGCCATAAACGCGGATGTTCAGGTTGTTTTCTTCGCCGACCGAAATCTGCGAGCTGTGCAGCACGCCCTTCGCGCCGCCCTTGAAGCGGAGCAAGACATTCACGTCGTCGTCGAGTTTGCGGCCTTTTACGAAGCTGGTGGTGTCAGCGGCCAGCTCGGAAATTTTGAGGCCGGTGATATATTCGGCGAGGTTCTCAGCGTGCGTGCCGATGTCGCCCACGCAACCGCCCGCGCCGGATCGCTTGGGGTCGGTGCGCCAGCCGGCTTGCTTCTGGCCGGAGGCTTCGAGGCGCGTGGCCAGCCAGCCCTGCGGATACTCGACGACGACCTTGCGGATCTTGCCGAGCTTGCCAGTGGCGATCATGTCGCGCGCCTGCTTCACGAGCGGGTAACCGGTGTAATTGTGAGTCAGGCCGTAAAGCAGGCCGGTCTTCTTCACGAGCGCGGCGAGGGCCTTGGCCTCGGCGAGGTCAAAAGTGGCGGGCTTATCGGAAAGAACATGGAACCCGTTTTCCAGCGCCATCTTCGCCGGCGGAAAGTGCATGTGGTTCGGCGTGACAATGGCAATGAAGTCCATCCGCTCACTGGCGGGCAGTTGCTTCTCGGCAAGGATCATTTCTTCAAAGGTGCCGTAGCAGCGGTTTGCCGGCAGAAAGAGATCTGCACCGCTGGCCTTGGAGCGCTCGGGATCGCTGCTAAATGCGCCGCAGACAAGGTCCACCTGCTGGTCCATTGCCGCCGCGATGCGGTGCACCGCTCCAATAAAGGCCCCGCGCCCACCGCCGACCATGCCGTAACGAATTTTTCTACTCATGGGAAAAGGAGTTGTGAATCGAGTGTTGTGTTGCGAACAGCGGGCTTTATATTGCTGCGCGTTTTTCAAGTCAACGCGGCTTGGAACGGCGAATTCACCGCTCGACGCTTAAGCTAGCTTCGCCATTTGCCGTTCGAAATTTTGGCCATGCTCGTTCACGTCCTCAAATCGAAGATTCACCGCGCCACGGTCACGGGCGCATCGCTCCATTACGAGGGCAGCCTCACCATCGCGGCAGACCTGATGGAGCAGGCGGGCCTGTTCCCCTTTGAACGTATTCTGTGCGGCAACATGGCCAACGGAAACCGCTGGGAAACCTACGTTATTGAGGGCGTGCGCGGCACCGGGACCATCGAGCTGAACGGCGCGGTGGCGCACTTGGGCAAGGTTGGCGATCTAGTCACCATCATGAGCTTCACGGAAGTAGACGCGGCGAAGGCGCGCAGTTGGGAGCCGAAGGTCCTCGTGTTGGGCGAAGGGAACAAGGTGTTGGATGCGCGAGGGAAATAATCAGGGTTCAGAGTCCAGCGGCCGAAAACTGGCCGCCGCAGCGTTGACGGAAAACTGCTTACTGAAAACTGAATACTGATTACTCTTAGTCATGCCACATACCGTCGCTGACATCGCCAAACACGTTCGCGGGGAAGTTATCGGCGACCCGACCGCACCCATCATCGGCTTTGCGCCCGCCGATGCAGCCAAGCGTGGCGACCTTACCTTCGCGGAGACGGACGCTTATTTTGCCGCCGCTGAGGCCAGCGCGGCCTCGGCCATTCTCGTCGCGGGCGACCGCACTTCCGCCACAAAGACGCTCATCCGGGTGCAGAACGCGCGGCTGGCCTTCGCGAAAGTCCTGCCTCTTTTCTACGCCGAGCCGGTGCTCGAAGGCCAGCGCCATCCCTCGGCGGTTATTCCGAAAACCGCCTTCGTGGATGACACGGCTTACATCGGGCCGCACTGCGTCATCGGCGAACACTGCCGCATCGAGGCGCGGGCAATTTTGTTGGGCGGAAACCACCTTGGCGACAACTGCTTGGTGGGCGAGGACACGAAGCTCTTCCCCAACGTCGTGCTCTACGCGCGCACGCAGGTCGGCAAACGCGTCCGCCTCCACGCCGGGTGCGTCATCGGCTCGGACGGCTTTGGCTACGTCTTCGACAGCGGCGTGCACCACAAGGTGCTGCAAGTTGGCCACGTCATTATCGGCGATGACGTGGAGTTGGGCGCGAACGTGACCGTGGATCGCGGCGCGATTGGCCCCACCGTCATCGGTAAGGGCAGCAAGGTGGACAACCTCGTGCAGATTGCCCATAACGTGCAGCTCGGCGAACACTGCATCGTGGTATCTCAGGCCGGCATTGCGGGTAGCACCAAGCTGGGTAACTACGTCGTGCTCGGCGGGCAGGTGGGGCTCGCCGGACACCTCAAAATTGGCAACCAAGTCACGGTTGCCGCGCAGTCCGGGGTTATGCACGACATTCCCGACGGCGAGAAATGGTTCGGTTCACCGGCGATGCCCGACCGCCAGATGAAGCGGCAGTTGCTTGCCGCCCAGCAGTTGCCCGAGTTGTTGCGGCGGGTGAAAGAATTAGAAAAGCAGCTTGCAGAGCGGAAGCAGTAGGCGGGGAGTTCGCTACTTCGCGTCCGTGGGTTGCTCAGGTTCGGTTCCTGCCCCGGTCAGATTCTTCTGAAGTGTCTCGGGCGTGACTTCGCCTTCCCAGCGGCTGATGGCAACGGTCGCCACGCCGTTGCCGATGAGGTTGGTGATCGCGCGGCACTCGCTCATGAAGCGGTCGATGCCCACCAGCAACGCCAGCGACGCGATGGGCACTTTCGGCAGCACTGCGAGCGTGGCCGCGAGCGTCACAAAGCCCGCGCCTGTCACGCCACTCGCGCCTTTGGAGGACACCATCGCGACGAGCAGCAGCGTGACCTGCTCGCGGAGGTCGAGCGGCGTGTTGGTGGCCTGCGCGAGGAAGACGGCGGCCATGGTCATGTAGATGTTGGTGCCGTCGAGGTTGAAACTGTAGCCCGTCGGGATGACAAAGCCGACGGTGGAGTTTGAGCAGCCCAGTCGGCGCATCTTTTGGATCATGCCGGGCAGCGCGGTTTCGGAGGAACTCGTGCCCAACACGAGCAGCAGTTCTTGTTTGATGAACACGAGGTAGCGTAAGATCGAAAAGCCGCACAGCGACGCGATGCCGCCGAGCACCACGAAGACAAATACGCCCGCCGTGGCGTAGAAGCCGGCTATGAGCTTCAGCAGCTTCTCTAGCGACTCAATCCCGTAGCTGCCCACGGTGAAAGCCATCGCGCCGAACGCGCCAACCGGCGCGAACTGCACCACGATTTTCATGATGCCGAAGAGAATCTCCGACGCGCGTTCGATGACGCCGAGCACCGCGAGACGGTGGTTGTTTGCCAGGGCGCTGATGGCGAAAGCGGTGAGCGTGGACACGAGCAGGACTTGCAGGAGATCGCCGGTAACGAACGCGGAAAAGAGCGTGGCCGGGATGATGTTGAGCAGAAAGGCAGTCATCGTCTGCGACTCCGCGCGCTTCGCGTAGCCCTTGGCGATGTCGGGGTCGAGCGTGGTCGGGTCAATGTTGAAGCCCGCGCCCGGCTGGAGCCAGTTCACCACCACGAGGCCGATGACCAGCGCGATGGTCGAGACGACCTCGAAGTAAAACAGCGTCTTCACGCCCACCCGCCCGAGCTTCTTCATGTCGCGCATCGAGGCAATGCCGTGGACGACCGTGCAGAAAATAATGGGCGCTATCATCATCTTCACCAGCGCAATGAAGGCGTCACCTAGCGGCTTGAGCTTCGCCGCGTTCCAATGCTCGGGGGCCGTCTCATCGTGCGGGAAGAGCATGCCGACCAGGATTCCCAGCGCGACCGCGATCAACACCTGGATGTAGAGCACGCGCCACCACGGCGTGCGCTTGGCCGGGGCGGTGGGCGGTTGGGGTACGTTCACGCGGGGCGGAAGGTTGGGGTTCGCACGCGCGGAGGCTAGGCGAAGCCGCCCGGCGGTGCAATCAAGGGCCGATAGGGGATGGCAAAAAACGAGGGCGAGAGCCGCCCGCGTTTTGCGCGAAAGAAAATGGCCGGCCAACTCAGGCGAGGCGCGTCAGTTCACCGGTGCTGTCGCCAAGCTGCTGGGTCTTGATGTCCATGCGGTTGAGCATGGCGAGCCAGAGGTTGTTCAGCGGCGTCTCCTTGGGATAAACGATGTGCTGGCCTGGTTTGAGCGTGCCGCAGCCGCGGCCTGCGAGCAGGACGGGCAGGTTGTCGTGGTTGTGCGCGTTGCCGTCGGAGTTGCCGCTGCCGTAGGCAAGCATCGTGTGGTCTAGCAGCGTGCCATCGCCTTCCTTTACAGACTTCAACTTCCCGAGCAGGTAGGCAAGTTGTGTGGTGTGAAAGCGGTTGATCTGGGCGATTTTAGCTTTCTTCTCCTCGCTGTTGCCGTGGTGAGAAAGGTCGTGGTGCCCCTCGCGCACACCAATGAACGGGTACGGCTTGTTGCTACCCTCGTTCGCGAGGACGAACGTGCAGACGCGCGTCGTGTCGGTCTGGAAGGCCAGCACCAAGAGGTCGCACATAAGTTTGATGTGCTCCTCGTAGGTGGGCGGGATGCCCGTGGGGGCGACGGAGCCGGCGGGGGCTTTCGGCTCGGCGAACTTCCCGGCGCGCTCGATGCGTAATTCCAGGTCGCGGATGGCGGAGAAATACTCGTCAAGCTTGCGCTGGTCGCTGCGACCGAGCTTGCCGTTGAGGTCGGCGAAGTCGGCCTTCACGAGGTCGAGCACGCTTTTGCGCTGTGCATCGCGTTTGGCGCGCTCAGCGGCGGAGCCGGCGCTGAACATTCGCTCAAAGGTCAGCTTGGGATTCACTTCCTTGGGCAGCGGTTGCGTGGCCGAGCGCCAGGACATCGTGGAGGAATACACGCAGGAGTATCCGGAGTCGCAGTTGCCGGCCATTGCGCCTGACTCAGTGCCGATTTCCAGCGAGGCAAGCCGGGTGAGGTCTGCCATGCGGGAGGCGGCTACCTGATCCACGGAAATGCCGGCCCGGATGTCGGTGCCGTCGGTCTTCCGTGGCTGGCAGCCGGTGAGGAATGACGAAAGCGCGCGCGCGTGGTCGCCGCCGCCGTCGCCGTTGGCGCGAGCTTTGTCGGCCGTTAGGCCGGTAAGGATGGAAAAGTCACCACGATACTGTGCAATGGGCTGGAGGATGGCCGGCATTTCGTCGGACAGGGTCCCCTCCAGCTTGGGCGTCCAGTCCACCATGTTTTTGCCGTTGGGTACGTAGAGAAAAGCCATGCGGTTGGGCGCGGCTTGGCTGGCGGGGGTGCTGCCGGCGGCCCAACTGGTTAGCGGCCCCATTGCCTCGAGCCACGGGAGAGCGAGCGAGGCACCTACGCCCTTGAGCGCGGTTCGACGGGAAAGAATTGGCTTGTTCATGGTCTTATCAGACCGCTTTTGGACGAACCCGTCGGTAAATCCTTCACCGTGCATTAACCCAGGCTGGTCGGATAAGGGCTGGACGAGGTGCTGCGCCTTGCTACCGTTCACACGATGTCGAAAGTCACCAAGTCTGCTGCCGCCGCGCCCGCCTCACCCGCCGAAGTGCCTTTCGAGGCGGCGCTGGAAAAGCTCGAGAGCATCGTCGCTAGTATGGAGTCGCAAGACCTGCCCTTGGAGACGCTGCTGGCCCGTTATGAGGAAGGCACGCGGCTCGCGGCGATCTGTCAGGTCAAGCTGGCAGAGGCGGAGCTAAAGGTGAAGCAGTTAGAACAGAAAGCCGGCGGTGAATTTGCTTTGAAGCCTGTGGTTACGAGCGCAGAGAACTAATCGCCCCCGCCAAGCCCCTTGCGGGCCGCACCGGATGGGCGGACATAAGACCATGAGCGGCTCAACGACAACGCGCCAGCGCTCCGCCGGCCCAGTTAAGCAGTTTTCCGTCTTCACGCCGAACCGGCTCGGCCGCCTGCACACGCTCACTACGCTCCTCGCCTCGCGGAACGTTCACATTCTGGGCCTCACCGTACTCGACACCACGGACAGTGCGATTATTCGCCTCGTGGTGGACGACCCTGAGGCTGCACGTGACCTGCTGCAAGAGCACGGCTTTCCTTTCAGTGAAAGCGACCTGTTGGTGGTAGAAATCGAGTCGGAGACACGCCTCAAGGACGTTTTGTCTGCGTTGCTTCAGGCAGAGATCAACATTCATTACATTTACGCGCTAATGACCCGCTCGCGGGACAGCACCGCATTAGCGCTCAACCTCGAGGACCGGGATGTGGCTGAGGAGGCGTTGCGAAAGCATCACTTCAAGGTGTTGGGTCAGGCGGATATTTCGCGCTGACCGGCCGCGTTGCGCTGGCCTTCAATTTTACCGCCCGTTAGGCTAGCCACATGAGTTGGGGTTACCGTGCGTTTGTTCGGCCCGCGCTTTTTGCGCAGGAGTCGGAGGCCATTCACAACCGCACGCTTGCCGCGTTGGGTTGGGCGGCGGAGCGGCCGTGGCTTTGCCGCGCGCTCGCGGCGGCAGTTGATGTGCCGGAGCTGCCAGTGGAATTATTTGGTCTGCGTTTTCCCAACCCCGTCGGCCTCGCCGCTGGCATGGACAAGCAGGCCGCCGCCGTCCCAGCGTGGCGCGCGCTGGGCTTCGGCTTCAGTGAGTTGGGAGGTGTGACGTGGCACGCGCAGCCCGGCAATCCCGCGCCGCGTATGTTTCGCGCGGTAGCGGACAAGGCGCTCGTCAATCGCATGGGCTTCAATAACGGCGGTGCGCGCGCGCTGGCCGAGCGCTTAACCAGCTGGCGCGATCGCGGCCGTTGGCCGGATCATCCCGTTGGCATCAATCTCGGAAAGTCCAAGCTCACTCCACTCACCGAGGCGGCCGACGATTACGCAAACTCCTTTCGGGTGCTCTGGCCGCTCGTGGACTTCTTTGTCGTCAACGTCAGCTCGCCCAACACACCCAACTTGCGCCAGCTTCAGGACAAAGCCGCGCTCGACGAAATCCTCGCCGCGCTCCAACAGGTGAACACCAAGCAAGCGAAGTCTGCAAAGCCCAAGCCCTTGCTCGTCAAGGTTGCGCCCGACCTTACTTTTGAGGCACTTGATGAAATCTTGGAACTGGTCGGCCCGCGCCAGCTCGCTGGCCTCGTGGCGACCAACACCACCATCGCCCGGCCCGCGACCGACGACGCACGGTGCCGCCGGACTTACGCGGAGGCCGGCGGCCTAAGCGGCCGGCCATTGCGCGACCGCAGCACTGAGGTCATCCGCCATTTGTTCCGCCAGACGAAGGGGAAAGTACCCCTCATCGGCGTGGGTGGCATTGCCAGTGCGGCGGACGCGTGGGAGAAGATCACGGCGGGAGCCTCGCTGGTGCAGGTGTATTCTGGGTTGGTTTATGAAGGTCCTGGCCTCGTTGGTGAAATCGCACGTGGCCTGCGTTGGCGAATGGAAACGGAAGGAATGAAGGAGATTGGGTCGGCCGTGGGGATGCAGGCGATGAAACCGTGAAATGTACGCGATCAACATGGTGGCCGGCGATTACCTCAAGCCCGGGCATCTAATGTTGCCGAGCGATCCGACTGTCATGAGGTAGGGGCAGGAGCGGCGTATGTCCGATGGTCGATATGGCCACGTGCGAGCGAAAAGAACGCTTGGCGCTGCGTTTAGCCCTTCATGGCTTCCACCTTGTCCACGTTCGCGGTGCGGAAGTGGCGGTAAATCGTGATGATGAGCGCGAGGCCGACCGCGGCCTCAGCAGCAGCGATGGCGATGGAGAAGAGCGCGAACATCAGGCCGGTCTGCGTTTCAGGGTGCTCGCTGAAGCGCCAAAAGGCGATGAAGTTCAGGTTCGCCGCGTTGAGCATCAGCTCGATGCCGATGAGCACCATGATGGCGTTGCGCCGCGTGAGCGCGCCCGCTAGTCCGATGCAGAAGAGCAGCGCGGAAACGAGGAGATAGCCGGAGAGCGGGGTCATTGCAGGTCCTCCTTGTCTTTCATGGCGATGATGACCGCGCCAAGCATGGCGGCGGTAAGCAGGAGGGCTAGGACTTCCAACGGCAGGACGTAGTCGGTCATCAGCTTCTGGCCGAGGGTTTTCACCGAAACTTCCGGCACGGGGGCAGCCAGGCGTTTGTCTACGGGACTGGCGAGCACGGCGGCGGCCATCGCGAGGAAGGCCAGCACCGCCACGGGCAGGCCGGCCCACGGGGATACAGCGGCCGGCTCGTTTGCTGGCTCCGTGCCGCGCGTTAGTAGAATGGCGAAGACGATGAGAATCGCCACCGCGCCGACATAAACGAGAATTTGGGTGAAGCCGACGAACTCGGCGTTAAGTTGCAGGTATAGCCCAGCCAAGCCCGCGAACGTGAGCACGAGACCTAACGCGCAGTGCACCAAGTTCCGCAGCGACATGGCCGCGACGGCGCTGCCCACGGTTAAACCGGCGAGGATAGCGAAAGAGAGGGTCAAGGTGATTTGTGTTAGGAATTAGTTGGCGAAGCGGTACTCTCGTTTACCGACTTGCGCCTCGAAGCCGCGGCCCAGGAGCCAGTAAGGGATGGCCAACAATGCGAAGCCGCCGATCCAACGGACAGTCATTGGGACGGATGTGACGGATAGGTGCCATAGCCCAGCTACGAACAGGTTGATGAGCGTCATGGGCAGGAGAAACTTCCAAGCGAAGCCCATGAGTTGGTCGGTGCGGAGACGGGGTAAAGTGCCGCGCAGCCAGATGAAGAGGAGAATAAGCGCGACCAACTTTCCGAGGAACCAGCACCACGACGGAATGAAGCCCAGGAACTTGAAGGGCGGCAGCCAGCCTCCGAGAAACAGCGTGATGCCCAGCCCACACATGGCAAAGAGTCCGAGGTATTCAGCAAGGAAGAAAATGGCGAACTTAAAGCCAGAGTACTCCGTGAAATAGCCCGCGATGATCTCAGACTCGGCTTCGGGTAGATCGAAGGGCGTGCGATTTGCCTCGGCTGCGGCCGCGGTGAGGAAAAGGAAGAAGCCCACCAGCCCCCATGGAGTGAAGAGATGCCAACTGTGCAGAAAGCCAAACCGCACTTCCGCTTGGCTCTCGACAATGCCGGAGAGCGATAAGGTTCCGGCTATCATCACCACCGTCAAGGCGGAGAGGATAAGGGGGATTTCGTAAGAAACCATCTGCGCGATGGCCCGCATCGCGCCGAGCAGGGAATACTTGTTGCGACTGGACCAACCGGCCATGAAGACACTCAGTTCAGTGCTCGCGCCCAAAGCGAAAAAGAACAACAAGCCAGTCTGTGGCAAGTCGAGTGGTACCATGTTCCTCCCAAACGGCAGCACCGAATAGGTCAGCAACACGGGAATCAGCAGCGCTATGGGGGCAAGAAAGTGAACTACTTTGTCTGCTGAGCGAGGCACGATGTCCTCCTTGGTGAGTGACTTGATGCCGTCGGCGATGAATTGCCCGAAGCCGGCGAGGCGGATGTTTGTTAAAGGAATGCCCACACGATTTGGCCCGCGGCGGTTTTGGATGCGTCCGAGGCCCTTGCGCTCGATGACGGTCGTGAGCGCAAAGAGTAGCGGAAACACCGCGAGAATGGGCGTGATGGAGAGTGCTGCCGACAAGAGCGGCAGCGCCCATTCCGGCATTACGCCTGCCGCGTGGCCGAGGAGCCACGTTTTTAGCGTGACTGGGAACTGATCTATGGCTTGGAACACTTCGGCCATGGGCTAGGCGGCAGGAGCCGCAGGCGGGGAAGTGGGTTGGGGCGCAGTTGAGGTCGCGGGAGCCGGAACGGGGCCGGCCACAGCGGCGTCGGCCTTGGCTTTTGCTTCCGCAGCGGCTTTGGCGGCTTTGGCTTCGGCGTCGGCCTTAGCCTTGGCTTGGGCTTTCGCGACTTCAGCGGCGAGCACGGCGTCGGAAGCGGCCGCGTCAGCGGGGTGAATCTTGCGGTAGTGCTCGTTGGACTTGGCGAGTTGCTCCTTGTGAATGAGCAGGCCGCCGAAGCGATCCGTGTTGGACAGCTCGAATTCGGTGTCCATCTTGATGGACTCGAAGGGGCAGACCTCGACGCAAATCTGGCAGCTCATGCAGACTGAGATGTCGATGTCGAAGGTCGCCGGATAAAACTGCATCTGGCCTTTGTAATCCGCCCGCTTGTCCTTGCTTTTGACGATGTAGATGCACTGGGGTGGGCATTCTTTTTCGCAAATCTGGCAGGCCACGCAACGCAAGCCCTTCATGGGATCTTCGGTGTCATGGATGAGCATCGGGAACTGCCGCGCGTTCTCTTTAGGGGCAATGCGCTGCTCCGGATACTCGACGGTAGTAAGCCGCTCGGGGTCGTGGTAGCTGCCAGCGAAGTTCTTCGCCGTTTCCACCATGCCTTTGAGGATGCCAGTGCCGAGCATTCGAGTGCGAAGTTTCAGGGGTTGACTGTCGAGAAGCAAGTTTTCACCGGTCCACCTCGCCCAACACAATGTCCACGCTGCCGAGGCTTACGATGGCATCAGCGACGGTCTGGCCCAGGCACATGTCCTCGAGCACGGTGAGGTTGATGAGGCTGGGCGGTCGGACGCGGTAACGATACGGATTCGGGCTGCCATCACTGATGAGATAGAAGCCCAATTCGCCCTTCGGCCCTTCGATGCGGCCGTAGGCCTCGCCGGGCTTGGGCCGGAAGCCACGCAGCTTCGCTTTGGGATCTACGACTGGGCCTTCGGGAATGTCCTTGAGCGCCGGCTCAAGAATTTTCAGCGACTCCCGCATCTCCAGCATCCGCACCATGTAGCGGTCATACACGTCACCGTGCGTGCCAAGCGGGATGCGGAACGGGTAGCGTGCGTATATGCCGTAGGCGTCCACCTTGCGGAGGTCGTAATCCACGCCGCTGGCGCGGAGCATCGGGCCGGTGACGCCGGCGCTGACGGCCAGTTCTGCCGATAACTTGCCCACGCCTTGTGTGCGAGCCATGAGGATTTCGTTACCAGACAGCAGCGTTTCGAACTCATCGAGGAACTTGGAATACTCAGCGACGACTTTCTTCGCCGCGTCCACCCAACCGGGTGGCAAATCGCACCGACAACCACCAAACCTCATGTAGTTGCACATCATCCGGGCGCCGGTAAGCGACTCAATGAGGTCGAGAATCTTTTCGCGCTCACGGAAGGCATACATTAGCGGGGTGCCAAGTGCGCCCATGTCTTGGAGCAGAAAGCCCGCGAGGCAGGTGTGGTTGAGCAGGCGCGTCAGCTCGGCAGTGATGAGGCGAATATATTCTGCGCGCTCGGGAACTTGCAGGCCGGCCAGCTTCTCGACCGAGAGCGCGTAAGCCCAGTTGTTTGTCAACGAGCAGAAGTAATCCAGCCGGTCCGTGTAGGGCATTGAGGCCAAGTAGCTCGTGTTCTCGGCAATTTTCTCGTGGTTGCGGTGCAAGTAGCCGAAGACCGGCTTGAGCTTCACGATGGTCTCGCCATCGAGCACCACGTCCATGCGGAAGACGCCGTGCGTAGACGGGTGTTGCGGCCCCATCGCGACTTCGAGCAGTTCACCCTCGCGCCCGACGCCGATGACCTCGGCCTTGCGCTGGAAGGTAGGCTTCCCCATCGCTTGGGTGAGATCTTGGAGCGTCATAGATTGCGTTCCATTCGCGGGGGCTTCAGTGGTGGCGCTCACGCTTTCACCTCGTGCTTGGGCATGTGCGCCTTGGCCTTCTCCAACACTTCATCGTGGGCCGTCGGCTCGTATTCGTAGTCGTCGGGTTCGACGTAGTCTTTCCGCATCGGGTAATCCTTGAAGCCGTCCCACATCAGCAGGCGGCGCAGGTCGGGATGCCCATCGAAGAGAATGCCGTAGAGGTCGAACACCTCACGCTCCTGAAACTCCGCACTGCGCCACAGCGGCGTGAGCGAGGTGACCTTCACCGGGTCCGTGCGGCCGGGCGTGCGCTGGCGCAGGATGACCGGCCCGTGCTTCAACGCCATCGAGTAGAGGTGATAGACCACTTCGAGGTAGCCAGCGCGCTTGGTCTTCTTCACTTCCTCGACCTCCTTCTCCACGCCGTCCAAGACCTTCTTGACCTTCACCTTCTCGGACAACTCGGCGTCAAGAAAGTCAACGCCGGTGACATTTGAGCAGTAGTCGAGGCGAAGCTGCGGGTCATCGCGGAGGAACTTGGCGACAGCGAACGCGTGCTCGACGCTCACCAGCAGCGAATGCTGCGCGCTGGGGCTGTCGTTCTTCACGAGGGTCAGTTGCGCGCTGGGCACAGCGGCCTCAACGCGGGCTTTGATTTGCTCAAGGGTTTCCATGTTCATCGCGGCAACCATGCATTCCAAGGAGTCTTCTTGATTGTCTCCTGGTCACAGTCAACCAGCCAGAGTTCTAGTTCGGGAAACGCTCGGCCCAACCGAATCCATGCTAACCCGTAGTTGGCCGCCCTCTGCGGTAGCCCCTGTTTGGCGGGCGACGGTAAAGCAATCACGCACTTCGTTGCACCCTCCTGCAAACGCGAAATGGCTCTGAAGAAGACCTCAAAAAAATCCTTGGCCCGGGCTGGTCCAGTTGTCTTGTAGCCTATGACTTCTATGAAGAGTCGTTCCTTGAGCTTGGATGCGATGATGTCCACGCCTGTTTCCCCATTCAGCGTTCGTTGAGCACTCAGGGCATATCCTTCCGCTTTCAAAGCCGCGCGGACGGCTTCTTCGACAACTTGACTCGTGATGCGCTTTGCCACGTTGCGTTTCCCTCTCACCGCACCACCACCGCCGGTTCCCACACGTTCGGGTTCTTGGCTGGCACGAGGTCGTGTTCGCCGTAGAGCGGGATGGGAAACTCGCTGGGCTTGTCAGCGTCGAAGTGGTGCGCGCGGTCGGGGCCGAAGACTTTCTGCGCGTCAATCTTCCGCTGCAAGGTCATGAAGGCGTGGATGAGCGCCTCAGGCCGGGGCGGACAGCCGGGAATGTGGACGTCCACCGGGATGTATCTGTCGATGCCTTTGAGCACGTTGTAACCTTGCTTGAAGGGGCCGCCCGAGATGGCACACGCGCCCATGGCGATGACGTATTTTGGCTCAGGCATTTGGTTGTAAAGGCGCACAACCTGTGGGGCCATCTTCTTGGTCACGGTGCCGGCCACGATCATGAGGTCAGCTTGTCGGGGCGAGGGGCGAAATACTTCCGCGCCGAAGCGGGAGAGGTCGAAGCGGGCCATGCTGGCGGCAATCATCTCGATGGCGCAGCAGGCCAGCCCAAAACCCAGCGGCCAGACAGAGTTGCTGCGGCCCCAATTGTAAAGCTGCTCGAGCTTCACCACGTAGATGCCTTGCTTGGTCAGTTCGCTTTTGAGGCCTTCGTCCATGAGTTCACCTGCTAATCCCGAATTGCGAATAATTGTTTAGAAAATAGTCCGAATGCACCGGAAAACCATTTGGCACTCGCAATGCGCCATTTTTATTTCCATGTGAGCACTCCCTTCACCCACGCCCAAGCAAGTCCCTCCACCAGCAAAAGCACGAAGATGAGCATGGCTAAGATCGCGCCCACGGAAAGGCCTGTGAACGCCACGGCGAAGGGCAGCAGAAAAATCGTCTCCACGTCGAAGACTAGGAACAAGATGGCGTAAAGGTAATACTCCGACTTAAAGGCTACCCAAGCATCCCCCTTGGACTCCAGGCCGCACTCGTAAGTTGAGTTCTTCACGTTGCCCGGCTTTTGTGGCGAGACGAACTTGGCCCACAGCGCGGCCAAGATGAGTGGTCCTACGGCAAATCCCAGCGCCATAACAAAGAACACCAGCAGGAACAGGTAGGGATGTTTCTCGGCGCCCATGGAAAATCAGTTGGCCTGCGGGTCATGCCGACGGAGGCCGACTTCATGTGCGATGTCGTCGAACTCCTCGCGGGACACTTCCCCGAGTTGCTTGCCCTTCTGACGGAGCTTCTCGTTGATTTTGATGGCTTTTTCAGTCATCTGGTCGTGCGTGTCTTTTGAGCCGCCAACGAGCGCGAAGTTGTCGCCCGTGGTGACGCGCTTGTGGCCGTCGGAATCAAGCCCGACGCCGAGCAAGACGGCCTTGGGGGGCTGGGACTTTTTTACCGGTTTCGCCACGCGCGGAAACTACCGGCCGAATGCGAAACGGCAAGGCGCAAGTTAGGCGTCGGCTTGCTTTTGACACCAAGCCGCCTTCCGCCTACAACGCCCCGCGATGAAAGTCCTGATCCTCGGTGCCGGTTACGCCACGCGGCTTTATCCGCTTACTCTCTCACAGCCCAAGCCATTGCTGTCCGTCGCCGGCAAGCCAATGATTGACTACGTGATGGACAACCTCGCGCCCATCCGGGGGATTGACCGCGTGTATGTGGTGACCAACGCGAAATTCGCTGGGCACTTCCAGAAGTGGGCGGATGATTACGGCGCGCGCGCGCCCTTCGCCTTCACCGTGATCAACGATGGCTCGACCAACGACTCAAACAAGCTCGGGGCCATCGGGGACCTAAACCTAGTGCTGCAGCAGGAAAAATTGGATGATGATCTCATCGTGGTGGCGGGCGACAACCTTTTCAGCGAAAAGTTGGGAGCGTTTGGTGAATTCTGCCGCGCGAGGAATTCGCCGGTTTTGGGCGTATATGACGTGGAACAGCTGGAGGCTGCGAAGAAATACGGTGTGGTGGCCGTGAACCGCGATGGCGTTATCAGTGACTTCAAGGAGAAGCCCGAGCAGCCGGCGAGCACGATGATTGGGATCGCGCTTTACTATTATCCGCGCGCCACGCTCCCGCTGGTGGCCCAATACCTCGCCGAGGGCAACAACCCCGATCAACCTGGCCGCCTGATCCAATGGCTCTACCCGCGCATGCCGGTCTTCACGTGGGCCGTGCCCGGCATCTGGTATGATATCGGCTCCAAGGAAACGCTCGAGGAGGCTAACCGCATTTTCGCCCGGAAGTAACGCGCGGCGGATCTACTCTTTTTCCTCGCCCTTACCCGCCGGCATTGGCAAACACTTCGCCCTTTCGCATGAGCGAGCAAATCGTCATCCTAGATTTTGGTTCACAATACACGCAGGTCATCGCGCGACGCATCCGCGAATGCAACGTGTATTCCACCATCGTCCGCTACGACACTCCGGCGGACGAGATCGCCGCGATGGCTCCGCGCGGCATCATCCTCTCTGGCGGACCCTCCAGCGTTTACGCCAAGGATGCGCCGTTGCCGGACAAGGGGATTTTCAAACTTGGCGTGCCCGTCCTCGGCATTTGTTACGGCGTGCAACTGCTCGCACATTTTAATGGCGGCAAGGTCGAGAAGGGTCAGAAACGTGAATACGGCAAGGGCACTTTGACTGTCCATGACGCGAGTTGCGCGCTCTTTGAAAACCTGCCGAACACGTTACAAGTTTGGAACAGCCACGGCGACAAGCTCACCAAGTTGCCGAAGGACTTTGCCGTCGTTGCCACCACGGAGAATAGCGACTACGCGGTCATTGAGCACCGGGAGCGCCGCATTTACGGCCTGCAATTTCACCCCGAGGTCGTACACACCCCACGCGGACGCGAGGTTTACAGCAACTTCGTTCATACGATTTGCGGCTGCGGCAAGAACTGGACGATGCGCAACTATCTTGAGCGCGCCGTTGCGGACATTCGCGCGCAGGTCGGCAGCGAGCGCGTCATCCTCGGCCTCAGCGGCGGGGTGGATTCCAGCGTGGCTGCCGCCCTCTTGCACCGCGCCATTGGCGACCAACTCACTTGCATTTTTGTAAACAACGGCCTGCTCCGCGCGCGCGAAGCCGAGGTTGTGCAGGAGGTCTTCGGCCGCAACTTCAAGGTGAAGCTGCAATACGAGGATGCTACGGCGTTGTTTCTAAAGAAACTCAAGGGCGTCACCGAGCCCGAGAAGAAACGCAAAATCATTGGTAAGGCGTTTATTGATGTATTTCAGGCCGCGACGAAAAAAGCTGGCAAGGCCAAGTTCCTCGCGCAGGGCACGCTCTATCCCGACGTGATCGAGTCCGTGCCCATCGCGGGCAATCCCGCCGCCCTTATCAAGAGTCACCACAACGTCGGTGGCCTGCCCAAGGACATGAAGTTCAAGCTCGTTGAGCCGCTTCGCTGCCTGTTCAAGGACGAGGTGCGTCTGCTCGGCCTCGAACTCGGCCTGCCGAAGGAAATCGTCTATCGCCAGCCCTTCCCGGGCCCCGGCCTCGCCGTGCGCGTGCTGGGCGACCTCACGGCGGACAAGCTCCGCATCGTGCGCGAGGCGGATGCCATCGTGGTCGAGGAGATGAAAACCAGCGGCCTCTACTACCAGATTTGGCAGAGCTTCGCCGTGCTGCTCCCGTGCAAGAGCGTGGGCGTGATGGGCGACGAGCGCACCTACGACTTCACCATCTGCGTGCGCGCTGTCGAAAGCCAGGACGGCATGACTGCTGACTGGGTGAAGCTGCCCTACGAAATCCTGGAGAAACTCGCTACCCGTGTCATCAACGAGGTAAAAGGCGTGAATCGCTGCGTCTTCGACATCACCAGCAAGCCGCCCGGGACGATTGAGTGGGAATAGCCTGATCCGTCTCCACAGCCTCACATGAGCGGCTGTATCTCCGTAGTCATCCCTGCGCTCAACGAGGCGGGCGAGTTGCCTAACACTCTGAGCCGGGTTTGGCTCATGCCGGAATTGAAGGAGGTCGTCCTCGTTGATGGCGGGAGTCGCGATGACACGGTGAAAATTGCGGCCACCGCTGGTTGTCTCGTGGTCCACAGCGAGCCGGGGCGCGGCCGCCAACTTCGCGCCGGTGCGGCTCGGGCAACGGGCGAATACCTTCTTTTCCTGCACGCTGACACGTGGGTTCCTCCGAATGCCGGGCGCGCTCTGCTCGATTGCATGGCGCAGCCCGGCGTGGTGGCCGGTGGTTTCTACAAAGTCTTCCGTGACCCGCCGAACTGGTTGGTGCGTGGGTCGCGGTTCAAGTGCTGGTGGCGGCTTCTTGTCACCGGGCGCGTGATGGCGGACCAGGGCATTTTCCTGCGCCGTGACACGCTCGACCACATCGGCGGCGTGCCGGATGTGCCGCTGATGGAGGAGTTCGAGCTATGTAAACGGCTGCGTCCGCTGGGCCGGATCGCGCTGGCGGATGCAACGGTAGTCACCTCGGCCCGGAAATTCGCCAAGCTCGGCACGCTAAGGACTTACCTGCTGATGTGGCGGGTGACGCTGGGTTACTATCGGGGTGTGCCGTTGGAGGAATTGGCGCGGCTTTATCAAGCAGGATCCCAATCAGCGCAAATTCACCAAGCCGCGAATAGTCAACGGGGATCCTGAAGTAACAGTGTCTAGGATTATTGCCTTGCCTCGCGGCCACGCTCTCTTGCGGCCTTGCATTCATGCGGTGGTGGCTTGCCTCTCTTGCCAGCCCGCTCAATCCTCTTGATATGTTCCGACTCGGGCCACTCGAGCTTCAGTCGCACTTGTTTTTGTCGCCCCTTGCGGGCTACACGAACCTGCCGTTCCGTCTCGTCATCCGCGAGGTCGGCGGCGTGGACCTGTGCACCACCGACCTGGTCAACGCGCGCTCGCTACTGGAGCGGAACAAGAAGGCGCTCAAGCTCATTGAGACCAACGAGCGCGACCGCCCGCTGGCCGTGCAGCTCTTTGGCTCCGTGCCCGGCGAGATGCGCGCTGCCGCCGTGGATCTTGAACAGCGCGGCGTAGCCAGCGTGGACATCAACATGGGCTGTCCCGTCCGCAAGGTCTGCCGCGTGGGCGGCGGTTCCGCGATGATGACCGAGCACGAGAAGACCGCCGCGCTCGTGAAGGGCATGGTCGAAGCCGTCAAAATCCCCGTAACGGCAAAGATGCGGCTCGGCTGGGACGACGAGAACCTCACCGCGCCGGAGTTGGCGCGCGCGCTGGAAGGTGTGGGGGTCGCCGCCATCTTCGTCCACGGCCGCACGCGCGAGCAGGGTTTTAGCGGGACCGTGAACTTGGCGGGCATTCGCAAGGTCGTTGAAGCCGTGAAGATTCCCGTCATAGGTAATGGGGATGTGACCACGCCCGAGGCAGCGCAGAAGATGTTCAACGACACCGGCTGCGCGGGTGTGAGCGTGGGGCGCGGAGCGTTTTACAACCCGTGGATTTTCGTGCAAATCCAGCATTTGCTCGCGACGGGCGAACTTTTGCCGGAGCCAAAGTTTGAGGAGCGCGTGCGCGTGATGTGCCGGCATTTGGATTTGATGGTTGAGGTATTTGGCGAGGAGCACGGCTGTCGGATGTTTCGCAAGGTCGCGCCGTGGTATGCCAAGCGGTTCGGCCCGGTGAACGAGTTCAACAAGAAGGTCGTGACCGTTGGTAGCCGCGCGGAGTTTCAGGATGTGCTGGAGCGTTACCTGTGCTGGCGGCAGCAGTTCTGTGATGGCGACGGTCACCTACTCCCGCGCTTCGCCCCGCCGCCGTTGGTGGCTAGTTTCATGCAGGACCCAGCGTCCGCGCAGCGGCAGAGCATCCCGGTGCCTAAGGGGCCCGTGGAGGTGTGGTAATGTTTACGCGGACGGCTTGCAGGCTTGGGCGCGAGCGCGTATTAAGGCGCCCGCTTTAAACATGAATTTAACCGACGCGCAAAAGCAGCAGGTCTCCGTTTGGCTCGAGCAGGGCCTCAAAGTCGCCGACGTGCAGAAGAAAATTTCCGCCGAACTCGGCCTGAGCATGACCTACATGGAAGTGCGCTTCCTGCTCGATGACTTACGGCTCAAGCCTAAAGATCCCGAGCCACCCAAGCAGCCCGCGCCCAGTTCGCCCATTGCCGCTCCGACTGCAAGCTCGCCGCCGTTAGTCGCCGAGGCATCGCCTCCAGCGGATGCGCTTCCAGCGCTTGGCGGCGTGAAGCTCACCACTGACGCCCTCGCGCGCCCCGGCACCATAGTCAGCGGTAAGGTCACGTTCAGTGACGGCCAGACGGCTGATTGGTATCTCGATCAGATGGGCCGCATGGGCGTCGTGCCCGCGCAGAAGGGATACAAGCCCTCGAAGATGGATGTGATGGAGTTTCAGGAGCAGCTTCAAAGAGAACTGCAAAAAATGGGTTACTGACCAAGCTGCCATGCTCGTCGTCCACGTCCACGTCCAGGTTAAGCCCGAATGGGTTGAGGTGTTCAAAGCTGCGACGCTCGCCAATGCCCGTGCCAGTTTACAAGAGCCGGGCATCGCGCGTTTTGATGTGATGCAGCAGGCGGATGACCCGACGCGGTTCGTGCTGGTTGAGGCATATCGCACCGCCGCCGCACCCGCGCAACATAAGGAAACCATGCATTACGCCACTTGGCGTGACACCGTGGCTTCGATGATGGCCGAGCCACGAACCAGCGTGAAGTTTAAGAACGTTTTTCCTGAAGATGCGGGATGGTGAGGGCGTGTTTTTTGTCGCGTGTTTCTTGGACACGGCGGCCCGCACCGGCGGATCAGGGATAAAGAAACACACCGTCCGATTCTAATGCGCTTCGAGTTCGCCACTGCCAGCCGCATCGTCTTTGGCACTGGTACCTTCCAGCAGGCCGGAACCATCGCGACCTCGCTGGGTGAGAATGCGCTTATCGTTACCGGCAAGTCCGTTGCTCGGGCAGAGCCGCTGGTTGCACAACTCGCGGCGGCTGGTGTGACGGGTGAATTATTTCCCATCGTTGGCGAACCAACTACCGACGCCGTGGTTGAGGGTTTAGCAAGGGCGCGGGTGGCGCAGTGCGATTGCGTAATCGCCTTTGGTGGTGGCAGTGCCATTGACGCGGCTAAGGCTATTGCTGGACTGTTCACGAACGGCGGAAAGTTGGAGGATTATCTTGAAGTTATTGGGCGCGCTTTGCCCCTGACGCAGCCCGCCTTGCCATTGCTGGCTATTCCCACTACCGCTGGAACTGGGGCGGAGGTCACGCGCAACGCTGTGCTCGTGTCGCCCGAGCGCCGAGTGAAGGTAAGTTTACGCAGTCCGCATTTGCTTCCTCGCGTGGCATTGGTGGACCCAGAACTTACGTTCGACCTTCCGCCCGCGCTCACTGCCAGCACCGGCATGGACGCACTCACTCAACTCATCGAACCCTACGTCTGCGGGCGCGCAAATCCGATGACCGATGCGCTTTGTGTCGAGGGTATCCGTCGCGCTGCACGTGCGCTCCTTCGGGCTTTTGAGCACGGCAACGACGGCGCGGCGCGCGAAGACATGGCTTTGGCGAGTCTGTTCGGCGGCCTGGCGCTCGCAAACGCGGGGCTTGGCGCGGTGCATGGTTTCGCTGCACCGATTGGCGGAATGTTTCCCGCGCCGCACGGAGCCGTGTGCGCTGCATTACTGCCTGGCGTGATGGCGGCGAATGTTCGCGCCCTCCGTGAGCGTGCCCCGGACAGCCCGGCACGGCACCGATACGACGTAGTTGCGCGCTTACTCACCGACAGTCCGCAAGCAAGGGCGGACGATGGCGTGGCATGGACGAAGGAACTTTACGGCACGCTGCAAATCCCGCCGTTACGTGCTTGGGGCTTGGCGCAGGAGGACGTCGCCGCAGTCGCAGACAAGGCGGGGCAAGCCAGCAGCATGAAGACAAACCCGATTTCTTTGACCCAAGAGGAGTTGCGCTCCGTGCTGAGAGCAGCTTTATAGCAGGAAATCATTTAGCCTCTGATAAGCCCTCGAGACACAGGCGCAGTCGTTGCAGTCCGGGCCATGTGCTAAGCCACTTTGATTTCAAGCCCCAGTCAGCGCGGTGAGGTTGCCAGATTTAATTTCCCAGCGATGCAGCGCGCGACCCAGTTCGCGCGGCCAATTTTCCTCGGTGCACGTCATGAAAACCTGCCCGCGCGCGTGGTGAGCTCGCTCGAGCAGCGGGAGTAAGCCAGCGCGGCGCTGGGCATCCAGTTCGCCCATCACGTCGTCAATCAGAAGCACTGGCGGCGTGCCGAGGATGCCGGTGATGTATTCGGCTTGCGCCATTTTCAGGGCGATGGCGAGGGTGCGCTTCTGCCCCTCGCTGCCGAATTGCGCGGCTGGACGATCGTTGAGCAGGAGGGTGAGTTCGTCGCGGTGCGGGCCAACCAGTGTGGCGCGAAAGGCTCGCTCGCGTTCCCGGGAGCGGGCCAGTTCTACGGCAAAGTCCGCTTTCACGCAGGGCTGGTATTCAAGGCGAAGCTCTTCGGCATCGTGGGAAATGCGCCGATAAGCGAGGCGTGCCAGCGGCGAAATGCGGGGGAGGAGTTCGCGGCGTGCGGTGATGAGTTGGTTGCCAAGGCTCACCAACTGGTGCGAGAAGCTGTCAAGCAGTGTGGGGTCCGGGGAGCGTTGCTTAAGCAAGGAATTACGGGAGCGGAGAGCTTGCGCGTAGCGTTGGAGGAGCGGCAGGTAATTCGGCTGGGATTGCGTGAGCAGGAGGTCGAGAAAACGCCGCCGCGTGCGCGCCGTGCCTTTTACGAGTTGCAAATCTTCCGTGCAAAACACCACCGCACGCAACGTCCCGAGGTAGTCCGTTAGTCGGCGCACGGGTTGCCCGTCGAGCGCGATTTTACGCTCAGGCACGGACCAATACATTTTGATTTCATGGCTGGCCGTGCTGACCACCGTTCCGCCGACAAAGTAGCCTTTCGCCGCGTGCCGAATCATCTGGGCGCCACCGACACCGCGAAATGACCGCAGTGTGGCCAACAGGTAAATGGCTTCGAGAATGTTGGTTTTGCCCTGGGCATTGTGCCCCAAGAGGACCTGAAAACCGGGGCTGAAGTCCGCATCGAGCCGCGAGTAGTTGCGGAAGTCCCGGAGTCGCAGATGCGCCAAATGCACTGGCTAGGCTAGGGATGATCCTGCCGGATGGCGAGCGACTGCACACCGGTCCAGCCGTTGGAAGGTTTGGTGAGATCATTCGCTCCCCCGCGTCGGTAGCCTTGCGGGTCGAAGGTCACCGACGCATACCCGAGCTGCTTAAGTGCTGCGAGTATGCGGGTGCAGAGAGCGGCGTCGTCTAGTCGGGATAATTCGCTGACGCCCACTTCGATGCGGGCAAGCGCGGGTTGGTTCAAAGTAACTGCCTGATGGACCAAATGTGGACTTGTCATGGGCGTAGCCAACGCCGGCTGGCTAGGTAGTTCGTGATGACGCACACGCACATCGTGAAAGCCATTATCCCGAAGACAATTTTCCGCAGCTTCAATCATCTGGAGCTTTTGCTCGGTCACTCGCTCGCCGTGCGGCACGCGCGAACTGAGGCATGCCATTTGCGGTTTATTGCTCGTCGGCAGGCCAAAACGGGCAGAAAGTTCGCGAACCTCGGCTTTGGTTAGTCCCACCTCTTTAAGGGGTGCTCGGATGTTAAATTCGGCCGCCGCTTGAGCTCCAGGGCGGTAATCACCCACATCGCTAGCATTTTCTCCATAAGCGATTACTGGAAAACCAAGCTCCTTGGCGATCGGAATTAGTTCAGTGAACAACTCATGTTTACAGAAGTAGCAACGGTTCAACGGGTTAGAAGTATATTCAGAGCTTGAAAATTCAGCTGTTTTTATGATACGGATAGGGATTTTGAACGTGTCGGCGATAGCCAGCGCCTCCGTCAATTCCCTCCTCGGCAAGCTGGCGGAATCAGCGATCACTGCTAGTGAGCGCTCGGCCAGCACTTCGTTAGCCACGTAAGCCAGCAAAACAGAATCGCCACCGCCGGAATAAGCGATCAGCGCTGACTTGAAGCCGCTTAAAAGGCACCGCAACGATTCTAGTTTTTTGTCAATCACGCAGTAATAATGCGGTTTTACTGGGGTTATGTCGAGCCTGGGAAGGCTAAAACGCGACGCTTGGGGAACTCAAAGAAAATTTAAAAAAGATGTTGCACGCCTTCAACCATTAAGTATTCTGTGCGGGTTCTTTTGAACTTTTTTGTTCAGAAAAGCCCGTTAAAATAAAAATGTTGACGGGCATTGCGGATCTGATATAAATTTCCGCAGTTAAAAAAGCTGGGTTGCCGAGTTTTAATAAAAGTCGGCACTCGGGTTTTTTTTCCCCTTAAACCGGGATATTTTTGGCGACATCGGTCGCGTGGCTCTTTGAAAACTGAATTGTGCGACAAGTGAGAGCCCCTTTGGGAATGACTTTGTTTACCAAAGTCGCTCAAAGAGTTTTAACTGCAAATAGCCAGATTTAACCATCTGGCAAAATCGAACTAACGTTTCTAACGGAGAGTTTGATTCTGGCTCAGAACGAACGCTGGCGGCGTGGATAAGACATGCAAGTCGAGCGGGACATTTCGGGTAGCAATATTCGAGATGTTCAGCGGCGCAAGGGTGCGTAACACGTGGGTAATATTCCCTGAAGTTTGGAATAACTCCGAGAAATCGGAGCTAATACCGGATGTGATGTCCGAAAAGCATTTTTTGGCCATCAAAGTTGGGGACCGTAAGGCCTGACACTTTAGGATTAGCCCGCGGCCTATCAGCTAGTTGGTGAGGTAACGGCTCACCAAGGCTAAGACGGGTAGCTGGTCTGAGAGGACGACCAGCCACACTGGAACTGAGACACGGTCCAGACACCTACGGGTGGCAGCAGTCGAGAATTTTTCTCAATGGGGGAAACCCTGAAGGAGCGACGCCGCGTGGGGGATGAATGGCTTCGGCCCGTAAACCCCTGTCATCTGCGAGCAATCCCTGCGTCCCAACACGACGCAGGTTGATAGTAGTGGAAGAGGAAGGGACGGCTAACTCTGTGCCAGCAGCCGCGGTAATACAGAGGTCCCAAGCGTTGTTCGGATTTACTGGGCGTAAAGGGTGCGTAGGCGGCCAAAAAAGTCTGATGTGAAATCTCGGTGCTCAACGCCGAAACTGCATTGGATACTGGTTGGCTTGAGGAGTGGAGGGGAGACTGGAATTCTCGGTGTAGCAGTGAAATGCGTAGATATCGAGAGGAACACCAGTGGCGAAGGCGAGTCTCTGGACACTTCCTGACGCTGAGGCACGAAAGCCAAGGGAGCAAACGGGATTAGATACCCCGGTAGTCTTGGCTGTAAACGGTGCGCATTTGCTGTGCGAGGAATCAACCCCTCTCGTGGCGAAGCTAACGCGATAAATGCGCCGCCTGGGGAGTACGGTCGCAAGATTAAAACTCAAAGAAATTGACGGGGGCCTGCACAAGCGGTGGAGTATGTGGCTTAATTCGATGCAACGCGAAGAACCTTACCTAGCCTTGACATGCAAGTAGTAGAAGCGTGAAAGCGTGACGAGATAGCAATATCAGCTTGCACAGGTGCTGCATGGCTGTCGTCAGCTCGTGTCGTGAGATGTTGGGTTAAGTCCCGCAACGAGCGCAACCCCTGTACTCAGTTGCCACCTATCTGTAAAGATGGAGCACTCTGAGTAGACTGCCTCGCTTCAACGAGGAGGAAGGTGGGGATGACGTCAAGTCAGTATGGCCCTTACGGCTAGGGCTGCACACGTACTACAATGCCCGGCACAAAGGGACGCAAGCGTGCAAACGCAAGCAAATCCCCTAAAACCGGGCCCAGTTCAGATTGTCGTCTGCAATTCGACGGCATGAAGCTGGAATCGCTAGTAATGGCGCATCAGCTACGGCGCCGTGAATACGTTCCCAGGCCTTGTACACACCGCCCGTCACATCATGAAAGCCGGTCGTACCCGAAGTTGCTGCGTTAACCGCAAGGAAATAGGCACCGAAGGTATGGCTGGTGATTGGGATGAAGTCGTAACAAGGTAGCCGTAGGGGAACCTGCGGCTGGATCACCTCCTTTCTAAGGAGAATAAAATCAAAATGATCAGTCGCGGCGCGCGGCTTCGGTCGCTCGCTGTAACTAATCATGAATAGTTAGGGTAAGCTTGTCGCACAGTTCAGATTTCGGAGAGCCAGTTCTTTCAAAGGCTTCTACTTCCATGCTAGTTCATGGATGCGGGGCTGTAGCTCAGCTGGTAGAGCGGTAGCTTTGCAAGCTATAGGTCAGGAGTTCGATCCTCCTCAGCTCCACCAAAGCCAAAGGTTTGCTCGGGCCTGTAGCTCAGTTGGTTAGAGCATGCGCTTGATAAGCGCAGGGTCACTGGTTCGAATCCAGTCAGGCCCACCAAACACCTTGCCACTCCGTAAGGAGTGGGATCTGTTCATTGAAAACTACATACAAACAGGGCAAATATATAAGTGTAATCCATCAATGGATTATCAATTTGATCAAGCTACAAAGGGCTTATGGTGAATGCCTTGGTGCCAAGAGGCGATGAAGGACGCAGCAAGCTGCGATAAGCCACGGATAGCTGCAAGCAAGCTTCGATTCGTGGATCTCCGAATGGGAAAACCCAATGCCGTAAACGGCATTTGTCTCGGATGAATTAATAGTCCGAAACAGCCATACGTGGTGAAGTGAAACATCTCAGTAACCACAGGAAAAGAAAATGAAAATGATTCCGTTAGTAGTGGCGAGCGAAAGCGGAAGAGCCCAAACTAGACTGACTTGTCAGTTTAGGGTAGTGGGACCCCGCCGTGGTAGGCGAAGAATCAGTTGAATCATCTGGAAAGGTGAGCCGTAGACCGTGACAGCCGGGTCAACAAAGTTCAACGCCGCCTAGGGGCATCCCAAGTAGCACGGTGCACGTGAAACTCTGTGCGAATCCGTCCGGACCACCGGACAAGGCTAAATACTCCTTGGCAACCGATAGTGAACTAGTACCGCGAGGGAAAGGCGAAAAGAACCCCTGCTAGGGGAGTGAAATAGAACCTGAAACCATATGCCTACAATGTGTAGGAGCGCCGCAAGGCGTGACTGCTTGCCTTTTGCATAATGAGTCTGCGAGTTATTGTCAGCGGCTAGTCTAAACTAGCAAGTGAAGGCAAAGGGAAACCGAGTGCGAAACGCGCGAATCGCCACTGGCAATAGACCCGAAGCGGAGGTGATCTACTCTTGAGCAGGTTGAAGCTGCGGTAACACGCAGTGAAGGACCGAACTCGTGGATGTTGAAAAATCCTGAGATGACTTGAGAGTAGGAGCGAAAGACTAATCAAACCCCGTGATAGCTGGTTCTCTCCGAAATCGCTTGAGGGCGAGCGTTGGGTAAGTACTCCATGGAGGTAGAGCACTGGATGGCTTAGGGACCCCACCAGGTTGCCAAAACCAATCAAACTCCGAATTCCATGGATCTCATTAACCCAGCATTCAGGCTGCGAGGGATAAGCTTCGTGGCCAAGAGGGCAACAGCCCAGACCGACGGTTAAGGTGCCAAAATGTTGTTCAGTGGAAAGGATGTGACGTTGCTTAGACAGTGAGGATGTTGGCTTAGAGGCAGCCATCATTTAAACAGTGCGTAATAGCTGACTCATCGAGCGATGTCGCGCCGAAAATGATTGGCGATTCAACAGCATACCGAAACCTCGGATTCCAGATTGGTTCGCCAAACTGGAGTGGTAGGAGAGCGTATCCATCACAATCAAGCTAGGCCGAAAGGAATAGTGAAGTGATGGATAGTGAGAATGCAGACACGAGTAGCGATAAACCAGATGAGAATTCTGGTCGCCGTAAACCCAAGGTTTCCTGGGCCAGGTTCGTCCTCCCAGGGTCAGTCGGGAGCTAAGGCGAGGCCGTAAGGCGTAGTCGATGCACAGCAGGCAAATATTCCTGCACCAGTCTGGTTTAAGGGTGAGAATCACACAGAAAGAAACGCGGCAGCATCGTTGATTGATGCAGCTTAGGCTTCGGCCAAAGCCCGCCGCATGACAATCTGTCTAGAAACATTCTCATTCGTTCGCCAGATTGCCCGTACCGTAAACCGACACAGGTGGGTGAGTGTAAATGCACTCAGGCGCGCGAGAGAGACCTCTCTAAGGAACTCGGCACATTAGCCCCGTAACTTCGGGAAAAGGGGTGCTCCGTTTCGACGGAGTCACAGTAAATTGCGTTTACCGACTGTTTAACAAAAACACAGCTCTCTGCTAAGTCGTTAAGGCGACGTATAGGGAGTGACACGTGACCAATGCGGAAAGATCAAGGTAAGTCGTTAGCCGCAAGGCGAAGCGATAAGCCCAAGTCCCCGTGAATGTCGGCCGTAACTATAACGGTCCTAAGGTAGCGAAATTCCTTGTCGGGTAAGTTCCGACCTGCACGAATCGTGTAACGAGTGAACGACTGTCTCGGAGAGGATCTCGGCGAAACTGTAATTGCGGTGAAGATGCCGCATGCCCGCAGTAGGACGGAAAGACCCTATGCACCTTTACTGTAAGCTGGTATTGTGTTCTGGTTAATGATGCGTAGCGTAGGTGGGAGACTTTGAAACGAGGGCTTCGGTTCTCGATGAGTCGCAATGTGAAACACCACTCTTCGTTGATTAGGATTCTAACCCCAATTCCTGTAATTCAGGTGGGGGACAGTGCTTGCGGGTCAGTTTGGCTGGGGCGGCTTCCTCCCAAATGGTAACGGAGGAGCGCGAAGCTGGGTTCAGCATGGTTGGCAACCATGCGACGAGGGTATGGCTAGAAACCCGGTTGACTGTGAGACCAACAAGTCGAGCAGGTGCGAAAGCAGGCCCAAATGATCCGATGGTTTAATGTGGAATTGCCATCGCTCAACGGACAAAAGGTACGCTAGGGATAACAGGCTGATCGGTTCCAAGAGTTCACATCGACGAACCGGTTTGGCACCTCGATGTCGGCTCATCGCATCCTGGGGCTGGAGAAGGTCCCAAGGGTCCGGCTGTTCGCCGGTTAAAGCGGTACGCGAGCTGGGTTCAGAACGTCGTGAGACAGTTCGGTCCTTATCCACTGTGGGCGGAGGAGACTTGCGGGGTTCAAACCTTAGTACGAGAGGACCGGGTTTGACGCACTTCTGGTGTGGCAGTTGTTCCATCAGGGGCATCGCTGCGTAGCCATGTGCGGAAGAGATAAGCGCTGAAAGCATCTAAGTGCCAAGCTCATCCCAAGATATTGTCTCCCGGCCGCAAGGCCCTAAAGACCACGGGCAGACTACCCGTTTAATAGGTCGGGCGTGTAAGCGCTGCGAGGCGTTTAGCGGACTGATACTAATTGGTCGTGAGGCTTGATCGTCTTTTAACCAAGACGATTCTATTAATTTGCTCCTTGTATGTAGTTTTCAGCGAACGGTGCTGACAAAACTGTTCTTTCGATTTTTTGGTGGCCACAAAGCTGCGGCCCGACCCGATCCCATCCCGAACTCGGACGTCAAACGCAGCATTGCCGATGGTAGTGGTTGTATAGCCTCCGCGAGAGTAGGTAGCCGCCAATTTTTTAAAAAAAGCAAGCCGGGCCCCTGGTCCGGCTTGCTTTTTGTTTGCCCCAACAAAGAGTTTTAAGGCTTCAAGAATCAGCTTGCGACTACGGTTCTAAACCGATTATAAACAAAGACTTTTTATGGCAGCTATTGGCCGATTTCAGAAGGGTGATGAGACCTTTTTTGCCAAGGTGGTAGATGGTGAACTTTTCAGATTGCACGGCGACGTTTTCGGGTCGCCCTCGTTTGACAAAAAGCCGCTTTCAGTAAAGGGGATAAAAACGCTGACGCCCGTTCAACCATCGAAAGTGATCGCTGTGGGGCTCAATTATGCAGATCACGCTCGCGAATCTGGCAAACCACTGCCCAAAGAGCCGTTGTTCTGGCTAAAGGCTCCCACTTCCCTTATCCCCGACGGGGCTAAGATTGAAGTTCCTTTTTCCAACCACCGTACCGACTTTGAGGCGGAACTAGCTATCATCATCGGACGAAAGGTTCGCAACGTGACGCCTGCGGCGGCGGCTCGCTATATCTTTGGCTATACCGCTGCTGAGGACATTAGCGATCGCACCATTCAAAATTCTGAGAGTCAGTGGGCGCGCTGTAAGTCGTTTGATACCTTCACCCCGCTCGGGCCATACGTGGAAACCAAGATTGACCCGCACGACCTGACCATCCAGCTCTTCCAAAACGGTCAGCTTCGGCAAAACTCCAACACCAGCCAGCTAATCTTTAACTGCTACGAGTTGGTCAGCTTCATCTCCACCAACATGACCCTGCTTCCTGGTGACGTTATCGTCACTGGTACGCCCAGCGGTGTTGGACCCATCGAGTCTGGCGACCGGCTTGAAGTTCGCATTCAGGGACTGGCACCGTTAGTAAACACCGTCAAATAACCCTTCCCTTCCAAACTTAAAGCCGTCGGGAAAAACTTCTCGGCGGCTTTTTTTCTGCGAAACTTCTTTCATGCGCTGGTCTCAGTATTTCATCCCAACTCTTAAGGAGTCTCCCGCCGACGCGGAAATCCTCTCACACAAGCTCCTTCTCCGTGCGGGTCTCGTGCGCAAGCTCACCGGCGGCCTCTACACCTTCCTGCCGCTGGGCCTGCGCGCGCTCAAAAAAATTGAGAACATTATTCGCGAGGAGATGAACCGCGCCGGGGCCGTCGAGGTGCTTATGCCCGCGCTCCAGCCGCCGGAAATCTGGCAGCAATCTGGCCGTTACGAGACTGCCAAGGACGTGCTTTACAAGGTCAAGGACCGTGCGAACAAGGAGTGGGTGCTCGGCCCCACGCACGAGGAAGTCATCACCACACTCGCCGCCGGAGAAATCTCCAGCTACCGGCAGATGCCCCGCAACTTCTACCAAATTCAGGTCAAGTTCCGGGATGAGATCCGCCCGCGCTTTGGCCTCATGCGCGCAAAGGAGTTCATCATGAAAGACGCCTACTCTTTCGATGCCACCGACGAGGGGGCAATGGCTAGCTACGGGCGCATGTATGAAGCCTATGCGCGCATTTTCAACCGCTGTGGATTGAAGCATTTTCCCGTCGAAGCCGACACGGGCGTCATCGGTGGCAGCCACTCGCATGAGTTCATGGTGCCGGCGGAAACAGGTGAGAACGACGTGGTTTATTGCGCGGCCTGTGGCTATGCCGCCAATGTGGAGAAGGCCACCAGCGGCTTGCCAGCCACCGCCGCTCGCGATGCCGGCCAGGGGCCGGAAAAATTCCCAACCCCCGGAGTTGTTACTATCGAGGCGCTGGTGAAGGCGCCCTACAACGTGCCCGCTAACCGCCAAATCAAGACTCTCATCTTCATTGCCGATAGTCAGCCGCTCATCGTGCTTATGCGCGGCGACGACCAACTTAACGAAACCAAGCTCATGGCCCGTACCGGTGCGACCGCCGCGCGGCCTGCGACCGCCGAGGAAATTTATGCCCTGCTCGGTGCACATCCTGGTAGCCTTGGCGCGGTGGCTGGTACGCTGCGCCAGCCTGTATCCATCCTTGCTGACGAACGCCTGAAGGGTGCGAATGACATGACCACAGGCGCGAATGAGGACGGTTTCCACCTAAAGGGTATTTCCATCGAAAGGGATATTAAGGTCACGAGTTGGCTTGATCTGCGTACCGTCACAGCTGGTGAGCCATGCCCGAAGTGCACAAAGCCGCTGAAAATCCAACGCGCCATTGAAGTCGGCCATGTCTTCAAGCTCGGCACCAAATACAGCCAAAAACTCAACGCCTTCTTCCTCGATGCAGAGGGCAAGTCCAAGCCCTGTGTCATGGGCTGTTACGGTATCGGTGTAACCCGCACGCTTCAGGCTGTCATCGAGCAGTGCAACGACAAGGACGGCATCATCTGGCCGTTAGCCGTAGCGCCGTTTCAGGTCTGCATCACTCCATTGGTCGTCGCGCCGGATTCCGCGGTGATGCAGCTAGCCGAGAAGATTTATAGCGAGCTGAGCGCTGCTGGCGTAGAAGTCATCCTCGACGACCGCGATGAACGTCCCGGCGTAAAGTTTAAAGACGCCGACCTTGTTGGCTTTCCGCTGCGCCTTGGCATTGGGGAGAAGTCACTGGCAAAGGGAGAGGTGGAACTCAAGCCGCGGGCTGCTGCTTTGGTGCCGGTGAAGGCGGAAGAAGCGGTGGCCAAGATCCGAGAATTACTCTCAGCCTCTTCGGCGTAGGCCAACCCTTTGGCGACCTCTTTGCTCAGGCAGTTTTTTAGATCTCTTCACCTTACCTGCACGCTTGCGCTTAGTCCGCGCCCTCGATGGCCTTGGTCAACTCGGTACCGCGTCGTAGGCGAAAGGGGTCGCTCTTTACGATGGCGGTGACCAACGCCGAGAGCTTGTGGTCGGCTTGCGCAGTTTGCGCGCAGATTTGGTTGAGCGCACGGTTGTCGTAGTAATCCAGGCCGCGCCCAATGGCGTAGGTGAGCAGCTTCTCGGCGAGGTTGCGCACCACCAGTTCCTTCTTTGACTTGAGAATGGCCTTCAGCTCGGTCGGGCCTTGGAATGAGTTTCCGTCTGGCAGCGTGCCCGAGGGATCGATGGCGCCTTCCTCCGTTTTGGCACGGAAACGGCCAATGGCGTCATAGTTTTCGAAGGCAAAGCCGAGGGCATCCATCTGCTTGTGACAGTTGGCACAGCTCGGGTTTTCGCGGTGCTGTTCCATGCGCTGGCGGAGCGTGCCGGCAAGTTTCTTCTGTTGATCCAGTTCCGGAATGTTCGGCGGGGCCGGCGGCGGGGGAGTGCCAAGAATTTGTTCGAGCACCCATTTACCGCGCTTCACGGGCGACGTGCGCGTGGGGTTCGACGTGACGGTGAGGATGCTGGCATGGGTGAGCAGGCCGCTGCGCTCCTTGCCCGTCAGGGCGACGCGGGTGAACTCGCCGCTGCGTGCGGCGCTGCTGCCGCGGCCGCGCGCGCTCTGCGCCGCGCTGCTTAATCCGTAATGCCGTATCAGCGCATCGTTGACGTAGGTGAAGTCCCCATCAATCAAGTCCAACACGCTCCGGTCCTCGCGGACGATCTCCTCAAAAAATAGCTCGGTCTCGCGCAGCATCGCGCGGCGCAGGCGTTCGTCGAAACCAGGGAACAGCTTGCTGTCTGGGGCAAAAGTTTTCAGCCGCTCCAACTGGAGCCATTGCAGCGCGAAGTTCTTGGTTAGCGCCTCAGCCTTGGAGTCTTTCAACATACGTCGGACCTGCGCGTCCAGCTTTGGCGTGAGCTGCTGCTGCGCGGCGAGGGTGAGCAGCTCCTCGTCTGGCATCGTGCTCCAGAGGAAGTAGCTCAGGCGCGAGGCGAGTTGGAACTCATCAATCGGGTGCGCCCCAGGGAAGCGGGGCAGGGAATCCAGCTCGACGCGGAAGAGGAACTTCGGCGAGCAAAGTAGCGCGACGATGCAGCGTTGTATGCCCGCCTCCCATTTTTGGCCGGCGGCCACAGTGTCGGTAACGACGCGTGTCATTGTCTCCAACTCGCGCGGTGTGGGTGGGCGGCGATAGCCGCGAGTCAGCAGACGTGTGAGAACGAGGCGGGTGCGTTCGGCCTCTGGTTTGCCCGCCAAGCCCGCAATCATTGCCGCTTGGAAAGCTGGTCGAGTGTCCAGCGGGCCTTCGCTGAAAATATGCTCGACGAATAGCCGCGGTGGCTCCTCGCCCTCCGGTGGCCGGACAATGGCGAGGCCAGCGCGGTTGATGCCAGGCACGCGGTCGATGCGAAACTCAATGGTCTGCGGTTTGCCTGCACGGGCGGTGATTTCGTAAATTTTGAGAATTTTGAGGGGCTTCATGGTGGGCAACGCCAGCCCCATGAGCGGCGCGATATCGGCTGCGGAAGATTTTTCATCTAAGTCGGGGCCTTGTAGGAACAGCGCGACTTTGACGGGTGAAGGGCCACGCGGTTCGGCGTAGAGGGTCGCGCGCAGCAAGAGCTCGCCGTCCGGAATTAGCTTGAGGTAATCGCCTGCGGCGGCGAAGGGGCCGGTGAGCGTGGCGTTGGTGCCCTTGGGATCCATCACACGAAAGCGGTCCTGCGGCGTCTTGTCGTTGTTGGGTTGGAGGAAACGACCCGCGAGGTAGCGCACACCGGGCTTAGGTGGGTCCGGCAGGATGACGCGGGCCGCGATGGACTCGGCAGCCTCGAGGTAGCGTTCAAAGTGCAGCGGCGAAAGCGTGAGTACGTCGCCGATGTTGTCGAAACCGTAGCCGATGTCATCGGCAGGGAAACTCTCCGTGGGGTCGAAGTCTACCATGAGCAAGTCGCGCACGGTATTTCGGTATTCGGTGCGATTGAGGCGGCGGATGGTGACGCGTCCGGGGTCGGGCTTGGCGGTCCTCTCGGCAGTGGCGAAAGCATTCTCGATGGCTGCGTTGAAGGCCGTGATCTCGGAAGGCGTGGGTTGGGGCTGCTTTTTCTTAGGCGGCATCTCCCCAGAGTTGACCTGGTGTAGCACGTTCTTCCAATGCTTGTGCTCTTTGAGAATGTTCGTGGCGTCCTTAAACTTCGTCAGGTCGAGATCAGCCTTCTTCGCCTTTCCACCGTGGCACTCATAGCAGTGCTTTTGCATGAAGGCGATCGCCGTGTTCTTAAAGTCCGGCGCGGCGGCAGCACCGGTTGAAACCATGGCAGCAAGCGCCGTCGCAATAAGCGCCGTGCGGTGGTAAACCAAACGAAGACCAACGAACATAAAAAGCCGACTGGTGGCAGAATGCAGCTATTCAAGCTGCACGTGTACGTATACGACCGGCTTTTTCTAGCGTCCGCCGGGTATGTGGTTCAGAGAAAATTGCTCAGGTCACATCGATCAGTTCACGCTCGCGGGCGGAGGGTGCGGTGAGCGGGTCAGTGACAGCCGCCCTCTTCGGCGGGAGCACTAGCCAAGCCTCAAAGAAGAGGAACACAAGCATGCCGAAGAGGAAGAGCCGCCAGATTTCACCCTGCAAGGCGTCGGTGCGTGCGGCGCGCTCCTGAAGCAGTTGCAGCGGGAGTGGAGCAAGCAAATTGCGCGCAGAATCGGCGGTGAGGAGCGCGCGTTCGTCCTCGGCGGCAGGACGGTTCACGGCAAGGAGGCGTTCGCCAGAGCGATACACACCCGCTTGCAGGGCGACGTTCTTTCCGATTGTGCCGTCGGTGGAGATCCATTGCTTCGCACGGTCAAGCGCACTGAGTTCGCCACAGGCGGCCATGGTTTCTTGGTTTAGGCGACGGGCGCCGGTTTGCAGTAGGCGTTGGAGCATCGGCACGAGGACGGAGCCGTCGCCAAGGGTGGACCAGTCATCGTGTGGCACCGTGGCGAGGAAGAGGAACTGCCCTCGTCCGAGCGCCCGGCGCGTGAGCAGCGGCGAGCCATCGGCGAAGGCCGCGAGTGCGGTGGCGTCGCCGGTGATGGCAGCGCGGCGGGTGATTTCGAGGTCACCGAGCGGAAGGCTGAGGCCCTCGTCGGTTTTGGCGAGTGGGCCCTCCTGCTGCTCCCACCTAGTAATTTTGAAGGGCTTATCCGCAGGCGCAGATGGCGCTTCAGCCCAGCCAAGGTCCATGAATTTACCAGTGTCCGCCTGGCCGGCCGGGAGAAAAATGACCACGCCGCCTTCCTCGATGAAGCCGCGCAGGCGCCTCTCGCCGGCGGCATCGGGCAGCGGCGCGTGCCACAGAAGCAGCGCGGCGTCGGTGGCCGCGCGCTCGAGGAACGCGGCGGGCGTGAGCAGTTCGGCGGGCTGGCGTGTGGCGGGTGCAAGCGCTGCGAGCTGGACGTTGCGAATGAGTGCGGGCTGGTCGCTCACGACCGCGGCGCGCACGGCGGAGTCCGAGCCGAAGACGAAGTAGGCAGCGTTGTCGCGAGCGTTCGCGTCCGCGGGGAGTTCGAGCGCGCCCCAGCCAAGTCCCTTCGCCGCGCCGAGGTCCGCCTTGTACCGCCAGCGGAGCGCTGCGCCGTCCATGTCGAGTTCGGCCTGCGACTTGACGCCGTTGAGCGTGAGCGCGAGCGGGAAACGTGCGGTGCCGTTGGTCGCGTTGCGCGCGAGGTCGAGCGCGAGGGACAGCTCTGCACCGTCAGGTCGCGCGCGGCGGAAGACCTCGGCGAGCGTGGCGGAGATGTTCGGCTCGCGGTCGTCGTCGAAGGCGAGCAGACGCACGCGCACACGCTGTGGGAGCTTGGCGAGCTGCGCGGTGACGGATTTCCAACGTTCGTCATCGGGCAGCCAGTTGCTGCGCTGGAGGTCGGAGGCGAGCCAAAGCTCGGCGGCTCCGGCGCGGTTTTCGACGAGCCAGTTGTGCGCGAGTTGAAGGAGCGTGGGTAGATCCGCGGCGGTGTCCGTCGGACCGGTAAGTGTGGGTTCCAGCAGAGATTTTGCATTCGCGAGTTGTTGTGGAATGCGCGTGGCGGAGTCGAGCAGAACGAGGTGGGACTTGTCCTGAAATTCGCGCGCCGCCTCAGCGAGGAGTTTCACAGCTTGTTCGCGCTTGGTCACGGTCTGTCCGGCGAGGCGCGATTCCATGCTGGCTGAGCGGTCGAGTACGATGACGATGACATCGGGCGCGGGCGAGAGCGTCCAGCCAAGCCAGCCGCCGGCCAGCGGTCGCGCGATGAAGAGGATCAGCGCGAGGACGGCGAGCGTGCGAAAGAGCAGGACGAGCCATTGGCGAAGTTTGGCGTGGCTGGTGGAGGCGCGCGTGGCTTGGAGCAGGAACATCATCGCTGCCCACGGCTGCGGCTTGTGGCGTAGGCGGTTGATGAGGTGGATGATGACCGGCACCAAGATCAGCGGGAGGCCCCAGAGGAGGAATGGCTGGAGAAAGGTCATTACTCAGTGCGCCCCGACTTGTTGTGCGCGCTCGGTGAGGAAGCCCGCGAGCACTTGGCCGGGGGCTTGGTCGGTGACGACTTCGCGGTAATCGGCGTTGAATTCGAGGCAGGCTTGGCGGAGGCGGGCGCGGTGGGCGTCGAAGGCGCGGAGGTATTCGTCGCGCACCATCGCCGGCTCGGTCACGAGGCTAAAGGGGCTTTCCAAGTCCTGAAAGCGCAGCGGGCGATCAAACTTGAACTCCATCTCCATCCGGTCGAGCAGGTGAAACACGGCAAGGTCGTGCTTTTGGAAGCGTAGGTGTTGCAGGCAGCCCAGCAAAGGTTCCAGTTCACAGAAGAAGTCGGAAAATACGATGACCAGCGCGCGGCGGCGGATTTTCTCGGCAAGGTCGTGAAGCGCACGGAGGATGGTAGTGGGCCCGTTCGGTTCGAGATCATCGATGGTGTTAAGAATTTCTTGCAAGTGCGCGGGGTTACGGCGCGGCGGGAGTTCGGGCGGAGTTTTTTCCCCCACGCAGTAAAGCCCGGCGGCATCGCCTTGCTGGACGGCGAGATAGGCAAGTGTGCCGGCGAGTTGGCGAGCGAAGGCAAACTTGCTCGGGCCGAGCTTGCCGGCGAAGCCCATGGAGGCACTGGCATCGAGCACGAGGCAGCAGCGGAGATTCGTGTCCGCCTCAAATTCCTTCATGTAGTAGCGGTCAGTGCGGCCGAGCACGCGCCAGTCGAGGCGGCGGAGGTCGTCGCCCGGGACGTAACTGCGGTACTCAGCGAACTCGACGCTGGAGCCGCGGTGCGGGCTTTTGTGGTGGCCGGAGACACTCCCCTCCATGGCAAAACGCGACACCAGTGGCAGGTGCGCGAGCTGCGCAAGCACCACCGGATCGAGGAAGGAATGGGGCTTCTCCTCAGCCACGTTTTGCTTCCTTGCCGCTTAATTCACTTAGCAGCCGCTCGATGATCTTTGGGCTCGTAACACCTTCGGTCTGAGCTTGGAAGTTCGTCAGGATGCGGTGCGTCAGCACGGGCTGAGCAACGGCTTCGATGTCTTCCATGCGGACGAGGTAGCTACCGTTGAGGACGGCGTGGGCTTTCGCACCGCGGATGAGGTATTGGACCGCGCGCGGCCCGGCACCCCACGTCACCCACTTCTTGATCCACTCGGGCGCGGAGGCGTCATCGGGACGCGTCATGCGGACCAAATCCACAGCGGTATCGTAAATGTGGTCGGGCACGGGCACGCGCTGGATGAGCTGTTGGAAGGCAATTACTTGTTCGCCAGCGATAAGCTTCGAGAGCGCGGCGGGCGTGGCCCCGGTCGTAGCGCGGGCGATCTGCCGCTCTTCTTCCATGCTGGGGTAGTGCACGTGGATGAAGAACATAAAGCGGTCGAGCTGCGCTTCGGGAAGCTGGTAGGTGCCCTCCTGCTCGATGGGATTTTGCGTGGCCAGTACGAAGAACGGCTCGGGAAGCTTGAATACCTTGCCGCTGGCCGTGACTTTGTGCTCTTGCATTGCTTCGAGCAGAGCGGATTGCGTCTTAGGGGGCGTGCGGTTAATTTCATCGGCTAGCACGATGTTAGCAAACAGCGGCCCTTTCACGAAGACGAAGGCGCGTTTGCCCGGCTGGTCGGTCTCCTGAAGGATGTCGGTGCCCGTGATGTCGCTCGGCATCAGATCAGGTGTAAACTGGATGCGGTTAAATTGGAGGCTCATCACCTCGGCGAGCGCATTAACCATCGTGGTCTTCGCAAGGCCGGGCACACCCATGAGCAGCGCGTGGCCGCGCGAAAGAATGGCGATGAGCAGCTCTTCGATGACTGCTTCTTGGCCGATGATGACTTTGGCGACCTCGGCGCGAAGTTGCGCGTGTAGCGTGCGCATCGCGTCAATCGCAGCGACATCGGCTTCGGAGACCTGTGGGGCGGAAGGAGTGGAATTAGGCGCTTCGGGCATAAATACGGTCAATTTTTTACGTGACTGTAATGGCGGGCCTCGGGCATGCAAGGGAGTTTCGCCGCTTACGACCTAAAGAATCGCTTGGCGCGGCAAGCGGTAATTCTTCATCCTCCTTCATGCACCTGACCCGCCGTCAATTCTTCGCCCACGCCTCGGTCATCACCGCCGGCTTCGCCACCGGTTGCCGCACCGCTAGCAAGTCCGCTCCGGACAGCCTCATCATTGATACGCACCAGCACCTATGGGAGCCAGCGCGCCAGAACCTACCCTGGCTCGCCGGCGCGCCAGCCATCCTGCGTCGCGAATATCGCACCGAGGAGTTTCTTGCCGCCACGACCAGTTTAAATGTCCGCGCTATCTACATGGAAGTGGACGTAGCTGAAACGGAGCTAGTGACCGAGGCTGAACTAGTGTTAGGCATGGCGCGAGCCGGGCGGACGCCGATGGTCGCCGCTGTCATTGGTGGTCGGCCGGACGCGCCCAGCTTCGCGGAATATCTTAAGCGATTCCGCGCCGACCCGCTTTGCAAAGGAGTGCGTCGGGTGCTGCACTCGGCCGCGACACCGGCAGGCTGGTGCCTGCGGCCGGAGTTTGTCCGTGGCGTGCGGCTTTTGGGCGAAGCGGGCAAGAGCTTCGACCTCTGCATGCGTGCTCCTGAACTGATGGACGGGGTGAAGCTTACCGAGGTTTGCCCAGGCACGCGCTTCGTGCTCGATCACTGCGGTAACCCTGACCTTAAGGCCTTTCGCGCGCTGCGTTCCGGTGAGGCACGGCCTCGGCACACGTCGGACGAGTGGAAGCGGGCCATTGACGCCTTCGCGCGCCGGCCCAACGTCATCGGCAAGATCTCCGGAATCCCCGCCAGCCTATCGCCAGGCGAGGGTGCGGAGGCCTTAGCCCCCGTGGTGAATCATTGTCTCGATGCGTTCGGCCCCGACCGGGTGGTCTTCGGCGGCGACTGGCCGGTTTGCCTGCTCGGTGCGTCCTATTTGCAATGGGTGACGATGCTCCGGCAGATCATCGCCGGCCGTCCGGCGGAGCAGCAGCGTAAGCTGTGGTCTGGTAATGCCCGCCGCCACTACGGGCTTTCCTTGTGACCGCCTAAAAAGCGAAAGGCGCGCCGGTCATGGCGCGCCTTTCCTGCGTGAATCTGGGGCGAAGAGTTACTTCTTCTCCTCTTTTTTGTCGTCTTTCTTTTTCGGCGCGGGCTTACCAATGGTAAGCGTGGTGGCTTCCAACTTGCCGTCCGCGCCGGTCTTGAAGCCGCCATATACGTCGTCGCCGTCCTTGAGGTCATCCAAGGTGGCGGGCTTACCGTCCTTAACAATCTTAGTGCTGGCAGTGATCGAGAGAGTACGGCCCTTCTCACCGGATAGCTTCACGGTCTTCGCGGCCTTGTCCACCGTCGCGGCCTTGCCGGTAAATCCACCACCAGTCGGGGCCTTCTTCTCGCCATCCTTGCCCTTTTCCTTGGCCTTGTCGGCGGCCTTCTCTTTTTCCTTGGCTTTGTCTTGACCGAAAGAGGTGGCTGGTGAGCCGAGCAAAATAGCGGCGGCGGTGAGGACGATAATAGACTGTACTAATTGTTTCACGGGAACTCCTTAGTTAGATTTGTTGTTTAACTGATTCAGTTTCACTTTTAACTGATCCGCCGATCGGCTGACAAGGGTTTTTTTGGGTCAGGCTGCGATAAATTACGTTCAAGTCTTCGACTTGATCAGTCGGTAAATTTACTGTGCCTCCCCTCCCAGGATGCGGGATAAGTGTGCCAGCTTGGCGAGGAAAATTGTCGCTCCAGTGATCTTTTGATTACGGTTTATTCATGAGCCCGTACGACAACACCTGCTAACTCGAGTGCTTCAACCAATAGTGGGGCGAAGTGTGTTTGAGTAACTGCCAGCGCGGGTGTGGGGGGATGCTCCTGCAAAGCATGGAGCGAGATTACATTATCCAACGCGTCGTGATTTTTTTAATTTGGCTATGATTGGGAATCGTACTTGTGCCCTTGCGCCGTTTCCAGCCCTCTCCTTTAATCGTCCCGTGCCAACCAAAGTCATCGCTGTGGCGAACCAGAAGGGTGGCGTAGGCAAGACCACTACCGCCGTCAATCTCGCCGCATGCCTCGCCGCGCTAGGCCGGCGTGTCCTGCTGGTGGATATTGATCCGCAGGCCAATGCCACTAGCGGCGTAGGTCTGCCCAAGACTGAGGGTGCCAGCAGTTACCGTGCGTTGCTAGGTGAGGGCACGCTGGGGGAGCGCATCCTGCCCACCGCATTCGAGCGGTTGGAGGTCGTGCCCAGTGAGGTAGATTTGTGTGGCGCGGAGATTGAGCTGGCGCGGTTGGAAAACCACTTGCAGCGGCTGGCGCTCGCGCTCCAACCTGTGCTCGACGCAGGCCGACACGACCTCATCGTAATTGACTGCGCGCCGTCGTTGGGCGTTCTCACGCTTAACGCCTTTGCCGCTGCGGACGCCCTACTCGTTCCCCTGCAATGTGAGTATTACGCGTTGGAGGGCATCTCGATGATTCATCGGGTAATGGGCCAGGTGCGTGACTCTGGCGTGAACGCGCGGCTCGAACTATTGGGCGTGGTGATGACGATGTTTGACGGTCGCACGCGGCTCTCGCAGCAGGTAGTCAGCGAGGTGCGGGAACACTTTGGCAGCAAGGTCTTCGAGACTGTCATCCCGCGCACGACCCGACTCGCGGAAGCGCCAAGCCACGGGCAGCCGATCATCCACTACGATAAATACAGTGCCGGCGCGGCTGCTTATGAAGTGCTAGCGCAGGAACTCCTGGAGCGCCTGAAATAAAGCTGGCTGGCGGCTTTAGCATTGAGCAGTGGTTTGGAGTTAGTTATCTTACCCCGTCATGAACGTCTTTGTCACCGGCGGGGCCGGTTACATTGGGTCCGTATGCGTGGAGGAACTTCTCAACGCCGGGCATGCGGTCACCGTTTTCGACAACCTCTCTGAGGGGCATCGCTCCGCCGTTGATGCCCGCGCACGCTTCGTGCTGGGCGACTTGGCCGATCGCGAGCTAGTTGCCCGTGCACTGGTGGTTTCAGATGCGGAAGCCGTCATCCACTTCGCCGCCCACGCGCTGGTGGGTGAATCCATGCAGCAACCGGAGAAATATTTCCGCAACAACGTGGCCCACGGGTTAAACCTGTTGGACGCCGCTCTCGCCTTGCGCGTGCGCAAGTTCGTCTTCAGTTCCACCTGTGCTACCTATGGCCTACCTGAGCGAATGCCGATGGACGAAACGCTGCCGCAGCGACCAGTGAACCCCTACGGCGAGTCCAAGCTCATTTTCGAGACGGTGCTGCGGTGGTATCAGCAGTTGCACGGGCTGGAGTTCGTGGCCTTCCGTTACTTCAACGCGGCGGGCGCGAGCCGGAAGTTCGGCGAGCACCACCGCATCGAGACGCACCTCATCCCGAACGTGCTCAAGGTCGCCCTGGGTCAGCGGGAGCAGTGCGAGGTCTTCGGCACCGACTACCCGACGCCCGACGGCACCTGCGTCCGCGACTACATCCACATCGCCGACCTCGCGCAGGCGCACATCCTCGCGCTCGCGCCGGGCAAGGC
>Ga0194130_10001087_pt1 | contig 46128 bp, 39 predicted proteins | sample TA2KigsurfametaG_FD_160084 | JGI IMG/M metagenome (GOLD analysis project Ga0194130, IMG submission 160084) | Freshwater microbial communities from Lake Tanganyika, Tanzania - TA2015050 Kigoma 12 surface | ecosystem: Environmental > Aquatic > Freshwater > Lake | place: Tanzania: Lake Tanganyika...
AGGAGTATTTTTATTAACCCTACGACCGGACAAAGCCAGTGTAATTCTTTAGCCGGAAACTATATCCAACTTCTTTGGCTTGACACAGATCTTATTGAGGTAAACACTACAATGGCCTATATCGATAAAACACTTACTACCTTGTACACCAGTGGAGATGGCACCTCTTGGTATAATATAAAAGATGGAAAGGCCATCAAGATCAATGCGGCAGGGCTGATCACCGATCTTTGTAATTAACTATTACATTCAATCTATAATTTGCAGCTATGAAAAACAATCCCTCAAGATTTAAACGTGTCGTATTACTTCTGTCTGTGCTATTGCTGACGGCTTTTGCAGGCCAAAAGTATTATGTCTTTAAAATGACCGAAGAGCAAGCACAGTATCACTGGCAAAATCTGGAAACGATCAAGGCATTTATGGACCAAAGCAATTTGCCTCATAACCAAGTGAAGCAAGTTATCGGAGCAATCGATTCGTTGCAAAAAGATATGCAGCGGGGATTAAGCATCGATTCAGCTAGTTCTAAATCTAAATAGGGCCTCAGCCAGATAGGTGACCACTCCATCTTTAGCTGTATTCAAATGACCTATCTTTGCGCTGCTACAGACCGGGCCGTCGATCCCTCGCTTTGGCAGGGGTAGGAAAGTCCGGACAGCACAGTGCCATGCACCGGTTAAGAGCCGGGCTTCGGGCAACCGAAGACAGAAAGTGCCACAGAAAATAACTGCCCATAACATTAACTTGTTAGAGGTGAGGATGAAAACGTGGGGTAAGAGCCCACGGTCCTGGATGGTAACATCCCGGGCGGGTAAACCTTGCATGCTGAAATGCCACGTATAGTAGCCCTTAAGAGTGGCACACTCAAGCCTTGCGCAAGCAGGCGGGTTACAGGGTAGGCAGCTTGAGCCCCTTGGGTAACTTTGGGGACAGATAAATGACGCCCTCGACAGAATCCGGCTTATAGGTCTGTAGCTTTTTAAATTACCTGACATGTTCTACAAGGCAGAGCACGCACGCGATAAGATGGAGCCCCCGCTACACGTGGTCGATCTGCACATCGAAAAGATCTGTTCCGATTTTAGGGGACTTTCAAATGCCGAGATCATTTTATTGCAGCTCGATACCTTCGAAAAGTATTTTCATTTGGCCTGGGTTCATCATTTGGGCAGTCTTACCGTTATTCATGGTGTCGGAACCGGCAAACTTAAAAGCGAAATACACCGCTGGCTCAAGAACCGGCCCGAGGTTCGTTCTTTCGATGCTCCCTTTCATCCTTTGTATGGTAATGGTGCCACGGTCATTCAATTTGCCCTGTAAACACCTACCTTTACCACATGACAATCGAAAAATTACAGGATATGCGGTCCCGCATTGTCGGGATAAGGAGGTTTCTTTGACGTCGAGAACCGACTGCAAAAAATAGCCCAGGATAAACAACTTTCGCTGAGTCCCGGTTTTTGGGACGATAATAAACGAGCTACCGAGATCATGAAGAGCATCAAGCTCAATGAATACTGGGTGGGTCTCTACGATACGGCCCATACCGCGGTAGAGGATTTTGCCGTTCTCTTTGAGTTTTGGAAAGGGGGTGATGCTACCGAGCAAGAAACCCAAGAAGCCTATGAAAAGGGCTTGCAATTGCTCGATGATGCCGAATTTAAGGCCACGCTCAACGAACCCGAAGACGAATTGCCTGCTGTACTCCAGATCAATTCGGGGGCCGGGGGTACCGAAAGCCAAGATTGGGCCGAAATGCTGGCTCGTATGTATCGCATGTATGGCGAAAAACAGGGCTGGAAGGTTACTGAACTCGATTGGGTTTGGGGCGATGGGGCAGGTATCAAGACCTGTACGCTACAATTTGAGGGTCCCTTTGCCTATGGTTTTCTAAAGGCCGAAAGCGGGGTGCATCGGTTGGTGCGCATTTCCCCTTTCGATAGTAATGCCCGCCGTCATACTTCCTTTGTCTCTGTATTTGTTTATCCGTTGGTCGATGATACCATCCATATTGAAATTAGAGATGCCGATGTAAAAATGGAGACGGCCCGTAGTGGTGGGGCCGGGGGGCAAAATGTAAACAAAGTCGAGACCAAGGTTATGCTCACGCACTTACCTACGGGTATCGTGGTCGTTTGTCAGACCGAGCGTTCGCAATTGGGTAATCGCGAAAAGGCCATGACCATGCTCAAGAGTCGTTTGTACGAGGAGGAACTTCGCAAACGCAACGAGATCCGCGATGCGGTAAATAGCACCAAGAAAAAGATCGAGTGGGGCAGCCAGATCAGAAGCTATGTCTTTCATCCGTATAAAATGATCAAAGATCACCGCACCGATTACGAGGTGGGTAATATTCAACCTGTAATGGATGGTGAGCTCGATGGATTTATCAAAGCCTATTTAATGAGTCAGAAAGAAACGCAGTCATAAATTCAGATGTCATCGAACTACAAAGCCATAATTGATCGCAATAGCACCTGTACGAGGGTGATGCCCCTCTATTTTGTTACCTTTAAAGAACCGATGCACCCTATTACGAACTAACTCGATTCAGCTAAATTATACTTTATGTCTATTGGAACCTTTTCGTATCCGCTGCCTGCTAATGAGCCTGTACTGAGTTATGCCCCGGGTTCGCCCGAGCGCAAACGCTTAAAAGAAACATTAGCCGCGTTAAAGAAACAGCAGATCGATGTGCCCATGTATATTGGGGCCAAAGAAGTTAGGACGGGTAAGAAAATTGCCATGAACCCCCCGCATCAGCGCAAGCATGTTTTGGGACATTTTCATCTGGGCGAAGAAAAACAAGTACATCAGGCAATCGAAGCGGCCCTCGAGGCTCGAGCTGCTTGGGCAGCCATGAGTTGGGAGAACCGAGCGGCCATTTTTTTAAAAGCGGCCGATCTGATCGCTACCAAGTACCGTTCTTACATGACTGGTACTACCATGCTGGGGCAAAGCAAGAATGCTTTTCAGGCCGAGATCGATGCAGCTTGCGAGTTGATCGATTTTTTGCGTTTTAATGTTCATTATCTCTCCGAGATCTATAAGCAGCAGCCTGCCAGTGCCCCCGGTATTCATAACCGAATGGAGTATCGCCCGCTCGAAGGATTTGTACTAGCCGTTTCTCCTTTTAATTTTACGGCCATCGGAGGAAATTTGCCAACCGCTCCGGCCCTTTGCGGCAATGTAGTGGTTTGGAAATGTGCTAATACCCAGGTCTACTCTGCTCAAATGACCATGCGCATTTTAAAGGAAGCAGGGTTGCCCGATGGCGTTATCAATCTAATTTATGTAGAGGGGGCTACCCTTGGTCGCGTCTGTTTTAATCACCGCGATTTTGCCGGTGTACATTTTACCGGTTCTACCGGAGTATTCAACAACATGTGGGAGACCATTGGCAAGAACATGGCTCACTACCGCAGCTATCCTCGTATTGTGGGAGAAACCGGCGGTAAAGATTTTGTACTCGCACATCGCTCTGCCGACCCCGATGTATTGGTAACGGCCCTGCTGCGTGGCGCCTTTGAATACCAGGGACAAAAATGTTCGGCTGCCTCGCGTGCCTACATCCCTTCTAATATTGCCGACGAGGTCAAAAAGAAGCTGGTAGCCGGTCTCAAGAGTTTTAGGATGGGATCGGTAGAGAACTTCTCTAATTTTATCAATGCGGTGATCGATCAAAAAAGCTTTGATTCCATAAAGCGTTATATAGACCAGGCTAAAAAAGATCCAAAGTGTAGTATACTGGCAGGCGGCAAATGTGACGATAAGGAAGGATTCTTTGTGCAACCCACGTTGATCGAGACCAAAAATCCTAAGTCACTTACTATGTGCGAAGAGATCTTTGGTCCCGTACTCACGATATATGTTTATCCCGCGGGCAATTTTGAAAAGGCCATGGAATTGGTCGATACCACCTCTCCGTATGCCTTAACAGGCGCTATTATAGCAACAGACCGTGCCGCGGTAGAGCTGGCCACCGAACGCCTTCGTCATGCCGCGGGCAATTTTTATATCAATGATAAGCCTACCGGTGCCGTGGTTGGTCAACAGCCTTTTGGGGGCGGAAGGGCTTCGGGTACTAACGATAAGGCCGGTGCCATGCTAAATTTGTATCGCTGGCTTAGTGCCCGCACCATCAAAGAAACATTTGTTCCGCCAACCGATTATCGTTATCCCTTTATGGCAGAGGAGTAAATAGTCGGATACAGTCAATACAACAATGAATTTTGTCGCGCTAAACGCATCATAATTATCAGTAGTGAAAACCCAGATCAATAATCAAGCTCTCTTAATCATCATCGATCAACTGGCCGATCAGTTAGTAGCGGCCTATCCCGATTCTTCAAATACCGTTTTGGTGGGCATACAACAGGGTGGGGTAATTGTCTCCAATCTTATCGATAAAGCCATTCGTAATAAGATCGGTAATAACAAGACTTCTTATTTGCCCTTTGAGCATGGTCAACTCGATATCACTTTTTACCGAGATGATGTGCGTAATAAGATTCTGGCCCCCGATACCATGCATCTTCCCTTCTCGATAGAAGGAAAGACCGTTATTTTGGTCGATGATGTCTTGTTTACCGGACGCACCATAAAGGCGGCCCTGGATGCCTTATTTGATTATGGTCGTCCCGACCGGGTCAAACTTTGTGTGCTAGCAGACCGTCCGGAACATCGCCAATTTCCTATTCAAGCCGACCATGTAGGAAAGGCCATTCACACTCAAAGCAGTGATAAACTGAAACTTAGCGTCAACGACCAGGGGCAGGCCGAGCTGCTGTTGATAACTGAGTAAAATGCCTTAATTTTGCTTTTTAATGCAACTATCCACCAAACACCTGCTGGGCATTAAAAATCTCAACTCGCAAGACATTTCCCTTATTCTCTCTACGGCCGAACAATTCAAAGAAGTACTGCAGCGTCCCGTAAAAAAGGTACCCTCCCTTAGAGAGGTAACTATCGTGAACCTTTTTTATGAGAATTCCACGCGTACCCGCATTTCGTTCGAGTTGGCCGAAAAAAGACTGAGTGCCGATACGATCAATTTTGCCGCCTCTTCTTCTTCGGCCGCAAAGGGAGAAACCTTGCTCGATACGGTCAACAATATCCTATCGATGAAGGTAGACATGGTGGTGATGCGTCATAGTGCCAGTGGTGCACCGCATTTCTTGGCAGAACATATACCCGCGGCAATTATCAATGCCGGTGATGGCATCAACGAGCATCCCACGCAGGCCTTACTCGATGCGTTTTCGATTCAAGAAAAGACGGGTTCGCTGCAAGGCCGAAAAGTGGCTATTATTGGAGATATCATGCATTCCCGAGTGGCGCAAAGCAATATTTATCTGCTCAAAAAAATGGGAGCCGAAGTTGTAGTGTGTGGTCCACCCACACTGATCCCCAAGCATATCGCCACGGCGCTGGGCGTTTCGGTCAGTTATAACATCAAAGAAACCCTGGCCTGGTGTGATGTGGCCAATGTGTTGCGTATACAACTTGAGCGACAGAACCAGGTCTTATTTTCATCGCTTCGCGAATACAATATTGCCTATGGCATTAGTCGCCAATTGCTCGATAGTTTGCATAAAGAGATCGTGATCATGCACCCGGGGCCTATCAACAGGGGCGTTGAACTGAACAGCGATGTGGCAGACAGCAAGCAATCCATCATTTTACAACAGGTAGAAAATGGGGTGGCCGTACGTATGGCCGTCTTATACCTGCTATCCGGCCGCACCGCACAAGCCTGATCTATTTAAAAAAATTATATCGCATGCAACGCATTTGCCTTTTTCCCGGAACCTTCGATCCGCTGACCTTAGGGCATGTGGATATTATTAACCGGGCTTTGCCGCTCTTTGATAAGATCGTGGTGGGTATCGGTCTTAATGCAGCTAAAGCGCCCATGTTCTCTGCCGAGCAGCGTCTGCACTGGGTCAGTGAGATCTATGCTAACGACAGCAGGGTAGTGGGAGCGGTTTACGATGGTCTAACGGTTGACTATTGTAAAAAGATCGGGGCTCATTTTATATTACGGGGTATTCGCTACGTAAGCGATTTTGAGTACGAAAAAACGATCGCCGATGCCAATCGCACCCTGGATAAGACCATCGAGACCATTTTTTTGACCGGTGAGCCGAAGTATACTTCCGTAGCCTCGACCATTGTGCGAGATATCCTGAGAAACAATGGGGATGCCTCTCCCTTTTTACCCGATACTGTCTGGGCTTCGTTGCGCAAGTAGTAAGATGTCCTTAATGGTATTATAGGTGTTTTGAATATAGGGCTCCAGGTCTTTTTGAGAAACCCATCGTAGCTCAGATATATCCTCTTCTAGCTGTGGGGTCAAGGCATGCTTATCAGCGGTTCTCATTTTGAACCATTGAACTTGCTTTAAATACAGCTGATCTTTCTCTTTATAGCAATAGGATGAAGAACCGATCTTGCCGATCAAGGTCAAGTTTTTGAGACCGGTCTCCTCGATCACTTCGCGCAGGGCACAATCGATCACCGACTCCCCGGGATCCATTTTGCCTTTTGGCAGATCCCATTTTCCTCTTCTGAAGATGAGTAAGATCTCGTTATCGTCGTTATAGACCACTCCGCCACCGGCTTCGATGGTCGTCGCGGGTGCCAGGAGGGTTTGGAGTAATTCTTCCAGATCGTGATAGAGGAAAAAACAAGGGTAATCTCCGGGCTTATCAAGTAATTGCCAACAAGTGGAAAGGGACCGATGGGAGAGATCTTTTAAAAAGATCGCATCATTTTGTTCGGATTTTTCCTCGAGGATCTCATCGAGATTGGTGCATAAAAAAACGGGGTGTGAGGCAAAATATATCTGTATGATCATATCGATAGATTATTAATGTATTCAGGATAAGGTTTGCTATTTTTGAACCATGACGGATGCTAAGATCATTGCCGAAAAACTTTTACAAGTTAAAGCCGTAGCGCTTAAACCTCAAGGGTTTTTTACCTGGGCCAGTGGGTGGAAAAGCCCTATCTATTGTGATAATCGAAAGGTGCTCTCCCATCCTTACGTGCGAGAATTTATTAAATCGGAGCTTTGCAACGTAATATTTGAGCAATTCGAAGCGGCGCAAGGGCTGGCAGGGGTAGCCACCGCTGGTATTCCCTGGGGAGCCATGGCGGCCGATCAACTTAAATTGCCCTTTGTCTATGTTCGTCCTAAGCCCAAGGAGCATGGTTTAGGTAACCAGATAGAGGGAGATTGTCAGCCTGGTCAAAAATGGGTGGTTATAGAAGATTTGGTGTCTACCGGAAAGAGCAGCTTGCAAGCTGTTGATGCATTAGTGGAGAAAGGTATCGAGGTTATTGGTATGGTTTCTATATTTAATTATGGCTTTCCAATAGCTCAACAAGAATTCGAAAAAAAATCTATAAAGTATTATTCTTTAACTGATTACACTTCACTTCTTGCTCTTTATCTTGAAAAGGGTATCATAACGAAAGCAGAGCGATCTATCTTAGAGGAGTGGCGAAAAGACCCTGTCGGCTGGGGAAAATAACACTATCGTCCTCTTAAACTTTCTCCAAATTTTCTGCTCTAAGTTGGGCAACAAAACAGCGCATAAACCGTTATTTATCAAATAATTTATCAAGGTTTTGCTAATTTCGAAGGCCCAACAACCGACTACATCCAATGACATTTTCTCTTTTCCGAAAGCTCAGCTGTTTTCTTTTTTTAATGATGTTGACTTTCGTAGGTTTAGCTCAAGATTTCTCAAACAAGGGTAGGGAGTTTTGGATTCCCTATTCTTTTCATGTCGGTATGAATTCCGGTACCGGATCCGGAGTTTCCATGACCCTGTACATTACTTCTGATGTTGCTACCACCTACACGGTGGAAGCTTTTGGTGCCGCTGGCCCTCCGATACAAACCGGAAATATTGCCGTTGGGCAAGTTGTAACCTGTGTAATTCCAAATACCTACTTTGTTCCCGGTTGGGGTCCATTCAATAATAAAGCCATTCGCGTAACCGCCGAAAGACCGGTAGTTGTTTACTCTTATATAACACAAAGTGCCGTTAGTGGAGCCACCTTGTGTTTACCTACCAATGTACTGGGTAACGAGTACTATTCGATGAACTATACCCAGGTCTCTAATGAGAATAATTCCAATTCCTATTTTACCATTATCGCTGTTGAAGACAATACCACTGTCGAGATCACGCCCTCGGCCGCCACAACCAATGGATGGTCTGCCGGATCGGTTAACACGATCACGCTCAATAGGGGACAGATCTACCAGGTGTTGGGAACCGTTAGCACAATTCCAACCGGTGGATTATTTACCGGTGTAGATTTAACGGGATCAAAGATCAGGTCGGTGGCCTCCGGAACTTCTTCTTGTAAGCGTATCGCCGTTTTTTCCGGAGCCGGCAAGATTCGAATTGGCGCTAACTGTTCTAACGCTAATTCATCGGATAATTTGTATCAACAACTTTATCCATCGGCCTCTTGGGGAAAAGATTACCTGACCGTTCCCAGCTATAGCCGTCCTAATAATTTCTATCGCGTAATTAAGAGAGATCCTGCCACCAATGTTTACGTGAATGGTGTGCTTATACCTGCCTCCTCTTTTGTAAATAATAGCTATTACGAATTCTCGGGAGGCGTCCCCAACCGCGTTACCTCCGATCAACCCGTTTCGTTATCACAATATTTTACCACGCAGGGTTGCTCTGGCAATCCCTCGCCTTACGATCCGGATATGATCGTCTTGAATCCGGTAGAGCAGAATATCTCTAAAGTAACGCTGGTCAGCTCTAATCTGGTCGCCACGCAAAACAGACAGCACCATATTCATGTAGTGATCCCTAATAGTGGAACGGGTATATCTTCATTTCGATTAGATGGTAATCCGATACCGAACAATTCTTGGGTTGTCCATCCGCAAAATGCAGCCTATTCGTATGCATACTTAGCCAACGTAGCACAAGGGTATCATACATTAAGTTCCGACTCCGGGTTTAATGCGATGGCCTATGGGTATGCCAATGCGGAGTCGTATGGATATTCTGCGGGCGCCAATGTAAAAGATCTGTATCAATTTATTTCTATTGAGAATCCCAATGCCTCGGTTAATTTTCCGGCCACTTGTATTGCCTCGCCGTTCTATTTTTCGATGACCTTTCCTTATCAACCCACTTCTATTACTTGGAATTTTGGTACGGCTCTCAATGGGCAAGGGTTAGCCAATGTTTCCATACCCAATCCTACACCCAGCTCTACTACAACCGTAAATGGTCGCCTCTTGTATGTGTATCGTCTTCCAACACAATACACGATCAATACAACAGGTATCTATCCGATAAAAGTACTGGCTACGAATCCCACGCCTGATGGCTGTGGCGGAGAGCAAGAGATCAATTTCGATTTGGAAGTGCTAGCAAGACCCACGGCTAATTTTACTTTTTCCGGAACCTGTTTGGGTAGTTCCACCCAATTTACCGATGCCTCAAATACCGGAGTGCGTCCTATTACTAGTGTTATTTGGAATTTTGGAGATAACAACACTAGCACTGCTTCGAATCCAACGTATACGTACGCGGCAGCGGGAACATACAGCGCAACTTATTCGTTGATCACCGATATTGGGTGTCGCTCCGATACGATCACTAAGCTGGTTACCATCAATACGCTTCCAACCGGTACCTTGTCGGGTACCGCCACTACCTGTATCAATGCACCTGAGCCTACCATTACCTTTACCGGTTTGCAGGGAACAGCTCCTTATGTATTTAGCTACAATATCAATGGCGGCGCCACGCTAACGGCTACTACCTTAAGTACTACCAATACCGCAACCATTACCGCACCCACAAATACCCTGGGTGTTTATCAATATAATCTCATTAGGGTAGGAGAGTCCAGTGCTGGTCAATGTAATCAGACCCAGAGTGGCTCGATCACCATTACGATCAATACCAATCCTACGGCACAGATAACGGGGAATGTGGATGTATGTAAAAATGCTCCCTCTCCCAATATAACCTTTACCGGTGCCGATGGAAATGCCCCCTATACATTCACTTATAATATTAATGGGGGAGCTCCTCAAACCATTTCATCCACTGGAACTTCTTCGTCTATAGACTTGCCTGTTCCGACGACTACGGTGGGTGCCTTTGTGTATAATCTTACCGGGGTGGTCGATGTCAATAATACCGTGTGTAGTGGTTCGCCTACCGGATCGGTAATGGTAAATGTAAACCCATTACCAACGGCTACTATTGCGGGTACCACCGGCGTTTGTCTGAATGCTCCTTCACCGTTGATCACCTTTACGGGTGCTGGAACCTCAGCTCCTTACACTTTCTTTTATTCGATCAATGGGGGTGGAACCTTGAGTGTAACTACTACAACTGGCAACAGTGCGACGGTATCGGTACCCACAGTTACTGCCGGCACCTATACGTATACTTTACTGAGCGTAACCGATGGAAGCGCTACGACTTGTTCACAACCCCAATCTGGAAATGCTGCTATAACTGTTTGGCCCCTTCCGCAGGCAGCTTATTTGACCAGCACACCGGTTTGTCAGGCGGGTACGATCAGTTTTACAGATCAGTCGGTCGCAAATGTGGGTACCATCACAGGCTGGTCCTGGAATTTTGGAGATCCAGCCAGTGGTGGACAGAATAGTTCTTCTTTACAAAATCCTCTTCACCATTTTGCTTCTGCGGGTACGTACAACCTTACGTTAATAGTTACCACCAGCAATGGCTGCGTTAGTGTAAATTCGGTAGCCCCTTTGACGGTTCATCCAAAGCCGCGTGCGGGTTTTATTATACCCGAGGTTTGCTTAAGTGACACCTATGCTCAATATACTGATACCAGCTCGGTAACAGCCCCCTCTACGATTACAGCCTGGTCTTGGAATTTTGGTAATCCCAATGCTAACCCTATTGGTAATCCCAATACCTCTACGCTGCAAAACCCACAACACAGTTATACGGCAGTGGGTACGTATACCGTAACATTGGTTACGACCAGTAGTCAGGGATGCATCGATACGATACAACAGCAACTCACTGTGAATGGTAGTTTCCCGGTCGCTAATTTTTCTGTTACTAATCCTTCGACCCTTTGCGCAAATGATTCCGTTCGCATAACCAACAACTCAACGGTGTTGCCGGGTGTCATTACCAAAGTGGAGATCTGGTGGGATAATATTGGAGCACCTGGCACCGTATTTACCGATGATAATCCCTTCTTTGGAAAGGTTTATAGTTATCGTTATCCTAATTTCCAATCACCCCTTACCAAAACCTACCAGATCAAGTTTCGAGCTTATTCGGGGGGCGTTTGTATGCGTGAGGTAACGCAAAATATTACGGTAAACGCGGCTCCCAAGGTTCAATTCAATGCAATCCCTTCTATTTGCTTTGATGCACCTGCTTATCAAATTACGCAAGCTTCAGAAATAGGGGGTGTGCCCGGAACGGGTATTTTCTCCGGAAATGGCGTAACGGCCGCGGGTGTATTTAGCCCTTCGGCTGTAGGAGCGGGCACGTATAGCATTTCCTATTTATTTACTTCCACAACAGGCGGCTGTAAAGACAGTCTTACACGAACCATAAAAGTTTGGCAGCGGGCTATCGCAGATTTTACGGTAACTTCAGATCCGTTTTGCGAAAGACAACCCATTACCTTCACCTCCACCTCGACTTCTGCGGAAGGTACTCTTACCGGTTGGAGATGGGACTTTGCTGACGGTGCCGGGATCATCAGCACTACATTAGCAGGTCCGTTAACACGCACCTATGCTACCTACGGCACCTATAATGTAAAACTGAATGTGATCACCAGTAATAACTGCGTGAGTGCCGATAAGATCATTCCTGTAGTAGTAAAGCCCCTCGCAAGACCTAACTTCAGCTTCCCAGCCATTAGTTGTCTGCCCAACGCCAATGTGCAATTCACGAATTTATCTACCGTGCCGAACGCCGCCCCCAACACGCTTTCTTATGTGTGGGATTTTGGAGATCCGGCCAGTGGAATTGTCAATGCTTCGACAGCGATCGATCCGGCACACGTTTACGTAACTATGGGACCCTATCCTGTAAAGCTAACCGCCACCACGGCCGATGGATGCATACAGGATACTACGATTATTCTAAACACCCTGCATCCCCAACCCATTGCCTCTTTTACCACCGATGCTATTGATGTTTGTATCGGTGCTCCATTCTTATTTACCAGCACCAGTGATCCTGCTGATGGCACCATTCAGTCTTATAGTTGGGATCTGGCCGATGGGTCTACCCGTACGCTCAATAGTTTCTCGTATACCTATGCCGACTCAGGAACCTATGTAGTTAGCCATTTTATCATCAATAGTTTTGGCTGTAAGAGCACGATCGCGACCAAGACCATTTATGTAAATGGCTATCCCGATGCCGATGCCGGTCCCGATAAGTTGATGCTGGAAGGAGGACAAGTACAGTTTACGCCTCCCAATAATTATCCGATGCCCGTTACGTTCGCCTGGACACCGATCACCTATCTTGACGATCCCACCCGGATCGATCCCATTGCCCGTCCTCCCGATGACATAACGTATTTGTTGACCGTAACCAGCAATAAAGGATGCAGTGATACCAGCAGTGTATTTGTGAAGGTCCTGAAAGATCCTCCCGTTCCCAATATCTTTTCTCCAAATGGTGATGGGGTGCACGATACCTGGGTTATTCCGTATTTGGATAGCTATCCAGGTTGTACCGTAGAAGTCGTTAATCGCTATGGCAATATTGTTTTTCGTTCTGTTGGATACCCCACACCCTGGGATGGCAAGGTAAAAGGAAAGAATGTGCCGGTGGGCACCTATTATTATGTGATCGATCCAAAGAACGGACGAAAACGAAAGGCCGGTTATGTCGATATTATACGTTAATGCATGAAGAGCGCTTTTATATATAGAGTATTCTTGCTGTTGTCGGGAGCCTTTTGGCTCTTCGACGGTAGCGTGTCGCTCCATGGACAGCAACGTCCGCACTACACGCAGTATGTGATCAATCCCTTTATCATCAATCCGGCGATTGCCGGGATCGATAACTATGGAGATCTGAAAATTGCCGGCAGAGATCAATGGGTGGGTCTTACCGGGGCGCCTCGTTCTACCTATTTGACCCTGCATGCACCCATTGGAAAAAAAGATTATCGTACTTCTTCCACTTCTTTTTCCGTACCCGGTAACAATCCGCGAGGAAGATCTTATTGGGAAAATTATACCGCGGCCGATCCGCATCACGGGGCTGGCATCAGTGTGATCAACGATCAGACCGGCAGTTTTAATTTCTTGTCGGCCAGTGCCAGTTATGCATATCATATTGGGTTAAACCCCACGACGAATTTATCGGCGGGCTTATCGGCGGGTGTTACCACCGTGCGCATCGACAGGACCCGTCATGATTTCTCTGGTTTTGGTGATCCAAGCGATCCAGCCTTTGGATCGGTCACTACCGGTGAACTTCGAAAGCTCAGACCTCAAATGGCAGCCGGGCTTTGGCTTTATTCAAGAAATTATTTTGTGGGATTGGCGGCACAGAATGTAATTCCGCAAACCCTCAGTTTTGTGGATGATAATCCTTCTATCTTAACGAAGAGCAAGCTTATTCCTCATCTATTTTTGACAGCAGGCTATCGGTTTATGATCGGAGAGGACTTTAATGTTACTCCTTCGATCATGACCAAATACATTCAGGGAAGCGCCAGCACGGCGATGGGTATTCAACCCGAGGGCAATATCAAGGTGCAGTACCGCGATGATCTTTGGCTGGGGGGTAGCTACCGCTTTCGTGATGGCTTTGCCGGAATGCTGGGGTTGAATGTGAGTAATGCCGTAACGCTTAGTTATGCATTCGAAAAATCGTTCAACACTAATATCTTACGTGATTTCAATAGCGGCACCCACGAATTGGTCATTGGTTTCTTACTAGGAAATAAATACAGCGAGGCATGCCCGCGCTGTTATTGATCAAGTTAGTTGCTATTACTTTAGACTTTCTACCCAGGCCTTTAACGCCGCGATCTCTTTGTCAGTAGACCGATAATACGAAGTTTGTAAGGCTTGTAGGGCCAGCTGTGCGGGCGATCCATCAAATAAATGTCCTATCAGGTGATTGATCTTTTGTTCCCGCAGGGCCATACGATCGATCGCAGGCCTGTAAATATGCTTTCGGCCACTTTCTGTACGCGATACCATTCCTTTGTCGAACATAAGTTGTAATAACTTGAGGGTGGTGGTATAGCCCGTTTGCTTATAGGCAGATAATTTTTGATGGACATCCTTTACACTGGCTTTTTCCATCTCCCATAATAGGCTGAGTATTTCGAGTTCCCCTTCGGTTGGTTTTGGTGTGTTGCTTTGCATAAACAATTCGTTTTTGAACGCTGGTCAGTTTTCTTATGATTTTCTTCTTATGTGTTCGAGACTCATCTATGAAGACCTTATAAAACTACGAACAGGTTCGTAAAAAATAGAAAAAAAAAGCCCCGCTGTAGAAACAGCAGGACTCTTGTAATGGTTATGATTAGCAATTTTTGGTCTTATCGATACTGACATTTTCTTGCCAATGATAATAATGACCAGGATATGTATTTAATTTTCCTCCTGGCTGCGAAACGGGTGGAGGAGGAGGTGTTGACTTTTTCTGATGGCTGAGTTGAGCCAAAGTGGGAGCGATCACCAATGAAACAATCGACATCAATTTAATAAGAATGTTCATGGAAGGACCAGAAGTATCTTTAAATGGATCTCCCACTGTATCTCCTGTTACAGATGCTTTATGCGGCTCCGACTTCTTGTAATACATTTCGCCGTTGATCTCGACGCCTTTTTCGAAAGATTTCTTTGCATTGTCCCAAGCACCCCCGGCATTATTTTGGAACATACCCATCAACACACCACTAACGGTGGCTCCTGCTAAAAATCCACCTAAGGCTTCGGCACCCAACCCGGGCATAAATCCAATAATAAGAGGCGAAACGATGGCGATAGCGCCAGGCACCATCATTTTCTTGATAGAAGCTTGGGTAGAAATAGCCACGCATTTATCATATTCTGGCTTTCCTGTTCCCTCCATGATACCGGGTATGGTCTTGAACTGACGACGCACTTCTTCTACCATGGCCATGGCCGCTTGTCCAACGGCACGAATAGCCAAAGAAGAGAAAATGAAAGGGATCATCGCTCCCACAAAAAGAGAAGCTAATACATTGGCTTTATAAATATTGATACCATCGATCTCCGCTACACCTACGAAAGCTGCAAAAAGAGCTAAGGCGGTCAAGGCAGCGGAAGCAATAGCGAATCCTTTTCCGGTAGCCGCTGTTGTATTTCCTACGGCATCGAGTACATCTGTTTTTTCGCGAACATCAGCTGGCAACTCGCTCATTTCAGCGATACCCCCTGCATTATCAGCAATAGGACCAAAGGCATCAATGGCCAATTGCATGGCCGTAGTCGCCATCATACCGGCAGCAGCGATGGCCACACCATATAGACCGGCACAGACGTAAGAACCCCAGATACCACCCGCCAAAACCAAGATCGGCAAGAAGGTCGATTCCATTCCAATAGCCAAACCACCGATTACGTTCGTGGCATGACCGGTAGAGGATTGGCGGATAATAGAGAGCACCGGGCGTTTACCCATGGCGGTATAATATTCAGTAATAATGCTCATCAGAGCACCAACGGCCAGTCCGACTACAATGGCGCCTATGACACCATTTTGACTAATGGCAACAGCGCCTTCCTTTATCCCCTTATTTGTATCTTGATCTATATAGTCGCGGATCAAATAAAAACTTTCTTGAGGCAATAAATATTTTACCAGAAAAATGGAGGCAATGGCCGTTAAAATGATAGAGCCCCAGTTTCCCATGTTCAAGGCTTTTTGAACATTGTCGGTGTTGATACCTACAGTATCACTAATACGGACAAAGAAGGTTCCTATAATGGAAAACAGAATGCCCACTCCGGCGATCATCATTGGTAAAATAATAGGAGAGAAACCATTTAAGACATCAGTCCCTTTGATGACCGTTTGCTGACCAAGCACGATCGTAGCCAACACGGTGGCTACATAGGAACCGAAAAGATCGGCACCCATTCCGGCCACATCACCCACATTGTCTCCCACATTATCCGCAATGGTCGCCGGATTACGAGGATCATCTTCGGGAATACCTGCTTCTACTTTTCCGACCAGGTCGGCGCCCACATCGGCAGCCTTGGTATAGATACCGCCGCCCACACGGGCAAAAAGAGCAATAGATTCTGCCCCCAGCGAAAAACCTGTCAGTACTTCGATGGTCTTGATCATCTCCTCAGATCCAACGGCCACATCGGGAGCAAATACTTGTTTTAAAATTATATAGAGTCCTCCCAGGCCCAGTACGGCCAGACCGGCTACCCCTACACCCATCACGGCGCCACCGGTAAAGGAAACATTCAATGCCTTACTCAGACTGGTTCTGGCGGCTTGCGCCGTACGCACATTGGCCTTGGTGGCGGCTTTCATTCCGATATACCCGGCTGTAGCACTCATAACGGCTCCGATCACAAAGGCAATGGATATACTCCAATGCGAATTTTGGTTGGAACTTGCCATAACGGCCAAGAGTAACCCGACGATGACAACGAAGTAGGTCAGGATCCTCCATTCGGCCCTTAAAAAGGCCATTGCCCCTTCGGCTATGTAATTACTGATCTCCTTCATGCGGTCGGTACCGGCATCTTGCCTGGCGACCCATTGAAACTTAATAAACGTGTAAATAAGTCCGATTAGCCCGGTCAGGGGAACTAGGTAAATTAGATTGTCCATATTCATTGTTTCTGCAGTTCAGTTTTAGCCCGGTGAGCCCCTGAAAATAGGGGGGGCATATGGGCGGCAAAGATAGGGGGTCAGCACCTATTATTCAAGCGATAGCCAGGCAGCTCCTACGTAGTTCAGCAGGTCGCTGGGAAGCAGGGCAGGCTCCGAAATAGCATGGGCCGCCAAATTGCCAGCCAGTCCATGTAAATAGACTCCCAAACGAATGGCTTGCAAGGGGGGAATCGGTTGAGCCAGCAGACCCGTTAATAGTCCGGTCAGTACATCGCCCATACCACCAGTTGCCATGCCCGGATTACCACTTCCATTAAAGTAGACCGCCCCATCAGGACAAGCAATAAGGGTGTGTTGCCCCTTTAAGACAATAAAAATTCGATATTCCTTTGCCTTTTCAATGGCTTTTTGCATCCTGTCAAAATCGTTTGCACTTTCGCCGAACAAGCGAGCAAATTCTTTAGGGTGGGGTGTCAGCACACTATTAGCTGGAATTTTTTTGAATAAATCAGTTCGGCTTGCCAATATGTTTAACGCATCGGCATCGAGCACCAGCGGATGGGGATATTGCGACAATAATTTCTCAACTACAGAAAGGGTATCAGGATGGGTTCCTATGCCCGGGCCCATTCCTATAGCATTATACCGTAAAAGGTCTTCTGGCAATTCACTGATGCGATCGGCTTGCGGATCTACCAGGCACATCGATTCGGGTACGGAAGTTTGCAAGATCAGGTTTCCCGCACCGGGAACCTGGCAGGTAAGCAATCCCAGTCCTGTTCGAAGAGCCCCTTTGGCGGCCAACACGGCAGCACCCATTTTTCCAAGTTGACCGCATAGCAATAAGGCATGCCCAAAATTTCCCTTGTGGGCTGCTTTGTTGCGTTTGGGAACTAAAGGTTTGATATCATCCAAAAGTTGTAGCTGAAAAGGAGATTCAGTGTGGAGATAAAAACCCGGATGCAATCCAATATTCAATAATTGTACTTGACCCAAATAGATATTGTTTTCGGGCATCATCATGGCTAGCTTGTAGGCCTGCAAACAAAGAGTATAGTGTGCTCTTACAACCGGAAAGCCCACTGAGGAGCGATCGCAAAAAAGTCCGCTGGGCAGATCGATCGAAACACAGATCGAACCAGCAGCATTTATGGTCTCTACAACCGAGGCACTGAGCCCATCGAGCCCTCGGTTAAGTCCCGATCCATAGAGCGCATCTACGATGATGGTCTGATGAGCGAGGGCCCCAAGCTGTTCAGGCTGCTGAATAAAACGAATGGAGACCTGTGGAAATGGGTGTAACCGAGATAGGTTCAATTGAAAATCGGGTGTACCCAGCGAGCCAAATTCCAGTACGTTGACCACGACGGTCTTACCACTGTTTGCCAGTAGTCGGGCTATGACCAAGCCATCACCCCCATTATTGCCCTTGCCACAAAAAAATGTAAAATGATCTTGCTCAGGAAATTGTGCTACCATCCAAGAAAAGCAGCGATGAGCGGCCCTCTCCATCAGTTGCTCTGATCGAATAGGCTCTTCGAGGATAGTATAATTATCCCATGCCTTGAATTGCTCGGCACTGACGATCTTCATAAGGGAAAGTTCCGAAAATTAGTCGAGAAAGACAATGCCAGCCAACTACGTACCGATCGTATTAATCAAAACCTCTTTAGGGAACTTCCTCGTCAGCATCAGCTTTGAAATAATTTCCGAACAGATCATAGCTATTATGAGCGGCAGCATAGATACTTCGGTTAAACCGATTCCCTAAAATGATGATCACTACTTTGTCATCCAACAGGCGGGTAAAGGCCGCATTATTGCCATGCCATCTTCCAAAATGATAAACGATCTTTTTACCATGGGGGAGAAAGGATAATCGAAAACCAAGACCGTAATTATGGGTGCCGGGTCTTTCAAAACTATATCCACTAAACGCCTGTTGCAAGAGAGAGGTATCGATTAATTGATCTGTATATAGGGCCTGATCCCATTTAAGCAGATCCTGCGGGGTGCTATATATGTTTTTGTCGCCGTAGGTTTGATCCAGGTAGTCAAGAGACCAACGAGATCCATTGGGTTGATAAGAGGGTGTACTTCGCACTGAATCCTGCGGTTGATAAACGAACGTATTGTGCATGGATAAGCGATCAAAAAAGTATTTTTTCATGTAGACTGGAAAAGACAGTCCGGATAATTTTTCGATAACCAGGGCCAGTAGTACATAATTTGTATTGCAATATTCAAATCGTGTATTGGGCGCAGCCTGTGCAGGAGGTCTGGTAGAGAGTAGTGTATTTAAAACGTCTTGATTGCTTACCATACGCTGCTTTTCCCTGTTGTGTTCCCCATTATTGTCCTTTCTATTGTCCTTATTGGCCGCTTCCATAAAATAGAGATAATTAGGAAGTCCGCTACGATGACTCAGAAGATCCCGGATGGTAAGGCCGGGGTAGGGAAGGGTGGGAAAGAACCGGGTGAGCGAATCAGTAAGGGCTAATTTTTTTTCTTGCACCAAGGTTAAGATGGCAATGGCCGTAAAGGGTTTGGTAGAGGAGGCAATATGCAAGGAATTGGAAGAGGTGAGCGGCTTTGTTCGGCCTGGATAATCCTCGTACCCTTGATAATGTTCAAATAAAATGGTGCCGCCCTTGGCTACCAAGATCCCCCCGCTGAAACCAAGTGAAGGGCGAAGCAGGGTGCTATCAAAATAATGCTGTAAGATCGCATTGTACTCCTTCTTTTTCTCCTCGCTGATGGCTAAGGGTTGTGGAGCCGTGTAGGGTTTAGCAGACGAATCGTCTTTTAAAAGCCCGCAGGAAAAACTAACACTCAGTAGTAAGAGTATTATTAAAAACTTGGTTACAAAAAGTTGATTTTTCAAGTGGTGCAAATATAGGGTTCCATGCATTTAAAAGTATATTTGAGGTATGCAACGCAGTCAGGTTACCAGCTACCCAAAAGATAAGATCAAGATCCTTTTTTTAGAGAATGTCAGCGATGCCGCGGTAAAGAAGTTTCGTTCTCATGGTTATACTCAAGTCGAGAAGATCAATCGCGCGCTCAATGAGTCTCAATTGATCGATGCGATCCGGGATGTTCATATTTTGGGAATTCGCTCTAAAACGACCATTACCGATTCGGTATTGGCGGCGGCCAAAAAACTTCAAGCCATTGGATGCTTTTGTATCGGGGTTAACCAGATCGATCTTCGAGCGGCTACACAGCGGGGCGTAGCGGTCTTTAATGCGCCTTACTCCAATACGCGTTCCGTCGCTGAACTGGTCATTGGCGCGTCGATCATGCTACTGCGGGGCATTCCCGAAAAAAACAATGCGGCGCATAAAGGCATCTGGCAAAAAGAGGCCAAGGGGAGTCGCGAAATGCGAGGAAAGACCATGGGAATTGTGGGCTACGGCAATATCGGAAGCCAAGTGAGTGTAATGGCCGAGTCTTTAGGCATGCGGGTTCTATTCTTTGATATTGAAAATAAATTGCCACTGGGTAATGCGAGCGCCTGTCGCTCCCTCAAAGAGTTGGTTTCGAAGTCTGATATTATCACCCTTCATGTTCCGGAAACAACGCTGACCCATCAGCTCATCAACAAACAAAGCTTGCGTCAATGCAAAAAAGGGGCCATTTTGATCAACTATGCAAGAGGGCAAGTAGTCGATCTGAAGGCCTTGGAGCAATCGCTGCAGTCGGGGCATATTGCCGGTGCCGCTATTGATGTGTATCCCTGGGAACCTGAGAAGAATGGCGACTTATTCAGCTGCCCGCTCCAAAATCTTCCCAATGTGCTTCTGACGCCCCATATTGGAGGCAGCACCGAGGAGGCACAGCAAAATATCGGAGAGGATGTGAGCGTAAAACTATTTCAGTATCTGGAGACCGGGTTTAGCGACGGCTCTCATACGATACCACCGATTTCATTGCCTTCACAAACGGGAGCCCATCGCATTTTACACATCCATAAAAATGTTCCGGGTGTACTGTCTGCAATCAATTCTGCACTCTCAAGTAATAATATAAATATAATTGGTCAATACTTGAAAACCAACGATTTAATAGGGTACGTAATATTGGATATCGATCATAAAATATCAGCCAAGGCGCTGAGCATATTACGGGATGTGCCCGGGTCTATCAGGGTTCGTATGCTCTACTAGATTCTTTCTTCCTATAATTTATATTATGTTAAGTGGAGTATTGTAAAGAAAAGCCACCCACTATCGGATGGCTTTAAAATCTAGTTTTTAATGGAGTCGTACCGATCGTTCCACTTCTTCTCTTCTGCGGCCCACTTGGCTTGTTCGGTCGGATTCTTGGCCTTGCCTGCCATGGCCTTTTTGAATGCAAAGATATCAGCGAGATAACTGGCCGCCTTTTTATATTGTTGCTTATCGCGGGTATCTAACTCGCCTTTTGACGCTAAAATAGCTACAGCGGCTTCATAAGGCTCTCTAGCCCCTTCTAAGGTTTCCCCATATTGTTTGTCCAGGGCATCTCTTTTTGCAATATCTTCTTTAGAGGCCATTGTTCCGGGTTTAGTTCTGGCCTTCATGTCTTGGGCATGCTGGTCTCTCTGTTCGCTCACCACCGCTGCCTTATTAATAAAATGATCGCCGATATACAAATACGGGATCTCGTAACCCGCTCTGGCCTTGGCAGCCCGCGTAAAGGCATTTATCATTTTCTTTTCCAGATCGGCATAATTCGCAGGCAAAACGGCCTCTTGTTCTCTTGGATCAAGGGTGTCGTAAAGAATTTCACCCAGTACCTGATTGGCCTTGAAATTATCCGGATCGGTGGCCAAGAGTTCATCGATGGCTTTTAGCTTTTCTTCGAAGCTATTGGCCAGCCCTACGGCAAAATCTACTTTATCGTAATCGAAATAATCGCTGCTCGGAAAAACCTCTTTTCCGAGGGCCTTGTATCGTTCAAAGGCCTCCATGTCTTTTTTGCCAAAAGAATAGGTGATCAAATAACGATATACGCCCTCAAATCCTTCCCCTCCCACTTTGGCATTGGCCAATTTTTGATAATAGTTCAATGCGTCTTCCTTGAACCCTCCTGCCTCGGCGGTAATTCCGGCCAAGATCAAGACGTTCGTATCAAGGGGCGATGTCAGTAGTTTTAATTTGATAAGGATATCAGAATAATTGATGGCCTTCTTGAGTTTAGTAAGGGCATCATTCCAATTCTTCTTACTGTAGTCATTGTAACCCGCTGTATAAAAATTGGAGTAAAGGTTAACGGCTCCATTTTGGTACATGGACTCGCTTAACAGGGCCATACTCGGATCCATTTCTTTGAATTTGGAAAAGGCCGCATCGGCATCCCCGATCAACTGATCGGCTTCGGGCGTTCCTTTCTTAGCATCCGTATTGGCGAGTGTCGAATAAATGGTTGATTTTAAGATAAAGGCTTCGGGCTTGGCAGTATACTTCGTATTCCCAAACGCTTTATCTATGTCGGTTTTTGCTTTATCGATCTGGTTGAGCATCACCAGCGTCTTTACAGGATCGTAATTCTGCGCCATCGCGGTGATCGCAGCAAAAAGGGCAGCAAGCGATAAAATATAGGTTTTCATGTTTCTGGGTTGATATTTGTACTAGTTAAGTTACTCTTTTTTTTACTCGTCCTATTCGGGCGTTTGATCGGCGCCTTCTTGCAACGTAGCATCTCCACCGTCCGTTGATGGGGGGACCTCTTCTACGGATTCTTCGGGCTGTTGATCGTCCAAGTTGGTGATGGCAGCAATATCATCTCCCTCATCGATCTTGATCAGCTTTACGCCTTGGGTAGCCCTGCCTTGTTCACTGATACCGCTAACAGGCATGCGGATGGTAACCCCACTCTTACACGTGATCATGATATCTTCGGAAGGTGCCACATCGAGTATGCCAACGAGTGATCCGGTCTTTTCGGTCACATTGATCGTCTTGACGCCCTTGCCACCCCTGTTGGTAAAGCGATATTCATCAACAGCAGTACGTTTGCCATACCCCTTTTCGCTAACCACTAACACGGTGCGTTCAATTTCTGCGCCCGGATGGACACAGATCATTCCCACCACTTCGTCATCCTGCTCATCTACTTCGATACCTGCTACCCCTATGGCACCCCTACCGGTGGCGCGAACTTTTTCTTCGGAGAAACGAATGGCCCTTCCACTTTTTACGGCCATCATGATCTCGCTATTACCGTTGGTTAACCGAGCCATTAGTAATTCATCTCCTTCGACGATCGTTATTGCGTTGACGCCGGTTTGACGAGGGCGACTAAAATCTTCGAGCGCGGTCTTTTTGATAATACCTTTTTTAGTACAAAGCACAATATTGTGTGCATTCACGAAGTTCTCGTCCTTCAGGTCCTTTACATCAAGAATAGCGCGAACCTTATCGTCGGGTGGAAGCTGCATCAAATTCTGAATGGCCCTTCCTTTTGAGGTTTTCTCTCCTTCGGGGATCTCATATACATTGAGCCAGTACACCCTACCCTTTTCGGTAAAGAAAAGCATGGTATGATGGGTTGAGGCTACGAACAAGTGCTCGATATAATCCTCGTCCCTGGTCTTACCACCGATAACACCACGTCCCCCGCGGCGTTGAGAGCGGTACTCATCGGCAGGAGTTCTTTTAATATAGCCCAAATGAGAGATCGTGATCACGACGTCCTCTTCTTTGATAAGGTCTTTGATCTTTACCTCATCGTCCAAGTAAGTGATCTCCGTTTTTCTGGCATCACCGTATTTTGTCTTGATCTCTATCAATTCATTTTTAATGACCTCAAAACGCTTTGACTCATTGGCCAATAAATCTTGCAGCGAGGCGATCAGGGTCATTAACTCATCGTACTCTTCTCGGATCTTGTCACGCTCCATACCGGTGAGGCGCTGCAGACGGAGTTCCAAAATAGCTTTGGCCTGTACCTCGTCGAGCCCCCAACCAGCATTGATCAAATTGTCCTTGGCTTGTTCGGGATTAACGGATTGACGGATCAGGGCGATCACCTCATCAAGATGATCCAGCGCGATCAGATAACCCTTGAGAATATGAGCTCTCTTTTGTGCTTCTTTTAATTCGAACTGGGTTCTGCGCACGACCACTTCGTGTCGAAATTCAACGAACTCTTGTACCAGTTGCTTGAGCGAAAGAGTACGGGGGCGTCCTTTTACAATGGCCACATTATTGATCCCGTACGATGTTTGAAGATCGGTATGCTTAAAGAGTTGATTGATGATCACATTGGCAATAGCATCTTTTCTGATGTCTATTACAATACGCGTCCCCTCTTTTTGATTCGATTCATTATTTACGTGGGTAATCCCCTCAATGGTCTTCTCGTTGACCAACTCTCCAATACGATTGGTGAGGGCATCTCGGTTAACCTGATAGGGGACCTCAGTTATGATAAGTTGCTCACGCCCGCCCGCTTTGGTCTCGACATTTACTTTGCCTCGTACCACTACCCTGCCTCTCCCAAAATGCATGGCAGCCTTAACCCCTTCCATACCGTATATAATTCCACCGGTAGGAAAATCGGGGGCTTTAATATGCTGCATTAACTCATCGATAGTGATCTCCCGATTATCGATATAGGCTACACAACCGTCGATCACCTCGCTCAGATTATGGGGCATCATATTGGTGGCCATTCCCACCGCAATTCCGCTAGAACCATTGATCAGTAACTGAGGAATACGGGTAGGTAAAACAGAGGGTTCTGTTTCGGAGTCGTCGAAATTAAGTTGAAAGTCTACGGTTTCTTTTTCGATATCATCGAGCATATGCTCGGAGAGCTTTTGAAGACGAGCCTCTGTGTAACGCATGGCAGCTGGGCCGTCCCCATCCTGGTTTCCGAAATTTCCTTGACCATCGACCAAGGTGTAGCGCATACTCCATTCCTGGGCCATACGCACCATGGCATCATAGACCGAGGAATCGCCGTGGGGGTGATATTTACCCAAGACCTCTCCCACAATACGAGCCGACTTTTTATAGGCTTTATTATGATTGAGTCCTAATTCGTTCATCGCAAACAGCACCCTGCGGTGCACGGGCTTCAAGCCATCTCGCACGTCAGGAAGGGCTCTTCCGACAATGACCGACATGGAGTAGTCGATGTATGCGGTCTTCATTTGTTCTTCGATCTGCACAGGAGTGACCCTGTTAAAATCGTTCGTTGCTAGCGGGTTCAGCTGTTCGTCCATGTTCGTAAAACCCCCATTTTTAGGGGTCTGCAAATCTAATTTTTTTAGGGCTGATTTCCTTGTAAAACGGTGCTTTTTTGGCTGTATTTTATCCACCCTTGTTAATTAAAAAAAAGGGGATATTTGCCCTATGAAAACCATCCTTTTATTTGGGGCCGGAAAGTCCGCTTCGGTGCTGATCACCTACCTGCTTCGCCAAGCCCCTCTACAGGGTTTTCAACTGAAAGTCGTTGATAGTGATCTGTCGCTTGCTCAATCCAAATTAAACGGATCTCCCCACGGGACCGCCCTGGGTTTCGACAGTACCCATAGCCAGTTACGTATGGCAGAAATTGAGCAAGCCGATCTGGTTATTTCTCTACTGCCCCCAGCCTTGCACCAGCTTGTTGCCATGGATTGCTTGCAATTGCACAAGAACCTGCTGACGGCTTCGTATGTGAGTGAAGAGCTGAAAAAACTTGATACTGAATTAAAATCAAACGATCTTCTCTTTTTATGCGAGATGGGACTTGACCCCGGTATCGATCATATGAGCGCCATGGCCCTATTTGCCTCCATTCATCAGCAAGGAGGTACCATTCATTCTTTTGTATCTCATTGTGGCGGTCTGGTATCGTCAAGCTCCGATAATAACCCCTGGCATTATAAGATCAGTTGGAATCCTCGTAATGTGGTAACGGCCGGGCAAGCGGGTGCTCAGTTTTTATTGAATGGCAAAAAGGTAGCGCTTTTAGGAGAGGAAGTATTCGCACAAGAAAATGCAGTCGCTGTAGACAAGGTGGGAACCTATGGTTGGTACCCCAACCGCGATTCGCTATCTTATTTGTCTCTTTATGAGCTGAAGAACCTGAACACCTTTATACGAACCACGCTTCGCCATCCTGATTTTATTAAGGGCTGGAATAAACTCATTCGTCTTTCCCTTACAAAGGATACCCCCGCTTATCAATTGCGAGAAGCGACCTTGGGAAAGGGCTTTGCTCATCATTTTGAAAGACACCATCTACAAGATCTTGTATCACGCTACAGAAAAGAAGACCCCATTTTTGATCAGCAACTGCATTTTTTGGGAGTGGATGGCGATACCACCCCCTTGTCCGGCGATCAGTTTACCCCGGCTCAATTATTGCAAGAGTCGCTGGAAAGAAAATTAGTATTAGAAAAAGGCGATCGCGATATGATCATCATGCTACACGAGATCGGATATACCGTATTGGGGCAACGTAGAAAATTGAATAGCCAGCTTGTAGTCGAAGGAGAAAACAGCATCCGTACAGCCATGGCGAAAACAGTAGGTCTTCCCTTAGCGATGGCGGCCATTTTGGTGCTGCAAAACAAGATCAGCTTACGTGGCGTACAAATTCCAACACATAAGGAGATCTATGAACCTGTTTTGGCGGAATTGGAAAAAGAAGGGATCGTTTTTACCGAATCGGATGGCCCCGCTACAAATTAGTGACCGGCCAGCTCCATTACGAGTTGCCATTCTTTTTCGGTAACGGGTTGTACCGACAATCGTGCCAGTCTGATCAAGGCCATATTGGAAAGACGTTTATCTGCTTTGATCTGGGCCAGTGAAACTGGGTTTTTTAAGGTCAGAACGGGCTTTATATCTACCGATACCCAGGCCGCTTCAGGGGTAGTAGGATCCTGATAGGCCTCTTTTACGATCTCGGCAATACCAACGATCTCTACGCCCTCATTGGAATGATAAAAGAAGGCCCTGTCGCCTTTTTTCATAGCCCGTAAATTGTTCCGGGCAGCATAGTTTCGTACCCCATCCCAAAAGGTTCTCTTATCCTTGAGCAGTTGTTCCCAAGAATATTTAAAGGGTTCGGATTTCATTAACCAATAGGCCATACGAGTATTATTACCATCCCGTTGCCAATACATCGGCAAGATGCAGGGTTGTCAGGGGATATCCCTTTTGATTGATATACCCTTGCTGATGCATCAGACAAGAAAGATCAGTAGAGATAATATAGCGAGCCCCTGTGGCAAGTGCATTCTCCACTTTTTGCTCCCCCATGGCCACGGAAATATTATCATATTTAACAGCGAAGGTGCCACCAAATCCACAGCAGGTTTCGGCATCGGCCATCTCTACAACGGATAAGCCCTTTACCTTCGACAATAGCTGCCGGGGCTCTTGCCGAATCTTGCATTCGCGCAGCGCAGCGCAGGAATCGTGGTAGGTGGCTGTTGCGTTAAGCTGTGCACCGAATTCATCCTTCTTAAGAACGTTGACCAAAAAAGCTGAAAACTCATATGTACGTTGCCTTAGATCTTGCACCTCGTGATGTAAGGATGAATTATCAAAAAGGCGACTGTAATAATTCTTGACAAAACCGGCACAGCTGGCACTAGGGGCTACGATAGGGTCCGTTCCCTGAAAGTCCTTGATGAATTTCTGACAAACCGATTTTGATTCCTCCCAAAAACCTGCATTGAAAGCCGCTTGGCCACAGCAGGTCTGCTTTGTATTATACGAAACGGTACAGCCTGCCTTTTCTAACACCCTGATCATGTTGAAAGCAGTATCAGGGAACAGCTGATCTACAAAACAAGGTATAAAAAGCTGTACGTTCAACGGTGAAACGGTTAATTGGCGGATTGGTACACTCCTAAACGAGCCAGGTATTTCTCGGCATCGTATGACTGCTGGCTGCGAGGATATTTCTCGCGGATCTCTTCATAAAGAGCGATCGCCTCTTTGCTGTCTTGCATAACCTGATCGGCAAAGTAAGCCGCCAGAAAAAGGTAATCGGGCGAATTGACCTCGTCTTTTTCAAAGTGACGGGCCGCTTTTTTATAGGCGTCAAGTGCCTCCTTATTTTTTCCGCTGTCCCCATAGGCATCACCCAATAGCTTATAGGCCCGTGCTTGAACACCCTTAGAAGAGGTGCTGAACTTGCTTAAAAATTCAATAGCCTTGGCCGTGGAGTCCATTTTTAAATAACAACTTCCGGCGTAAAAACAGGCCAGGTTAGCAGCCTTGGTTCCACTATGACGATTGATGATACCTAAAAATCCAAGATTTTGGCCGTCGCCGTTCAACGCCAGACGGACGGAATCATTTCTGAAATATTCTTCGGCCCGAAACATAGCTACGGTCGCTTTCTCTTCGCGAGGCTCTACAAAGAGCGGAATGTATAAAGTAAAGTAGAAGAGAACTCCTAAAAGAATCAGTAGCACCGCCGATCCAACAAGGGCCAGCTTCTTACCATTGGCGGCGATGAACCCACCTGCCGAACCGGAAGTTGACTGCTTAGAAGAGGGACTTGTTTGATTTTTCTTTTCTGACATATCGTTTGAATTTAGGCTATCAATATCAATCTGTAATAAAAGGATAATTAGGGTCCACATAAACGTCTTTGAGCACTTCGTCCTCTGCAGGCCAGGGGCTTTCTTCGGCAAAGGTTACGGATGCGGCTACCATGGTATCTACACGTTGGTTTATACTCTCGATCTCGGACGCTGTGGCGAAATTGTTTTCGTATATCGTCTGTAGCACTTGATGGATGGGATCTTTACTACGATAATCATCTACCTCTTCTTTACTGCGATATTTTTGGGGGTCACTAATGGAGTGCCCCTTGTAACGGTAGGTTTTTATTTCGATCAAGGTAGGCCCCCCTTTTTCGCGTGCCCGGTTAACGGCCCGGCTGATGCCGTTATGTACGGCTTCGGCACTCATACCATCGATCGTATCGGCAGGCATTTCGTAGGCATCGGCCAATTTATAAATGTCGACCACATTAGAAGTACGCTGAATGGACGTACCCATGGCATAATTGTTATTCTCGCAAATAAAGACGACCGGCAGTTTCCAAAGCATGGCCAGGTTAAAGGTCTCATGCAGCATTCCCTGACGGGCGGCTCCATCACCAAAAAAGGTCAGGACCACGTTTTCGCTATTCCGATATTGCTCGGCAAAGGCCAGTCCGGCTCCGGTACCGATCTGGGCACCCACAATACCATGACCACCGTAAAAATTATTTTCCTTGCTGAAAAAGTGCATGCTGCCCCCCTTACCCTTGGCACAACCTGTAGCCTTACCATACAGCTCGGCCATACAACTATTGACCGTTACCCCCTTGGCGATGGCCAATCCATGGTCACGGTAGGCGGTGATAAAGAGGTCCTCGGGACGGGTGGCGGTCATGCAACCGGCGGCAATGGCTTCTTGTCCTACATAGGCATGGAAAAAGCCACGGATCTTACCCTCCATTTTGTACTTCTCCTCCGCCATTAGCTCAAACTGGCGGATCAGCTGCATTAATTCGTACCAGTACAGATAGGTTTCTTTCGAAAATTTCGCTGTCAAGGGTATCAATTTTGAGTCGCAAAAATAAGGGAAAGAGCCCATATTAGGTAAATTGCGCTCCAGCATGTTCCGGTTACAGAAAATCAGCCTTCTACAGTTTAAAAACTACACAAAATTCAGCGTCAATTTTGACCAGCCCATCGTGGGCATATGTGGGGCCAACGGAGTGGGTAAAACCTCTCTACTCGATGCGATCCACTACCTGGGGTTTACCAAAAGCTACTTTCTGCGAAACGATCAGCAACTGGTCCGTACCGGGAGCGAGGGCTTTCGGATAGAGGGCGAAATGAAAAAAGGGCAAGAGACCACGACCCTCACCTGCATCTTGCGAGAAACAGGAAAAAAAGAATTTTTAATGGATGGGGTGGCGTACGAAAAGATGTCTTTGCACATTGGCAAATTCCCGGTAGTGGTGATCGCGCCGGACGATGTAGTTCTCATTACCGGAGAAAGTAAGGAGCGAAGAAGTTTTATCGATCAACTTCTGTCGCAACTAAACCCCGCGTATTTGCAGTCGTTGATCCAGTACAATCGGCTCTTACAGCAGCGTAATGCCTTTCTCAAAGAAATGGCGGTTTCGCCTCGACGTGACCTCTCTTTATTGGAGGTTTATGACGATCAACTTGCATTGCAGGGGCAGTCAATTTTTGATATTCGAACAAAATTTTTACAAGAGTATATACCCCTGGTGGAGTCGGAATATACAACCATAGCGGCCCCACACGATAAGCAAGAAGCAGAGGCGGTTTCGATCGCGTATCAAAGTAATTTGCAGCAAAGCAGCATGCTGAACTTACTTAGGCAAACCCGAGCGGTCGATATCGCCGCCCAACGAACTACCCGGGGTATTCACCGCGATGAATTACTCTTTACCCTGTTAGAGCAACCCTTTAGACTGGTTGCCTCTCAGGGGCAACGAAAAAGTCTCTTATTCGCTCTCAAATTAGCGGCCATGCAGTTGTTAAGAGAGCATAACGGCTTCGCTCCCCTATTACTACTCGATGATGTTTTTGAAAAACTGGACGATAGACGAATTGAGAATTTATTAAAGAGGGTCTGTGAACGGACTGCAAGTCAGATATTTATTACGGACACCAGTGCGCAGCGCTTAGAGAAGCAATTGAGTACCCTTGGCTTACCTTTTCAGCTGGTCACACTATAAAGGATCCGTATCTTTACCAAATGGGACTTTACTCAATGGGCGAAGCACTTCAGGCGTTTTTGAACGAGAGCCGTATCAAGGGCGATGTACAGGCCTTTCAGATAAAAGAAGCTTGGGAATCGATCATGGGAAAGACCGTTGCCCGTTACACCGATACCATCAAGATCTTTGGAGACCGCCTTATCGTATCTACATCGGTCGGCCCGTTAAAAAATGAACTTCGCTTTCAAAAAGAATCGATCATTAAAAGAGTAAATGAGGCCATGGGAGCCGAGATCGTAAAAGAAGTTATCATTCAATAACGCGTTCCCGTACGTAATAACTCTCCGTGGGCGGACTACAGTAATATCAAAGCGAATACTGCATAATTGATGATATCCTGGTAATTGGCATCGATACCCTCACTGATAAGGGTCTTGCCATTATTATCGAGTATTTGACGAATACGTTGCAGCTTCATCAAGATCAGATCGACAAAACTTTCCTGACTCATGCTGCGCCAAGCCTCGCCATAATCGTGATTCTTATCTTGCATCAGCGTCTTGGTCTTTTGGATCTCTTGATCATAGAGCTGTTCAAGTAAGGGTAAGGGCAGGTCTTGCTCCTCATTCTCGAGCAACTGCAATTGCAATAATCCGATCACGGCATAGTTGATGATCCCTTTAAATTCCGCTGCGACCCCCTCTTCGATCTTCTGCTTGCCTTTTTGTTGAATCGTTCGTACACGTTGCGCCTTGATGAAAATTTGGTCGACGATCGAGATGGTGCGCAGAACACGCCAGGCCGTACCATAGTCAGTCGCTTTTTTCAAAAAGATATCCTTACACGCCTGTATTGTTTTGTCGTATTGCTGAGATGTTGTAACCATATCGAAAACTGCTTTCTTACCTTTGCCCCAAAAGTAACAAACGGAATTGAATGTTTACGCTTCGCAATAAGGAACGTACTCTCTGTGTTGATAAGCCCTTGGTGATGGGGATCCTCAATAGCACCCCCGATTCTTTTTACAAGGGCAGTCGATTTATGCAAACCGAACAGCTGGTGCGACAAGCAGCGCATATGCTGGAACAAGGCGCCGCTTTGTTGGATATTGGGGGGCAAAGTACACGTCCAGGAAGCGATCGGGTATCGGCCGAAGAAGAATGGGATCGCATCAAAAATGCTATCCACGAACTGACCAGGCGATTTCCCCAAGCCTTCCTCTCTGTGGACACGTATCATGGCGAGGTAGCCCGCAGAGCCCTGGAGGCAGGTGTTTTTATGATCAATGACATTTCTGCGGGAGAAATGGACCCCTCCATGATCGGTATCGTAGCGGCTGCCCAAGCACCCTTTGTTATTATGCATATGCGTGGTAACCCCACTACAATGCAAGAAAATACCCAGTACCAGCAGGTTACCAACGAGGTAGTACATTATTTACAATCCCGGGTGGCACATTGTGTACAAGCCGGGATTTCGGACATTGTGATTGATCCGGGTATCGGATTTTCCAAAACGATTGATCAAAATTTTCAGCTTCTATCCGAGCTGGAACAATTCTCTGTTATAAAGCGACCCTTATTGCTAGGGGTTTCCAGAAAATCATTTATTTACAAAACGCTGGATATTACTCCGGAGGAGGCTTTGAATGGAAGCACCTTTATGCATGCCATCGGACTGCATAAAGGTGCTCTCCTATTACGCGTTCATGATGTAAAAGAAGCCGTTGAAGCCGTACGGCTCCATGAGAAATTACACTAAACGGCTAACAACTGAGCCCTGCGAAAATAACTCGTTATGGCATTTTAGGCGCAGCGGGAGCAGTGGGCATTACTTCCAAGACAACGAAATCAAATACGAGATGGTCATAAGGTTTGATGGGAGCGCCGGGAGGTGGTGTAGCTCCATATCCAAGCGTCGACGGTATATAGATCTTTGCCGTAGCACCCTTTCTTAAAAAAGGCATTGCCTCATCCATTCCCTTAATCATTTGGCCTATGCCAACAGTAAAGCCCAATGGGGTAACATGTTTAAAAGTGGTATCCGTATTACTGTCAAATACCTTGCCGTCCAATGTAGTACCGGTATAGTTAATCGTAACGTAGTTGCCGGCTTGGATCAATTCGCCGGTGCCAGGGTTTTGTATCTTCAAAAAGGCACCTGCGGGTGTGCGTTGCAACCCGGTTTCTTTTTTGTTGACCAGGGCTGCGAACTCTCTGATCTCACGGACCCCATAAGATGCGATTTCCTTTTGTTCGTCTTTGTTTTTAAGGGTATCATTTGCCAGAATTCCCAAGACTTTGAACTGAGTAATAATCCGATCTCCATTTTTGAATTCGGGCGGAAGTGTACCGGCGGGCATTCTCTTTATGAACGTATCCATCATTTGCGTGGCCATTACGGAATCTCCAATATGCACTGACTTCCATAGCTCAGAGATATCATAAGGCTGAGGTTGGCCGCCGATCAGGATGTAAAGCGGAATTTTATTATCTGTAGAGAAAACGATACTGTCATTGATCTTTTGAGTAAGATGCAATTTGAGGTACTGGCCGTCAGCAGCAGTTACATTACTCTTCCCTTTTCCAGGGTATAATTTGTAAGGCATTCCCCCTGCTGTTTTTTGAAATTCAACTTCATTGCAGGAAGCAAAAGAGAAAGCCAAAGCCAACAAAAGACAGATTGAAAATAAGCGTTGCATATGTTTGTTTTAACGTTTGAGTGATGGTTGAAGAGGCAAAACGGACTTAAAAGTGGCTACCGTGTCGGATAAAGATTGACCACTTCTTCCACCGGCAGCATTATAATGCCCTCCCCCTTCGAAATAAGTACGGGCAAAGGTATTGCAATCGAACTGTCCTTTACTTCGGAAACTCCATTTTCTTTCTTCGTCCCGGTCGATCACAATGGCGGTAAAGCGAATGCCTTGTATGGAATGGGGGTAATTGACCAACCCTTCGGTGTCTCCCGTGCGGATATTGAATTGCACCAGGTCCGATTTGGGGATAGCGATCAATGCCGTATTGTATTCGTAGAAGATCTCCAGCCGATTCAAGAGCACATGTCCGATAAAGCGAAGCCTGTTCTCTAAAAAATTATCATAGAGCCCCTCGTGGACCCTTCCATGATCGAGCCCTCTTTTTTTAAGGTCTGCCACCAAGGTATGTACACCGGCATGGGTAGAAGAAAAACGAAAAGAGCCCGTATCGCCCACCACCCCGGCGTAGATACAAGAAGCCATGGCCTGGTCGATCAAATCGGCATCACCAGCACCGACTATGAAATCGTAGATCATCTCACAGGTGGAACTCTTGTTTGTATCACTTACCCCAAAGTCAAAAGAGGCCTCATCAGGCTCTTGGTGATGATCGATGAGCACTTTTGTGCAGGCCAACGATGCTAAAGGGCTGGTCATCGATTTGGTGCGATAAAAAATATTGAAATCGAGACAGAAAAGCATATCGGCCTCCGACAGCAACTGGTTGGCCTTTGGCTGCTGTTGCTCGTAGTTGATGACCTCAGCGGTGCCAGGCATCCAATTCACAAAATCGGCCCAATTGGTGGGAGAAATAACCGTTACGTGGTGCCCTCTCTTACGCAAATAATGCCCCAGTGCCAACGAAGAGCCCATTGCATCGGCATCGGGCTTTTGGTGAGTGGTAATAACCAGTTTTTTAGGCTGATGCAGGAGCGGATAGAGTTCTACAATAGGTTTCATACTGCCAGTAGCGAAGGTATGGAATAAAGACCGTAACTTCGCGGCGCAAAACCATCATTACTATGAGCAATAGAACCTTTACCATGATCAAGCCCGACGCGTTCCGCAACGGACACAGCGGCGCTATTTTAGACCGTATTATCAAAGAGGGATTCAAGATCAAGGCCTTGAAAATGATCAAACTTTCTGCAGAGAAAGCCGGTGAATTTTATGCCGTTCATAAAGAAAGGCCTTTCTATCAAGAATTGGTAAGCTTCATGAGTAGTGGTCCGATCATTGCCGCTATCCTTGAAAAAGAAAATGCGGTAGAAAGTTTTCGCACCCTTATTGGGGCTACTAACCCCGCGCAGGCGGCCGAGGGCACTATTCGTAAACTATTCGCTACCTCGGTTGGAGAAAATGCGGTTCATGGCAGTGACAGCAACGATAATGCAGCCATCGAGGGAGCTTTCTTTTTTGCTGGATTGGAACAGTATTGAACGGACTAAAACGACCCTTCGCCACTAGCTTAATACCGCAAGGAAATAGGCAGGATCTTCTGTTGTCCCGCCACCACTGTAAAAGAGGACTTGGAGAATGCCGGTGGGCCCATCAAGCCCATGACATTATTTGAAAACCCATAACCTTCTTTTGGAAGACCGATAAAGGTCGTGTTCATTTTTTCATCCCCATTCTCATCATGCAATACAGCGATCGCATATCGGCCAGGTGGTACGGACTCTACTACTTGCATGGCAGTACCGTTCTTTATCGGTAAAGCCATTCGATAATATGCCTTGGCGGGTTGATCGGGGTACCCCTCACCTTCTCTAAAAAGACTGCAGAGGATACGACCTTTACTATTTCGGATCCCGTTGATGGTAACTTGAATTTTTCCATTGATCGCTCTGGGCTGAGCCATGCCAAGGAACTGAAGAAGAAAAAAAGAAAGTATGAATAGTACTTTTTTCATGATCAGTTTTCTACGACGGCTTCTGTGCCGTAAAGTTGATGTTTATATTTTAAAGAAGGAGAACTGATCAACGGCCCTAATCCTAATTGGTCCCACTTTTTGTCAACTGCTGTTATGGTAGCATCATCGGCTACGATTATATTGGGCCAATCGCGTTGAAAATTATCCAGCTCCTTTGTTTTTCTGGTTCCATCGAGTCCGAGGCAACCGGTTGAAGGCGACTCATCGTATCGATACAGGATATGGTCTCTTTTGGGATCCAGGTTATTGCAAAAACGCCAAAGCGCTGTAGGCAGGTCGCATGGATCGACCGTATGCTCTACGTATAAGATCATTTTAATTCCCCTGATTGACTGTTGTGTTGCGAGGGAGGTGTGTAGTGCCCTGATATGACCCGGTCTCTCTTTTTTAACGGAAATGATAAGACAAGGAATATCTTTTTCGATCAGCGAAGCATTGACTGCCTTGATTTCCGGATAGGCGGTGGTCAATGCCTTGACGATCTGTTGGGCATGTAGTGGTCCATTCGCGATTGCGAATTCGTCTTCGATCTCTTCGGGAAACTTAGCCGTTCCGTCAATACACATTTTACCACCAAAGCCGAGTTTACTACAACTGTGATCAAGAACGTCCATGGGTCCAGTCGAAAAAACAATATCCGTTACCGGGTTGAGATGTTTAAAGACATAACGAGTCAGCGCCTCATAATCTTGTATTCGTACCCCTTGATCGGCCAGTACCAAGATCTTATTGAACATCATCTGCCCGGCTCCCCACATGGCATTCATTACTTTTTGGCCTTGACCTGCATACTCTTTATGAATCTGAGCAATAACCAAATTGTGGAAAACGCCTTCGACCGGCATATCCATGTCCAGTATCTCCGGGATCATCGTCATCTTGATCGGCGCCAGAAAAATACGCTCTGTTGCTTTGCCAAGCCAGGCATCTTCTTGCGGTGGTATCCCCACGATGGTGGCAGGATAAACTGCATTTTTGCGATGTGTAATAGCCGTTATGTGAAAACGGGGATACCAATCGGGTAAGGAATAATAACCAGTATGATCACCAAAAGGGCCTTCCCAGATCAACTCGTCCGAAGGATCTACATAGCCCTCTATAATAAAATCGGCATCGGCAGGCACTTCGATGGAGGGTTGTGAGATGCACTTGACCAACTCCACTTTCTTTTTTCGCAAAAACCCGGCTAACATATACTCATCGACATTCTCGGGTAAGGGTGCCGTGGCACTATACGCATAGACAGGATCTCCCCCCAAGGCCACGGCCACGGGCATTTTTTCTCCTCTTTTTTTATACTCGGCAAAATGCTTGGCGCTTACTTTATGTTTATGCCAATGCATGCCGGTTAATGTAGGACCAAAAATCTGCATTCGGTACATGCCCACATTTCGACTTTGAGTATTGGGATCTTTTGTATGAATCACAGGGAGCGTAACAAAGGGGCCCCCATCTTTTGGCCAACAAGTAATGACCGGGATCTTTGTCATATCGGGCTTATCCATGACCACTTCTTGACATGCTCCCCTTCCCTTTTTGACGGCAGGCATCCAGCTGGCAAAAGCACCGATCTTGGGTAACAATTTTAGTTTGTCCAGCATAGATTCCTTGGGCGCGGATAATAACTTGAACAACCCTTCGATCTCGCGAGCGGTCTCATCGAGGTCGTTTACACCCAAAGCAAGACACATTCTTCGCTCACTTCCATAGGCGTTCATCAAAACCGGAAAATCGTACCCTGTATTCTCAAACAGAAGGGCCCTACCTCCTCCCCCTGATTTACTGATCCGATCGGTGATCTCGGCGATCTCTAGATGAGGGTCAACAAAGGTTTTGATCCTAATTAATTCATTGGCCTTTTCGAGGGCGTCGATAAAGGCTTGCTGATCTTTCCAGGCCATAAAATTGAATTAACTGAATAACAAGAAGAGGTATTAAAAGTTTAGATCCACTCCTAGTCCGGCATTGGACGAAACAATTACCCGTCCATTATCGAACTCAATTCCGGTGGCCAAATCTTCGTCCAATAAAAGAGGGCCATCCAGATCGGCATAATCCACAAAAGGAAGTAAATGAGCCAAGGCTGCTGTTCCAACCGAAGATTCATTCATGGAGCCCAACATGATCTTTAGCTTTAAATCCTTCGCCTTTTCTATCATTTGCCGAGCGGGTGTAAGTCCGCTGCATTTGGTCAGTTTGATATTGATCCCATGAAAAAGATCCGCACAGCGCGGCACATCGGATAAGCCTACGCAACTCTCATCGGCGATCAAGGGCAATGGAGATCGCTTATACAAAATGCTCATGCCTTCCCAATCTTCTTTTGCCAACGGCTGTTCAACCAGTTCTACGCCAAGTTCTTCGAGAGCCGGTAATAATTGAAGTGCGGTTTCTAGCGACCAAGCCGCATTGGCATCGACCCGTAGCGTTGACTGGGTATTGGCGCGTATTGCCTTGAGCCTCGTTAGATCATCGACTGTCCCTACTTTGATCTTGTAGATCGGCCAGGGTTTGGCAAGCATCTTTTCGAGCATTTTTTCCTGGCTGTCAATTCCGATCGTATAATCGGTCAAGGGAGCTGTACCGGTTGGACCGTTGAATAATTTTTGCAGCGAGACCCCTCGCATTTTACCAAACAAATCCCATCCCGCCATATCAAGTGCACAAACCAAGAAGGGATTCTGCGGAAAAAGATGATGTAAATAATGCCAATAACGCTCGGGGTCTGTAAAGGCAAATTTTTCGACCGCCATTCGCTTTTGTTCCAGGTCGGCGATCATTTGCTCTACAGAAATATTATAATAAGTAATGGCTGGTGCTTCTCCATATCCTGTCCACTTACCCAAGCGTAAGGAAACCAGTAAAGTGGGTTGGTGCGTCTTAGTGCCTTTTGAGATCGTAAAGGGATCCCTGAATTTCAATTGGTGAGCGCTGTAGCGAAGCAGCATGTAAAATTTTATGCAAAGATAAAGTAACTGCTTGTTCAAGCCCGCCCAGCTGCCACGATCATTTCTCTGAGCGTATCATTAAATTCTGTATGGTCGATCAGCGACTCAAGATCAATATGCATTCTATATTGCCAGTAGTGTTTGGGGTTGGCCGGATCATTGATTCGTTCTTCCCTAGGGTCTTGTCTGCGAATCGTCTCACTGATCCCCAAGAGGTCTTGCATTTGGAAAATGCTCCACATGGCTGGTGACTGTAAATGCTGCTGTATAATGGCGCGGTTAATCCAGGCCTCACAGAAGTAGGGCGCCTCGCCCCAATGTTGCAATTCTCGGTTGTAAAAAACAGTGGTTCGCTCCCTGTTCTCTTCCCACCACCCCCTGATGGTGCTCATGTCGTGCGTGGAGGGAGTAACCACCGATAAATACGGAGCCTCTGCCGGATTAAAGAACATTTTTTGGGGATCTTTTGGCATACGCTGTATCTCCAAGCTCAAAATTCCATTCTGCTTCATGACATCCGGTACGCAATGCGGCACCATTCCCAGATCCTCGCCGCAGACCAGCATGTTGGTGGCCGCTTTTAACGTAGGAAGCTTTTGCATGGCCTCGTGATACCAGCATGCATCTTGTCGATAATAGAAATAATCATGATATAATGCGATCAGCGTATCCTGTGTTTTTTTATCCAGATAACGAAACGAGGTGGTCTTGTCCATGGAGATCCTAAAGTGAAATTTAGTATGCTCCGCGCCAGGCTCTTCGAATAAGATCACATTGGCGATCAGCTGCAATAAACCTTCTTTTAGCTTTTGATGTGCCGGGTTCACTTTGGCTGTGTCAAAATAGTGAACGATCTTTTGCTGCGTATCATAGAGAGGAGAGAACTGCAATCGCTGATCAGCGAGTCTCACCAAAAAATGCTCTTTTACCCAAAAATGATCTTCTCCGAACAAGTCTAACAAGATCTCCTCTGTGATAAAGGGTTGACAAAAACGAAGCCGGTCAAATTGTATCCCTCGTTCCCAAAACTCTTCAATGGCAATTGGCAAACAGGGTACGAATCGTCCGAGTAGCCCTTGCACCGCATGGGTGGGAATACTCCATATCCGAAAAAATCCCAAGATATGATCTATGCGAAAAGCATCGAAATAACTGCTCATTTGCTCAAAACGAAGTCGCCACCAGCGAAAATCATCTTGCTGCATGCGAGACCAATTGTAAGTAGGAAATCCCCAATTCTGACCAATGGCCGTAAAATCATCCGGAGGAGCTCCGGCCTGCCAATTCATGTTATACAGGTCAGGGGCCACCCACGCATCTACTGAGTAGCGATAAATCCCAATGGGTATATCTCCCTTAAGAACAACCCCTTTTTGGTGTGCATACTGCACCGCCCTTGACAATTGCAGATGCAGTTGAAATTGGACAAAACAATAAAATCCGATCTCCCCATTTGCCTTTCGCGAACTAAAAAGATCTTGAATCTCTTCTTCTTTATATTCCGCATAGTGAGACCATTGGTCAAACACGCAGGTTCCATAGCGATCTCTACAAGTGCAGAATACCGCATAGGGTTGTAGCCAATGCTTATTTTTTGCAAAGAATAGTTTGTATTCTTCGGAGGCAAAACAGTCGGCCCCCATCTCTTCGTACAGCGAACGCAATGTTTGCAATTTTATACTGATCACCTTCTCGTAATCGACCACCGATAAGGCGTTGAGCTGTTCTTGCAACTTACGTAAGCTCCTAAGTTGTTTAGCGTGCGTTGTTCCTGCCACATCCGCCAGATTGATGTACATGGGATGAAGGGCAAAGGCTGAAATGGCCGCATACGGGTACGAATCGGTCCAGGTGTTGGTCGCGATCGTATCATTGATCGGCAGTAATTGAATCATCCGAATTCCGGTACGGGCAGCCCAATCGGCCAGCAACCGGATATCGGCAAACTCTCCTACGCCGAAACTATTACGACTTCTCAAACTAAAAACAGGAATCGCAACGCCCGTGCCTTTCCAACTGGTATTAGGCAGTCTCGCAAATCCATCATGCATACAGATCAGCCCTTGGATAGAAAGATCTGCGGGTGCGGTCCTGTTAACCCCATCTTCGTAGCGTAAAAAAGTATTGGATAGCAGATCCCATACTCCGTATTTGTATTCAATCGAACTTGCATGAGGCAATGAAAGCTTGACTTCGTACCAGCCATTGGTCTTTTGCATCGGCAATGCCAAAGAGGTAGACCAATTGCCGAGAGCAGGATCACTACCCAGTAAACAAAGCGTCTGACCGGATGAAAGTAAGGGCGCCTTAACCCGAAAGATATGTGTATAGGATAATTCCGTTGCTACTGGCGGAAACTTAGGATTCTTTCGTTTAAAGAGAACCTGACTAAAGGGCGCGGTATAAAAGGCATTTTCAAATTCACCGGCACTATTCCAGGTATCTAGAAAAACCAAGTCCTGATCTTTATCGATGGATACAATACGGTCTTTCTTCCACTCTGCAATTGGCAACCCATCGGGTCCCTTAAGCAAATAATGATATTGGAGCTTCGTTTGTCGTGCCGTAAGAGAAACGGGCACGGATAAGGTCCAACGCTCGCTGTTGGCATACTGCATGCAAAGTGCCGCTTCTGGCTTGTTGTTCCCTAAAGCCGGAAGATTTCCCAGCAGCCAAAGGGTCTGCCCAGGTTGGGTAGAAAAGCGAATATTGAACTGAATCAGTGGCAAGCTCGTTGACGTTAGGGTCGGTTAATGTGTCTGATTAACACATTAACGAAAATAGGCAAAAACTATACGCCATAAGATCAAATGATAAAAAATCTACTTATTACAATGGGGACCAAACAGGGGATAAAGTATTTATGGTGAAAGACTTCTGCATTTGCCCCAACCTTATTATTTTTGTACAAAATTTATCGTAATGGAAGCATCCAAAAAGAATCGGGCCATTTGGTGGGCTGTCTTTTTTGTATCCACGGCTGCGCTGCTCTGGGCCATAGATGCACATTGGGAGTGGTTAACCCTCATCCTTCCCTTTCAGACCACCTCTTTTGTCAAAGCCATGGATATCATGTAAGAATACATTACCGTAACGGCAAGACATTAAAAAACCTCCTTAACAGGAGGTTTTTTCGTATCGATATGTTGGATCGCTTTACTTTACGGAAGCTACCAAATTTTTAAAAGTCTCCGGGTTGTTCATGGCCAAGTCAGCCAAAACTTTACGGTCGAGTTCGATACCCTTTTTCTGTAAACGGTTGATGAATTCAGAATAGGTGATCCCTTCGGCACGAACGGCCGCATTGATACGGGCGATCCAAAGAGAACGATATTCTCTTTTCTTAAGCTTACGACCCACGAACATGTAGGTCATACCCTTTTCGACCACATTCTTGGCAACGGTAAGTACATTCTTACGTTTGCCATAGAAACCCTTGGCTTGTTTTAATATTTTTTTACGGCGGGCCTTGGAAGCCACTGCATTTTTTGAACGAGGCATGGTAATTAAATTAGATGGTTAGATACTAGCGTTTTCTTTTCCTTATTTTAAGCGAAGTAATCGCTTTACAAAATCGACATGAGATTTGGCGACCGTGCCGTCCAAACGCATGTTGCGTTTACGCTTTTTTGATTTTTTGGTAAGGATGTGACGCTTGAAACTCTTTTGATGCATGATCTTTCCTGTGCCAGTCACTTTAAAGCGCTTTTTGGCACTGGAATTGGTCTTTACTTTAGGCATGATACCCAGTATTAAAAATTACACCTTGGAGGCATTCCCCACCGGGGGACCTTTTTCGAACCTCTTTAGGCAATGACCCGTTTTACGGACGGGGTGCAAAGATAAGTGTTTTCAGCATTTTTCAGCTTTGCTTTTAATAATAAAAGAGGGGCCTAAAATTAGGCCCCCTCTTTCTACAAAATAGAAGATAAGACTTCTTAGTCTTTGGGATTCAATGCTTTTTCAATGCGATAACTAAGATCTTGCAAGTGATACTTACTAAGGCGATCTCCATAAAGGGCTTGAGCGGCATTCAATTCGGCCCGTAAAGATTGAAGATGAGCCCGTACGATCGACTTCAGATCTGACTTATCCGAGCTGCCTCCCATCATTGAAATTGAGAGCCCGGGGAAAGAACCGAGTGAAGATCCTGAAGGAGGAGCCAACAAATTAGCCAAGGTATTCACATAAGACTTTTGCAGGTTACGACGATAGACATCGATCGATTTTTTGGTGGCTAACTCTGACCAAATACCAGACTTCAGATCGCCAAGCAATTCTAATGCAGAGTAGGCCTTTGAACCGGCTGTGGCCTCCGCCTCGATCAATTTTGAAAGGTTTCTCGAACCTAATAACCTGTTAAGCATATTGTCTTGAACATTACCAATGATGGTAAGACCAGATTGCCCAGTGCGATCGAAAATTTGCTGGTCAATTAGCCAAGTGGGGGTAGCGAAAAGTTGTTTGTTCAAAAACGCAACGGCTTCTTTTTGTTTGGCCTTACTGACCAATTCATACACAGGTCCATTTTGCTCCTGCGTCTTGGGTGTTTCCATAATGCCCCCTACGAACTTGGCCACGTGACCATTGTAGCGAGAGAATTGCCCAATTACTTCTTGATACATGGTGCGTAGTCCTTCAAAATCCTCATTGGGTTCTTTTGTCCACTTGAGAAGATTGGGAACAATACGCTGTAAATTCTTGATACCGTAGGCACTTCCTTTCATAGGATCGTCACCCACTTGCTCACTTTGTGAACGTGGATCGTCCGGATTGGTCTCAGTGCCGAACCACAAACGGGGATTTTTCAGTTTCTCGATCACCCAGCTATTGAGAGCAGCGGTCTCTTGGTCGGCCGTACTGTATTGAGGAAACAACTTGTACCCCCACTCGATGGCCCAATTATCATAATCTCCAATGCGAGGAAAAAGCCCTACCTCACTAATGCCATCTTCGGGTTGTGCAACGTAGTTAAAACGAGCATAGTCCATAATAGAGGGCGTATGTCCATTGGCCTCTACCCATTGCTTATTGCGAAGGTTTTCGACAGGAACACTTGAACTAGACCCATAGTTGTGACGAAGCCCCAACGTATGACCCACTTCGTGGGAAGAAACAAAACGAATCAGTTGACCCATTAGAGAATCTGGGAACACCATTTGTTGCGCCCGCGCATCGAGGGGACCGCACTGAATCAAATACCAGTTGCGAAGCAGGGCCATAACATTATGGTACCAATTGATATGACTCTCCATGATCTCGCCGCTGCGAGGATCCGAAATGCTGGGGCCACTGGCGTTGGGAATATCGGAGGGTTTGTACACGATGGCAGAGTTACGTGCATCATCTAAACTCCACGTGCTATCCTCTTTAGGAGAAGGGGCACGCTTGGCCATGATCGCATTTTTAAAACCTGCTTTTTCGAAAGCCCCCTTCCAATCATCCACCCCTTGCATCAAATAAGGGATCCATTTCTCCGGGGTAGCTGGATCGATATAAAAAATGATCGGCTTGATCGGTTCCACCAATTCACCTCGCTTGTATTTTTCCATATCCTGTGGACGGGGCTCGAGTCTCCAGCGTTTTACGATAGAGACGGACTTTACTCCCTGTGGATTGGCATCAAAGTCTGTATACCCTACAGCAAAGTAGCCCACACGGGCATCATAGTATCGAGGCTGCATGGGCACCTTGGGTAAAATAACGATAGAGCTGTTGAGCTCCATGGTCATATTGCCACCACCGGGTCCACCAGGTGAGGCATTACCTCTTGAATAGGTTTTGACGGTCTTGATCTCGATATTGATCGGATAAGATCGAACAGAAACAATATAGGATTTGTCAGCTTGTGCAGAGGAAAGACGTAGTGAAGATTTGAGTGATGAATTAAAATGCAATACCTCATTATCACCCGATATAAAATCAGTTATATCCAACACTACCGTAGCAGAATCTTTTCCGAATGCTTTAATATCGAAGGACTGTGCAATGGGCTGAACATTGGAATTGCTTACGGTCGTAAACATCGGTGAGCTGGAATCCTTGGCATACTCCGCGTACGAAATAGTGCGCAAGAAGACCTTATTGTTGGGGCCCTTTTCGAAGCGAACTACATTTTGTCCGATCTGGTCACCTGCATAGCCGAAGAAACTTCCTCCGGAACGAAGTCCGGCAGGAGCTTTTGAAATTCGGTTTACCACCAACATATCACGCAGCATCAACGAATCGTGGATCTCTATAAAGAAGCGATCCTCGACCTTGTGTACCCAAAAAAGTCCTTTAGAACTAACGGCCTTAGCGGTAATCACATCCTTGTAGGCCTTAGGACCGGAGGCAGGGCCACCCGGACCTCTTCTGGTCGAATCAGCAGGTCGGGCAGCAGCATTGTTGGCCCCACCAGGTGCGGGGGGTGCAGGTGGCTGTTGCGCTGCAAGGGTGCTTGCCGCCAACAACATAGAGGCAAAAAAATAAGAGCGTAGCATAATCGATACGGTTTTAGGTAGGTTTTAAGCAGGTTATAAAGAGGAAAAGTGTTACCCCTTCTTTTTCCCTTTGGGGGCAAACATGGCCAGCATTCTGCGGCCTTCCATCTTCGGTAAATTTTCTAATACTCCAATTTCGGCCAATCGTTCGGCGAACTTAAGTAACAACAATTGACCTCGATCCTGAAACTGAATAGCACGACCTTTAAATTGCACATAGGCCTTTACCTTGTTGCCCTCCTTTAGAAACTCGATGGCATGCTTGGCTTTGAAGTCAAAGTCATGGTCATCGGTATTGGGTGTAAAGCGAATTTCTTTTACCTCAGAGACTTTGCTTTTGGCCTTCATCTCTTTTTCTTTCTTCTTCTTATCGTAAAGGAATTTATTATAATCGATGATCTTGCAGACCGGCGGATCAACGTTGGGAGAGATCTCTACCAGGTCCAGACCCTGTTCTTGCGACATGCGAAGCGCATCTTGCAAAGAGTAAATACCTACTTCTACATTGTCGCCAACTAATCTGACTTGAGGGACTCTAATGAGATGATTGATGCGATGTTCGGGCTCTTTGCGAGGAGCGAATCGTCCTCTATTAAAACCGCCTTTGTTAAAACCTCCGGGGCCTCCAGGTCTGGGGCCTCCTGCGCCGGGAGGACGATTGAAACCGCCTCCGGGTCTTTGTGGTAATGCCATTTATTGAATTTAGGTTACTAAAATACGCTATTCTGATTTTCTGCTGATAATTTCTTGAGAGGCCAGGGCAACGAATTCCCCGACAGGTTGGGCCCCCAGATCTCCTTTTCCTTGCCTTCTGACAGCTACTTTTCCTTCTGACATCTCCTTCTCCCCTACGACCAACATGTAAGGGATCTTGAGCAACTCGGTATCCCTGATCTTTTTACCGATCTTTTCGCCCCTGTCATCTGTCTCAGCACGAATGCCGGCCTTTTTTAGCGCTTGTTCCACTTGTTGGGCATAACCCAAGAACTTATCGCTGATCGGAAGTACCCTCACTTGAACCGGAGCCAGCCAAAGGGGAAACTTTCCAGCGTAATGCTCTAGCAAAAAGCCAATAAATCGCTCGTGGGTTCCTAACGGAGCGCGGTGAATAATGAGGGGCGTTTCAGGATGATTTTCTTTGTTGGTATAGGATAACTTGAATTTGATGCCCGAATTAAAATCGACCTGATTAGTAGCCAACGTAAATTCTCTACCAATGGCACTCCAAATTTGAACGTCGATCTTAGGTCCGTAAAATGCAGCCTCGTCTTGCACTTCAACAAAAGGCGTGTTCGTATCGATCAATACTTTTCTGACCATGGCTTCGGTCTCTTGCCAAAGAACCGGCTCATTGACATATTTCTGTCCCAACTTAGCCGGATCGTGCAAGCTGAGTCGCATAACATACTTGTCGATACCAAAGATGGTAAAGTATTTTAAGTACATCTCA
>Ga0194130_10001092_pt1 | contig 46012 bp, 29 predicted proteins | sample TA2KigsurfametaG_FD_160084 | JGI IMG/M metagenome (GOLD analysis project Ga0194130, IMG submission 160084) | Freshwater microbial communities from Lake Tanganyika, Tanzania - TA2015050 Kigoma 12 surface | ecosystem: Environmental > Aquatic > Freshwater > Lake | place: Tanzania: Lake Tanganyika...
GGTGTCACAGTTCGCATGGTCGATATCGACCCCATCGATGCAACGCTTTGCATGAAGTCCCTCGCGTATCAACTGGGACCCAAAACCCGACTAGTCGCCGTCACTGCAGCTTCCAACGCCGTCGGCTCAATTACCGATATCCCAACCATCGCAAAAATGGTGCATGAGGTAGGTGCCGAACTATTTGTCGATGCGGTTCACTTTGCTCCCCATCGCCGGATCGACGTTTACCGCTGGAACTGTGACTACATGGTCTGCTCCGCGTATAAATTTTTTGGACCCCATATCGGGATCCTGTACGGTCGCCCCCAACGTATGCAGGAACTCAAACCCTACAAACTCCGTCCTTCTCCGGAATTGATTCCAGGCCGTTGGATGACAGGGACACAAAATCATGCCTGCATCGCTGGTGTAACAGCCGCAATCGATTACCTCGCGTCGCTCGCTGGATCAGGCACCTCGCGACGTGAAAAACTAGACATTGCCTTTAATGACATCGTGACCCTCGAAACACAATTGATCGCGAACTTGATCGAAGGGCTCCAAAGAATCCCTGGTGTCAAGGTATTCGGCATTACCGATGTAGATCGCTTGCACGAGCGAGCTCCAACCGTCGCGTTCCAAATCGCAGGTATCAAGTCAGCAGACGCAGCAGCAGCCCTAGGCGAACAAGGGATCTGCGGTTGGCATGGAAATTACTACGCGTTGCCTCTTACCGAAGCACTCAAAACAGAACCCGAGGGAATGATTCGACTCGGCTGCATGCATTACAACACCAAAGACGAAGTAGCCCGAACATTAGATGTGATCCAAACCATCGCCAACGCGGTCGCTTAACACGTGAAAACATCCGCTTGGATTACCGGGCAAATACCAGCCCTAATGCCATGCGGGCTTCACCCACCCTCCATCGCTTACTTCAATGGCATCCCGGGTTCTGCTTTGCCGTTGGTCGTCAGAATCTGAAAGTGATGGACTCCAGCAGCCAACGGATGATCACTAGTCCATACGATTTTCTTCTCCGGAGTGACTTCGACCATCGATACACCAGTGTTCGCCGCATGCGAACCAACGACCGTGTTTCCATTTGCAAGCCGCTGCGAACCACATGGATCCTTAAAAAGTCCGCCTACATCTTCGTTGTTGATCTGCCAAACAATCTCTCCGTTCGGATTGAACTCGACAGCCTTGTTTCCGTGCGTCAACGAAACCAGTGTGTTTCCACTATCCAAACGAATCGCCGTGAAGGGCCAATTTTCGGCCGGTCTGCCTCCAATCGATGCGAGATCCGTCTTGATGGTCCGTAGCACCGTACCATCGCATGCATACTCTTTCACAGAAAAAGCAAGTAAGTGAGGAACCAAGTAGTTCCCGTTGCGCAATTGCCTCGCCATGCGTGTTTGCATATGCGCATTGTCGGTCTCCGGCTGCAACGGAACCTCTAACTGAATCTTGGCAGTTCCATCGACCTCGAGCAATCGCGGCTTAGCCCCCAACTCTGTGATTAATGTATTCCCGTTGTACAACCGCTGGGCGGTGCCGATTTCACGGTTCGCAGCATCTAGTTTGTACTGAAAAACAACCTTCTTCTCCCGAGTAACTTCCTCCACCCGATCGGAATACGCCAACAGCACGTTTCCATTGGGGAGCACGAATCCATCTCGAGACCCACCCGAGTATTCCCAAGTTGCAACTCCATCTTCACCGATAATCGCCGTTTTCGCCCCTAAGACGAGATACGAGTGGCGAATTGAATCTTGCCCCAGTCCCACCGATGAGACTAACGCGAGGAAGGCCCAAAACCTCGATCGCGTCAGTAAAGTGATACTCGCTCGAATTACAGACCTGGAAGCAATTGCTGTCATGACTATGGATACTCAAGTTGGTAAGGAGAAAACAGTGGGTGCCGTCAGAGGTCATCGGACGGAAAAGAATCGAAGGGGAACAATGGGTGTCGGCGGTAATGATAATCCATCCGGCTCAGATCCGCACAGGTTGAACCGGGTGTATTTACCCGTATGAAGCGATCGCAAACCTCGCGATATGCTGCCAGCGGTGCGTGAACTCCCTTTGCAACTAATACTCGGAAGGAACTCGGCTCAATTCCGCACGATATCAATTGCTGCAAGCTAAAGGGAACCATTCGTTTACTGGTTAGCAATAGTGTCATCGGATACTCGCATGCTCGCACCACGACGGTAGCTCCCTGGTCAAATTCTACGATCCCACCATGCCGTGGCTTGGACTCCGAAAAACGACCCGAGTGGATCGAAACAATCTCGACTCGCAGCAGTAGCGGGTCTCCATGCGCATGATCCGTGTGCCCACCGATCAACAGTTCCACGGTCGCCCCAACCTCGAGGTTAAGCGATTGCGCAACTGCCTGCGCATCTGCGATACATACGAATGCAGGTCCTAGATTACGTTCACACAATGCTCTCGCCAGCACCGTTCCATCCGCAGCAGAACCACCGCCGACATTATCGCCCATATCGAGCAGTCCAAAACGTACACCCACTGTCGTCTCGATCAAATCCAAAGCCTTTTTTACATCGACCAATACACCTTTCATGGCATTTCGGTTGCGCCAAAGTTCATCGGCAAGTTCATCCGCTAGTTGTTGCGCTAGTTGCAAATCATTGTTGGTGATCACTACGACCGACGCTCCCATCTCGCACACATCCGCGTAAGGGAACCCAAGCAGCAGACTATTGCTGAGAACATCGGGGAAATCGAGCTGCCGATCCGCGGCTTCGTAGATTACACGCAAGTGCGGTTCATCGGTGCTCTGCCGCTCAATATTGATGACCAGCGGCGGAAATGCTGCAGCCATCGTAGGATTCGTTTTCCCCATCACACATTCCATCAGCATTTTGGCAGCCTCTTCACCGCGTACACGCTGGTCCAAATGGGGATTCGTTCGGTAGGCGATGACCGCCGTGCATGCCTCGACCATAGCGGGCGAGAGATTCGCATGTGCATCGAGCGTAACCACAACCGGTAACTTCGCCCCAACCCTTGCTCGAATTTGCGTCAACCAATACCCATCCGCATCGCGGTGCTTCTCTGAAACCGCAGCTCCATGGGCTGCCACGAGAAGACCATCCAAAGGCATCGATCGCTGCAATGCAGACAATGTTCGGCTTAGTAATTCATCAAAGGCTTCTTCGGAAATCGTTCCCGAAGGAGTCGCGCGAACAGCAAGGATGGGTACTACCTCAACGGGCACGTGATCGGCCCGATCCAATCCAGCCAAAAAACCACCCAGTTCATGATGGCTCCCGACAAATCGGTTCAGAATTTCATTCCCGATGGCTACCGTGTCTTCCTCGAAATTACGCCACGTGGTCGGCATCGCAATAAAAGTGTTCGATTCATGAAGGAAGGCTAGAATCCCGATTCGCATGGTTGCTCGTTGGCGATTTGAGGAGAACAACTTTCGATGACAATGTCGGATTAATGAGATCGTAATTCTACTATAGCGATATCGGGAATATCTCAGGGCAGCGATCCCGAATACGACAAATCCATACGATACTCCAACAAGTACTTTCAGGATCGGAAGCATGCTAAAATCCCGTCTCCCCACTCGATACATTTCAATGCAATGGCCAACGAGATCTCATGGATCGCAGACGGCATGAATACGGAAATTGACAGAATCTTATGAATCATGACCTAAACGCGGTTCGATCGCACTTGTATGCAGCGGTACTCTGCGATGCGCTAGACCAGATCGGACTGCACCATCAATCGCCTAGAGTGTCACTCCCATTGCAAACCCGATTTCCGGATTCAGTAGGAGTTCTCGCTGGACGCTGCAAAACCACGCTTTGGGCGGACATGGCCCATTTGGATCCTGAACCCTATGCACTGGAACTGAAGGCTGTCGATGAATGCAATCCTGACGATGTCTTTGTTGCGGCAGCGGGAGGGTCGATGCGCTCGGGCATTTGGGGAGAACTCCTAACTACCGCGGCGAAAAATCGTGGTTGTGTCGGTGCGATCGTCGATGGTGCTATTCGAGATGTTGACAAAATTGCGGCGATGCACTTCCCTGTGTTCGCCAAAAGCCGATGCATTTACGACAGCTTGAATCGACAGCGAGTCATCGACATAGATATCCCCGTTGAGATTGATGGTGTTCGTTTTGTACCTGGTGATCTTGTGGTCGCCGATGCCGATGGCGTTGTCGTTGTCCCAAAAAACGTTGAAAACGAGGTCTTGAAACTGGCGTTTGCAAAAGTACTAGGGGAGAATCAAGTGCGCGATGCAATCCGAGCTGGTATGACCTCGAGAGATGCATTCAGGAACTTTGGCATTCTTTAGCATTTAGGAACGATTTCATGCCAGCACCGTCAGCGTCCGAACTTTCTAAAATCCATTCGCCGATCAACCGCAGAAAGTGGATCCGTTTTGTATCTAGTGCTATCGCAATGACTGCGATGCATGGAGGACCACACCTCGGCAGCAATCATCCGCTTGCAGGAAACTGCTTCGCCAGCGATGGATCGATCCCAAAGAAGAAAGTTGCAGCGATCGTGACGGTCTATCGAAAAAATTCGCATGCGGATGTTCTGGTCGGAAAAATCCTAGAGGGCTGGCAGCAAGACGGCGGTCCAGGTCCTGCACTGGAATTGGCTTCGCTATACGTTGATCAGTTTCCTGACGAAGATCTTTCAGTAAAGCTCGCCGAAAAGCACGGTTTCCGAATGTGCAAAACGATTCGGGATGCGATCACGCTCGGAGGCGATGAGGTCGCCGTCGATGGCGTCCTGAGTATCGGCGAACATGGCGAATATCCTTGGAACAATCTCGGCCAACACCTTTATCCCCGCAAGCGGTTTTTCGAAGAAATCACCGATACTTTCGCAAACTGCAATCGTGTGGTTCCGGTGTTCAATGACAAGCATCCGGGGCCCGAGTGGAAAGATGCTCAATGGATGTACCAACGCGCGAAAGAGTTACAAGTTCCATGGATGGCTGGCTCCTCATTGCCGGTCAGCTTTCGCAGTCCTGATGCAAACTTGACGATGGGAGCAAAAGTAGAGGCATGTGTAGGAATTGGATACTCGGGACTTGATATTTATGGCATTCACACACTCGAGTTTCTGCAAAGCAACCTGGAACGCAGGGCCGGAGCAGAGTCCGGGGTTCGTTCCGTTGAATCGGTACCGACAACTCAGATCGGTCGTTTGTTGTCCGAGGGCATCATCGATGAACACCTCATGGATCAAGGATTGGCGGTTACGAATACGGACCGCGCTTCCGTCCTCAAAAACCCTCCGACGGACGGCGCAGTTTTCTTGATCGAGTACAAAGACGGCCTGCTGGTTCCGGTACTCATGCTTCCCGGCCTCGCCCAAGGCATTGCCGTGGCAATAAAACCGCTCGGAGAAGCTAGTTTCGCGACCCGTGTCGAGGAGCGCGAAAAACCCTACTACCCACATTTCGCCTACTTGCTCAAAGGCATCGAAACGATGATCCACACGGGAAGGCCTGCATATCCCGTGGAAAGGAACATGCTCACCGCCGGGACCCTCGATCGACTCCTCGTGTCCCTCCGAGAGGGGAGTCGCAAAATTGCGACACCGGATTTAGAAATTGCGTATCACCCCGTCGATTACTCATACGCTCCCCATTTGAAACTTGAAGGGTTGCGATAGGCAACGCTGGTTCGCTAAAGCCATCCTACTTCATCGGATCTCTACGCGTTAGCGCCGGGTGGCGAAACGACCACGTCGCAAGTAACCATGTTTCGATCATGGCTAGTGTCGGGGGAGATCGAGGGCCAACGCCCAGTTGCCACTTGCTAGCAGGCGTGGCGCGGATATTTGCTTCGCATAGCGAAGACATCAGAGCCCTCAGCGTGAGCGCCGGGTGGAGGCACGCTGCCATCGCTCGTCACAACGTTTTGATCATTCACTAGCGACGGGGGATATCAGGTTCGATGGTCTAGTCGCCACTTGCTAGCAGGCGTGGCTCGGATCTTTGCTTCGCATAGCGAAGACATCAGAGCCCTCTGCATGAGCGCCGGGTGGAGGCACGCTGCCATCGCTCGTTACAACGTTTGATTATCACTAACGACGGGGGATATCAGGTTCGAGCGCCTAGTCACCACTTGCTAACACGCATGGCTCAGAGGGGAACGTTATTTGCGCAAGGTCATCAAGTACTCTACGAGATCGACCAACTCTTGCTCGGTCATGGTTTCCTGCAGATTCTCGGGCATCAATGACTTTTCTTGCTTCTTGATCTCCTCCAGATCGGAACTCTTAATTGCCCGTTCGATCCCCTTTGCATCCTTGATGGTCACTCCGTCATCAGTCTTTGAAATCAACAAACCAGTGACGACCTCTCCATCTCCTGTTCGAGCGGTGTAGGCTTCATAGTTGTGACTGATCCCCGCACTGGGTGCCAAAATCGAAACGTACATCGCCTCGCGCGTCAGTTTATTCCCGATCTCGGTCAAGCTTGGGCCAACGTTCTTGCCTTCGCTGCCAACCATATGGCACTGGGAGCAAGTGGCAACCCCGAAGTAAACGGACTTCCCATTGGCACTATTACCCTTCTTTTTGATCAACTCCTCGATAGGAGGAAGTGGATTCTGAGAGGTTTTGAGGACGGGGAACAGTTCTTTTGCTGCATTCGAGATGGCGGGATCCTCGGAATTTCGCAATGTTGGCCCGAGAAGCGGCTTCGCCTCTGCGGGCAATCGGTTCTCTTTCGCGAGAGAGACCAAGAAGGACTGATTCGCCTTGTTCCGTCCCAGGCCAACCGCAGCTTCCACCTTGACACTCTTTGCCACGTCTTGAGATTCAAGCAAGGCCTTTTGCAGTTCAGCTGCTTCCTTGCGATTGCTAAGCGACAGTGTCTTCGACAAGGCTACTGCCATCTCGGATGGCTCTTGAGCTTCCAGCATCGCTTTCAAAGGCGAAGCGCCACCGGTCTCAAGTGCCAGATCGAGTGCTTGTACCGCTTGGGTGGAAGCCCCCCAGGCAGCAGCCCTCTTCAGCAATTGCTCCGAGACCCCGGTGACTTTCAGCTTTTGCAGGACCTTTAACTGCGACGGATCCTCCCCAAGGGAATTAACGTAATCACGCACCAAAGCAGCCAGTTTTGGATTGGCATTGATACCGACTCCGTCGAGACGCATCAGAGCTTCGATCACCGTTTGAGGCTGATTTTCCAGTTCCAACAATGGCTTCAAGGCCGATTGGCGGTCTGCTGGCTTCAAAAAATCGGTAGCGCGGAATAGCCGTGTGATTTGCTCCTTGGGGAGCTTCGACGAGGCCAACCATTGAGATTGCATTTCAGCAGCGACGGGACCGCGACCACGCCATGCGATCAAAAGACCTTCTCCGCGATCTGACTTCAAGTCACGATAGGCCGTCAAACACTCATTCCAACGATCGGTGGCGGCGATACCGAGCGCTTCGAGGTACCACCGGTCACGACTCCCAGCTTTCGCAGCCAGTTGCGCCCACAATTTCGGCATACTTGGCGATGCGTCTTCTCTAAGTGCAATCGCCAGCTCGCGTAGCACCACCATATTCGCATCACTGAGAAGCGGTGTAACGAACTTATCCGTCTCGAGTTTGGCCTGACGGGCGAGCCGGATCGCTGTGGCTCGGACGTTCTCATTTTCATCTTTCGACGCTGCGGTGAAGGCAGCCATCGGACTATCGACTTTGGCAAGCAACCAATACGCTCGCGCCCGCATCCGCGGATTTGGATTTTTCGTCATCATTTGAAGCTCGCCGATCGAATCACGACCCATCTTTAAGATCGCGTGATAGGCGAGGTAACGTACTGAATTGCACGGATTCGCAAGCGCGGCTACAGCCCCCTTAGCAGTCGACAAATCGTATTTGGGGACAGAGTACTTTGCACCCTCAGGAGCAAACCGGAACAGTCGCCCTCGTTCCATGTCTTGCATATTGTGACCTCCGACACCGGGATCATACCAATCCGAAACGAAGAGCGATCCGTCTGGTGCAACAGCGACATCGGCTGGGCGAAACCATTTATCGAATTCGCCAACCGCTAAATTCTCGATGGTGGCCCCATATCCAGCCCCCATTGATTTAGCGATATACGCTCGAACGACATTCGGTCCTGCATCGCAGTGGATAACTTGGTTTCGGAATTTCTCGGGGAGTAAATCACCCTCATAAACAGTGATACCCGTCGGCGATCCAGCGCCTGTAATCAGCATCGTGGGAACCACACCGGGATCATTTAAGTGCCAATGGCGTTCTGGAATCTCGGATTCCCAATTGGTGCGTTCTGCTTGCCATCCAGCACCGGTTATCTCATCGACATAACCATAGTTTCCAAACTCCATGACGTAGTTAATACGCGTGGCTCGATTCCCATCGTCATCGTTATCGGATTGCCAAATCGAGCCATAAGAATCCACTGCGGCTTCGTAATTGTTCCTAAAGTTGTGTCCGAGAACCTCCATGTCGCTGAGGTCTTCATTGCAGCGAAACACCATGCCTTGGCGGTACGGATTTCCCGAGTCGTTGATTTCACGTCCCCAGCGGTCTCGGATGGGATTCCCTTCCGAATCGCAAAGACGATGGCCTGTATTTCCAAAGTTGAAGTAGAGCTTTCCATCGGGGCCAAACACAAACGAGTGGACCGAGTGATCATGCTGAGGGTCACCTGTTTTTGTGAGGATAGCCCGTTTCGAATCGGGTTTATCATCGCCATCGTTATCGATGAACTCCCAAACATAAGGAGCGGCGCTCACCAAGACACGATTTCCGAGGACACACAAACCCAATGCAGAGTCGATATCGCGCCCTTGGTAAAAGACTTTGGTCGTGTCCATCACGCCATCTTGATTAGTGTCCTCCAAGATCAAGATACGATCCCCTTCGGCTCTTTCGCCATTGTGGCGACGGTAGTTTACGACTTCGCAGACCCACACTCGACCTCGATGATCGATATCGAGGTTGGTCAAGCTTTTCAGGACAGGCTCGGAGGCTGCTAACGTTGCTTGCACTCCTTCGGCGACCTGCAGACCAGCAACTGCTTTTTCGGGTGTACGATCTTCAATAGATGCTGCGGGCTGCCCCCAAGCGTTGAGCCCATCGGGAATACCTTCGGCGGCGATATGAAAGCGGACACTCGTGGAGGCACCGTTGTTCTGCGACACGCCACCTTGATCGAGCCCGCAGCCGACTTGGAACCGCTCAACGCCTTCGGGGAGATCGAAACCGATCACACTGAATGCGTGGGTACCGATTCCCTTCACGACCTTGTCCCGTACCTGGAGCGGCCCGCCCCCTGCGTTTGCATTCTTGCGGACTTCTCCCCATTCCGTTTGAGCCACAAACCAGTTGAGATCCAATAATGATTTCTTGCCGGATTTCATGACCAGAGTCGGCTCAACCCAATCCGCCCAATCGCATGCGAAGCCGTCCTCGCCAGGGGTAACAATCAAATAAAGTTTATTGACGCCGGTCACCTCGATATCCACGTCGATTTGGTGACGCGAAGTCGATGCATTCAATGTGTTCGAGGAAAAGAGCAACTTCCCTTTCGGTTTAGCGGCAGCACCAGTCGCTCCGGGCTCAATACCAAATTCTTTAGCAACTCCGGAAGGATTGAAGTTGGCGGGAACCGCTTCGTCTTGATTCTCTACCAGTTTCGTCACAGCAATAGGTTCTACGGTTGCACCCGCCTCCGGTACATCCACATGGGCACTCCAAAGAATCGCGTTGGCCACCAATCGTGTTGGCTCCGTACGCCCCCAGTTCCAGTGGAAATGCCCTCCGGTATATCCGAACGAACGTCCCCCATTGGGACGCTCTGAGGCCCAAGCCACGTGCTGAGGCTCTCCTTTTGCCACGGCCTTTCTCACATCTGGATTGCCGCTATGGGGGCCATCTGGACGATCCATCGTGCTGGCGGGGGCCACCGCCGAGAGAATTGGTGTTACCCCTTGCACGCCGTCCCGAAATCGCATGTGAAAATACCATTCATCCCGCGTCGAAAAGGGTTTTACTCCACGGGTAACCGGGTGATTAGGCAAAGCTTCAAACTTCGCAGTCCAGTGTGGGTTCACCGACCAATGAGTCTCGAAATATCCACCCAACCACTTGAGGTACTCAGCACCACCGCGATCCTTAGGAACCTCGACCGCATAATGAATACACACCAGCCCGGCTCCGCGATCCATTTGCTTCCCGAGACGATCCAGGTGGGACAACGAAGGGTGTCCACCACCTCCATCGGAATAAATTACGATCGCGTCAGCGACATCGAGCAAGGAGTCATCCTGAGGCCACCCGTTCCGGATGACTTCGCATTCCACGTTGCGAACCGAACGCTTGACCACATCGGCCAACACGCGGCAACCAGCATAATGCTCGTGCGAACCGAAATCGTGACTGGGACCACCCGCAATAAATACGATCCGCTTGGGGGCATTCGGTTCCTTACCAAAAGCTGTTGCCCACGAAGCAAGCACCACAAACATCCCTGACATCGCGAAAGCAATGGGCAAGCATGGCGACAGTCGAGTCAACAGACGAGAAAGCATGGTGGATTCGCCTGAGTATCGGATCATAGGATTCGCTCGAATCAATAGATGGAGGGATCGGACTGGAGGGAAAATTCGCATGGTAAACCTGGATGAGGACTCACCCCAAGCCCCGTAAGGATAATGGTAGTTGGTAGCATGCCACCGGTAAATTACCCATCTTATTGCCTAGCATCTGTAGTTATTGCCTAGCATCTGTAGTTTCATCGGAGGCCATGGTCCGGCTGAAAATCGCAGAAAATGCGTTGTACGATTTAAAAATTGAGGTCGTTTTGGCACGTACCGTCGCCAGCGGCATGGAGCAGCAATGGCATGGAGATTGTCGCTCAAAGGAATTTGGTGTCCGGGGAAACTAGTTTCACGTGGATATAATTTCAGCGCTGTAGAAGTTTCGGGTCGATGGAAATCAAGACGACGCGTATAGTGATCGCGGCGTCAAATCGATGCCTTTTCACCGCGCATTTACCAGCCCACCATCACGGTACCAACCTGGAGACTCCCGTGACTATCCACCATCTTCGCCGAGATTACCGCTATGGCTCGTTGACACGCGACGAACTCCCGCACGATCCGATCGCACTCTTCCAGACCTGGTTTTCAGAATTGAGAGGGGCCGAATTGCCGGAATGGTTTGAACCCAATGCGATGACGTTGGCAACGCACAAGGCGACAGGAGGGGCAGCCTGCCGTATCGTTTTGCTCAAAGAAGTGGAACCGGATGGCTTTCTGTTTTTCACCAACTACCAGTCGAACAAGGGCATGGAAATCAACCTGGATAGCCGAGTGTCGCTCGGTTTCTATTGGCCCATTTTAGATCGCCAAGTTCGTGTCGAGGGAATTGCGGAGCGCGTGGAGTCGGAAATCTCGGAGCATTATTTTCGATCTCGTCCTCGATCGAGCCAACTCAGCGCAAATGTTTCACCGCAGTCGGAAGTGATCGAAGACGATTCGCTGCTGCAGCGATTGGTGGATGAGTTGGACACGAAACTTGCCGGGGCCGATGTGCCTCGTCCCGATCACTGGGGCGGCTATCGAGTACGCCCTATTTCTGTCGAGTTTTGGCAGGGACGACCGTCTCGGTTGCACGACCGGTTTCGGTACACCAAACAATCGAAGGGCCGAAGCGAAGGACTATCCCCAGACCAGCCTAGTATTTGGAAGGTAGAGCGATTGGGGCCCTAGTGCCATCAACGGCTACGCTGCCATCTAGCGAAGATGGCCGCGGGCGCCAAACGACTGTTGGCGAGACCGATTCGAAACGGCGCCCATAGATTTCCAACCTTGCAACCTGTAACGATTGGCCGGCCGAGAGCGACTGGCAAAACCTCGGTGACACTGCCTCGGTGACACTGCCTCGGTGACACAGCATGAAGGAGAGAAATACCCCGGCCTGTGCGGTGAGGCGGACACCACGAGCAGGCCGTTGGGGTACCTCTGCGTGCGGCTTGCCGACGCAAAAGCAAATTGGCGAGAAATCCATCGAAAGCGTGAGGGGCCAAAAGATCCTCTTCCGGCCCTCACGGTATCTTTCGACGTTTGGGTAGAACGGTCCGACTGCACAACAACCATGCAATCGAACAATGTCTACCGCAAAAGCAATCATTGTGCCAAGGGCACACGCTTTGGGGACATTGGCATGAACGGTCAATTTTTCCTTAGGTTTTCGAATCCTTTTTTTTCGTTACGATGAGCAACGTTCTAGGTCGCCCCCAACCTGCTGCCTGATAAACTGGCAACTGTTCAGTTTCGATGCAGACATTCCATGATGTCGATTCCGTTCCGTTACTTGCAAAACCGTGAGGATTCCGACTGGGGAAGAGCGGAAGCGACCATTCGGAAAGAAATAAAAATCGTCCCGAACCTGGAGCGGCCCGTTAGAATCTGAATCACAGACAAGCCGACTTGATCGATTGTCCTGAAATTTACCATTTCCACCTATTGTTCGATCACGAATGACCCAATCCGAAACTTCTTCGTCCAATCTTCGCAGCATCCGTATTTTCGACACGACGCTTCGCGATGGAGAGCAGTCTCCCGGAGCCAGCATGAACTTGAGTGAGAAGCTTGAGGTAGCCCAGGCGCTCGCTTCCCTCGGAGTGGATGTCATGGAAGCAGGTTTCCCCATCGCGTCGCCGGGGGACTTTGAAGCGGTTCGCGAGATCGCATCGACCATCCGAGGACCTATTATTTGCGGTCTGGCCCGATGCAACGATGGTGACATTGATCGTGCGTGGGAAGCACTTCAGAAGGCGGAACGCTCTCGTATCCACGTGTTCTTAGCGACCAGTGCGATCCACCGAGAATTCAAACTTCGAATGACTCAGGAAGAAATCATCGCGAGAGCGGTCAAGGGTGTCGAGCGCGCACTATCGTACTGCGATGATGTCGAGTTCTCTGCGGAAGACGCTGCAAGGACCGAAATCGACTTCCTTTGCCGCGTGGTCGAAGCTGCAATCGATGCCGGAGCAACCACCATCAACGTACCGGACACTGTCGGCTATACCACGCCAGAGGAAATGTATGCTCGGATCGCAGAACTCATCAATCGAGTCCCAAATATCGATCGCGCGGTTTTGAGTTGCCACTGCCACGACGATCTTGGTTTGGCGGTGGCCAATTCGCTTGCCGCGGTTCGCGCTGGCGCCGGACAGATCGAATGCACCATCAACGGTATCGGGGAACGAGCAGGGAACTGTTCGCTCGAGGAGGTTGTGATGGCGATGCGAACTCGGAACGACGTCTATCAAACGACTACGCGAATCAAGACGGAGCGATTGGTCCCTATCAGCCGACTGCTTTCCAAAATCACTGGCCTCGATGTACAACGCAACAAAGCGATCGTGGGACGAAATGCGTTCGCCCACGAAGCTGGTATCCATCAAGATGGAATGCTCAAGGATCGCAGTACGTATGAAATCATGAGACCAGAGGATGTTGGTTTTGCCAAAACAGACCTGGTCCTGGGCAAACACAGCGGACGCGCCGCGCTCGCAGACCGCGCTCGTGATCTCGGCTACCATCTGAATGGCGAACAGCTTCAAATCGTTTTTGAGCAATTTAAAGTTTTAGCCGATAAGAAAAAGAACATCTTCGACGGCGACATCATCGCGCTCATCCAACAACAAATCAGTGGCGCGACCAATACAGCTTGGACATTGGTTTCCTATCGAGTCCAAAGCGGTTCTTCGAAAACCCCGTGTGTCGAACTCACGCTCAAGCACGGCGATGACACGTTCACGGAACGAGTCGAACAAGGGGACGGCCCAATCGACGCCGCATTCTGGGCAGTCGAAAAAATCACCGGTATCAAGACCGTGTGCAAGGATTTCCGAGTTCAGAGCGCATCGCTAGGTCGCGATGCTATCGGTGAAGTTACCGTGGAAGTCGATCACGAAGGAGAATCGTATCGCGGTACAGGGGCCTCAACAGACTCCGTTGAAAGCACCATCCTTGCGATGCTTAACGCGATCAATCGGATCATCACCGAAAAGAGCCTGCGAAGCGCTGGAAAAGTAACCCCGCAAGACGCATAACAGCCTAAGTTTCCGGACTTCTAGAAAACGGTTTTATCGGAAAGCAGTTCAATGAATCGCGAACGAATTTGCCATCTCTTGAATAATCAGCCATCCATGATTCGGAACCGAACTGCGTGGTGCCTAGCAGCGTTGTATTGGTCTCTAGCATGCGCTACATACTTGATTTCTCTTGTTCATTGTCAGATCAGTTTCTCGCAAGAGGCAATTGCAGTGACAACTGCGTCGTTACCAAACCACCCAGAGATCGATCGAGAACTCGAAGCGTTCGTCGCCAAGAATGAAATCGCCGGGGCGGTCACCGCCGTGGTCGATAAAGATCGTATTTTGCACGTAGGCACCATCGGAAATGCGAAGTTAGGAACAGCCGGAACACCCAAGTCGGAACCGATGACCAGCGATACCATTTTTTGGATTGCTTCGATGTCCAAACCGGTTGCCGGGGTTTGCATCATGCAATTGGTAGATCAAGGCAAACTATCGCTGGAAGACCCGATCGATCGATTCCTTCCAGAAATGTCGGTCCTTAAAGACGATTCCGGCAAAAAACACTCGATCACGGTCGCACAACTCCTCAACCACACGTCCGGCATGCGAGAGCTCAGCGAACCGTATTCTTCAAATTCGCTAGCGGAGGCTTCCGCAAAATATGCGAATGCTGGGCCACTTCATTTCGCGCCTGGCTCAAAATGGCAGTACAGCCAAACCAGTATTAATACAGCGGCTCGCATCGCCGAAGTGATCAGCGGCATGAGCTTTGATGAGTACACACGCAAAAATATCTTTGAACCACTCGGCATGAAAGATACTGGATTTTATTTGACGGACGGTCAAGCCAAGCGGTTAGCTGCTAGCTATTCGAAAAACGAACAAGGCGAGTTGATCCCCGCTCCTCTATTTTTGCTTGCAGGGAAAAAACCGACGGACCGTGAACGGCTCCCAGCGGCCAATGGAGGCCTGTTTTCGACGGCCATGGATTATGCAAAGTTCTGTCAGATGCTGCTCAATGATGGCACGATTGGGGGCAAGTTGATTTTGTCCCCGTCCGCAGTAACCCGACTCAGAACTCCGAGCACTGTCGAATTGACCACCGGCTTTACGCCGGGTAACGCCTGGGGAGTGGGCGTTTGTGTGGTGGTGAAGCCACAAGGTGCAACCGCAATGCTATCCGCGGGGACTTATGGCCACGGAGGAGCGTATGGGACACAAGCTTGGATCGATCCTGTGACGGGCCGCGCGTACATCCTCATGGTTCAGAGAGCCAATTTCCCAAACGCAGACGACTCGGAAATTCGCAAATCGTTTCAATCGATCGCGGCGAGGATTCAATAAGACCATCAACCATATCCATTCAAACGGGTAACCTCGCCTTCCACGTAACCGGCCCTTTATTACTCACTATCACTTCGTCGACTCATCCATATGTCCAATAGCAATGTTCATTCCTGGCTTTCAACGAAAGCAATGGCGTTTGATTCCAGTGGCATTCGTAAAGTATTTGCCCTGGCGGCAACGATGAAGAATCCGATCAATTTATCGATAGGCCAACCGGACTATGACGTGCCGATTCAAATTCGCGACGCTGCCTGTACCGCTATCCAATCTGGCAAGAACGCATACAGCCCAACGCAAGGTATCGCGCCTTTAGTTCAGCGAATGCAGCAAGAGATTGATAGGAAATACCAACACGATGATCGCGAAGTCTTCATCTGCTCAGGCACCAGCGGCGGTATCGTATTAACAATGCTATCGCTGGTGAATCCCGGTGACGAGGTGATCGTATTCGATCCTTACTTCGTCATGTACGTTCCGCTGATTCAATTGGTGGGTGGCGTTCCGGTGATCATCGATACATACCCCGATTTTCGTATCGATATGGATCGACTCCGCGATGCGATCACACCGAAAACGAAACTGGTGCTTTTTAACAATCCAAACAACCCCACTGGAGTGGCTGCGAGTTTAGAAGAGATTCGCGGCATCGCTGAACTGTGTCAAGAAAAAGGAATCGCGCTTGTATCAGATGAGATCTACAGCCAGTTTCATTTCGGCTCGCCAATGCGATCCCCTGCAGAGTTCAACCCGCAAACGATCGTGATTGATGGATTTTCAAAGAGTTACGCGATGACCGGTTGGCGATTAGGCTATGTTCATGGCCCCAAGGAAATCATTCAGACCATGATCAAACTGCAGCAATACACCTTCGTTTGCGCACCCACTCCACTTCAGCACGCTTCGTTGGCGGCCATGGACTACGACATGTCCGAGCACTACAAAAATTATGAGCAGAAACGAGATCGCATCGTCGAAGGACTAAAAGGATATTATGAGTTTCGCGAACCTGGCGGGGCCTTCTATATCTTCCCAAAAGTACCATCGGGCAATGCCACCGATTTTGTCGCTCGCGCAATCGCTAATGAACTGCTGATCATCCCGGGCAATATTTTCTCTCGGAAGGACACCCATTTCCGGATATCGTTTGCAGCCAGCGACGAAACATTGGATCGAGGCATCGAAGTCTTACGAAAACTCGCATAGCGTCCGCGTAGGGCGTTTTCCAACCGATTTTAACTTGGTATTCCCCGTGCGAAGTCGGAGAAATTGCCTCGCAGAACGGAACTGCGGGAAAAGACCCTTCCGATCACTTTTCAAGCGTTTCCGACCTGTTAGACTCCTGCGGTTGCATTAACAACCAGCGATATCAGCGCTGGCAGTGAGATCTTCTCAAAGGTGTCGTCATGGAACGAATTATCCCGATCCTAGGGTTGCTGGTAATGATCCTTATAGCGTGGGGGTTGAGTTCGAATAGGAACCGCTTCCCATGGCGTATCGTGACCGGCGGCTTGTTGATGCAAGTCACATTCGCACTGATCGTACTTCGCGTTCCAGCAGGACAAGCTGTTTTCGCAGCCATCGGGAATGTTTTTACTGGTCTTCTCAATTGCGTGGACCAAGGGGCAGGATTCGTCTTTGGTGACGGTTTGGTGCGTATGGAGAAGGAACTTGCACCGGCGTTCAAAATCCATTTCGTTGCTTTCAAGGTCCTTCCAACGATCATCTTTTTTTCTTCGTTGATGTCCGTCCTCTATTACATCGGTGTCATGCAACTGGTGGTGGGGGCAATATCGAGAGCCATGCAGAAAACGCTCGGAACTTCCGGAGCTGAAACGCTTTCGGCGGCAGGCAACATCTTCGTCGGCCAAACGGAAGCGCCACTGTTGGTTCGACCCTACCTCAACAGCATGACGCAATCCGAATTGATGGCAGTGATGGTCGGAGGATTCGCAACCATTGCAGGCGGGGTGATGGCAGCGTACGTCGGCATGGGAATCGATCCTGTGCATTTGCTGTCAGCGAGCCTTATGTCGGCACCCGCAGCCTTAGTGATCGCTAAAATCATGCAACCTGAAGTTGATAAACCGCTCACGTTGGGCAAGGTCGAAATGACCCCACCGATGGAAGCTACTAACCTAATCGATGCTGCCGCGCGCGGTGCGAGCGATGGTCTCAAATTGGCATTGAACGTTGGAGCGATGCTCATCGCTTTTCTTGGACTTATCTACATGCTCGACAGCCTCATGGGTTTGCTCACTGAGAATGTCTCACGATTAATCGTCGGTGAATCCTATCGAATCACTTTTACTCAGATCATAGGTATCGCATCCTCACCTTTTGCTTGGCTGATGGGGATTGAATGGAAGGACTGCTGGGTTGCAGGAGAGATACTTGGCACACGCATCGTGAGCAACGAATTCATTTCCTACACCCAAATGAATCCGGAAAAGAACGAGGCATTCTCGGGCGCATCAGAACGCACTAAGATTATTTTGACCTATGCCCTCTGCGGTTTTGCAAATATTGGGTCTATTGGAATTCAAATCGGAGGACTCGGGCCGTTGGCTCCCGACCGACGAGATGCTTTAGTGAAGCTCGGAGTACGAGCTATGATCGGTGGATTGCTGGCATGCTACATGACAGCATGTCTTGCAGGTATCTTCATTTGAGGATCCATCCGACGTCCGGGGAGAGATTTAACTTGGGGATCGAAGGCATGGCGGATTCACCATCGGACTGCAGCGAACTGGCTGAAAACATGGGACTGGCTAGACAAGCCGCCACGCGAGCCTACAACCCCTATAGCCGCTTTTCGGTAGGATGCATCTTGGTTGATGACCAAGGCAATAAATACTCCGGGTGCAACATTGAATCCGCATCGTATTCAGTAACACTGTGTGCGGAACGCGTCGCAGGATCGCACGCCATCGCGAGCGGATCTCGATCGTGGAAAACAATCTATATTGTCTCCCCGACACGAGTTGGCCCATGCGGTGTCTGTCGGCAGTTCCTCTACGAATTTGCACCGGACCTTCAAGTCTTCCTCGGAGATCTCGAAACCGATTCTTTCCTGGGCCCCATTCCCCTCCGCGAACTCCTGCCTTTCGCGGATAGCCTTCAGTTAACCGCGCTGGGCGAAAAACGTCTCGATGCACCGAAGGAAGAATAGGTTTCATGTCAGACCGGAGAACAGAAAGCGATTCAACGCTCGAAGCTGCTTTCGAGAAACAGCGGAGTCGATTTGTCGTAGGCATCGATCTTGGCACGACCAACTGCGCGATGGCCTATGTGGATACTAGCAAAGAACCTCGTCGCGTCGAGGTTTTCCAGATTGAACAACTTTCGGATTTTGGTGCGTCGGCTCGACTGGAGACGCTGCCTTCGTTTCACTACGAATTGACCGATCAAGAGCGCACTTCGGTCGACAAGCAATTACGGTTCGGTGAGCCTGAACAGGATCGCGGTATCGTAGGCGTATTGGCCCGCGAGCGAAACTTGCAAGTCCCCGGCCGCGGGATAGGGTCCGCCAAGAGCTGGCTTTGTCATACCCTCATCGATCGCACAAGCGATTTACTACCGTGGCAAGGTGACGAAGACGTACAACGACTTTCTCCGGTCGAGGTAAGTCGTCGATACCTCGAACATCTTCGGCGAGCTTGGGATAGAGATCATCCACACGACCCGCTGAGCGAACAAGAAGTCGTCGTAACACTTCCAGCATCGTTTGATGAAGTTGCTCGGCAATTGACTTTGGATGCTGCGAAAAGAGCGGGGCTCGTCCACGTGATTTTGATCGAAGAACCCCAAGCCGCTTTTTATGCTTGGCTCGATCGTCACCCTTCGGATTGGATGCAGATCCTCCAATCAGGTCAAAGCATTCTCGTCTGTGATATCGGAGGAGGAACCACCGACTTCACTCTGATCCGAGTCATCGACTCCGCAGTAACCGAAGCTCCAATGCCCGAGCATGGTGCAGTCGGTTCACCACCGTCGGATAGAGAAGCCAACGCGAGGGCGGCCGACGCCAGTTCCTCAGTGAACCAAAAGCTAGAGAGCGTTTATGGGTTGCACCGCGTTGCCGTCGGCCCGCACTTAATGCTGGGTGGAGACAATCTAGATTTAGCCTTAGCCCGGCATCTCGAGCAACAATTAATCACCAATTCATCAGGCAAAGAACGATTGAGCGCTCGGCAGTGGGATGCCTTAAAAGCGCATGCTCGCAGCGCTAAAGAAACCCTTCTGGGCCCATCTCCACCGGAGCATTATTCCATTTCCATACCTGCCCTAGGCTCCAAAATTATCGCTGGCTCACGAACCGTGAAAATAGAGCGTGATTGGGCAATGGCTCTACTGATCGATGGATTCTTTGGAAAAGTCCCACTGGAAAGTCGACCTGACAGTACGCAAGAGGGCTTTCAGGAATTCGGCTTGCCGTACGAAAATGAACCCAACGTCCTGAAACATCTTGCAAGCTTCTTGTGGGATCACCGATGGGCAGGACGCAACGGCTCCGACCACGAACGCATGTCCGATTTGCAAGCTGCAAAGCCGGATTGGGTCTTGTTTAACGGAGGAGTCCTTGAATCGAATACGATCCGCGAAGCCATTCTGACGCAAATCAAGGAGTGGTTTTCCAGTGGCACTGATACCGCTTGGCAACCAGGAATCCTCGAAGGGAATCGCTTGGATCTCGCTGTTGCGCAAGGAGCCGCATATTTCGGAATGGTACGTCGGGGAGAGGGAATCCGCATCGATGCTAGGCTGGCACGGTCTTACTACCTCTTGGTCAATCATGATCTTTTGCAAGCGGTTTGCGTCATGCCAGCGAGTGCACTTCCATTAGATAGATACACGCTCGACAATCGGCCATTCAACTTGCTCCTCGGCGAACCAGTTCAATTCCCGCTTTACTATAGTAGCAGCCAGCTAACTCACCAATTTGGTCAATTGGTCGATGTGGATCCGAAATCGATGACCAAACTCCCGCCTATCCAAACAGTCCTGGAGCTCGGCAGAGCAAACCGGCGCGCAGTCCTACCCGTCTATTTGGAAAGCGAGCTAAGCGAGATTGGCACACTCAAAATGCGAGTGGTTTCTATCGCGAATCGCGATCCCTCTAATGCAACTAGCGACGAACACCTTGCGGGACGTTGGAATCTAGAGTTTGACGTGCGGGGTGGTACCCCGGGTGAAGCTTCCGAAGGCGGAGGTAACATAGGTTCAACGAGTCGAGGGCTATTGGTTTCAGAGGACCAGATCCAAAAGGCGATTTCTACTTTGGACACCATCTTTGGATCTAACCCTGCTCAGAAACCAAAAGACTGTTTCAATATTCTGGCAGACGCCCTGGAGTTGAGTCGTCGCGATTGGCCACCTTCATTACTCCGTGAGATTTGGCGATTCCTAGCGGATCATTCGGATTCGAGAAAATTGTCACCCGAACATGAATCGCGTTGGCTGAATCTCGCGGGTTGGTCGCTTCGCCCTGGATTTGGATTCCCAGCCGACGACTGGCGAGTCCAAACCACATGGCGGTTGGTTCACAATAAATTGATGCATCGAAGCCCCGCCAGTGTATCCGAGGCGGTAATTCTGTGGCGTCGAATCTCCGGTGGATTCACGATGGGACAGCAGAACGCACTCTTCCAAGACACATGGACTCGCGTCAAACCGTTGCTAGGTGGAACCAACGTCGGCCGTGAGCAACTCAACACCAATATTGCGATCGAACTATTGAGATTGCTCGGATCCCTTGAGCGATTACGTGCAAAAGACAAAGTAGCTGCTGCCGATCTCGCGATTAGTGGGCTCCATAAAAAGAAACGTTCACCACTTCACTCAGCACTGTTGTGGATGATTGGTCGGATGGGAAACCGAGTTCCTATATACGCTACGCTGCAACAAACAGTCTCCGTTGAAAAGGTTTCCGAATGGCTCGGTCGACTTTTAGAGATGGAGCCACCAACTGATCTCGTCCCATCCTATTCATTAGCGATGATGCTATTATCGCGGCGAACGGGAGATAGGTACCGAGATGTGTCTGCCGACCTTCGCGAAAAAGTGTTGCATCGAATGGATGCCTTGGAATCTCCTTCATTGCATCGTGGTCTCGTCGCCGACGGTGGAATACTCGACGAAGAAAACACCTCAAGCATCGTCGGCGACACACTGCCACTAGGCTTCTCACTTCGAGGGAAAAGCCAACTACCAGCCTCTCTCTAAGGCTTTAGCGACCAGCCCACGGCAGAGCTAACCTAAGAGCTCGCAGGCAACCGTAGAGAACACCATCGAGGTAGCCGAATACCGAGTCTCTCGTTGATCGGAACCACGGGAAGGAAGCAGGATCTCCATCAGGATTCCGTAGGGGGGACAGCTGGACCTAACTCATTCTCCCATTTACTGACTACCGCCGTTGCTAAGGTGTTACCCAATACATTGGTCGCTGTACGGAACATATCGCAGAAATGGTCGATCGGTAGAATCAGTGCTATGCCCTCGGGGGGAATTTTGAACATCGCACATGTCGCAGTAACCACAACCAAGGACGCGCGAGGCACACCCGCGATCCCCTTACTGGTCAACATTAAAACCAACAACATAGTCAACTGAGTTCCTAGGTCCAACTCAATCCCGTTTGCTTGTGCGATGGCGATACTTGCGAAGGTCATGTACATCATGCTGCCATCGAGATTGAACGAATAACCAAGGGGCAAGATGAATGAAACGATTTTGTCCTTGCAGCCGAATTTTTCCAATTCCTCTGTCAGTTTGGGAAAGACCGCTTCGCTGCTGGTGGTGCTAAAGGCAATGATCAACGGGGAGGCAATGTGCCTCAATAGCTCCGGTAGTCGTTTACCTAGGATGAGGTAGCCCACGAAGAGCAAGATCATCCAGAGCATCGCGATACCAATTAGAAAAAACAACAAGTACTTGCCATAGAACCAAAAGACGTCCAACCCTTTCACAGCAATAACAGCGGCAATTGCACCAAAAACACCTAACGGAGCCGCGTTCATCACATAACCGACCATCTTTAGGATCACATGAGCTACGGCATCGAGTCCCTCCACGATCACCTTGGCCTTTTCGCCCATCGCAGCAGTCGCCACCCCAAAAAAGATACTGAATACAACCAATTGAAGTATCTCGTTGGTAGCCATTGCCTCCACAACGCTACGAGGAACGATGTGTTCCACGAACTTCTGCAGATTGAATTGCTGAGTGTTAGTCGTCAGTTTCTCCGCCTCGGCAGCGTCCCCTTGGATGTCCGTAAAACCGACTCCCGGCTCGAAGAAGTTCACCAAAACCATCCCGAGAAGCAAGCTGACCAGTGACGCGGCGACGAACCAAAGCATCGCTTTACCACCTACCCTACCAACGGAGTTCAAATCACCTAGCTTCGCAATCCCCACGACCAGCGTCGAGAAAACAAGCGGTGCAATGATCATCTGAACGAGCCGGATAAAGATGGTCGTCAGCAATTTGATATTCTTCGAAAACGTCTCAACGAAAATCGGTTCGGCGCTGACATGCACGACGTAGCCCAAGACCACCCCCGCTACCATGGCGATCAAGATATAGAGTGTGAGCCGATTCGACGTTTTCATAAGGGCCATCCAACGAGCCTGCGAGTTTGAGCCGATGAGAGCTAGGTACCTTAAGGAATTAGTAGCGGTAGCTCACTTCGCGCCCGGAGGGCAATACTTAGTGAGCCAACCAAACACTTCTCGATGCCAATGCATACTGTTTGCTGCTTTCGACACCCAGTGCCCTTCGTCGGGGAAATTGACGAATCGACTTGGAACTCCTTGCCGTTGCAATGCTTGAAACAGCTCGTGGCCTTGTCCGATTGGGCATCGAAAATCGAGATCATTGTGTATCACGAGCATCGGCGTTTTGTACTTGCCCAGATTTCCAGCCAACGTGTGTGGACTAAATTCCCGATACTTTCCAGGGATTTCCCACGGCAGTCCGCCATGTTCGTACTCATCAAACCATAGTTCGTCGGTGGTACCCCACATGCTCTCAAAGTTATAAACACTGCAATGGGTGATCAAACATCGAAACTCTTTCGCGATCTCGTTCACGGCAAACCAGTCTTGCATGTAGCCGCCAAAACTCGCTCCAGCAGACGCGATCCGCGAATCATCGACGTAAGGCAGTTTTTTCACATAGGACAGTCCGGCCAACAAATCACGATAACATTTGCCCCCCCAATCTCCACTGATCTCATCGCAGAACTGTTGGCCAAAGCCCGTAGACCCACGAGGATTAGGCAGAACGACGACGTATCCTTGTGCGGCCCATAGCTGCGGATTCCATCGGAAGCTCCAGCCATCCTCCCATGCTCCCTGAGGACCACCGTGAATCAAGTAAACCACAGGCCATTTCTTGGAACCATCAAACGCAGGGGGTTTTAGGATCCACATTTGCATCGTAGTGCCACCTTCTACATCCACCCGAACACTCTCGGGTCGAACCAACTCCAAGTCATTGGCGAGCGAGTCATTCTCCGTAGTAATTTTTTTCATCACGCCCAACGACCGAGCTGATCCAACGTAAAGCTCAGCAGGGCGATTCATCACCGCACGCGAAACTACTACCTTGCCACCCGCTGTGTGCAACGCAGTGATTTGGCCAGCCCTCTGATCGCCAAAATCGAGTTCCAGACGGCTTGGCTTCGCCTCCGCGCCAACTCGATACATAGCCACCGCTCCGTTTTCTTCCGCCGTAAAGGCAATCGTCTGATCGTCGAGCCAAACAAAATCACTTACAGATCGATCGAGCGACTGTGTCCAAGCTGAAGGCTTACCCGTCCAACTGCCATCGGCATTGCAATCAACAACCATGAGATTCCATTTATCCGCCTCATAACCCGGCTTGGATTGAGAACGATAAGCCAGACGCTTTCCGTTCGGGCTGAACTTTGGTGTGCAATCGGCCGCTGGATTAGCTCCTGTCAGCGATTCCCATTCCATCGAAGGCTTGCTCAAATCGATTCGGCAAAGATCATATCCTGTTGTCCATGATTCCCCCTTCGCAGGGACTGCTGTAACAATGAGACGCTTGCCGTCAGGCGTGAAGCAAAAATCATCGCCCGCACTAAAGGTCGTACTTGTCGGATACGCATCGCGATCTCCAGGCGTCACATCGATGCATTCCGACCCATCTGCATTGATAACGAAAATGTGCTGACGTTTATCCTCGGTATACGAATCCCAATGACGATAGAAGAGCTTGGTAAAGGTCTTTGCCTTTACCGGACTGGAGGCCGCTTCATCATCTGAAGTTCGATTTTTGGCATCCGACTCAGAAAACGGCAATTGACTCCACTCCGGTCGCACCGTCGAAACAAAGGCAATCTTGCTTCCATCCGGCGACCAGATTCCAGTACCGGCTCCCGTCGAGATCGACGTCACTTTTCTCGCTTCACCCAATTGGCTCGCATCGAGAATGTAAATTTGCGAGGAACCATCTCGGTTCGATTCGAACAGGATCTTTTTGCCATCCGGAGAAAATCGAGGATGGGTATCGGCCTTTCCGGATTGTGTCACCCTGCGGGATGGTGACGCATTTCCAGCCACAAACTCCGCCGCCGGAACTCCCGCCACGGCTTGCCCCGGTGTGGAAATACTCCATAACTGAGTGGCCTTCGCATTTTTTCCCGGGTCGCTGAATCGAGTCGCCTGATAGATGACTTGCGTACCGTCAGGGCTGACCTGGGGCTCCGCAATGCGAACAAAACCAAAGAGATCTTCGAGCTTCATCGCACGGGCTTTTCGTGGCCCTTCTCCTCCAGCCCGATTCGAAGTTGATGTCTGTCCAACGCCATCGTCAGCTTGCATAGCTATTACTAGAAAAAAAGAGACTATCACTATCGAAAACCTGTGAGCAATCGTCATAGTAACTTCGAATATCAAGGGGGTGAACGTTGGGAAAGCAGGGACCTAACAAGCACGAGGAATACCGTGGCGCGTACGGTTCCCAGACCTGTCCATTTTCTGCGGCCTCCATCATACCTAATCACCAAGCCTCAAGTGCTAGCATTCTGATTTGCCGTTACATTTTATCTACGTGGCACAGGGGGGACATCAAGTAGTGAATAAACTCGCAAATGGCGTCAGCTTGTTTCGATCAGGCGGGTAGGTCTTGTCGAAGATAGGGAGGCGAGAGGAGCCGTTTCCTAGTCAGTGCGTGACCGTTTACGAGCTAGCTTTCGGTTTTTGCTTTGCAAGAAGTCCTGAGTGTGTGGGCCCAACTTCGGGGGGGCCCTGCGCGTCGGGATCCAGTTACGAACGGGACGGAGTCTCGCGTCAGATGACGCATGAGGTGTTCAGGATGGCAAACGGTTCAGCGAGGAGCGTACGAGGTTGGTTCTATGCCTTGGTGGTCGCCGTCGCTTTGATTTTGCTATTTGTCGCCGGTGAACAGTATTCCCGGATGAAACGGCCAAGATACTTCTTCTCGCCACGTACGACGACACTGAGCGTAGCCATGCGTCCTCGCACCACCGTTCGGATTGTGGCTGAACCCATTCCGCTTGAACTAGAACCCTCCGAACAGTTGGTAAATCGATCGAGGTGGGTTCATTATCGAACCGAGGCTCCGACATCGATCGCGCTCGTAGAACCTCCAGCCGGCGTGAAGTTGACAGCACCTGTCTCCGACCAATTCGTTGACCCCTTCCCCGAATTTGCAGCACGGCCCCGCTTGGCCATGAGCGAGCAGGAATCGCAGGATTCCATCACTGCCAACGCGGTATCGGCGATCCGTACTGTCAGTGATCCGTCCAATGCGATCACCTCGAATAGCCTTTCCGCAAAAGTGTCAGTCATCGGGAACACGTGGCCTGTCGCTCTGCAAGTGCAAACGGAACTGAACGATTTCCGAGAGATCCAAATCACCGAATGCACTCTACCGATCCGCGATGCTTTGCGTGAATGGAACAGTCGGTTAAGTGAGATTTTCGAGTCCTTGCAAAGTGTCGCGATTACCGAGCCCAAGTCGCAGACACTACTTGACGAACTGAGTGAGTTGTCCGACCGAGGATTCGCGTGGGCTGGCGAGTATGTTTTGGAATCACCTTCCCTCGCCGCTGCACTGAACCGACTTGCATACTCCGTCAAACGTAGAGTTGTCGTGTGGTCTGCCGTGCACGAGTGCAAGCGGGTCGGTCGAGAACGATTCATTGCAATACGATCCTACGACGTGGATTACAACAAACTTCAGGAACGGTTGGAAACCGTGCGGCGAGCGTTGATTTCGACCGACGACGTTGTCAATTGGGGACGATATTTGATGCTTGATCGTATCGACGATCTCGCTCAACAACGGATGGAATCACGGGAAAGCCAAGTTGGATTAGCTCGTGAGTTTCTCGCAAGAGTCACCGACACACGAGTAACAGCAGATCAGCGTCGAGTTCTGACCAGTGCTGAAGTCCACAGGCTGGCGGATCAAGTCCACCCGTTGACGATTGGCCCCGTCGACTACCGCAAAATTCTGATCGATATTGAAGCGATTGAGAGCAATCCGGTACACCGATGCAGCGCCGACGTGGCAGATGCCATTCAGTCCCTGCGATTCTCGGAACACCCTGAACAGGCTGCGGTGGCGGATATCATCGGCACCCATTACCGAAATGCCAATATTCGAATGAGCGTGTCCGAGGCGTTCATCAATAGAATGATGCCGCAGGGACAAGTATCCAACCGCCCTGTGCAGCAACGCATTTTAGGTGCCGACACCCGGGGAGCGAGCCAAGCGAGCACTTCGTTAAAGGTCAACTTCGTTCCCGATCCTTCCGCTTGGCACGTCGCGCTCAACTTGGATGGGCAGATCGACAGCAGCACACGTAGCAGTCGAAACGGAGCGACATTTTACAATGCAACAAAAGCTCACGTCCAAGCATCACGAGATATTCGCATCGACTCCACCTCACTTCAAATCGACGGAAAGTCTGCAACCGTTGAGTCGAGTGACTCGCTCCGCAAATTCTCAACGAGTTGGGACTCCATGCCGGTACTGGGAGAGATGATTCGATACGTAGCTCACCAAGAGTTCGTACAGTCAAGACCGATTGCGAAGCGTCTGACACAGAAACTCATCGCCAAGCAAACCGATCAAGAGTTTGATAGCCAACTCAAAACGAACATTGATACCGCACGATCACAATTCGACAAGCGACTTCTGGGCCCGTTGCAATCCCTCCAACTACAGCCTCTCGTTCTCGATATGCAAACCACGGAGAATCGATTGGTGGTGCGATACCGTGTTGCAAGTGCCAATCAGATCTCGGCGTACACGCCGAGACCTGTCGCTCCAGGGGATAGTCTGATCTCGTTGCAATTGCACCAATCCGCCTTCAACAATTTAATTTCGCAAGCAATAGATACAACGCGTGATTGGACCATTCAAGATCTCGCGGCACAAATTGCAGATGTTCTTCAACAATCTCGCCCGGAACTTCCAGACGACACTCCCAACGATGTTGTGATCCGATTCATGGAACACCATCCGATGAACGTCGAGTTTGAAGACAATCGTATGTGGCTGACTCTCCGAATTGCGTCGCTGGAGCAACCTGGAAGAATTCTGCTCAAAAACTTTACGATTCGTACTTCGTTCGCCCCTTCGATTGATGGTATCCAAGCTGACGTAGTTCGGGATGGTGTCATCAGCATCGATGGACACAAGATTGGTGTTCGCGATCGGTTGCCCCTTCGTGCGATCTTCACCAAAGTCTTCTCCGGAAGAACGTCAATGCCAATGGTCTCGCAGGAACTCGCTAACGACCCAAGAGCGAAAGGCCTTGCAGTATCGCAACTCGAGATGAGAGATGGTTGGTTCGCAATCGCAGTCAGCGAAGAAGAAGCTGCGAGCGTCGCAGCCTTCAAGGCCAGCCAAACAGTGACGAGATAATCCAAGAAGTTCTCTTCGTGCCTACACACCTCAACCCGCTAAAGCTGCTACCTACTCACTAGTGCCCACAGACTTCAAGTGCTTGTTGAAGAAAACAATCGAGGCGCTTAGCGCTGTTGGGTCGACGAATGCCATGATGTGAGACTTACGGGGTAACGTTATGAACTCGTGGGGGACACGTTTGGATTCAAGCTTTCCTCGCATGCGTTCGGCAAATTGGATCGGAACTAGTTTGTCTCCATCCCCGTGAAAAAGCAGGATCGGTGGATCGTCGGCGGAGACATGCTGAATGGGTGAGGCCTCAGCATATACATCTGGAAGCTCTTGGCGCGTACCTCCTAGAAACCCTGCCAGCAACGAACTCTCGGAAGGGATGAGCTCCAAGTCGCATGGCGCGCCACCTGCAACGCAGGCACGAACCCGAGGAAGATCCGACCTTGGATTCGTCGCGACCAACGCCGCCAAATGCCCTCCCGCGGAATATCCCCAAACACCTAATCGCGACAAGTCGACGTTTAATTCACTGGCGTTGCGATTCAGCCAGCCTAATGCTTCGAAACAATCATCGATTTGAGCCGGATGCTTATGCTTGGGTGCCAATCGATAGTTAATCACCATGACAACATATCCATTGGAGGCGATCTTTCTAGCATGCCCAGAATCGTTGGCTTTATCACCAGCGACCCATGCTCCTCCGTGAATCATAATGATCCCAGGATACATTCCCGCCTCAATTGGCGTGTAAAGATCACACCTTTGATACGGGTCGCCTTCTTCACAGTACGGAACATTGTACTTGACCCTGATCTTCATGCCCCCTTTTTGGGGCATTTCCAAATCGGCTGGGGGCTTTGGAGACGACGACGGTGCACCCGAACGCGGAGGTTCAGGGATTTGAACGGTGCCATCGTCGGATCGTAATTCCTGCGCACAAAGTGAACGATCCGCATCGACACTTCTAATCAGCAGGAAACCCAGCACCAATGCTTTCTGGATCCAGTGATCAAACAGGCCATATCGCATGACTTCAACTCCCTGCATGATGTACGAGGTGTGCTAATTCCGGGATAATAAGGCGTTCCATCGCCAATCGGACCCCTGCGGGGGAGCCGGGCATGGTCATGATAATCTGCTTTCCACACCGACCTGCACTCGCGCGACTCAGCATGGCCGATGCCCCAATCTCTTGAAAGCTCAGCATTCGAAAAAGTTCACCGTAACCAGGAATCGATGCATCGTAGAGCGTCTCGATCCCCTCCGTCGTCTGATCGCGTGCCGACAAACCGGTACCCCCGGTCACTAATAAAGCCTGCACTCCGTCTAATGCTAATATTTCTCGGGCGCTCTGAGAGATCAATTCGCGTTCGTCGCGCACGATGATCCGCTCTCTGACAGAATGGCCCGCGGACTCCAAAAAGTGCGAAATCAATCGTCCCCCTTCGTCGTTCTCCAACGTTCGAGTGTCGCTAACCGTCAAGACTCCCACCGTCAATAACTTTGGGGCACTTCGTTTGTGCGATTGCGTACTCTCGGATTCACGTGCTCCATCTAATATCGTTTCGGCCAATTTTGTTGCAGCCGATTTCGAGCTCCCATTTGACGACATCTTCGGTATTCCAAATTCGACTTTAGAAAATAGTGCTTCACTCAAATCGATCGCGCTGTGATCAAATCATGGACAGTCTAGTCAACGTTCATTACTACCACTTTCCCTCGATATCTTCTCAGAGTCTACTTGATTGTAGTGAATTTTACCAAAGCGAAAAATTTCTTCCATTTCGGCACAGCAATTGTTATTTCGTTTTCGCTGAATGGACTGCACCAAGGAACTACCTATTGCGTGAGCGAGTCCAAGGAAGCCGATTGGAAACATGGTAATCGAAGGGGAACGAAGCATGCGAATCTTATCAGCAAGGCGGAACGGTTACCTAGTCGCATTAGGACGAGCCGTCTTTGGTATGACGATCGCTCTCGGAGCTTGGTCTGGATTTCCGCAGATCGCAGTTGCGGGAAACCCTTGGAGTTCCGCGATTGGCGAGGCGATTGCCGTCCAAGGCAGGACTGAAGATATCCTAGAACGGGTTCATCAAAAATACCCGCGAAGTTTCGTAGCTCAACCAGCCGCAACGCTCGATAACTCGGCTTGCCGCCTTGTTGAATTGCTCAAGACTGGCGCCCACTGTGACCAAGTGCGATTCGGTTTCGAACAAACGCATCAATTGTGGCGGCACGTAGCCGCCATGATGGAATCGGATTGCCACATGCGCAACGATCGAACAATGCGGTCCTACATGGAAAGTCTCGACAGGCGTATGGCCAGAATGGCTATTGCGGTTCAACATGCCATGAAACGGACTCCGGTGCCGGTTCCAATTCCATTTGCCTTCGACGCTCCTCACTCCCCATATGAATCCCCACTATTTCCTCAGCAAGTATTTCCTCAGCAAGTATTTCCTCAGCAAGTATTTCCTCAATCCATGCCACCTTTTCAAAACGCTTGGGGTGATCGTCGATCCTATTAACTCCCGATCATTGAAAAAGCGGGCACCAACGAGTTTTCCCTCCGTGTACAGCATACAACCCTCGGCAACGCAGCATCCTGGCGGTTGGCGAAATTGCGGTGCCTCTCGCGTGGATCGCATCTTTCTGTTTTCCGAAGCCGTCATGGGGGCGAATGAGATTTGCTAGCTTCGCTACTTTGCGAAAAAGCTTCACGGCGAGGGATGGCGGTAGCCGACACAAACGGAAGATCCGGAAAAGTTGTTCGTATCTTTGCAGGTTACCAACTTCCCGGCACAACATACTCGTGATTTGTCCTAGCAAGTAATTGATGGCAAACAACGCATCCTCACAGCCCGTAAAGGATTCATCGGGAATCGACCAAGCGTTGGTAGAGCCTGCTCGCCATCGGCTTGGGAGGTCGAGTCTGAGGGCATCTCGAATCGCCATGATTGGATTTACGAGTTTGCTGTGGTTGGTCAATTGGTTACCCATCCAAGCACCTACCTATGTGTTTCTTGGAAACGCAGTGGCTACTCAATCTCGATGGAATCAACTGGTTTTGCTCAGCCGCACTCAAGTAATCGATTCCGAGAAAATCCATTGGCTAGATTGCACTCCCGCAGCCGAATCTCGAGTTGGTTCTCCCTCCTCAGATCTGAAAGTCTTAAAGATACGTGTCGGCTTGAAAAAGGCAGCTGACTTTGCGTTTGTGGAACATGAAATCGAACAATTGACTCGCCCCAGCTCAAACCTTGATTCGACCGCTCCTCTGCGTCAAGCGATCCGTGAGCAGCGATGGCGGGCCGAAGTCGTCAACCATCAAATTCATCGTTTCCAATTGGATTGCGAACGAGACGGGATAGCGATGTCCGACCTGACCGCTGCAAGTAGCTTCCGACTGGCTTCACACCAAAAACGTGTCGTCTCAAGCAATGCTCTTTCGCCCCCCCCCGAAACCGAAAACTCCCTTTCGGGATCGGAGCGGCGGGAAATCACGGACGAAGATCGCGCCACTGGGCAGCAACTTGCGGAGATGAAGACGATCCACGAGGGTAATATCAAACGCTTCGAGTCGGAGTTAGAGCATCTGGTCGCGGTCTCCTCAGGGCACTTTGCGCTAACAGGAGCACCCAAAGTCTCCGCACTCCCTGGAAAATTCTCTTGGACGCGCTCGATCCTCGCTGTCACCCTTGCTGCTTCGCTTGTCGTTGGAATCACGTTTGGGTTACCGAGAAATCTCCGTCGCGGTATCCATTGGCTTTCAAAGTTTCCAACAAAGTCGACTCGCAAATCCGGTCGATCCTGCACTCCGCCGCACAAAGCTACTTGTCTCAATGAGCAAAGCACCACTTCCAAAGTAGGGGAATGCTTTAACGAGTCGGACGTTGCCCGAACACTTGAGCGATATTCGATTGCCTATTGGGGACGACTATCCTACGAAGCCCCTGAAAAAATCGCTCTACCATCCGGTATTGCTCTACCATCGACCGCGATCACTCGTCCACTCAACGAAGAGGACGGGAAAGAAGCTCAGAGGATTGTTCACGACGCTGCCCCACGGGAAACGGCATTGCACTTGAAATCTAGTGCGCGGACTAATCGATTCAATCAGTATTCATGGTTCATGTTCGATGGGGCCTCGTTGGGCGATACACTTTTGGTCGCTTGGCTTTGCGTCTTTGTGCTTCGCTATGGGGTAGACTCGGTGTGGCGAGAGTTGCTTTTTAAGGCCCCGTTAGCGGCGTTTTCTAGTGTGCTTTTCGGGATTTGAGTCCGCCGATTCGAGTTTCTCAATGGATGATCAAAGCACCCCATTTCGACTCCGAAGTTTGACCCGTCCCCGATGGCAAACCCGCCGTGGAATAGGTCGCACGTTAATCTTAGGTGCTATCGGGGGATTGCTGTCGTTATCAGGCCTGATCCTTGGCGTTTGGATATATGCGAGTCGACCAGAGGACCCGCACGAAAAGCTCAATATTGCGCTCCGAATGGCTCGTCGAGGGGATTTCTCAACCTCTGCGAAAATCGCCAATCGAACCGATGAAAAGACCATCCAAAGGTCCTCAGACCGCTCGACGCGTCATTTCCTGATCGGGGCGGACGCGAGAGTCTCGGCAAAGAATCTTTTCCAACGCCGCGCTCGTACCGATCTGAACGAGACAGCAGCAAACCGATTGGAAGAAAGCCGCAAATTGAAATTCCCTGCGGGATACGAGGGGCTCGGGAATTATCTGTTAGGTTCCGCACTGTTCGAATTGTTTCGATGGAATGAAGCCAAGGAGCCCCTCGAAATCGCTTCAGAACGTTGGCCTCAGGGTCGAAGTGATTCGGTAGAAAACCTGATCGATATCGATCTATTTCAAAGCAAACCAGACATCGCTGCGGCGACACACCGATTGGACCGCTGGGCATCGCTTCCAGCGATCTCACCGGCCGAACACGATCGGATAGCGATGAAACGAATGCAGATTGCAAAATTTGAAGGGAAACCCGATGAGATTCGAAAGCAATTTCAATTGATCGGTCCCGACTCCTCGGTCCGACCAGATGCCAATGTACTTTTTGCGACATACCTTCGTGATACTGCAAAGGACAAGACTCCTTCGGAAGCTGAAGCACTACGACAAGAAGCGTTGAAGTATCTCGACGATGTAAGCTTCATGTCAGACGTCTCCAATCCGACGCGTCGCCAAGCAGCCCTACAAAAAGGCTTAATCTATCGCGATCAAGGACGGACAAGTCTTGCCGTCAGCACTTTCAGCAGTCTTCGCCTGGCATCCCCCTTTGAACCGGAATTTATGGCAGCTGGAATCGAAGAAATTGATACCTTGATCGACCGAAAAGAGTTCAATGAAACGATTTCCACCATGGAACACCTCATGAAAAACTTTGGCGAGTCCAAGTGGTATCAGAACAGTTGGATGCCGATCGATCGCATGCGAGAGCGAATCCTAGCCTCGGCTACACGGATTCTTGACCAAGAAGCTTACGACGTTGGAGAACAGTTTGTAAAAAGGCTACCTCCAGTTTGCAATGAGATAGATCGTCTACGATTGGAGGTTGCAGTCCACGATCGCTGGGCACGCTCCTTGCAGGACAAGTGGGCTTCGCGGGTAGAAGGCGACCCGAACAATAGCAAAGTAGCGGAGCAAATGGAGCAGTCATTCCGTCGTGCAGCATCAGCGCTTGACACTCTCTGTGGCTATGAAATGCGTTCTCCCACTTATTTGGATTTGATTTGGCGTGGCATTGAGGATTACCACTATGCCAATGACTTCCGAAATAGCAACAAGCTTATCGACCGTTATTTGAATTTGGTACCTCGTTCGGAGCGTGCGAAAGCGCTATTGCTCAAAGCAAAGAACCATGCCGCGTCTGGGGAAGTCGATTTGGCCCTCAACACACTGGATAATCTAATCCTCTCGAATCCCGACAGCCCTCTTGTGTACGATGCCAAACTGATCGCGGCGAGAATGAATTGGAACAAGGGTAACTTTGAACAGGCAGAAACGCTGATTACAGAAAATCTGTACTACGGAAGTTTACGCCCTGAGAGCCCTCTCTGGAAAGAATCGTTGCTCGAACTAGGGACATTGATGTACCGCCGTGGGGAACAAATGCAAGTTCAAGCACAAGGCGCCATCGTCGAAAATCCGTCCAAAGCGTCGACATTACTCCCTGAAATTGAACAAAGTTTCGAGCAATTGATGCGCAGTATTTCAAGCATGGAGGAAGGACTTAGGCGTTTCAAGGACGACCCTCGCAGGTATCAGTTGCTGTACATGACAGCCAAAGCGTATCGCATGGCCTCATACTGGCCTGACATGCTGCTCAAGGAGAATCGGGTGATCAGCGAAGAGGCGATCGCTCAATGGAAAAGCCAACGCAAAGAACTTCTCGTTCGATCGCGAGATACATTTGCTCAGTTGAGAAAAGAAATCAGCACTCTCTCCGGTGATGGAACACGAGATCCCAATGCTAAAGAAATGCTTCGTAATAGCTACTTCGGAGAAGCAGATTTGTACTTCCACGAAGGCAACTTCAATGCCGCCTTAGAAGCATACAGGGACGTAGCGAATCGCTTCATCAACGAGCCGGAGTCGCTGGAAGCGTTTCTTCAAATTGCCCGTTGCCAGGAAGCCATGGGTCAGGTGAACGAAATGCGACAAACTCTTGAGATGGCCCGGGATGTTTTGAGCCGAATTCCGAGCGAGAATGACGAGCGTTTCTTAGCGAACACTCGTCAAAGTAGAAAAAGTTGGGATGAACAAATCCAATGGATGTTAGACAACATCGATCGCAACGGCATCAACTAGGCGTTCGAGGACCTCGACCTAGTTTGCCAGAGCCTTTTCAATCGCCTGGACGAGTTCAGGCGAACTTGGGTCCACTCCGGAACCAAATCGACCAACGACATTCCCCTTGCGGTCGACCAAGAACTTTTCGAAGTTCCATTTGATCGCCCCCTTGCCAGCAGGCTTGGTATCGAGCCCAGTGAGATACTTGTAAAGACCGCAAGCATCGCCGCCATTGACGTTGACCTTGTCGAGCATATCGAACGTAACGTTGTACTTGCTGCTGCAGAACTGTTTGATCTCTTTACTGGTTCCTGGTTCTTGGCCACCGAACTGGTTGCACGGAACCCCGACAACTGCCAAACCTTTCTCAGCATGGGTCTGATGCAGTTTTTGCAGTCCCGAGTACTGCTTGGTGTACCCGCAGTTGCTCGCGACATTGACGAACAGTACTACTTTGCCTTCGTATTTGCTCAGATCTACGTTTTCGCCTTCCAACGATTTCATGGAAAACGCGAGCGCTGGAGGGGAATCTTTGCTCGCCTCCTCTGCCATGCCTACGGAGAATAGTGCCATCGCTACAATTCCAGCCAACAAAGTTTTTGATCGCATAAACGGTTCCTAAAGGGGGGACAGGGGCTTTTAACCGCATCGAGTGTCAAACGACTCGATGGAAGATGCTTAATGGAAGATTATGGCGGGGTGTCAAGCGGAGACGGGAGGGATACTCTCGCCTTGGATGAGACAATCGTACGTTTCTCGCTTGCGAATGCAATGGACTTTGCCATCCTCGATGAGTAACTCTGGGGCGCGATAACGACCGTTGTAATTGCTGGACATCACAAAGCCGTAGGCTCCAGCGACTTCCATGACCAAAAAATCACCAACGCTGGCCGGAGGAAGCTTGCGTTTGGCAACAAATCCGCCCTCCTCTTGCGTGAAGATATCGCCACTCTCGCACAGCGGCCCACCGACAACGACATCGACTAGTTCGGACGGGGGTCTTCCATTTCGGTGCGCGATCGAAATGGGGTGGTACGCACCGTACAGGATCGGTCTAGCCAAATCATTGAACCCAGCATCGAGCAAATAGAACAAGTTTTCACCCATTTTTTTGACCGCTCGAATCTCCGCGGTCAGAAACCCGCTTTCAGCAACTAGGTAACGCCCGGGTTCCAATTCCAGAGTGATTGCATGTCCAAAATCCGCCTCAAGCCTTTTTCGGCTCGCGTCCCAAAGGCGAAAATACTGATCCAAATCCACGTAGGACTGACCATCGCGGTAAGGAACGGGTAACCCCCCCCCAGCGCTGATCGTCGTAAGCGTTCGACCAATTTGATGGGCAACCCGCTCGAGTGCGGTGCAAACCTGAGAAAGATGCTCCAGGTCGGTGCCCGACCCGATATGCATGTGCAACCCTGTCACTACAACGTTGTGCAAATCCGCCAAGCGAAGGCATCGATCGATGTCTTCATGCCAAATACCATGCTTGGATTGCGGTCCTCCAGTATTGGTTTTCTGGCTATGTCCATGGCCGAAACCAGGATTGATGCGAAGCGTCACACTCGCACCTGGAACGGCATTCCCCAACTGCTCGATCATGTCGGGTGAACCGCAGTTCACATGCAACCCTAATTCCTTGACCAAATCGATCGCTTCACGATCGAACACATCCGCCGTGTAGACAATCCCATGCGGCTTGCTGTGAGGATCGAATCCCGCCGACAACGCACGGCGGACCTCGCCTGCGCTAACTGCATCCACCACCACGCCAAGCCGACGCAATCGGTCGAGGATCGCGATGTTCGAGCAAGCCTTTTGCGCGTACCTCACAACGTCGAATGCCTTGAGATCCGCTACCTTCTGACGAATGACGTTCATGTCGTAGACATAGCAAGGCGTACCATATTGAGCCACTAGATCGATAATAGGCTGTCCTGCGATGTCTTGTCTCGTGGTACTGAAGCGATGGGTAGCTACCGACATTTGCTGCGTATCTTTCCGTTCGTAAGTAGATTCTGCGTTGAGTTGGGAGAGAAAAACTCCATCTCGTTGAAAAACGACTGTCTAGCGAGGAAAGCGATTTTCGTTTCGTAACCGTGCCTAATTATCGCTCCGTCCCCATCCCTCGATTGGCCCATCCCTCGATTGGCCCATCCCTCGATTGGCCAGTTTGCGGCTGGCCCAGTCTGCGATGAGCCGGGTCTGCGATAGGAATATTCTGCAGACCGTGAGCGAACTATGCTAGGAGTCCGACCATTTTTTATTCTGGGCTGACCGATTACGAACGGATTGCGAATACCGTTCAAGAAACTTCTTTTCGCGAGAGCTAAGCGAATCCTTCCCAAAGTTATGGATTTTATCGAGCAATCGGTCCGCTTCCGCCGCATCCTTCTCTTCTCGATCTTCAGTCCGGTCAGAGCGCACTTTTAACCGGGGGCCAGTCAGTCGCCGCAGGGCTTTTCGAAATGCATCGGCGGGAGACTCCAGGAACGAAAAATTCCATCTGAGAAAGAAATAGAGCGCGGCGAACAGAATACCGAAAATATGCACGTCGTAGGCGACACCTTGTGCCGATTGCAAAAAGAAGTTGCTCAGGACAAAAATGACGCCGAGTACCCAAGCTGGCATCGGGAAAACGATAAACACAACAGTCGCACGGGGATAATTAAACACGAACAGCATCGAGATGCAGAGAACAGCCCCCGAGGCCCCCAAAACCGGAACGGATCCACCGGTGAAAAAACGCGTCAGTAACCAACAAACACCACAAAACAAAGCGCTGATTAGATAAACCCGCAGGAACTCGTTTCGACCATAGGTTTGCTCGACGGCCCGCCCCATGAAGTACAGGCTGAGCATATTGAAGAAGATATGCGATGGGCTACTAGCATCGTGCGCGAATGCATAGGAAAAAGTCCGGACCCACTTCAGCGGTTCCATCCAATCCTGCGGCCACAGCATTAATGCTTCGTTGACTTTGCCCTGGAACCCAACCGTAGGGGAACCAAAGAGCATATTCGCAATGAAGACCGCCACATTGATTATGATGAGGATGGACACAGCAGATCGCTGGTTCCAATCCGGCCTCAAGTCGAGGCCAGCGTCGTCTCGGTAATATCCGCGATCATAAAGTCCCATACCGGTGTATTCTAACAGACCTTGTCGAAGTTGATCAGTGGACTTATCGCAAGCGATTCATCGCTGACGAGGCATAGTCTCTCAGTCCTGATCGCTGGGATTGTCGAGTTTTGGAGGGCGATTACTATCCTCCGCCTCTGTTCCCGCAGAATTGCTATCCGCAGCGGGGGACGCGCTCGGAGAGTCCTTTGGCGAATCCGTTTTTGGAGTTTCCTCAGTCGGCTTTGCTACGGGTTCCGAGAAACCATACGCTTTCGCGAGCGGAGTGCTGAAGAAGTCTTCGGGGCTACCCAATTCCGATGATTTCGCCCTCCAATCCGCCAACGTTTTCTCGACGTTAAAATCGAGGTAGTCGGCGTCGTAGGCTCGTCGGAACATCATGAACTCATACAAAACAAATCGTTCATCGATTTCCTCATCGATAAGCTTCTTGTAGCGATTGATCGACTTGAGAACATCCTCGCCCACATCTTCCGTCATCACCACTGGGTAGTAACGGAAAACTTTGTCCCATCGCACCCACGCCGCTTCGTATTTTTCAACGGCACCCTTGATGTCAGCGACATCGATCAATTGGTTCGCTTCGAACATCAATCGTCGTGCATCGACCATCATCTGCTGCTGCTCTGCCAATGCACGAACTTCCCAATACGCATAGTTGACTTGCTCTCGGAGTGAGTTCGTGTTGCGGGCATAGTCCTCTGCTGCAGATAAATCGTTAGCCAATTCCAGTGCCTCAATTTGATTGGCACGAGGCAACTGCCCCGCGAGCTCTTGGTAGTTTGGCTCTATCATAGTTTCCACTTCTGCCGCAGCGATTCGGTCTTGGGTATTTCGTTCATTGGCGGGCTTGTTGAACGCTTCCAACTTCGCAGCAGGAACTTTGCTCTTCTTCGATTCGCGAACTACCTCTCGTACGCTCTGTGTCAGATCGAGGAATTTCTTCTTGAGGTTCAAAACGTTTTGCTTGGCAATATCGAAGCTTCTCAGCGTGACCGCCGTTGACGACGTGCCACCTAGCTCTCGGTTCCCAAACTCTTTCCACTCTCGGCCAGCCCGCTCCCAGACGAACCTCGCTCGATCATCAAGGACACCTTCGTCTTCGATGGCTTCACCGTGGTACATCTGCCACAAGGGAGCATAGCTAAACAACAAGTGAGGCGACTTCTTGATCGGAGCACCTTCGGTGACTAAACGGTAGGCTCCTTCGAACCATAGCTTTCCAACCAGCCAATTGTCGGGTTTGCGGTCAGGCCCCATGGCATCGTCCGAAGTCGCATTAAGCCCCTTGTCAACAAAGTACTGATGAAACTCATTGTCGTTGCGGAAAAGATCCCGATACTGCCTCTTTTCATCAGCCTTCCCGAGTTTGTTACCGACGTAATGCCCTAACTCGTACTGCAGAATCGGTTTCCGCGTGTTGAACTTAGTCCCCTTCACCAAATAATCGATCCCTTTCTTGACCCACTCATATCTCTGCCGGAAGTCTTCGAACTCAGGCGACACGTTGTAGCTTAAGTTATGGGCCTGATGCTGCCAGACGCTGATGAAGTGAGGCTGCAACAGAGAGATCTGGTTCAAGGTTGCCGAGAACCGATCAAAGTACTTTTCTTCTTTGTAGTAGTCCGCTCGAATCCAGAGGATAGTCGATGCGATTCCTCGCATACCCAACGTCGCTAATCGCATACTCTCGCTCGTCGGGTCCAACTTACCAAGATCCGCTTGACCAATCCTGTACCGGCTTCGCATCTCGGTGATCTTGCCTTCACCCTTGCTCGCGGGACGGCCCAAGTAGTAGAGGGGTAGCAACAGCGCGACAATCGCGAGGATGTAAGCAATTTTTCGGCCCAAACTTCGATTGTTCACGCTGCCATCTCCCGTGTTTTCAGGAAGAAATAACTCACCAAACTAGTCAATATAAAATATCCGAATGCGATGGTTAAGTGGCGTCCTAGCAACCCCCCGAACAAATTGAATCCGTACGCAACGAAGTCAGCTGTTCCAAGTTGGTCAAAGTTTGGAACAGCATTCTTCAGCTGAACAACAGCTCTCAACAACTGTTCGTCAATTTTCGTGATCGCTGTCTGCAATGCTTCATTGCCCAGATCGAGTTCGAGTTGCGAACCTGATTGGAGGGGTATTCGAATCAATGACTCGAGTGGACCACCACCCTTCGTGTTGGTGCTCTGAATCTGATCGATGAAAAACCCGAAGAAGCCCAACACAATTGCAGAGATAGTTGCGATTATAGCAACCGGCCCCGACAAGAACGTGGAAAACATTACCCCGAAACAAATCACGATAAACATTTGCAACCAAATACTGATGTACCCCTTTACAAAGTTCCACCAGAACTGAAGGTCGTTGGGCCGTAGATAAACATCCGCGGCGGCCATCCCCAAGTACTGTCCTCGGTCTTGGCATCGGATGACAACATCAAAACTACCATTGGGTGCGATGTCTTTGAAGAAATCAATTTCGGCTGGCTGCTTATCCTTGGACCCCTTCTTATCCTTGGACCCCTTCACCTTGGTCTTAATGGTGCGTCGGTCGACCTGAAACTCTTTGACCTTGAATGCTTCGGGTTCGGTTTGGGCGGTGCCATCGATGCTTCTAAAATAGATAATTCCGCCTACTGGAGTCACGATATCCCCTTTGTAGGTTCGGAATGCCGAGATCGTCATATCGTAACTGATGACATCTTTAAACAACGAAGGCGATACCCCTTCAAACCGCCAAACGGCGCTCGAGAGCGTGTCCCCTTCGATGTACTTTTGGTACTCCGACATGTAACCAACGTTGTATCCGGTGTTGGTTTCACCATCACGTCCAGTGAAGGCCAAGGATTTTGCATAGACAGGGACCCTCGCTGTCAAATCGTCGATCGGTTTCTTGACAATGATCTTATCGCCTACTTTCTCGACGATGTGGCGATGCCCTTTCACCTCATTGGTAGTTCCTCGCCCGGATTCATTGAGCGTGTAGGTATGTTTGTGGCGGTTCGCATAGGACGTCTCGCCGGTGGTTCCCTCTGCGGAGGTCGACACGGTCTCATGCGTGTGCCTCAACCCCCTCACCACGAACACGTAGCTAAGCAATCCCATAGCGACCAGAACCAGCGTTCCAATCGCTGTAAACCCGAGCACCCGCCCGAGAAACAACTCTAGTGGTCGCACAGGCTTGGTAACAATCGTGTAGATCGTCCGGCTTTTGATATCCGCTGGGATACTGAAGCAACTGACAAACAACCCAAGGACAATGACCATGTAATTCGTCATTGTCAAAACGAAGGAAATGTAGAGACGTGCCGGGTAATCGGCATTTTCGTCGAGGTACCAACCGGCAAACATCATTCCGACGATAAAGATACCGACGACCACCAAAACCTTCTTCCGAATCGACTCTTTGATGGCGAGTTTAGCCATTGCAAAGATACGCCGAAACGACATTTTCGGAATATCAACAGTAAACAACTGCCCGATAATGCGAGCAACTTGAAGAAATCCTTCGCTTGGCCCGTGCTTGATAACGGCCACGATGTAACCGATAACGAACCCGAGAATGGCAAGGACTAGGGCCAAGAAGAATCCATCGCGAAGGCCGTTCTTCTGGAACAACCATTCGCTGTAGGTCCAGAACTGTTCAGGTGAAAGTCGCATAATCGATTTGCTTCAACAGCACCGAGATCACGGAATCAAAATTCGAAAAGAGTTCAAACGTCAGAAAGATCCGACGTTTTCAGTTGGCTTGATGTCTAGGAATTGCTTCCGCGACGACCGGGTCGCTGCTCGCTCTCACGAACGATATCCAAGAACAACTCTTCCATGGTCGTCGTTGGATTATCCATACGCTTGAGGGCACCACCCGAACGCTCGATAATTCCCTGGATCTCCTTCTTGGCTTCTTCTGAGAGACCGGAAGCATGAATCTCGGTCACATCCTGAACCTTGAGCAAGCTATCGACCCGACCTAGTTCCTTGAGCTCTCCCTGGTGAAGAATCGCAACACGGTCGCATACATCCTGAACGTCCGCCAACTGGTGCGAGCACAGCAGGATCGTCTTGCCCTCTTCTCGCAAACGAAGGATCAAATCCTTCATTTCACGCGTGCCGATCGGATCCAAGCCAGTGGTCGGTTCGTCGAGAACCAAAAACTCGGGTTCATTGATCAGAGCCTGAGCCAAACCGATCCGGCGGGTCATCCCCTTCGAATATTCCCGCAATTGACGCCGTCGGGCCCGTTGAAGCCCCACCATCTGAATCAACTTTTCTGTCCGCTCCCTTCGGACTTCAGCCGACATATCGAAGAGGCGACCGTAAAAATCAAGCGTCTCCTCCGCATTCAAGAATTTGTACAGGTAGGACTCTTCGGGCAGGTAACCGATCCGCTCGTTCTTCGACACATCGGTAGCCTCTTTACCAAAAACGAATACGCGGCCCGCCGTTGGGAACAAAAGCCCCAGCATCAGCTTAATCGTTGTCGACTTTCCAGAACCATTCGGACCTAGAAGTCCGAAGATCTCCCCTTTCCGAACTTCCAGATCCAACGATTTGAGGGCGTTCACTTTTTTTCGCCCCCAGAAGTCGCGGTAGATCTTCCCTAGATTGCGGGTCTCCACAACCACGTTCGTGGGATCGTTGACGGAATTAGGTGCCGCCGGATTTTGGGCCAGTGTCGTCGCCATTTGAGTCGCGTAAGGTATGAAGGGAGGAGTGGACAGACTGGATCGAGAACTGCCGACGTTCGCGTTTCCGGGATGAGGGTTGAAAAACGCAAAGTCTAGGACAGATCAGGCGCCAATTTCGCGCACTTTCCGTGTACGCTTTCCTTTCCCTGGTGGTTCATCGAGACACTGGAAAGGTCCCAAAGAACGGGAAAAACGCCAACTGCGAGCCTTGGCGGACGGAATCACAGCCTGTTCAAGGGCTCAATTTACCTGTTCGGACAGTCCCCATTTTCGCGGGGCTTCCTATAATTCGCTCCAAACGGGGAACTCGCACCTTTCGTTCCGCTCTAACGATCCGCTCTAACAATGGGACGGGTTGCGGGGATGCAAAACGCCAGGGGTGTCCTCCGCCGCAACGCTTTTTCGGGCCAGTTATCCCGCTGCATTCCCCGAATAGCCTCGCTGCTTGCCTTGTTTGTCATAACCTACGGCCACGCTCGATTCGCGGCGACATTCGAACTGAATTTGATCAAAAAGAGTTTGATGGAACGATCCGACCCGAAGTATGCCGCCGCTGCAAGATTCCTGCTGGATCGCATCAACTACGAAAAGACCGTAGATCGGCCTTACGACCAGCAGACATTTCGCCTCGGTCGTATGGTTTTCTTACTCGATTGCCTTGAAAACCCCCACCTTAGCGCACCTGTAATCCATATCGCTGGAACCAAGGGCAAGGGATCAGTGGCTTGGCTCCTTGCAGAGGGATTGCGGCGATCTGGGTTGACGACAGGTCTCTACACATCACCCCACCTTGAGTTCCTCGAAGAACGGTTCGTTATCAACGGCCAGCCCATTTCGCCCGAACGTTGGGTGAACAACCTACCCCGCCTGAAGCATGCCGCCGATCGCTGCGAAAAATCAGAGCACGGTTCTCCAACTTTTTTCGAACTCACAACAGCGCTGGCTTGGTTGCTGTTCCAACAAGCGAGCACCGATGTGAATGTAATCGAGGTCGGCTTGGGTGGGCGATTGGACAGCACCAACGTTTGCGCACCCACACTATCGATCATCACTAGCATCAGCTTTGACCACCAGCAGCAATTGGGAAATACACTAGCCCTGATCGCGTCGGAAAAGGCTGGGATTATCAAGCACAAGGTACCGATCATTCACGGCGTTCGCGTGGGAGAAGCCCGCGATGTCATCCGGCGCGTTGCGGAAACCCATGGTTCGGACTTATGGGAACTCGGCGTCGACTTCGATACCAAAATCACTCCGAATCCTCCTCCCCAAAAAAGCCAAATCGAATTCTTGCGACTCACAGATCGGGTCCCTTTACCATCCGCGACCCACTATCCGTTGGGAATGCTCGGACGGCACCAAGGAGACAATGCCGCCTTGGTCATCGCAGCATGGCAACACCTGACCGCTGACGGGTGGGATCTTACCATCAACGCACTCGAGCAAAGCCTATCTGAAACACAACTCCCCGCGCGAGTGGAAATTGTTCACCGATCTCCTACGATAATCATCGACAGTGCTCACAACGAAGCCTCCATCCATGCTCTCTTAGATACCCTGCATTCGTACTTTGATACGGATCGTCGCACTATCATTTTTGCTTGTTCCAAAGACAAAAAATACCGGGAGATGCTGCAGGAGATCCTGCCCAAGTGCGACCGATTGATTTTGACGCAGTACCACTCCAATCCTCGTTTCGTACCAGTAGAAAGACTCGAGGAGTTGGCTTCGGAATTAAAATTAGATGCACAAAACTCCAACGCATCTGATTCAGAATCTGTGAGGCGTATTGAAATCTTATCAGCGCCCAACATCGACGAAGCAATCCGTTTCGCAAGGCACGACACTATCGAAAACGAATTGATATGTATCACCGGTTCGTTTTTCATCGCATCGGAAGCGAGACTCCGGCTGCTCCAATCGTAGGTTGGCAGTCCGCTTTGATACACGCGGCAACGAACCTCTATGGCGATCTCTCAGCATGTTCGAGCATCGTACCGCACCGAAATGTCGATTTCATAGTACCGAGAAATCGCTCAGCCAGCTCCATTTTTGCCGCTCCATTTAGAGACATACCCGGAAAAAATGCAAGCGAAGAAACGTCATCACAACCGAGAAAATCGAGTGGGTGTAGCAAATACGAGGGCTGGACGCGGTTCAGTTTGCACCACAGCATCGCCCCGCGGAAATAGCCCTCTGCAAGAACCTTGGAAAATGTCGCCAAATACGTCACGTAACTGAGATGGATGGGCACTTTGAACCAAGGGAGAGTCGTCACAGGAATTTCCCGCAGCGTTCCAAACTGTTTCCATACGAACGGACGGTTCGAACCAAATCCTGCTGACCAATGACCAAACAAAACTTTGCGTTGATCTCGCTCGGTTCGACTGAGGCGGCTGTGCATAAAGTAATAAGCCCTCGCAAGCGGCCCGAGAAATGTGGGGAATGTGGAAGCATCGTAGATGTAACCTCGCTCCTGTAAGACTTGAAGTACATCATCAGAGTAACTGAACCCCGGGCCACGAAACCCTAGCGGCTTAACACCCGTCGTTTTTTGAATCGCGCGTTCCGCACGCTCGAACTCTTCGTCGAGTTGGGAGCGAGTGTAAAGATGCAGCCATGGTTCATGATGGAAGGAGTGATTCCCGATCTCATGCCCCGCATCCGCGATCGATCTCAATGCTTCCTGATTCTCAGGTCGATCGCAATCTGCACCTACGATAAAAAAAGTGATTTTGAGATCGAGTCGTTTAAGCAACTCCAAAACTCTCGGCACCACGAGAGGAAAGTATGTCGGATATGTCTCCCAGCCGGAATCACCGTGGGTCTTCATGTAAGACCATTGATTATCGAGATCCAACGAAAGGCTTGCAAACATATGACTTATTCCAACACGTTATCCTAATTCCCGGATCGTTTGTCCCGATCGATGGAATCGCCTTTGGCAGGATTCGCACACATGCGTCTGCTCCGGTTCAAGCGAATCTGAAAATCGAACAAAAGGGGTCCCGCAGCGACACACGGCGCCGATACTCTTCGCTGG
>Ga0194130_10001093_pt1 | contig 45988 bp, 43 predicted proteins | sample TA2KigsurfametaG_FD_160084 | JGI IMG/M metagenome (GOLD analysis project Ga0194130, IMG submission 160084) | Freshwater microbial communities from Lake Tanganyika, Tanzania - TA2015050 Kigoma 12 surface | ecosystem: Environmental > Aquatic > Freshwater > Lake | place: Tanzania: Lake Tanganyika...
CAACACCGTCGGCTCGCGCCTCTCGATCCCGTAAGCCTGCCCCCCGCTCGAGCTCTCGCTCTCTGGGGCGCAGTCCAAAATCATATCACCTGGGGCGGGGGACCCTTGGTCTCCAGGGCTTCCGCCCACGGCATGAACCGCTCCAGCGTTTCCTGGCGGTTGGCCACGAGCACCGGGAAGTCCGTCTGGGCCAGGTCCTGACCGGGCAGGAGCCCCTGGGGGCTCGCCCCCAGCCAGCGCAGGGGGCAGCCCAGCTCTTCAAGCACCAGCCAGGCCGCCGCCAGATCCCAGATCTTGGGCGTGGCCTCCAGGGCCGCCATGGTCTGCCCCATGGCCACGGACACCAGGTTGAGGCTGGCGACACCCAGCAGCCGGATCTTGCCGGGGAACGGACGGTGGGGCAGCTTCTGGAGCACCCGGATCGAGCGGCTGCAGAGGGAGGCGCAGCCGGCGTTGTGGAGCTGCAGGGCGGGCGGCGGAATGGGTTTGCCGTTGCGCCAGGCCCCCTCGCCCCGGATGGCCACGATCCGCTGCCGCAGCGGCGGCACATCGAGGATGGCCAGGACCGGCACACCGGCCTCGAAGCGGGCCATCGAGATCGCCCAGTAGGGGATGCCGGCGGCGAAGTTGGTGGTGCCGTCGAGGGGATCCACCACCCAGTAGGCCGGCGTGGCGGGCACCTGCTGGCGGCCCTCCTCGCTCAGGACCCCCTCCCCGGGAAACAGCTCGGCCAGTCCCTCCACCAGCGTGGCGTCGCTCCAGCGATCACAGGCCGTGATGAAGGACCCATCCGCCTTCAGATCCGGCTGGCTGTGGCCGAAGTCGGCCCGCTGACGTTCGGCGACCCGGTCGAGCAGGGACTCCAGACGGGAATCGAGGGGGTGCGGGGTGTGGACCTTCATCCCATTTCCATCTCCAGAACCTGGCTGAGACTGCGGGAGGTGTCCTCCCGGAACTGGCGCACGTTGACATAGCCGAGCAGCAGCAGGGCCGCCAGGGCCACCAGCAGCTCGACGCCCAGTACCAGGGCGAAAGGTCCGTAGGGCCCGTCCCCCAAGGGCAGGGCACGGCCGATGTCGTAGAGGCCTCCCCCCAGGAGCTTGCCGATCGCCCGCGACAGGGCCTGGGCCAGACCCCAGACGCCGACGAAGGTGCCCGCGGCCTGGGGAAGGGTGAGGTCGAGCATCAGGCAGAGGGCGCTGTTGGTGCCGATGCCGGCCGCCAGCCCGAACAGCACCATCACGGCCTGCAGGAAGGGGATCCGGCCCGTCAGGCCCGCCACCAGCAGCAGCAGCAGGGACAGGGCGATCAGCTGGCAGCCGAGGCGGGCGGTGGCCATCTTCCCGAGCCGGGGTACCACCCAGAGCCCCGCGAGCAGCAGGCCGACCAGGGTGCCGACGCCCCAGAAGGCGTTCAGCTGGGCGGTGGCGGCAATCGGCATGGCGAACAACTGGGCCCCGTAGCTCTCGAGCACCGGATCCTGCAGAAACAGGGCCAGGGTGAACAGGATCAGGAAGGAGAAGAAGATCAGCACCTGGCGGCTGGAGGTGATCAGGGTCCAGGACTGGCGCAGGCCGATGGCGTCCTCCCGGGGCACCACCGTCCCGTCGCTGCGCTCGCGCAGGGGGGGCTCCATGCCCCAGGTGGCGACCACGGTGAGCAGCATCACCACCCCGGCGACGGAGGCCATGAAGCGGGAGAGGGTCGCCTCCAGCACCGCCGGATCGTTGACCCCGTCGAGGGAGCGCAGGCTCACACCGATGGAGACCGCGCCGATCACGATGCCGACCGTGAGCATGCACCAGATGATGCTCACCGCCCGGGGACGCTCCTGTTCGCTGGTGCGGTCGATCACCAGGGCCAGGTAGGGGGTGGTGGCCAGGGAAATCGCCAGGCCGTAAAGGGCGAACAGGCCGCAGAGGGCAGCGATCCCGAAGGCGAGACCGGGCTGGCTGCCGTCCTCCAGCAGGCGCCCCACCCGGAAGATCAGCGGCACCGACAGCACCGCCAGCAGGCAGAAGGCCGCCGTGCCGAACAGCACGTAGGGGACCCGGTGGCGGGAGGCCAGGGGGTGGGCATCGGAGATCTGGCCGAACAGGACCCGGGAGGGGGCCACGAACTGCTCGAAGGCCAGGGCACCACCCACCAGCAGTCCGGGGAAGCCCAGCTCACTGAGCATGATCCGGTTGAGCAACCCCGAGAAGATCACGGCCAGGCAGCCCAGGCAACCCTGGAAAAGGCCCAGACGCACCGTGGCGGGGAGGGTCAGGCCGGGGCGAAGGGGTGACGACAACGGGTGTCAGGACCCCGGCGGCAGCGCCTCGGGCCCGGTGGGGCTGCCCGCCCGGCAGGCCGGGATCAGGGGCTGGGGCTCCACGGGGATCTCGGAGGTGCCGGCCGCCCTCGGGCTGGTGGCCGGCAGGGCCTGGCGCTGACACAGGCCGACCTGGTCGAGACCGGTGAAACGCCGCAGCCGGGCGAGGGCCTTGTTGTAGTCGGAGATGGCCGTCGACCAGCGCACTTCCGCCTGGGTGAGGTCACGCTGGGTGTCGACCACCTCCCGCTGGGTGGTGACGCCGGCCTGGAAGCGCAGCCGGGCCAGCCGCAGGGATTCCCTGGTGGAGATCACCTCGCGGGAGGTGGTGGTGATGTTGCGGTTGTTCTTCTCCAGCTCGTAGAAGTTGGTTTCCACCTGCTGGCGGATCGCGTCGCGCTGCTGGGCGAACTGGAACGAGTTCTCCTGGGCAACCTGCTTCTGGCGGCGGTAGTTGGCCCGGGCGGCACCACCGTCGAAGATCGTCCAGCTGAGGTTGAGGCCCACGGTGTTCTCCACCGACCAGCCCTCGTTGCCGAAGTTGACGCCGGGGGTGCTGCGGTTGGTGAACTGAATGCCCCGGGTGCGGCCGCCGGTGAGGCTGTAGGCGATGTTCAGGAACGGCTGGGCCGCGCCCAGGGCCGCGTTCGCCTCGCTGTTGGCGATGGAGATGTTGAGCAGGACGTTGTCGAGCTCCTCGCGGAAGGCGTAGGCGGCGATGATGCTTTCCTGCAGCGACGGCAGCCAGGAACCCACTACCCGCGAAGGCTCCTTCGAGGTGGGGGTAATGTCCTGGGGCAGGTCGAGCAGGGCGGCGAGGGCGCGACGGGCGATGGCCTGGTCGGCCAGACCCTGGGTGAGCACCTGCTGGTCGCGGGCCAGCTGGGTTTCGGCCTCCAGCACCTCCAGCTTGGTGGCAACACCGGCCTGGAAGCGGGCCTTGGCGTCGCGCAGGCTCACCAGGGAGGAGCGCACCGACTCCTGGCCGATGCGGACCGTCTCGTCGGAGACCTGCAGATCGAAGAAGGCCTCGGCCGCCTGCAGGCGCCGCGCCCGCAGGCCGATCAGGTACTGGTTCTTGGCCTGCTCGAAGCGGTCGCGGGCGGCGGCGATCTGGGGCGTGCGGGTGGGGTTGATCAGGCCCCAGCTGGCCTGGAGCACGGCCGACATCCGCCAGATGCTGTTGATCGTGTTGCCGGGCTGCTGGCCGGTGCCCGTGAAGGCGCTGCTGAACTGCTGGCCGCCGGTGTAGGTGGGCAGGCTGTTGGAGTTGAGCTGGATCGTGGGATACCAGAGGGCGATCTGGGCCCGCAGGGCCGACTGGGCCTGCTCCACCTGGCTGGCGATCGCCTTGAGCTCGGGGTTGTTGACCTCGACCAGGGTTTCCACATCGGCCAGGCCGAGGGGGCGCAGCTCCCGGATGCGCACCTGGGACGGCTTGACCGGCAGGGCCAGGGGGTTGGGGGCGACCAGATCCTGGAGGCCCGGGGGCAGCTCCTTGGCGGCGGGCGCCAGCACCGTGGGGTTGGACTTGGGCCGGGGCCCCTTGACCTCAGGGGCCAGCGGCAGGGCCGGGGGGGCCGGAAGGCTCGGAGCGGCAGGGGCTGGGGCGGACTGGGCCCGCACCGGCAGCGCCTGGAGGCCGAACGACGGGAGCACCACCAGTGCCGCGAGCAGGAGTGGTTGGCGCCTCACGTTGGACCGTTCGCTTCAGGCAGAGCTTAAGCATCTCCCCGTGGGGTGCCGAGGCAGGCGGCCACCAGATCGTCCGCACCCCCCAGCAATCGAACTGGCACAGGCAGACGGTCGCGCAGGTCGACAAGGGTGGTGTCGTCCAGAAACACCTCCTCCCCCTCCCGCAGCATCACCCGCGGCAGCAGCAGTTCCTCCCCCAGGTCACGGCCGCGCAGGCCCTCGATCAGGTCGGAACCCGTGAGCAGCCCGGTGACCACCTGCTCCTGGCCCCAGTAGGGGCTGGGCAGGCCATGGAGGACGAGCTCCAGACCCGCGACCCGGTTGAGCCTCTCCACCACCGGTTGCAGGGCCTCGGCCACGAGGCGGCCCACCACCCAGCTGCAGCGCCGCGGGGTGGCGATGCCGGCGGGAAGCTCCCGGGTGGCCCCCTCCAGGTCCTCCAGGAAGGCGCGGATGCTGCCGACCCCGTTCTCCTGCTGGGGCAGATCCTCGTAGCTGGCCCGCGGCGGCAGGGGCTGGCCGGCGATCAGGAACCACTCATCGGACAGCCAGGCGAAACGGCTGCCGGTGCTGGCCTGGAAGGCGGGCTGGAGGCGCTCGACCCGGGCGATCACCTCGCAGGCCCCCTCCCGGTCGACGGGCCGGAGGGCATCGCCGGCCGGGCGGAAGCGCGTCAGACCCACCGGCACCACGGCGGTGGAGAGCACGGCGGGCCAGGGTCCGGTGGCGAACCGCGCCAGGTCAGTGAGGGTGCGCTCCAGGGCCTCGCCGTCGTTCAGCCCCGGACACACCACCACCTGGGCGTGGATCTGGAGGCGCCGCTCGGCGAACCAGGCCAGCTGCTCCAGCAACAGGGCGGCCCGTGGGTTGACCAGCAGGCGGCTGCGCAGCTCCGGATCGGTGGCATGGACCGACACGAACAGGGGCGACAGGCGCTGCTCCTCGATGCGGCTCCAATCCGCCGCCGTGAGGTTGGTGAGGGTGAGATAGGAGCCGTAGAGAAAGCTGAGCCGGTAGTCGTCGTCCTTGAGGTAGAGGCTGTCGCGGCGCCCCGGCGGCTGCTGGTCGATGAAGCAGAAGGGGCAGTGGTTGTTGCACTGGCGCAGACCGTCGAACAGGGCCTCGCTGAAGCCCAGCCCCAGCCCCTCGTCCAGGTCCTTCTCCAGCTCCACCACGTGGAGGGTGCCGTCGGGGTCCTCCACCTCGAGCACCAGCTCCTCCTCCCCCTGCAGCACCTGGACGTCGATCAGATCCCGCGGCCGGATGCCGTTGATGCTGCGCAGGCGGTCACCGGGCTGGAACCCCAGCTCCTCGGCGATCGAGCCCGGCTCCACCGTCGCCACAAGGGCGGGCCGGGGCTGGGTGACCGGACCGGCGAGGGCTGTGGGCCCGGCGAGGGCTGAGGAGGGCTCCTTCCACACGGGGAATGACGGCGGGGCGAGGGACGTTCGCTCCAGTGTGGCGGTCCCGCCCCTTCAGGGGCTGGTCCCCTCCAGGCCCCGGAAGCCGAGCAGGATCACCAGGCCGAACAGCAGCCGGTAGCCGACGAAGATCCAGGTGCTGTTCTGCTGCAGGAAGCGCAGCAGCCAGGCGATCGCCAGCCAGGAGACCACCGCCGCCGCGGCGATGCCCACCAGCATCGGAATCACGCCGCCGGTCTCGACCGAGCCGAAGGCGGCCTTGAGCTCCACCAGCCCGGCCAGGGTGATGGCGGGAATGCCCAGCAGGAAAGAGAAGCGGGCCGCGTCGGAGCGCTGCCAGCCATCGAAGAGCGACGCCGTCAGGGTGCTGCCCGAGCGGGACACCCCGGGGATCAGGGCCAGTGCCTGGGCCAGCCCCACCAGCAGGCCGTCCCGGGGGGTGACCGCTTCGAGCAGGCGGCGGCGGCAGCCGACCAGTTCGGCCACCGCCAGCAGCAGGGCCATCACGATCGAGACGATGGCGATCGACGTCAGGCTGCGCAGGGGGGAGGTCTCGTAGCCGGGCAGCAGCACCTTGATCGCCAGGCCCGCCAGCAGGATCGGCACCGTGCCGAGGACGATGGCCACCCCCAGCCGGGCCGGCGGGTCGTTCCACTGGCCATGGCGGAAGGCCCGGGCCACCCCCGCAGCCACCTCGGCCAGATCCTTGCGGAAATAGCCGAGCACCGCAGCGATGCTGCCGAGCTGGATCACGGCGGTGAAGGCCACCCCCGGGTCGCCCCAGCCCAGCAGGACCGGCACCACCTTCAGATGGGCCGTGCTGCTGATCGGCAGGAACTCCGTCAGCCCCTGCACGACCCCCAGAACGAAGGCGTGCCAGCAGGCCTCGACCAGGGGCAGGGCGGCGGCCGTGGCGACCAGCGGCATGGGGGGAGCCGATACTGCGGCTGACCCTATGGCCGGACGGGTCACGGAAGCACCCCTCCACCCCCTTAAGGTTGCACAACTTTCTTCACAACCAGGTGCTCGGGGTCCCACCCACCCTTTCCGCCCGTTCCGAGGCCCTGCCGGGCCTGCGGCTCGGCGCTTTTCCGGCCGCGGCCGTGCTGCCCCTGGCGGCGGCCCTGCTGGTGACCGTGCCGGTGTTCCTGCAGGCCCCCTGGGTGCGCGCCGCGCCGATGGCGGCGACCCTGTTCACCATCCCCCTCATGGCCCTCGCCCTGCTGCTGGAGCGCCGGGGTCAGGGCCCGTGGCAGCAGCTGGGCGTCCTGCTGGTGGGCTTCTGCGGCAGCTGGCTGGGGGGCTGCCTCTTCTGGGGCTGGTTCCGGCTCCATCCGGTGATGCATCTGCCGATCGAGGCCTTTGCCCTGCCCCTGGCGGTGGCGGGCCTCGGCGGCCGCTGGCGCCTGGCGGGCGCCTTCTACCTCGGCTCCCTGCTGGGCACCGCCAGCACCGATGGGGTGATGGCGGCCGCCGGCCTCATGGACCTCTGGCCCCGGGTGCTGAACGCCCCCCTCACCGAAGCTCCGCTCCTGCTCCAAGGCGCCGCCCTGCAGGTGCTCCAGCCCTGGCCCCTGGCTCTGATCGCTGTGGCGGCGGGCCTGCTGCTGCTCCTCTGCCGCCGCCTCTGGTCTGTGGGCGGCCCCTGGCGGGTGGCCGCCGCGGCCGTGGGAACCACCCTGGCCGTCGATGGCCTGTTCCTCGGGGCGGCCCTGCTGGCCCCCCACCTGAGCGGCCTGATCTGAAGAACTGCAAAAGCGCGCCCGCCTGTGCAGGGAGACCCGGGGGCCTTCTGTAACGTTGCTGGGGTGATCTGCGGATCACCGCCCTGTCCCTGCCAGGGTCCCCTGGTTCTATTCCCCTAAGGAGTGTCGTGATGAAGCGGCTGCTTGCCTGGTTGATGAGTGGTGTGGTCCTGGCCGGTCTGCTCGTGACCCTGCTTCTGCCCGGTGCCGCCCTCGCCGCAGAGCGCCGCAACGAGATCGACGACAAGCTCGCCGAGAGCGTCGGCAAGGTGGATCTCAACAACGCCTCGGTGCGCCGGTTCCAGCAGTACCCCGGCATGTACCCGACCCTGGCCGGCAAGATCGTCCTGGGTGGTCCCTACGACAGCGTCGATGACGTGCTGGAGCTGGACCTGACCGACCGCCAGAAGGAACTCTTCAACAAGTACAAGGCCAACTTCACCGTCACCCCCCCGGCGATCGCCCTGAACGAAGGCTTCGATCGCATCAACGACGGCGTCTACCGCTGAGCCCCCGGCGGGCCTCCCCCACCCCTCCGGAACCGCCGTCACCACGGCGGTTTTTTGTGGCCGCAGGTCCGCCACCGTCCGTCCCATAGGCTCGGCTGCACAAGGCACGGTGCGAAGGGGTGAACGAGCCGCTTGGATGAGCCCGATCCGCGCATGGCACCCCACTGGGACGTGGTGGTGGTCGGCAGTGGTGCCGCGGGCCTGATGACCTGCCTGGAATTGCCCCCGCAGCTGCGCGTGCTGCTGCTGAGCAAATCCAGCGCCCCCCCGTCCGCCAGCCGCTGGGCCCAGGGGGGCATCGCCGCGGTGACCGGAGCCGACGACAGCTTTGCCAGCCACATCACCGACACCCTCAAGGCGGGCGCCGGGCTCTGCGATCCGGCGGCGGTCGAGGTGCTGGTGCGGGAGGCGCCGGCCTGCGTCGAGCGCCTCGTGCAGCTGGGCATGGACTTCGATCGCACCCCCCAGGGCCTGAGCACCACCCTCGAAGCGGCCCACAGCCACCGCCGGGTGCTCCACGCCCAGGACCGCACCGGCGGAGCCCTGGTGGATGCCCTGGAGCGGGAGGTGCAGCGCCGCCCCGGCCTGGAGCAGCGCAAGGGCATCCCCGCCCTGCAGCTGTGGGTGGAGAACGGCCAGTGCCTTGGCCTGCAGGTGCTCGAAGGCCAGCGGCTGCGCTGGCTGAGGGCCGGTGCGGTGGTACTGGCCAGCGGCGGCGGCGGCCATCTGTTCGCCCACACGACCAACCCGGCCCAGGCCAGCGGCGACGGCGTCGCCATGGCCTGGAGCGCCGGCGCCCGGGTGCGGGATCTGGAGTTCGTCCAGTTCCACCCCACGGCGCTGATGCTGCCGGACGCCCCCCACTTCCTGATCAGCGAGGCGGTGCGCGGCGAGGGGGCCCGGCTCTTTGACGACGCCGGCCGCTCGCCGGTGGAACGGCTGGAAGGCGGCGATCTGGCCCCGCGGGACCAGGTGAGCCGCGCCCTGGCCCGCTGCATGGCCGAGCAGGGGGTCACCCACCTGTGGCTCGACCTGCGGCCGGTGGGTCGCGAACGGCTGGAATGCCAGTTCCCGACGATCCTGCGCCGCTGCCGGGAGCTGGGGCTGGCCCCCGGCGACGCCCCGATTCCGGTGGCCCCGGCCGCCCACTACTGGATGGGGGGCATCGGCACCGACCTGGAGGCGGCCACCAGCCTGGGGGGCCTGTACGCGGTGGGGGAGGTGGCCAGCACCGGGGTCCATGGGGCCAACCGGCTGGCCAGCAACTCGCTGATGGAATGTCTGGTCTTCGCCCGCCGGCTGCGCCACCTGCAGCCCCAGCCCCTTCCCCCCGCGCCCCTCGAAGCCCCCTGCGAGGCCCCGGCCCTGAGCGAGGCCGAAGCGCGCTCGGGCCCCGATGAGGCCACCCTGCTCGCCGCGATCGACGACCTGCGCCGCCTCTGCTGGCAGGTGGCCGGCGTGGAACGCCGCGGCGTCGATCTGATCGGCGCCCTGCGGCGGGTGCGCAGCGAGCGCTCGGGCCATGAACGCTCCCCCCTGCTGCGCCGGGCCCACGATCTGCCCCACGACCGGGAACTGACGCTGACGCCGGAGCAGGGCCGCCGCCTGCTGCTGCTGCAGGACCTGCGCCAGCGGCTGGTGCTGGCGGAGCTGCTGATGGAGGCCGCCGCCTTCCGGGTCGAGAGCCGCGGCGGCCACCACCGCACCGACGCCCCGGCACCCCAGCCGTTCTGGCGGCGCCACACGGTGCAGCTGCGGGGCCGCTCACCCTTCACCACCCCGGTGGGGCAGGCGTGAAGGGACAGGTTCAGGCGTGAGGGCGGCTCAGTTGGCGATCGAGCCCTTGTAGCCGCTCAGGGCGGCGAGCTGGGCGAGGGTCTTCTGGCCGGAATCGAGCTGGCCCTTGATCTCCCAGGTGGGGAAGCCCTGGATGTTCTTGCTGGCGCAGAGGGCGGCCTGGCTGTTGCGGCCGTCGGGGGCGCATTCGATGATCTTGAGCTTGGCGCTGGCCTCCTTGCCGAACAGCTGCTTCTGGTCGTGGCAGTGGGGGCACCAGTAGGCGGAATACATGACCACGCCGGTGGCGGTGAGGTGGTCGGCCAGGGCGATGGTGGCCGGCGTGCTGGCGGAGGTGACCGGGATCGGCATCCCCGGGCCCGTGGCCGACTCGGGCCGGTTCAGGGAGGTGGCCCAGCCGAGGCCGATCAGGCCGACGGCCAGCACCGTCAGCACGCCCCGGAACAGCAGGGCACCGGTGTCCTCCCATTCCCCGCCGATCAGGCTGAGCACGAACAGCGCCAGGCTGATCGCCGCCGACATCAGGCAGAAGGTGCAGAAGGCCTTGATCTGGAAGGCCATCACCCCCACCAGCACCAGGCTGAAGACCCCCATGCCGGCGCTGAGCAGGAACAGGCCCCACCAGCTGAGACCGTTGATGGTGGTGCGGGCTTCGCCCTTCAGCAGCAGCGGCAGCACGGCCATCACCAGGACCGCGCCGTAGGCGAGGAAGCCGAACAGGGACAGGGGCTGGCCGAAGACGCTCCCCCAGGGACTGTTGAGGACCTTGTCGCAGCCCTCGGCGCCGCCGGGGCAGGTGAGGGCGCCGATCACGCCCCAGCGGTTCAGGGTGATCGATCCGGTGTCGATCACGCCGATGGTGGCCAGCACGGCCATCACCACCCGCGCCCAGCGGCGACCCGGCTCGGGGCGACGGCGACTCGTGAGGCGACTGGCGAGGCGAGTGGAAGTCACGGGGACCAACGGATCACGGTGTGATTCTCGCAGCCGCAGGGGCTTGCATAGGGTGGAGATCGGCGTTTGTCGCCCGGCCCCCAGCGGGCCGCAGGCCCGTCCCCCCCTTCCTCCCGCAGCACCATGCCCCCCCAGCCCGGCCGAGAACGGCCCACCGTGGCCTTCACCCATCTGGGTTGCGAGAAGAACCGGGTGGACACCGAACACATGCTCGGCCTGCTGGCCGAGGCGGGCTACGGCGTCAGCGCCGACGAGAGCGAGGCACGGGTGGTGGTGGTCAACACCTGCAGCTTCATCCAGGACGCCCGGGCCGAATCGGTCCGCACCCTGGTGGAACTGGCTGAACAGGGCAAGGAGCTGATCATCGCCGGCTGCCTGGCCCAGCATTTCCAGCAGGAACTCCTGGACTCCCTGCCGGAGGCCAAGGCCATCGTCGGCACCGGCGATTACCAGCACATCGTCGAGGTGCTGGAGCGGGTGGAGGCCGGGGAGCGGGTCAACCGGGTGAGCCCGGTGCCCACCTTCGTGGGCGACGAGCACCTGCCCCGTTACCGCACCACCTCGGAAGCGGTGGCTTACCTGAAGGTGGCCGAAGGCTGCGACTACCGCTGCGCCTTCTGCATCATTCCCCGGCTGCGGGGCGACCAGCGCTCACGACCGATCGAATCGATCGTGGCCGAAGCCCGCCAGCTGGCCGAGCAGGGGGTCAAGGAGCTGATCCTGATCAGCCAGATCACCACCAACTACGGGCTGGATCTCTACGGCAGGCCCCGCCTCGACGACCTGCTACGGGCCCTGGGGGAGGTGGAGATCCCCTGGATCCGGGTCCACTACGCCTACCCCACCGGCCTGACCGAGCCCGTCCTGGCCGCCTACCGGGACGTGCCCAACGTGCTGCCCTACCTGGATCTCCCCCTGCAGCACAGCCACCCGGAGGTGCTGCAGGCCATGAACCGTCCCTGGCAGACCGGGGTCAACGGCGCTCTGCTGCAGCGCATCCGCCACCAGCTGCCCGACGCCGTGTTGCGCACCACCTTCATCGTCGGCTTCCCCGGGGAGACCGAGGAGCACTTCGAGCATCTGCTGGCCTTCGTGGCCGAGCAGCGCTTCGATCACGTGGGGTTGTTCACCTTCTCTCCGGAAGACGGCACCGCCGCCGCCGACCTGCCGGATCCCGTGCCCGCCGAGGTCGCCAGCGAGCGGCGGGACCGGCTCATGGCCCTCCAGCAGCCGATCGCCGCCGAGCGCAACGGCGCCTGGGTGGGCCGGATCGTGGACGTGCTGATCGAGCAGGACAACCCCACCAGCGGCGCGATGCTGGGCCGCTGCGCCCGCTTCGCCCCCGACGTGGACGGGGAGGTGCATGTGAGCCCCGGCGAGGGGGGGCTGTGCGCCGCTCCGGGCACGATGGTGCCGGTGCGGATCACCGCCGCCGACACCTACGACCTGCGCGGCGAGGTGGTGGGGGCCGGCGTCATGGTGAGCGAAGCCCTGGCGGCCACACGGAGCCGGACTTGAGTCCCGGCGAAGGAGGGGGCTGGCTGCAGCGGCACCAGCGCCCCCTTTTCCTGTTCGCCTCCGGCCTGAGCACCACCGGTTCCTTCGCCGGGCTGACGGCCAAGGGCTGGATCCTGATGGCCGGCACCGGCAATCCGCTGCTGCTCGCCCTGCACTTCGCCGCCCTCGCCCTGCCGAGCCTGGTGGTCAGCGGCCGGGCGGGGGTGCTCACCGATCGGCTGGGCTGCGAGCGGGTGCTGATCCGCTCGCAGTGGGGCCTCTTCGCCGGGGCGGCCCTGGGGGCCATGGCCATTCCCCTGCTCCAGGGGGTGGCTCAGGTGGTGCTGCTGTTGCTGAGCACTCTGGTGGTGGGCGTCTCCAGTTCCTTCGAGGTGACGGCCCGCAGCAAGTACTGCTCGCTGCTGGTGGAACGGCCGGAGCAGGTGGCCCCCTATCTGGCCAGCTTCTCGGTGGTGTTCAACGTCGGCAAGCTGGTGGGCCCTCCCCTGGGGGGCTGGCTCGTGGCCCTCTCCGGACCCGCCATGGCCCTGGCGATCGATGCGGCCTCCTACCTGGTGCCGATCGCCACCGTGATCTGGCTGCTGCGGCCCCACCGGGAGCTGGAGCAGCGCAGCGCCGGGGGAGCTGGCGCCAGCCTCGGGGCCGCCTGGCGGGGCTGCGGACCGACCCTGCGCCACGTGCTGCGCTTCACCACCGTGGCCTGCCTGGTGGGCTTCTTCCATCCGGGCCTGGCCCCCCTGATCGCTGCCGAGGTGGTCGGGCCGTCGCCGCAGGCCCTCGGCCTGTTCACCAGCGTTCTGGCGGCCGGCAGCATCGTCGGTGGCCTGGTGCTGCAACGCAACAGCCGCGCCCTCAGTGAGAGGCCGGCCCTGCTGCTGGGGGGCTGCGCCGTGGCCGTGGCCCTGGCCCAGCTGGGGATGGCGTCGGTGTCCGGGGGGCCGGCCGCCCTGGCGATGGCGCTGCTGCTGGGCGCCGGCACCGCCGGATTGCTGGCCGGATCAAATCTGATCCTGCAGGTGGGGGCTCCCATGGCCTTGCGCGGCCGCATGGCCGGTCTGGGGCAGATCGCCTTTCTGGGGGGCGGTGGCATCAGCGGCCTGGTGGCCGCCGGCCTGGCGATGAGCATGGGGCTGCCCGCCACCTTCGCCCTGCTCGGCGGCCTAGGACTGGTGGTGGGCGTACTGGAGCTGGGGCGGAAAGGAGCGCTGCGGCTCAGATCAGCCTGATGCCCTTGAGCACGACAGTGGCCAGGAAGGCCGCGGTCAGCCCGCCGCCGACGAGCGCCAGATAGATCACCACACCCACGGACGCTGCTGCGAAGAACGCCATCATTACAGCAGAGGATCCGCCCCCTTCCGGCCCCAGGCCAGGCGAGGAGGGGGTAGAACCATCGGACATTTACCGAAACCGCCTAGGGTTGCGGCGCAGCGGAACCAGCCCGAGCCCCTGCCGCAGCCGCGCTATCGCCCACGGACCATCCACCCCGGACCATCCCCCAAGCACCTGCAGCATGCGCACCCTCTTCATCTACCCCGAGTTCCCGAAGACGTTCTGGAGCTACGAAAAGATTCTCGAGCTGGTGAACCGCAAGGTTCTCCTTCCCCCGCTCGGCATGGTCACCGTGGCAGCTCTGCTGCCCCAGACCTGGGAGATGAAGCTGGTCGACCGCAACGTCCGCGAATTGACAGAGGCCGAGTGGAACTGGGCCGAGCTGGTGGTGATCTCCGGGATGATCGTCCAGAAGGCCGACATGGCGGCCCAGATCGCCAAGGCCAAGCAGCGGGGCCTGCCGGTGGCTGTGGGGGGCCCCTTCGCCAGCTCCACCCCCGACGCCCCTGAGCTGCAGCTGGCCGATTTCAAGGTGCTCGACGAGGGCGAGATCACCCTGCCGATGTTCATCGAGGCGATCGAGCGCGGCGAACGCCAGGGGCGGTTCAGCGCCGAAGGGGAGAAGCCCGACGTCACCGGCACCCCCATCCCCCGCTTCGATCTGCTCGAGCTGGAGGCCTACGACTCCATGTCGGTGCAGTTCTCCCGCGGCTGCCCGTTCCAGTGCGAGTTCTGCGACATCATCGTGCTCTACGGGCGCAAACCGCGGACCAAGACCCCCGAGCAGCTGGTGGCGGAGCTCCAGTACCTCTACGACCTCGGCTGGCGCCGCTCGATCTTCCTGGTCGACGACAACTTCATCGGCAACAAGCGCAACGCCAAGCTGCTGCTGCCGGAGATCAAGCGCTGGCAGATCGCCCACGGCTACCCCTTCAGCTTCGCCACCGAAGCCTCGGTGGACCTCGCCTCCGATGAGGAGATGATGCTGATGATGGCCGAGGCCCGCTTCGACAGCGTCTTCCTCGGCATCGAGACCCCCGACGAGGCCAGCCTCGAGACGGCCCGCAAGCTGCAGAACACCCGCAGCTCCCTGGAGGAATCGGTGGACCGGATCACCTCCTACGGGATCCGGGTCATGGCCGGCTTCATCATCGGCTTTGACGGCGAGAAGCCCGGCGCCGGCGATCGCATCGTCGAATTCGTCAGCCGCACCGGCATCCCCGCCGCGATGATGGGCATGCTGCAGGCCCTGCCCAACACCGGCCTCTGGCATCGCCTCGAGAAGGAAGGCCGGCTGGTCCAGGAGAAAACCGATGCCAAGGGCGTCAACCAGACCAACCTGCTCAACTTCGTGCCCACCCGGCCGATCCGCCAGATCGCCAACGAGTACGTCGACGCCTTCTGCCGCCTCTACGAGCCGAACGCCTACATCGACAGGGTCACGCACTACTACCTGAAGATGGGCCAGCCCCGCTGGCAGCAGTACGTGCCGGCGGCGGCCTTCGGCAAGGCCAGCCTGCCCAGCTGGACCGATGTCCGCGCCCTGCTGATCGTGATCTGGCGTCAGGGCCTGAAGCGGGACACCCGCGGCCGCTTCTGGCGTTCCCTGTTCACCATCGCCCGCCGCAACCCCAACAACCTGGAGCAGTTCCTGGTGACCCTCGCCCACAACGAGCACTTCCAGGAATACCGGGGCGTGGTGACCCGCGAGATCCAGGAGCAGCTCGCCGCCCTGCCCCCGGAACCGCCCGAGGGATCGCGCGAAACCACCCGGGAGCTCCAGCCCGCCTAGAACGCCAGCCCTGACCGGCGCCGGGAGTACGGTCGCTCCACTGCATCCATGACGCAGTGATGCAGAAGATCTCCGAACCGAAGCGCCGTTTCGCCCGCAGCTCGGCCCTGGCGATCGTCGCCGGATGCGGTCTGCTGGGCCTGGCCCTGATCCGCTGGGATCCCCTGGGCCCCCAGTCGATGATCTGCCGCCACCGGGACGATCCCACCGGACAGATCGACTTCCGCGTCGATGTGGGGCGCGGGGACGATCGGGTGCGCTTCGCCGATGGCCAGACCCTGCCGGTGAAGACCTCCCGCGGCCGGATCACCTTTCTGGAGAAGGAAGCCAACAACTTCCACCTCTCCGACAACGACGGCGATGAGGTGGCCATGGGCCAGGCCCCGACCAGCCAGCAGCTTCCGGGCATCGCGGCGCTGAAGCCCCCGATGGTGGTGCATCCCGACCAGCACCATGACGTGGAGCACCACACCACGATCGACCGCCGCACCCTCACCTTTCAGGAAAACGCCATGCAGAAAGGGGGCGGGCGCGGGGCCTTGATGATGGATGGCCGCTGCCGTCTCGTCGCCGCCGGCTGAATCGGACCCGGGGGGCTAGTCCTGCACGTAGGGCAGACCCGCCACCAGACAGTGCTCCGCCTTCTGAAGCTCCCGCCCCAGGTAGAGGGCATGGTCGAGCCGCGTGAGCGGATGGGGGCCCTCTCCCTCGGTCAGAGCGATGCCGAGTTCCTTGGCGCTGCGGCCCCGGTACACGGCCCGGGGTGCCCGGGGGTCGCCGCCCCGGCAGCTGAGCACCTCGCCGGTGTCCGGATCGGTGGCCAGTCCCCGTTCATCGATGCCGTTGGCGTAGTGCTCGGCGATCAGCTCACCGGCGGCGGCATCCACCTTGATCAGGAAGTAGCCCGCGGCATCAAGGCTGATGAAGCGCTGGGAGAGGGCCTCATCCAGGCTCTGACGGGGGTTCGGGTCGTGGTGCATGGGGAGGATCGTAGGAAGCGGTGAAGGGGAGCTCCGCGTTCATCGCCGCGATCGCCTCGTGCATCTCCCGGTTGGCGCCCGGCAGCCAGTCCCGCAGGATGGCGTCGAAGCGGGGGTCGTACCAGCGGTGCAGGCTGGCCCGGGGCTGGGCGACGAAGCCCCGGCGCCGCTTGTGGCTGCCGCCGGCCCCGGGATCGAAGCTCTCCAGGCCGCGCTCGATCGCCCAGGCGATCGGAGCGTAGTAGCAGACCTCGAAATGGAGGTTGTCGAGCTCGATGTCGCTGCCCCAGTAGCGGCCCCAGAGGCCGGTGGCATCGTGCACGCACAGCGACATCGCCAGGGGATCCATCGGCTCACCCCGATGGGCGCTGAACAGCACCAGGTGCTGGCGCAGGTCGGTGGCGGCCGCCTGGAAGAAGGACTCGGTGAGGTACTTGCTGCCCCAGGGGCCCCAGCGACTGCAGTGCTGCTCGTAGAAGCGGTGCATCCGCTCCAGCAGGCGCGGCGGGATCTCCTCCCCCGCCAGGGGTGTGACCGTCAGCCCCGCCTCCGCCACCGAGCGGCGCTCGCGGCGGATGTTGCGGCGCTGGTTGGCATTGAAGCTGGCCAGATAGGCCTCGAAATCGCCATGGCCGGGGTTGCGCCATTCGCTCTGCTGGTTGATCCAGAGCGCGCAGCCGGCGGACTCCGCCAGGGGCTGCCAGGCCGGATCCACATAGAGGAAGTTGCAGCTGAGGATCCCCTGCCGCCGGCAGAAGCCGTCGATCTCGGCCAGCATCCGTTGGGTGAGGGCCGCCGCGTCCTCGCCGGGGGCCACATGGAAGCGGTAACCCTGCACCGGGCTCACCGGGCTCATGCCGACGAGCTTGGGGTAGTAGCGCAGGCCCAGCTGACCGGCGAGCTGGGCGAAGGACTGGTCGAAGACGAACTCCCCGTAGCTGTGGCCCTTCAGGTAGAGGGGGGCCAGGGCCACCAGCCTCCCCTGGCGCCAGAGCCCCAGGTGGCAGGCCTGCCAGCCCTGGCGGGGAACGATGCTGCCGCTGGCCTCCAGGTGGTGCAGCCAGCGCCAGCCGTAGAAGGGGCGATCCACCGCCTCAGTCACCGCATCAGTTACCGCCTCGGTCACCGCCGCGGCCTCTCCGGTGCCCCCCACCAGGGCCTGCCACTGGTCTTCCGGGATCTCCCGTGTTGCCTGATGCCAGCGGACTTGCAGCTCGGCCATGGCCGCTGGCAACGCAGGGGGGAGGGGGCAGGCGCAAAACTAACGGTTGATTCCCTGCGACCGAGCGTCCTTCCCCCGCCATGGCCAAGCCCCTGCGGATCCTGGTGCTCCTGACGGCCGCCACGGCGCTGGTCGTGTCTGCGGCGCCCGCCAGGGCCGGACTGCTGCGGCCGGTGCTGATGCTGCTGCGCCCCCAGCTGGAGAACCAGCTGACCCGGGTCTGCGTGGAAACGGTCTCCGCCGGCCGGGCCGACCTGGAGAAGAGCCTGCAGGATCCCTGTCGCAAGCTGGCGGTGCCCACCAGCAAGTGCCTGATCGAGGAGACCGACAACAGCGGCCGCAGCCTGGGGGTGCTCACCGAGATGGTGAGCGGCCGCTTCGGCGATGACAGCGAGGAGGTGGTCAAGCGCTGTCTGGCCCGGATGTTCGGCCTGCCCACCGACAGCCTGCGGGACATGCCGCTGCGGGAACTCGGCAGGCGTTTCGGCAGCTACGGCCTTCAGGAGGTCACACCCTGAGCGCCGGGGCGGCGCCAGCGCAGCAGCAGCTCGTCCCCGGGCAGCGCCCGGTGCTCCACCAGCCGCCAGCCCGCCCGGGCCGCCGGGGCCACCCGGGCGTCGGCCGGCAGCCAGCCGTGGGGGCCGCCCAGCAGGCGGGGGCAGACGGTGAGCTGGAGTTCATCCAGCAGGTCCTCGGCCGCAAGGGCCGCCGCCAGCTGCGCCCCCCCCAGCACGGCGATGCGCCGCTGACCCAGGGCCGCCAGATTCCCCAGGGCCTGGGGCCAGCTCTCCAGCGGCAGGTGGCGATCGAACCCCTGGGGCGGGGTGGGGCCTGGGACCGCCGCGGCCTGCAGCAGCCAGCGGTCCAGGGGCTGGCGAAAGAAGGGCAGGGCGGCGGGCAGCCGGCCGCTGCGGCTCACCGCGATGGCGATCGGCTGGGCACCGCGGCCCTCTGAGCGGCGGGCCTCCAGCAGAGCGGGGCTGTGGATCAGGCAGGTGCTGCCGTGGCGCCGCAGGGTCTCGGCTCCCACCAGGGCCGCATCGGCCCAGGCCAGGGCCTCCTCCAGAACCAGCCGGTCAGCGGCGCCCCCCAGCTGGGCCGCGCCCCCTTCGGCCGGCGCCAGGCGGCCGTCGAGGCTCACCGCCAGGACAAGCCGCAGCTCCGGCGATGCCGCCGGACTCAAACGGCCGCGAGGGCTTCGAGGGCCGCCGGGACCATCTCCAGCTGGGGGGTCTCGGCAAAAACTTCAGCGGCGTTGTTGGGGCTCTCCTGGAGGCGCACCTTGTGCAGCCGGGCCCCGGTGGCGGCGATGGGGGCGCTGAGCAGGTCGGCGATGTGGAGAGCGATGTTCTCGGCGGTGGGAACGCAGTCGGCGAAGTGGGCCACGTCCTTGTTGAGGAAGGTGTGGTCGAAGGGTTCCACCACCAGGTCGGCCACCAGCTGCTGCAGCGCGGCCAGGTCGCAGACCATGCCGGTGCGCCCATCGATGGGACCCCGCACGGTGACGTCGAGCAGGTAGTTGTGGCCGTGGCCGTGGGGGCGGGCGCACTTGCCGTAGATCGCCTCGTTCTCGCTCTGGCTGAGCTCGGGGCGGGCCAGGCGATGGGCCGCGGCGAAATGGGTGCGGATGGAGAGGAAGGCTTCCATGGGATCGATGGTGGAACCGCAGAGCACGTCGGCCCAGAGGTTGGTTTGTTCGTGGAGCCGCAGGGCCACCAGCGGCAGATGGGGGGCCAGCCGGTCGCGGATGGCCAGCAGCAGGGCTTCGGTGGTGGGCAGCCGGCCCTCGGGGCGGGAGAGGTCGAACTCGGGCCAGACCTCGTTGAGGAAACGGAAGTCGAGCGGCTCGGTCACCTCCCGCCGGATGGCGTGCTTGACGTCGGAGAGATTGAGCACCATCCCGTCGGCGTCGAGCGGGCCGCCCATCGCCACGGTGAGCTCATAGTTGTGGCCGTGGCCGGGGGCCAGGCTGCAGCGGCCGAAGCGCCGGGTGTTCTCGGCGTCGTCCAGTTCCGGCAGCCGGTAGAGGTGGCTGGCACTGAAGGTCGCCCGGCGGGTGATCACGCAGGGGCGGCCACGCCCGTGGGCGGCGCTGGTGGGGGAGGGTGCCGCAGGTGGGGCGGTCAACCGGGTTGCGGTCATCGCCGAGGCCCAGGGGACACCCATCCTAGAAACGGGGTCTGGACCGCCGCCGACCGCGAACCCATGGCCCCAGCCGATGACGCCTCGCCCTGCCCCTCGCACCGGGACCTGGCCCGCCGTCTCGATGGCCTGAACATCTACCTGGTGGGGATGATGGGGGCCGGCAAGAGCGCCGTGGGACGCCCCCTGGCCGAAGCCCTCGGCTACCGCTTCATCGATGCCGACACCGCCCTGGCGGAGGTGGCCGGCCGGCCGATCGCCGAGATCTTCGCCAGCGACGGGGAGGACGGCTTCCGCGCCCTGGAGACAGCCGTGCTCAACGGCATCGCCAGCTGGCATTCGCTGGTGGTGGCCACCGGCGGCGGGGCTGTGACCCGGCCGGAGAACTGGGGGCACATGCGCCAGGGGGTGGTGGTGTGGCTCGACGCCTCTGCGGAGGAGCTGCTGCGCCGTCTGGCCGCCGACCCCACGCCCAGGCCCCTGCTCGACACGCCCGATCCCGCCGCCCGGCTGGAGGCGCTGCTGCACGAGCGCCGGCCCCTCTACGCCCAGGCCGACCTGACGGTGGCCCAGCAGGGCCAGCCCGCCGCGGTGGCCCGGCAGGTGCTCGACGCCCTGCCGTCGGTGCTGCGGGACCCCACCCCGGCTCCGGCCGAGCCCGTCCGGCTGCAGGATGCCGACGGGCAGGCCCGCCCCTCGCTCAACTGAGGGACGCCGGAGCGTTCAGGACGGCGGCTCCAGCCGCACGGCAAACCACTGGATCGCGCAGCCAGGCGCCAGCTCCAGTTCGCAGGCGGTGTCCAGCAACCGGCCGGCCCGGGCCTCGGGATCGGCCAGGTCGGCCAGGTCGGCCGGGGGCTCGGCCAGGGCCGCCAGGTGGCCGGCCAGCCAATCCAGGGTCTCGGCGGCGCTGAGGATGCTTTCGCCCTTGCCAGGCTCCAGCACCACGTAATGGTCGAGCTCCCGCAGCAGCGGATCGGACACGGCCAGAACAACGGCGGCCCCCATCCTGACGGGTGGGGTGCCGGTGGGAGTGGTGGCGGGAGTTGGGGGTCGGCGGGGGGTCTCAGCCCCGACCCACGGCGGCATGCACCCGGTCGCGCCAGGCGAACAGGGGCTCCAGCACGGGGTTGTCGGCGATGCCCTCCACCCCGCGGCCGGCCAGGGGGGCGCCGGCGCAGGCAGGGAACTTCAGCAGATAGAGCTGGGCCGCCACGGCGATGTCGGCCAGGGTGAGGCCATCCCCCTCCAGGTAGGGGCGCTCGGTCACCAGCAGGGCGAGCTGCTCGACGCTGCGGTGCAGCTGCCGCACCTCACAGGGCCCGAGCAGGTCGCGCATCGCCTCGGTGGCGGAGCCGATCAGGCCGCCGGGCAGGGCCCCCACCAGATCCCGCAGGGGCGCGGGGGTGGCCTCGGGCAGCAGGGCAGCGCGCAGCACCGGATCGGTGGCCGCGGCCTGGAGCAGGGCCAGGCGGGCGCCCCGGGCGAGGGCGGTGTCGGCCCAGTCCTCCAGCAGCAGCACCCGGGCGCGGGCGACCGGATCGGCCGGCAGCAGGGCCGGCTCCGGATGGGTGGCCTCCAGATGCAGGGCGATGGCGGTGGAATCGGCGATCACCTCGCCCCCGTCCACCAGCACCGGCACCTGCCGCTGCCCGGAAAGACGGAACAGCTCCAGCTGCCCCAGCCCGGGTGTCACCTCGACGATGGTGGCCTCGAGACCCTTGCGGGCCAGGAGCAGCCGCACTTTCTCACAGAAGGCGGAATGTCTGAACTGATGCAGCTCCATGGACCCTCCGGGCCGGCTGGGCGTGGCCCCGGGCGGCAGAGTAGCCAGCATCCGTCCAGGACCGTCGCCGAGGCCATGAAGGACTTCTTCGTCAATGTGACGCGCTATCCGCGCTATCTGATCGCCTTCAGCCTGGGGGTGTTCAACTCGGTGTTCGAGCCGCTGGCCCGCCGCCGCAGCAACCCGGTCACGGCGGTGGCCCTGGTGGGCGCCCTTGTCAGCGGACTGGTCAGCCTCACCCTGGTGCTGCGTGCCATGGTGCAGTCGGCACCGCTGTCGTAGTCATGGCCCAGAGCCGACGGGTGGAACGGGTGGCGGCCCTGATCCGCCGTGAAGTGAGCGAGCTGCTGATGAGCGGCATCAAGGACGAACGGGTCCACCACGGCATGGTCAGCGTCACCAACGTGGAGGTGGCCGGCGACCTGCAGCACTGCCGGATCTTCGTGAGCATCTTCGGCAGCGCCGAGGATCGCGAGGTGGCGATGGCCGGCCTGAAGGCGGCCTCCGCCTACGTGAAAGGGGAGCTGGGCCGGCGCCTCAAGATGCGCCGCACCCCGGAGGTGGTCTTCGTCCTCGACCGGGGTCTGGAGAAGGGCAACACCGTGCTGGGACTGCTGCAGCGCCTGGAGACGGAGCGGCGTGAGCTGGAGGGGCGGCGTGAGCGGGAGGAGCCGCTGGCAGAAGCGGGCGAAGCGGATCCGGTGGCTGACACCGACAGCGACAGCGACAGCTGATCCCGCCCATGGCTGCGCTCCCCCTCTCGCCCCAGGCCCCCCTCCCGCCTGAGGCACTTGAACGCCTGGCCGCCTCCCTGCTGGTGGTGCGCTGCAGCGGCCACCCGGCCGATGGCCAGCGGCGCTATCCCCGCTGGGAGCTGGACAACGCCAGCCTGCAGCGCCTGCTGCAGCGCGGGGTGGGCGGGGTGATCCTGCTGGGGGGCAGCGCCGCCGAACTGCGGCTGCGCACCCGCCAGCTGGAGGCCTGGGCCGGCGCTCCGCTGCTGCTCTGCGCCGACGTGGAGGAGGGGGTGGGCCAGCGCTTCGAGGGGGCCAGCTGGCTGGTGCCGCCCCTGGCCCTGGCCCGGATCCATGCCGAGGATCCCGCCGTGGCCGTGGATCTGGCCCGGCGCTACGGGGCCTGCACCGGCCGGGAGGCCCGCCAGCTGGGCCTCAACTGGGTGCTCGCGCCGGTCTGCGATGTCAACAACAACCCGGCCAACCCGGTGATCAACGTGCGAGCCTGGGGCGAGGACCCGGCCACAGCCGGGGCCCTGGCGGCCGCCTTCTGCCGCGGCGTCCAGGCCGAAGGCGTGCTCGCCTGCGCCAAGCACTTCCCCGGCCACGGCGACACCGCCAGCGACTCCCACCTGGAGCTGCCCCTGATCCCCCACGGCCGCGAGCGCCTGGAGGCGGTGGAGCTGCCGCCCTTCCGGGAGGCCATCGCGGCGGAGGTGGCCGCGGTGATGACCGCCCACCTGCTGCTGCCGACCTTCGACCCCGACCATCCTGCCACCCTGTCGCGGGCGGTGCTCACCGGGCTGCTGCGCCAGGAGCTCGGTTTCGAGGGGCTGGTCGTCACCGACGCCCTGGTGATGGAGGCGATCGCCGGCCGCTACGGCGCCTCGGAGGCCGCGGTGCTGGCCCTGGAAGCGGGGGCCGACCTGGTGCTGATGCCGGGGGATGCGGACGGGGCGATCGACGCCATCGTGGCGGCCGTGGCCAGCGGCAGGCTGGGCCTGGAGCAACTGCAGGCCAGCCTGCAGCGGCGCCGCCGGGCCCTGGAGCGCTGCCCCGCCGATGGCGGCGGCACCGCCCCTGCCCCCCTGGGCGGCCTCAGCAACGGCCCCGCCCCCGCCGACCAGGCCCTGGCCCTGGAGCTGGTGCGGCGCAGCCTCGTGTTACGGGGGCGGGGTCCGGTGCCCGGCGGCCCCGGGGTGAACCTGATCCGCCTCGACAACAGCCTGGCCTGCCCCTTCCTGCTGGCCGGCGCCCCGGCCCTGGCCCTGCCGGCGGCCGCAGGCCTGCGGACCTGCCTGATCGACGGCCAGGGTCCTTCCGCCTGGAGCGGGGACGGGGAGGCCCCCCTGGCCCTGGAGCGCCTGGGCGAGGGGCCAGTGCTGCTGCAGCTGTTCGTGCGCGGCAACCCGTTCCGCGGCCGGGCCGACGGCCCGGATCCCTGGCCGGCGGTGATCCGCCAGCTCCAGGCCGCCGGCCGGCTGGCCGGCCTGGCCGTCTATGGCAGCCCCTATGCCTGGGAGTCCCTGGCCGCCCTTCTCGATCCCCAGATGCCGGCCGCCTGGTCGCCGGGCCAGATGGCCCTGGCCCAGGGCGAACTGCTGGGCCACCTCGGCTTCGGGCCCCAGGAGAGCGCCACCACCGACGACGACGCCACCCCCGTCGCCGGCGCCGCCGCTGCGGTGGGCTTCACCGACTGAGCCCCCGCCGCCACCTAGCCTCCTGGCACGACCGTCCTGCCCCGCAGCGTCCGATGCTGAGCCTGTCGATGATCGTGCGCAACGAGGCCGAGCGCCTGGAGCGCTGCCTGGCCTCGGTGGCCGGCTTCGTCGACGAGATGGTGGTGGTGGACACCGGCTCCGACGACGGCACCCCCGAGATCGCCGCCGCCTGCGGCGCCAGCGTGCACCACCTGGACTGGCCAGGGGACTTCGCCCCCGCCCGCAACCACGCCCTGGATCTGGCGACGGGCGACTGGGTGCTGGTGCTGGATGCGGATGAATGGCTGCGGCGCGAAGCCCGCGCGCCGCTGCGGGCCCTGATGGAGCAGCCCCGGGTGCTGCTGGTCAACCTGCTGCGCCACGAGGTGGGGGCCGCCCAGTCGCCCTATTCCAGCGTCAGCCGCCTGTTCCGCCGCCATGCGGCGATCCGCTGGAGCCGCCGCTACCACGCCATGGTCGACGACAGCGTGGCCACCCTGCTGGGGCAGGAGCCCGACTGGCAGGTGGTGACCTGCCCGGAGCCGGCCCTGGTGCACGAGGGCTACCGCCCCGAGCTGGTGGCCGGGCGCGACAAGGCCGCCCGCCTGCGCGCGGCCATGGAGGCGGAGCTGGCCGCCCGGCCGGGGGATCCCTACGCCTGCGCCAAGCTGGGGGCCCTGGAGGTGAGCCAAGGCCAGCGCCGCCGGGGCCTCGCCCTGCTGGAGGAGGGCCTGGCCCGTGCCGGGGCCGACGCCCTCGCCGAGCGCTACGAACTGCTGCTCCACCTCGCCATCGCCCGCGGCCCCGACGAGCCCGCCGCCGCCATCGCGCTCTACCGCCAGGCCCTGGCCCTGCCCCTGGATGGGCGGATCAGCCTGGGGGCCCGGCTCAACCTCGGGGCCCTGCTGCTGCGCCAGGGGGACCTGGAGGAGGCGGCGGCCCTCACGGCGACCGTGACGGACCTCTGCCCGGAGCTTCCCCTGGCCTGGTTCAACCTGGGCCTGATCGAGCGCCAGCGGGGCCGTCTGGTGGAGGCCATCGACGCCTACCGGCGGGCCCTGAGCCTGGCCCCGGAGCACGCCGACGCCCAGCGCAACCTGGCGGCCGCCCTGCTGCTGGCCGGCGACATTCCCGGAGCCCGCGAGGGGTTCCGGCGGGCGATCACCCTGCTGGAGGCCCAGGGGGAACCGCAGCAGGCCCGGGAGCTGGCCCACCGGGCCGGCGCCCTCGTCCGGCTGGACGCCTGATGGCCGCGACGCCGCCACTGGAGGGCCGCACGGTGGCCGTGACCCGGGCCGAAACCCAGCTGGGCGCGGCCCGCCAGCTGTTCGAGCAGGCCGGGGCCAGCGTCATCGACCTGCCGGCCCTGGTGATCGGCCCACCCGATCTCTGGGGCCCCCTCGACGATGCCCTGGCGGAACTGGACCAGTTCCACTGGATCATCTTCTCGAGCGCCAACGGGGTGGACGCCGTGGAGCAGCGGCTGGCCCGCCGGGGGAGCAGCCTGGCCGGACGGCCCCGGGGGGTGCGGCTGGCGGCGGTGGGGCGCAAGACCGCCGAGACCCTGGAGGCCCTGGGGGCCCCCGCCGATTTCGTGCCACCGGCGTTCGTGGCCGACAGCCTGATCGAGCACTTCCCGGTGTCGGGCTGGGGGCAGCGGCTGCTGCTGCCGCGGGTGCAGAGCGGCGGGCGCACGCTGCTCGCCGAGGCCTTCGCCGAGGCGGGCGCCCGGGTGGTGGAGGTGGCCGCCTACGAGACCCGCTGTCCGGCCGGGCTTCCCAGTGGGGCCCTGCAGGCTTTGGAGTGCCGCGGGCTGGATGCCATCACCTTCAGCAGCGGCAAGACGGTGGACCACACCGCCCAACTGCTGGCCGGAAGCTTCGGCGAGAACTGGATCGAGACGCTGGAGGGGGTGCAGGTGGTCTCGATCGGCCCCCAGACCAGCCGCCGCTGCCTGGAGAGGCTTGGACGCGTCGATGCGGAGGCGGACCCCCACGACCTGGAGGGACTGGTGGCCGCCTGTATCAGGGCGGTGGAAGCGGCTTGCTGACCTTTCGATCACCGCTTTGGAGAATCAGACGGCGGCTCGCGAGATCCACAGAAGCAACGCGCCAGCCGGGAGGAATCAGCTTCGTTTCCAGCCCGCCACGATCACCCCGGCGAAGACTGCCGGTCTCAACGCCAGAGGTGGCAATCACCTCGCTCTGGCCGCCGCTCTGAATCACACCGGTGATCTGCAGTTGCTTCAGGAAAGCCGGGGGGGTGGCGGCGACCGCGGCTGGCATCTTGGCACCAGCGACCGTCGCCCCGGGAACCAGCTCCGGCACCAGCGATCCGAAGGGATCCTGACGACCCATACGGAAGGCGCTGACCACCTGCTGGGAGCTGGGCAGAGGGGTAAGGCCTGCGGGGACAGCTCCGGAGGAGTCGGTGGGGGCGGCCGGGGGCGGGGGCGCCGGCGCCGGTGGAGCTTCCACCGTGGGGGACGCCCCGCATCCGGTCAGCATCAGCCCGGCGACGACCCCGAGGCCGAGGCGCCTGTTGAGGCGCCCGTCAGCCCTTCTGCACCAGGTCGCGAAATCGGTCAAGGTTGGCCTGCAGCTCTTTGGTGACGATGGCACCCATGATGGTGGGTTCCATCAGGGGTGCAAGCACGCCGGGGAGTTCATAGCTCACCGTGAGCTTGACCGCCGTGAGGTCGGGCCCGAAGGGGTAGAAGCGGACGGCCCCCTTGGTGGGCAGACCGCCCACGGATTCCCAGTGCAGCCGCTGGCAGTCGACCCGTTCGGTGATCCGGGCCTTCCAGTGGAAACGGAACCCCTGGGCCGCCAGGGTCCAGTCGGTCAGGTCCGGGTCGTCGAGGGTGACGACCGACTCGATCCAGCGCATCCAGCGGGGCATGGCCTCCAGATCGCTCCACACCTCCCAGACCCGGGCCACCGGGGCCTGGATCTCGGTGGTGACGCTGTGCTCGAGCCATTTGCCCATGGTTGTGCTCCTAGGCCACCGCGGCGCAGGTGGCCAGCGCCACCGGCTGATCCAGGATGGCGGCGGCGGCCAGCCGTCCGCTCATGGTGGCCCCTTCCATCGAGTCGATGTAGTCCTGGCGGGTGTAACTGCCGGCCAGGAAGAAGTTGGCCACGGGGGTGCGCTGGTCGGGGCGGAACGGCTCCATCCCGGGGGCTTCCCGGTACAGGGACTGGGCCAGTTTCACCACATTGCTCCAGACGAGCTGCAGGCCGGCGGCGGAGGGGAACAGCTCACGCACCTGGCGGTCGGTGTGGGCGACGATCTCCTCCGTCTTCTTCGGGATCCAGGGATCCCCGGGGGTCAGCACGCACTGGAGCAGGGAACCCAGGCCCTCGCGCCGGTAGTCGGCCGGGCTGGTCAGGGCCAGGTCGGCGAAGCAGCTGAAGTCGGCATCGGCGGTGTAGAGGAGGTTGTCGAGGCCCGCCGGGCGGCCCAGGTCGGTCCGGCGGGCGGCGGGGCCGGCGCCGTCGCCCAGTTCGGTCACCCAGCCGTCGTAACGCAGCTGCACGGTGGCCACCGGCACCGTCTCGAGCCGGTCGATGGCGGCGAACTCGGGGAAGCGGCGCCAGGCCTGGGGCAGGAGCCGCTGGGCTCCCGGCACATCGCAGGCGGCCAGGTAGGCGTCGGCCTCCACCCGCTTCTCCCCGTCCGGGGTGCCCAGCACCAGGGACGTGACGACGGTCTGGCCGTTGCGCTCCTCGTGGCGCACCTCGCTGACCCGGTGGCGCAGGTGCAGGCGGCCGCCACGGGCCTGGATGTAGTCGAGGATCGGACCGGTCAGCCAGCGGTGGGGGGACCCCTTGAGCAGGTTGAGCTTGGAGGCCTCGGTCCGGGAGGCGAACATCATGAAGATGGTGAGCATGCAGCGGGCCGAGATGGCCTCGCAGTCGATGAAGCCGAGCGCGTAGGCGATCGGGTTCCACATCCTCTGGATGCTGCGGGGGCTGCCCCCATGGCTGAGGAACCACTGCTGGAAGCTGATGGCATCAAGGGAACGGATCACCTTCATCGCCCCCTCGTAATCGACCAGCCCCCGGACGATCGGGCTCGTCCCCAGGGCGAGGGCATTGCGCAGCTTGTCGATCCAGTCGAGCTGGGGGGTGGTGAAGAAGGCCTTGAGGCCGTTGAAGGGGGCCCCGACGGGAAAGCGGAAATCCAGGGCCCGCAGGTCGCCACCGCGGTTGACGAACAGGTGCCAGTGCTCCTTGGGGAGGAGATTGTCGATGGCGCCCACCTTGCGCATCAGGGCGAAGAGGTTGGCGTAGTTGAAGAAAAAGACGTGCAGCCCCATCTCGATGTGGTTCCCGTCCGGGTCCTCCCAGCTGCCCACCTTGCCCCCCATGAAGGGGCGGGATTCATACAGATCGACCGTGTGACCGGCGTCGACCAGATCGACGGCCGCGCTCAGACCGGCCAGACCCGCACCCACGATGGCGACCCGCACCCTTGGATTCCCGTGAAGGTCCTGACTCTATGGACCGGAGCCTACCCACCGGGGAGGGATCTCCATAGAGTGGTCGTTCACCGCGTCGTCCGGCGGCCCGATTCCCCCCATCCGACCCCCCAGCGCACGATGAGCAGCCCCACCCAGACCCCCGCCTCCAGCCCGGCAGCGACCCTGCCGGCCGACGCGGCCATGCCGGCCGAAGCAGCCGTCACCCACACCGGTGTGGACGGCAGGGGCATCCTGATCACCGAGCCGGCCATGCGCCAGCTGGGCACCCTGATGGCCTCCCAGGGGGGCGAGAAGGTGCTGCGGGTGGGTGTGCGCTCCGGCGGCTGCAGCGGCATGAGCTACACGATGGATTTCATCGACGGTTCGGAGATCCTTCCCGACGACGAGACCTACACCTACGAACCCGCCGGCGCCCCCAGCTTCCGGGTGGTGAGCGATCCCAAGAGCCTGCTGTACATCTACGGCATGCAGCTGGACTTCTCCTCGGCCCTGATCGGCGGCGGCTTCAACTTCACCAATCCCAACGCCTCCCAGACCTGCGGCTGCGGCAGCTCCTTCGCCGTCTGAACCTGGGCCGGTCCATGGCGTGCGGGTCCCGTGGCATGGGAGTCTGACGATCCCCACCCCACCACCCCCAGCCGCCATGACGGCCCAGCAGGAGTCCCGCTTCGACCAGGCCATCGCCCGCTATCAGCAGGGTGCCGCGCCTGAGGAGCTGATCGACGAGTTCCTGCAGATCACAGCCCAGGAGCCGCGGCAGTCGGCGGGATGGACCTGTCTGGCCTGGCTGCAGCTCCTGCTCGACCAGCCCCAGGCGGCCCTGCCCTCGGCCCGCAACGCGGTGAAGCTCAATCCCCAGGATCCCCAGGCCCGCATCAACCTGAGCGTGGCGATGCTGGAGACCGGCGCCAAGGGGGTGCGCGAGCACATCGAGATGGTCAAGCGGGTGATGTTGATGGCCCCGGAACTGGCGGAGGAACTGCAGGGTTCGATCGCCGATGGGCTGCAGCGGCGGCCGGGCTGGCAAGCCCTGGAGAAGGTGAAGGCCTGGCTCAGCTGAAGCCGCCGGGGCCCCGGCCAAGGGCCCCAAGCACGGTTTCGGCGATGCGCCGCGAGCCCCCGGGCGGGCCGACCCGCTCCAGGGCGGCCTGGGCACAGCGCTGGGGCAGGTCGGGGTCGGCCAGCAGGCGCTGGATCAGGCCGGCGGCCTCCTGGAGCTCGGCCGTGTCGGCCGGGCGCCGCCCCACGGTGTGGACCGTGGGACCCAGCAGCCGCATCTGGGATTCGGCGAAGGCATAGCTGAACTGGGGACCACGGCCCACCAGCTGCACCACCGGCAGACCGAAGCCCACCGCCTGCTCCACGGCGGTGCCGGCCATACCCACCACCAGGTCACTGGCGGCCAGGATCGCGGGCAGGGCCCCCGGCAGCAGCCGCACTTCAAGGTCACCGCCGGCGCAGCGGAGCACGCCGCCCTCCAGCTGCCAGCCGACCGCCGCCGCCAGGGGTTCCAGTTCCCGCCAGTGGGGGCTCTCCACCACGGCCACCAGGAAGCGCCACGGCCCCTCCCCGGCCCGTTCGCCCAGCTGGCTGCAGAGCCGCAGCATCAGCACCAGGTTGTGGAGGGCCTCCGGGAAGCGGCTGCCCGGGACCAGCGCCAGGGTGCGGGTGCCCGGCAAACGGGCCACCTGGCCGGCGTCCGGTGGCGGCAGATCCATGACCGGGTAGCCGCGGAACAGGGCCTTGGCCTGGCCCTGGGCCTGGAGGTCGGTGGCGGTGAAGGCATCCCGGGTGAGCACCACGCGCACCTGCCGCCGCCGGCAGCACCAGCGGGTGAGGGCGGACAGCCGCAGCCGGCCCTCGTAGTAGCTCGAGGTGGAGACCAGGAACACCACCGTCGGCCGTCCCGTGAGCAGGGCGAAGATCAGGGGGACGTGGTCACCGATGCTGACCACCAGATCGAAGCGGCGACCCTGGCGCCAGGCCGTCAAGAGCTGGGCCAGGCTCTGCTGCAGCCAGCCCGCCGCCAGGTCCTTCCAGAGGTTGAGGCCCTGGTACACCATGCCCCCGGACGGCAGGCTGCGGCCCGCGTAGAGCAGGGGAATGCCACGGCGTCCATAGGCCGATCCGGCGCCGACGATGGGCAGGGCCGCCAGTTCCAGCCCCGGATCACACTGGCGCAGGCCATCGGCGATCAGTCCCCCATTGAGATCCTCCCCATGGCCGTTGCTGATCAGCAGGATCCTGGGAGCGGGGGAAAGGGGCACACGGGACACCAAGCACGGTCAAGTTTAGGTTTGGGCTCACCGGGGATTTCCCCCTCCCGGCTCACCCCTCAGGCATGAGCACTCCCGCCACCGGCCCCGTCGCGCAAGTGCGCCGCGTTCTCGATGTCGTGCTGGTGGCCGACGTCTTCCTGGTGCTGGCCGGAGCTCTGTTCTTCGCCGTGGCGGTGGTGCTGCACGGCCAGCGGCTGGACGCTCCCCTGGAGCTCTTCCAGCGGCTGTGGCAGCCGCTGTTCACGCCCGCCATCGGCCTGCTGATGGCGGCGGCCCTGCTCAGCGGCGGGCTGGGCTGGTGGCAGCGGCGAGGGCAGCGCTGAGCTCCGGGTACTGGAAGTGGAAACCTTGGGCCAGCAATCGCTCGGGGCTGACCTGCTGTCCTTCGAGCACCACCGCGGCACCGTCGCCGAGCAGCAGCTGCAGCAGGGGGCCGGGCACCGGCAGCAGGCTGGGCCGGCCGAGGGCGCGGCCGAGGCTGGAGGCGAAGATCCCCATGCGGGTGGGTTCCGGTGCCACGGCGTTGTAGGGGCCGGCGTAGGTGTCGTCCTCCAGGGCGGTGACGATCAGCCGGCAGAGGTCGTGGCGATGGATCCAGCTCATCCACTGCTGGCCGCTGCCCACCGGCCCGCCGAAGCCGGCCCGGAACACGGGCAGCATCTTGCCGAGGGCGCCGCCATCGGGGCCGAGCACGATGCCCACCCGCAGCACCACGATGCGGCAAGCCTCGGGGGCCACCTGGGTGGCGGCTTCCCAGCGGGCGCAGAGACGGGCCAGGAAATTGTCGCCGGGGGGGCTGGCCTCCGTGAAGCCGGCCTCCAGGCTGGTGCCGTAGTAGCCCACGGCCGAGCCGTTCACCAGCACCCTGGGCGGTGTGGCCAGGGCCGCCATCGCCCGCACCAGCTGGGTGGTGGTGCCGATGCGGCTGTCGAGCAGCCGCTGGCGGTGGACCGGCGTCCAGCGCTGGTCGGCGATCGGTTCCCCGGCCAGGTTGACGACCCCATCGGCCGCCTCCAAGGCCTCCAGCAAGGCCGGCTGGCCCCAGCTGGCCGGATCAGAAGGATCGCAGCAGAGAGTGGTGAGCCGGGGGTCGGCCGCCTCGCTGTCGGGCCGGGCGCGACGGCTCACCAGGGTGAGCTGGTGGCCGAGGTTGAGCAGGAACGGCACCAGCTCCCGACCGACGAAACCCGTGCATCCGAGCAGAAGCAGCCGCATGCCCACCGTTCCATCGCCATCCAGAGCCAAGGTTAGGTTCCGGCAGCCCTAACCTGTGCCGTACCCACCTCTCCACGATGGCTGAGTCCGCGCCTGCCGCTCCCCCGAGCCTCAAAAAGGGTGCCCTGGTCAGGGTGAACAGAATCGCTTACACCAACAGCCTCGAGGCCGGGGCCAGCGATCCGGTGCCCCCCGGCTACCTGTTCGAGGGGCCCGGTGAGATCCTGGCGATCCAGGGGGAGCACGCCCAGCTCCGCTGGCGCCTGCCCGTTCCCGACGTGTGGCTGCGACTCGACCAGCTCGAGGCGATGCCCGCCGCCTAGACCTTCGGCGCCGCCTAGATCTCCACCCGGCGCCGTTCCTCCTTCAGGCGGCTGCGGCGCAGCCGGGCCTCCCGCAGCATCTCCTTGCCGTCATGGAGGTAGCTGTCCACATAGCCCATCGTGTAGCGCTCCAGCTCCACCAGGGCGTCCTGCACCTGGCTGAGGCAGTGGTAGAGGCTGAGGCCGAAGCCTTTGGCCGCCGACGGGCAGGCCCGTGAGCGATACAGCGCCTCCACCTTCTCCATGCGCAGCCGGCTCTGGTCGAGGAAGGCGCAGAACGCCCCCATCAGCGCGTCGTCGTAGGGGTCGGCGGCCAGGGAGCGCAGCTGGGCCGGGAACGGATTGATCACCTGGCCGATCAGACGGTCGATCGGCACGTACACCTGCTGTAGCCAGCCGAGGAGCTCCTCGTCACTGGCGGCACCGACGCCGCGATGGCGGCCCGCCGCTGCCCCCTTGGCCGACCCGGCGCCGCCCGCGGCGCTGCGTGCCGGTATGCCGACGCCAGCCCCGTGGTCGTAATGGCGGCGGCGGTCCCCGTCGCCCAGCACCTCCCAGGCCGCATTCAGGGCCAGGATCGTGCGCGGATCGCCGCCGGCATCGGGGTGGTGGCGTTTGACGAGGGCGCGGTAGGCGGCCTTGATCTCGGCGGTGGTGGCCCCAGGCGAGACCCCGAGGATGGCGTAGTGGTCGGCGGAGGTCCTGGCCATGCGCTGGCGGCGCCATCTGGCTCCAGCATCGCCGATGGGCCAACCCGGACGGCCCCTTGCACCCGCCCATGAAAAAGCCCCCCTGGAGAGGGTGGCCGGAGGGTTGTGAGGAAGGGTGAGGAGGAAGGAGCGCCGATCCAAGGGCCCTGCAGGGGACCCCGGAGGATCAGAACTTGAACTGGGTCTGGATCAGACCGCCGAGCACGCTGCTCGACTGGCCGATGGTGGTGAACTGGCCGTTGGGGCGGCTCAGGTAGAACAGCGCCGGGGTCATGCTGATGTTGTCGGTGACCTGGAACTTGTACCACCACTCCCAGGCGAAGTTGCCGTCCTGGGGCGTCTCGCCATTGCGCAACGAAGTGGCGAACACCGGCTGACCCACGGCCATGCCGGCCTGATTGCCCTTGGCGAACACATCGTTCCACTGCAGGCCCACGCTCCAGGACTGGCTGGCGCCGCGGTTGGCCAACTGGCTGAAGGTCGGGACCGTATCGAACGTCGGCACCCGGATCGCGGTGGCGCCCCTGCCAATCAGGGCGGTCTGGGGGTTCAGCTGGGGCTGGGTCATGGCGTTGTAGCCCCAGCCCAGGTTGATGGAGGGGATCCAGCCGCTCTTCTTGGGCTGCCACGCGAAGGTGGTGGCAAAGTTGTTGGAGTAGGCGGCACTGGTGCCGAAGTTCTCCGAACCCAGGAAGTTGTTGGTGATGGCGGGGCAATCGACCGCCGGCTGGGCGAACGAGGTGCCGCGGCGGAAGTTCTGGCCGCACTGGACATAGCTCCAGGCGAAGGCGAAGCGCCAGTTCTTGCCGGAGACGCCGGCCTGGGTGGTCCAGGTGCCGCGGCTGCGCTCGTTCAGAAGGCCGCCCGCGCTGGGGTTGCCATTGTCACCGAAGGGGGCGACATATTTGGTGGAGATCGCGAAGAAGGGCTTGCCCTTCTTGACGTTCTGCTTCCACATCAGGCCGAAGGTGGAACCGGTGGCCTTGTTGTAGGTGCCGGGGGCGCCGTGGAGGGAGAAGAAGTCGAGGATGTCAGACTTGTAGAACCAGGGGGTGATCGCCAGGAACTCGGTGTTCCGGACTTTGGCGCCGAGCAACGCCGTGAAGTCACGGCCGATCGGGAAGCGGTAGTACAGACGATCAATGGAAACGATGTCGTTGCCGTTGCTGCCGGCAGCACTGCCCACGTTGGAGAAGAAGGCCCGTTCGAGGGCCATCAGGTTGTAGGGGTTGCCGCCGAAGGGGCTGTTCTGGAAGTTGCCGGCCCGCAGACGGGTGTACAGCAGATCCTTACCCGTGAAGCTGGTGAACAGGTTGAGGCGCAGGTCGTAATTGAAGACCGTGCCCCCCCAGTTGCGGCGATTGTTGGCGGGGAAGGCGTTGACGGGAGCGCTCTGGTTGGCGCTGGGTGGCAAGGCGCTGTTGACGGGAGCGCCGAAGGGCAGGTTGCCAACGGTGTTGGGGAAGGCCTGGTTGCCACCGAAGCTGTTGGCGCCGATCACGAAGACGGCATCACCCTGGAGCTTGGTGGTGGTGGAGAACTGGGTGGCTTCGAGTTCACCCACCTTGGCCTCCAGGCCATCCACACGGCCGCGCAGCACGGCGAGTTCCTTCTCGAACTCATCCATCAGCCGCTTGAGCTCGTCGGTCACCTCGGTGATCCGGTCGAGGCAGGCGTTCAGCAGGGCCGCCGCTTCGTAGCGGGTCATGGCCTGGCGGCCCTTGAAGGTGCCGTCCGGGTAGCCGGCGACGCAGCCGTAGCGCTCCACTAGGTTGGAGAGGGCCTGGAACGCCCAGTCGGTGGGCTTGACGTCAGAGAACTGGTTGATGCTGGTGACCTGGTTCTGGGCTTCCCAGGCCTTGAAGCGATCGATGTCCTGCTGCTCCATGTACGTGGAGATCTCCGCCCTTTGGGACGGGGAGATCTCACCGGCGGAAGCGGCCAGCGGCGACAACAGCCCAAGGGCCACCGGCGCCAGCAGAAGTTGCTGGAAGGGTTTCATTGGTCCTCACACCAAAAAGAGGAATCCCCGCAAAGGGGGACTGGGCCAAGGTATATGAATTCATGGGCACAGAACCTCAGCCTGATCACACCTGCTGGTATCTAAGCTGACATGACGGCCCTGGCAATCACCGCTGCCTGGGAAAACAATGAACGGACAAAGCCCAGGCCTGTTGGTGGCGAAGCGGCTGGGGATGGTGGGGCCGTCGAAGGCGGACGGGGCGAGGGGTGTGATCGGAGGGCCAAAAAAAACCCGGCTGCAAGCAGCCGGGCAAGTAAGAGGACAAGTTTGTGAGGGGAAGTGATCCTGATGAAGGATCAGAACTTGAAGGTGGTCTTGATGAAGCCGCCGAAGTTGTTGAAGTCGCTGCCGTTGATGTTGACGGCGCCGACATTCTTCGAGACCTGACCCAGGGGAGCACTCAAGTAGAAGAGCGCGGGGGTCACGCTGATGTTGTCGGTGACCTGGAACTTGTACCACCACTCCCAGGCGTAGTTGCCGTCGACGATGGCGGTCGCGGCGGCGGGGCCACCGAAGATGGGGTTGCCACCACTGACAGCGGTCAGGAAGGTTGGCTGACCGACGGCCATGCCGGCGGAGTTGCCCTTGATGAAGACGTCAGACCACTGCAGACCCAAGTACCAGGACTGGCTGGTGGCGTTGGTGATGCCGGTGGTGGAGACGATCGCGGCGGCGGGGGTCAAGTTGGCGCCGTTGAACTGGTTGCGGTTGATGCCCCAGCCGGTGCTGATGGAGGGGATCCAGCCGGAGTTGGTGGGCTGCCAGTAGGCGCTGATGCCCACCGAGTTGGTGGCGGCAGAGCTCAGGAAGAAGGTGTTGGCCAGAGGCGTGGCGTTGCCGGTGTAGGTGCCAGCGCCACCCGAGGAGTAGGTGTAGGCCGCCGCGATTCCCCAGTTGGAGCCGGTGTAGGCGATTTGGCCGGTACCCGTCTGGGCGGAACAGGCGTTGCCGATGCCGCCGCAGAGCGGCGTGCCGGCGATCGGATTGCCCACGTTACCGTTGGCGGAGACGTAGTTGGCGCTGATGCTGAAGCCGCCGCTCTTCCACCACAGACCACCACCAGCGCCAAGGTTGAGGCTGTAGGTGCCGGGAGCACCGGCATAGGTGAAGATGTCGAGGACGGTGTCAGCCGGGTAGGCGGACGGCCAGACGGCCAGCATGTCGTCCTGACGGACGCGACCACCGAAGGTGGCGGTGAAGCTGTTGCCCAGGGGGAACTGGTAGAAGAGGCGGTTGATGGCGACGACGTCACCGCAATCAATGCCCAGGCCGCAGAATTCTTCGAAGCCGGCTTCCGTGGCGTTCAGGCCAACGGTGGGGCTGCCGAAGGGCGACCGGGCGAAGTTACCGGCGCGCAGGCGGGTGCGCAGCAGGTCCTTGCCGGTGAAGCTGGTGTCGAAGTCGAGCTGGATGTCGTAGTTGAACGCCGTGGCGCCCTGGGTCCGACGGGCCTGGTTCTTCCAGGTGTTGGGAACCACAGGACCGTCGGGGCCGAATGGACCTGTCACAGAGACGGGGACGCCGGAGGCCAGGCTAGCGGCGGGGCTCACCTGGGCATTGCCGCCGTAGCTGTTGGCGCCCATGATGAAGGTCGCCTTACCTTTCAGCTTGGTGGTGGTGGAGAACTGGGTGGCCTCCAGTTCGCCGACTTTGGCCTCCAGGCCATCCACACGGCCGCGCAGCACGGCGAGTTCTTTCTCGAACTCGGCCATCAGGCGCTTCACCTCGTCGGTCACTTCGGTGATCCGGTCGAGGCAGGCGTTCAGCAGGGCCGCCGCTTCGTAGCGGGTCATGGCCTGGCCGCCCTTGTAGGTGCCGTTCGGGTAGCCGGCGACGCAGCCGTAGCGCTCGATCAGGTTCGAGAGGGCCTGGAAGGCCCAGTCGGTGGGCTTGACGTCGGAAAACTGGTTGATGCTGGTGACTTGCTCCTCGGCGGCGTACTTGTTGACGCTGTCGATGTTGAGCTCAGCCGCCTGGACCGCCACGGGGGCGAGCAGGCCGAGAGCTGCAGGAGCAACCAGCAGTTGCTGGAAGAGTTTCATGGGTTCCTCACACGGAAGCGGCGCAATGCGCCAAACGAAGGATCACCCACTGGGACAGGACCAGCCCGTCGCCATGTGCCAGAAAGCACAACGTCCGGTACCCGGGGGTGCTGCCAGAGTGCCGCCCATGAAGGCCCTGTGGGCGTCGCTGCCCTTCCTGCCCCTGTTGCTGACGGCGGCGCCGCGCAGCTTCCTGGCCCACGACGAGGGCTATTACGCCCTGCAGGCCCGCTGGATCGCCCAGAGCGGCCAGTGGCTGGGTCCCCCCTGGTGGGACCAGGTGGTCTTCGATCGCAGCATCGGCCTGCCCTGGCTGATCGCCGCGGCCGGCCGGCTGCCGGGGGTGGGGCCCTGGTCGGCCCATCTGCCGTCCCTGGTCGCCGCCGTGGCCTGCCTGCTGCTCACGGCCGACCTGGCCCGGCGCCTGCTGGGCGGGGCCGGAGCCGGCTGGCTCACCGCCGCCGTGCTGGCCCTCACCCCCCTCTGGCTCGACTACGCCCATCTGGCCAGCCAGGACATGCCGCTGCTGGCCCTGGAACTGCTGGGGGTCCTGGCCCTGCTGCGGGCCGGCGAGGCACCGCAGCGGCCCTGGCCGTTCCTGGCCGGCGCCTGGATCGGCCCGGCCTTCCTGATCAAGGGCTTCATGGTGGCGCTGCCGGTGGTGGCCCTGCTGCCCTTCGTGCTGCTGGAGCGCCGGGCCGTGCTGCGGCGGCCCGCCTTCTGGATCGGCCTGGCCCTGGGCTGGCTGCCGGTGGCGCTCTGGCTGGGCCTGAGCCTTCAGGTGCTAGGGCTGCCGGTGGTGGCGGGCCTGTGGCAGAAGCTGCTCTACCTCTCCGAGAGCGACGTCTACAGCGCCGGCCCGCTTTATTACCTGTGGAACCTGCCGGCCAACACCTTCCCCTGGAGCCTGTTCGCCCTGGCGGGCTGGTGGGGCTGGCTGGCCGGACCGCTGGAGCGGCCCCGGCGCCTGCTCCTGCTGCTCTACCCGCTGCTGATGCTGCTGTTGCTCAGCGCCTTCCGCACCAAGACCCCCTACTACGGCCTGCAGCTCACCCCCTTCGTCGCCCTGGCGGCCGCGGCCGGCCTGCGGTCCTGGAGCGCCGGCGCCGGCCGCTGGGCCCGGGGGGCGACCCTCGGCGCCGGGGGCCTGGGACTGGTGCTGGTGCTGGCGGCGGGGGCGGTGCTCTGGCCCGGGGCGCCGGCCGGCCGCCTGCTGGCCGCCGGGGTGGCGGACCTGGCGCCGGCTCCCCAGCTGTTCGCGCTGGCGGCGGGCTGCCTGGGGCTGGCGTGGGGCCTGGTGCCCTGGTGCCGCACCGGCCCCCGCCGGCTGGGGGCCCTCCTGGTGGGTCCCTGGCTGGCCCTGGCCCTGCTGGTGCAGGCCGGCCTGTTCAGCGATCGCAGCCCCCGGCAACGGCAGGCCCTGGAGCACCCTGGGGCCACGGCGGCCCTGGCGGCCGGGCCGATCGCGGCCGTGGCCGGCGCCCCCCTCAGCGGCGAGGAGCATGCCCGGCTGATCCTGGTGGCCCTGGCCAGCCCCCGGCTCACCCCCCGCATCGGCCCGGCGGACCGGGTGCCCCCCGGGGAGCGGGTGTGGATCCGGCGCCGGGAGCTGCCGGCCGGATGGCCCGTGCAGCTGCAGGCCCCGGAACTGGAGCCCTGGGTGCTAGCCCAGGCACCGGGAGCGACCCGATGAGACGGACACGGGGCCGGGACGGGTGGATCCTGCTGGGGCTGTGGCTGGCCGGAGTGCTCCTGGATCTCCTCTGGCTGCAGCGCCACGCCCAGCCGCCGGCCTGGGACCAGGGGGAACACCTGAGCCGGGCCCTGGGGGTCTGGCAGGTGCTCGGGGAGGCGGCTCCCTGGGATCCGCTTTGGTGGCAGCGGCTCTGGGCCGAGACGCCCACCTACCGGGGGCCGTTCACCTATCTGGTGACGGCACCGGTGTTCAGCCTGCTGGGGCCCGGCTATGGCAGCGCGATCCTGTCCAACAGCCTGTTCCAGGCCCTGCTCCTGGGCAGCCTCTACGGCCTGGGCCGCCTGGCCCATGGGCGGGCGGCCGGCCTCTGGGCCGCCTTCCTCTGCGCCGTCGCGCCGGCTCTGCTGAACCAGCGCAGCGACTACCTGATCGATTTCAGCCTGACGGCCGTGCTGACGGCCACCTGGTGGCTGCTGACGGTGCGGGTGCTGGGCCGGCCCCGGCGCCCCTGGCTCTGGAGCCTGGCCGTCGGCCTGGGGCTCGGGGCGGTGGTTCTGACTCGCCCCACCGGCCTGGTGATGCTCTGGCTGCCCCTGCTGGCCCTGGCCTGGCGGGCCCTCGCGCCCCTGCTCCGGCGGGGCCGGCCGGGCTCCAGGGCCCGCTTCGGCCGGCTGGCCGAGGCGCTGCTGGCGGCGGCGGCGGCGACGGCCCTGGCCTGGCCCTGGTGGAGCCAGAACTGGCTGACGATCCTTTCCACGGTCAACAAGGCCCGCCAGTGGGGCGTCCTGTATCAGGACGGTCTGGAGGCGAACACCCTGGCGGGCTGGCTGTTCTACCCCCGCCTGCTGCCCACCATGGCCGGGGCCGCCCTGGTGGCGGTGGTGGTGGCGGGGGGATCTCTGGGTTGGTGGCGACACGGCCGCACCCCCGCCGGCCCCCTGCCCTGGCGGCGGCTCGCCTGGTGGCTGAGCTTTCCCCTCGGTGCCCTGTTGCTGGCCACCCTGATGAGCACCAAGGACTTCCGCTTCGTCCTCCCCCTGGTTCCCCAGCTCTGCCTCGGCCTGGGGATCGTGCTGGCCTCGGCCGCCGGCCGCTGGACGCCCCTCTGGCGGCTGGCGGTGGTGGGAATCGGGGTCTGGGGGGCCCTGGCCAGCCAGTTCGCCCTGGCGGCCAATCCGACCGCCTTTCCGCCGCGGCCGCCCGTCGCCGGCCCCGCCTGGCCCCTGGAGGCGATCGTGGCCACGATCCGCCAGCGCAGTCCCCACCAGCTCTCCACCCTGGCGGTGCTGCCCGACAGCCAGGGACTGAACGCCTTCAACCTCGAAGCCGAAGGGCGCCGCCAGCAGTTCCGCGTCGCCGCCCGCCAGACCGTGGCACCCCTCGACCAGCTGGACGGCGACCTGGCCGGCTTCGACTGGTTCCTGCTCAAGGGGGGCGACCAGGGGGTGATGAGCGACGAGCGCCAGGCCACCCTCGACGGCCTGGTGCGGCGATCACCCGCCTTCCAGGCCGCCGGCCGCTGGCCCCTGCCGGATGGCAGCAGCGCCGAGCTGTTCGGGCGGCGCACCCTGGGCCTGGAGGTGCTCCCGGTGGCCTGCGGGCCGGGGCGGGTCCTGGCCCTGAACCTGACCGTCGAACCGCCGCCCCCCCTGCGGCCCGGCAGCGGGGCGGTGCTGGTGAGCCGGCTGCGGGGGCCGGCGGCCGAGCTGCGGGACGGCCTGCTGCTGCTCGACTGGCGGCCGGACACCGCCGCCGCCGGCGTGCCGACCTGGCGCCATGACCGCGGCATCGGCCAGGGCATGGTGCGCGCTGAGCCCGGCGGTTGCCTGGAGGTGCGCGAACGGCTGGCCCTGGTGGTGCCGGCCGGGTTGCCCGATGGGTCTTACCGGCTCCGGGCCCGGGCCCTCGACCGCCAGGGGAGGCCGCTGGCCCTGCGCAGCGCCCCCCTGACGCTGACGGTGGCCGGGGGCGGCGCCCGGGGCCAGGAGGCCCAGGGCAAGGGGGCCCAGGCCGTGGACGCCGGGGCGCCCCCCAACCGCATCGACCAGCTGGTCGATCTTGGGAGGCTGCTGCGGACCGGCGATCTCGACCGGCTGTTCCGGCAGGTGGGGCAGATCAACCAGCGGGACCCCCAGCAGATCTATCTCTCCCAGGGGGAGCGGCTGCTGCGGGCCAGGCTGCAGGAGACTGGCGCCGATCCCGGGGAAGCCGATCTGGAGGACCTCTATGGTCTGGCCCTGGCCCAGGCGCTGCAGCGGCACGCCGATGGGGCCGTCGACACGCTGCAGCGCATCGTGTCCCTCGAACCCACCAATCCCCATGCCCTGATGGCCCTCGGCTTCGTGCAGCTCTACCGCTTCCACCCCGGCCAGGCCCAGGTGGCGCTGGATGCCGCCGCCCGGCTCGACCCAGGCAACCGCACCCTGCGGACGCTGCGGATCGTGGCCCGCGGCCTGCGGCTCGATGTGGCGGGCACCCTGGCCCTGCTGCGATGAACGGCACGCTCCAGCCGGAGGGACTGCGGCGGTTCCACCGCCGCAACCGCGCCTACTACGAGGACCTGAACCGCCTGCACCAGCTGCTGGTCGCCCCGGGGCTGCGGGTCCTCGAGATCGGCTGCGGCCTGGGCGATCTGCTGGCGGCCACCCACCCGGGCCACGGGGTGGGCATCGAGCGCGACCCCGCCATCGCCGCCGCCGCCCGGGCGGCCCACCCCAACCTGCGGATCGTCTGCGCCGAAGCGGCGACCATCGACCCGGAGGCGATCGGGGAGAGCGCCCCCTTCGACGTGATCCTGCTGGCCAACACCCTCAACACCCTTGAGGACGTGCAGGGGGTGCTGGAGCGGCTGGCGGCGTTCTGCCATGACCGCACCCGGCTGGTGGTGAGCTTCCACAACTGGCTGTGGCAGCCCCTGCTCAAGGCGGCGGAAGGGGCGGGCCTGCGCCAGCCCCAGCCCCCCGAGAGCTGGCTCACCCCCAGGGACGTGCAGAACCTGCTCGATCTGGCCGGCTGGGAGGTGCTCAAGCAGGGCCATCGCTGCCTGCTGCCCCGCCGGATCCCCCTGCTGGCCCCCCTGGCCAACCGCTGGCTGAGCCAGCTGCCGCTGCTCGAACAGTTCGGGCTCACCCACTGGCTCGTGGCCCGGCCGGCCACCCCGACCCAGCGCCAGCCCAGCGTCAGCGTGGTGATTCCGGCCCGCAACGAAGCCGGCAACATCGCCGCCGCCATCGAGCGCATGCCCCTGCTCGGATCGTTCACCGAGGTGCTGTTCGTGGAGGGCCACTCCTCCGATGCCACCTGGGCGGAGATCGAGCGGGTCTGCGGCTCCTACAGCGGCCCGCTGCGGCTGCGGGCCCTGCGCCAGAGCGGCCGCGGCAAGGCCGACGCCGTCTGGCTGGGCTTCGATCAGGCCGAGGGGGAGGTGCTGATGATCCTCGATGCCGACCTCACCGTGCGCCCCGAGGATCTGCCCCGCTTCTACAAGGCCCTGGCGGAGGGCCGGGGGGAGTTCGTCAACGGCTGCCGGCTGGTCTATCCCCGCACCAGCGCCGCGATGCCGCCGCTGAACACGGCCGCCAACCGCTTCTTCGCCGCGGCCTTCTCCTGGCTGCTGCGCCAGCGGCTCAAGGACACCCTCTGCGGCACCAAGGTGATCTGGAAGGCCGACTACGAGCGGCTCAAGGCCGGGCGGGCCTACTTCGGCGACTTCGACCCCTTCGGCGACTTTGATCTGCTCTTCGGTGCGGCCAAGCTGAACCTCAAGATCGTGGAGGTGCCGGTGCGGTACCAGGAGCGCAGTTACGGCAGCTCGAACATCGCCCATGTGAAGGAGGGGCTGATCCTGGCGAGGATGTGCCTGTATGCGGCCCAAAAGCTGCGCTTCACCCCATGACCGCGTGGCTGTCCGTCCCGCCGCCGCCCCGCCAGCGGCAAGGCCGCCGATGAGGAAGCGCTGGTTCCTGGGGTTGGTGGCGACCCTGGCGCTCTACCTGGGGCTCAGCATCTGGTTCGGTTTCGCCAGCGTGATGCGCTCCCTGAGGGCGCTGCCCTGGTGGTGCTGGCTGCTGGTGCCGGCCCTGGTGGCCGCGGGCTATCTGCTCCTGTTCCAGCGCTGGCAGTTCTATCTGCGGCAGCTGGGCCACCCCCTGGCCTGGCGGCCCAGCAGCCGGATCTACGTCGCCGGCCTGGCGCTGGTCGCCGCCCCCGGCCGCAGCGGCGAGGCCCTGCGGGGACTGTGGCTGCAGCGCCGCCACGGCATCCCGATGCAGGTGGGCGTGGGGGTGACCCTGGCGGAGCGGGTGACCGATCTGGCCGGAGCCCTGCTGGTGCTCGCCTGGGGCCTCGGGGGCCGGATCCTGCCGGCCCTGGTGGCGGGCGGCGGAACCCTGGCCGTCGGCGCCTGGCTGCTGACCCATCCGGCCGCCCTGCGGCGCCTGGAGGACTTCCTCGACCGGCTGCCGGCCCACCGGCGCTGGCACGGGCTGACCCGGCTGCTGCGGGAGGCCCTCGGGGCGGTGGGCCGGCTGCGGCGGCTGCTGCGGCCCTGGCCCCTGCTGGTGGGCACCGCCCTGGCGGTCCTGGTGTGGCTGATCGAGGCGTCGGCGCTGATGGGGCTGCTGCAGCTGCAGGGGGATCCCCTGGCCCTGACCCAGGCCGCCGTGATCCGCACCGCCATGGCCCTGGGCGGGGTCCTCTCCTTCCTGCCGGCGGGGGTCGGCACCGCGGAGGCCACGGCCATCGGCCTGGCGGTGGCGTTCGGGGTCGAGCGGCCGACGGCGCTGGCGGTCACCCTGGTGCTGCGGGTGTGCACCGTGCTTCTGCCCACCGCGGTGGGCCTGGTGGTGCTGGGCCGCCATCGGGACGGCGGCGAGGCGATGCCGGCGTGAGCGACACCCCCCTCTCCTCCGGGGCCGGCTACCGCGCCGAGATCGACGGCCTGCGGGCCCTGGCCGTGGTGGCCGTGATCCTCAACCACATCGACGACCGACTGCTGCCCAGCGGCTACCTGGGGGTGGACATCTTCTTCGTGATCTCCGGCTTCGTGATCACCGGGTCCCTGACGCGCCGTCCGGCCCGCTCCCTGGGCGATCTGCTGCTCGGCTTCTACAGCCGGCGCCTGAAACGACTCGTGCCGGCCCTGCTGGTCTTCGTGGTGGTGGTGGGGATCCTGTCCTGCCTGGTGATCCCCCGGCCCCATACGGCCCTGCGCACGGGGATCAGCGCCCTGTTCGGCTTCTCCAACGTCTACCTGCATAGTCAGGCCACCGACTACTTCGGCACCGCCACCAAGCTCAACCCCTTCACCCACACCTGGTCGCTTGGGGTGGAGGAGCAGGTCTACCTGCTGCTGCCCCTGGTGGCCTGGATGACGGGCTTCGCCCGCCCGGGAGCCGGGGGCCACAGGGCCCTGTTCGGCGTGATGGGCGTGGCCTCACTGGGGTCGCTGATCGCCTTCGTGCAGCTCTATCCCACCCAGCAGGCCGCCGCCTACTTCCTGATGCCGCCGCGGCTCTGGGAGATGGGGGCGGGCTGCCTGCTGTTCTGCCTCGGCGGCGTCTGGCCGGCCGCCGCCAGGGGCCTGGGCCGCCTGCCGCCCATGGCGGCGGTCCTGGGCCTGGTGGGGGTGATGCTGCTGCCGCTGGCCTGGGCGGTTCCGGCCACGGTGGCCGCCGTGGTCCTGACCACCCTGCTGATCGCCAGCCTGCGCCAGGGGACCGCCGCCCATCGCCTGTTCAGCCGGCCGGCCCTTGTGGGGGTGGGGCTGATCTCCTATTCCCTCTACCTCTGGCACTGGGGGGTGCTGTCCCTGAGCCGCTGGACGATCGGCCTGCACTGGTGGTCACTGCCGTTCCAGATCGGCCTGATGGTGCTGCTGTCGCTGGCCTCCTACCGCTGGGTCGAGAAGCCCCTGAGGCAGGCCAGCTGGGCCCCGCGGCGGGACCGCACGATCGCCATCGGGGTGGGCGGCCTGGCCACCGGGGCGGGGCTGCTGATCGCTGTCGACAACCTGCCTCCGTTCAGCCTGTACGCCGGCCGCAACCCGATCCCCGCCGGCATGGGGGTGGAATCGCTCGTCGATCCCTATCGGGTGAAGGGTGCCGCCGGAACCTGGCAGGGGTCCCCCTGCGTGCTGGCCAACGACGGTGAAGCGGCGAAGACCATCGCCATCGGGTCCTGCACCCTCGGGGACTTCGCCACGGCCCGCCGCCGGGTGCTGGTGGTGGGCAATTCCTTCTCGGCCTCCTTCGCCGGCGCCTTCGACGAGCTGGTGGCCACCGACGACTACGCGGTGACGATCACCTCGGCCTGGGCCGCCTCCCCGGTGGGCAACTTCGCCGCCCTCGGCGGCAGCGGCCCCTTCGCCGCCACCAACCGCGCCTACTGGAACCGGGTGGTGCCCGGGCTGGTGGAACAGCTGAGCCCGGGCGACTGGGTGTTCCTCGTCAACGACATGGTGATGTTCTCGCCGCCCAGCCCGGGGCCGGGCAGCCGGCTGATCCTGCAGACCCTGGGAGTGGGCCTCAGCGACTTCTCCGCCAGCCTGGCGCGGCGGGGCGTGCGCCTGGCGGTGCTCAATGGCCTGCCCTTCGCCCGGGAGGCGAACTGCCACCCCGCCAGCGCCGTGCCCCAGTGGTTCTCCCCGTTCGGCGGCCCCTGCCAGATGCCGGGCCGGGCCGAATCGCTGCGGCGACGCCAACCGCTCGACGACCTGCTGGGCGAACTGCAGCGCCAGGGGAAGCTGGAGGTGGTCGACCTGTTCGACCTGTTCTGCCCCGAGGGGGCCTGCACCTATCGGGCCCGGGGTGGCGAGATCCTTTACCGGGATGAGCATTCCCATCCCTCGAAGCAGGCGGTGCAGCTCGCCGCGCCGCTGATCCGGGACGTGCTGAGGTCTTCGGCACCAGCACCGGGGACACCAGAGCCGGAGGGGCCCTGAGGCCCAGGCCGGAATGAACGATGCCCCCGAGACCGGGGACACCAGGGGAACCTGGAACCACGGTCTCGGGGGCTCTCGCCGGGTCCGCTCTGGCGCGGAACCGATGGATCAGGATTCAGCGGCCGTGATCAGCCGGCATTCTCCGCGATCTGCAGACCCTGGATGGGACAACTTGGGGTCATGGACACCTCCTCCTGTGGGTTGGATGCCAGCCGGCGACGCCTGCGGCAAGGGCGGAAGACGACCGAGGGCGGAAGGTCAGCACAGCGAGCAGGTCGTGGGATCAACCCCACCGATGCGGTTGCACCAGGGGTGAATCACCGGGCCCGACGTTGCGGCGCTCTCCGATCAGGCGTTTCCGTCGATCACCACGTCACTGCTGACGGAACGAAGACATCGTAACCAGCTTTTCGGGCCGGCGAGGAGGGGGGCATCAGCGCGGAGGCCATGAAAAAGCCCCCATGGAGGGGGCGGGAGATCCGTGGGAGAGGGATCAGAGCGCGTTGCCGCGGGGCAGAACCTCTTCAGGGAAGATGAAGTTTTCGTGCGGCTGGTCGGCAGGCGCCATCCAGGCACGCAGACCTTCGTTGAGCAGGATGTTCTTGGTGTAGAACGTCTCGAATTCAGGATCCTCCG